>PJUE01000062.1_pt1 | contig 171026 bp, 160 predicted proteins | sample 1512171 | NCBI WGS metagenome assembly PJUE01 (sample SAMN08177674, study PRJNA422409) | Feces metagenome, whole genome shotgun sequencing project. | isolation source: Chicken feces (3) enriched on wood chips: alkali lignin treatment | host: Gallus gallus | place: USA: Madison | collected 2015-01-15
AAGAGGCGCAACAGGATTCGCAATTGGCGTATCTCTGATGAGTAATTGCTGTTCTACAACTATAAAACATCCTGTAGCAGCATATTCTACTCTCACATATAAAGTTCCCTGAGGTCCTGTATAATTTAGTGGAAGAGAAGGTCCTCCGTTTTCCGCTTCTGCCTCGGTCTGATAATAGCTCAGGTTAACACCCGTAGCAGTGCCGATGATATTGGACTGATTCAGCGCTAAGTTAAAATCAGCAAATCCGGAACCGCTGATCTCACAACCGTACATAGGCAGGCGATTGGTATTCGCTACCGGTAGCGGATGGATAAACAAACGGAAAGAGGTTACACCAAACTCATCTACATTCTGATCATTTTCAACACGTACCCAAATGGTTTCGCCGTCTGTTGCCTGATAATTGGATAATTCAGGTTCCTGAATCGCTCCTGTATTGGAGTTGGCGTCATCTTCTGAATGATGATATGTTACCGTATATCCTAATGCTCCATGATATACAATAGCAGACTGAACAGTTAAATCAAATAAATTTGGCTGATCTGCACATATTGCTAAATTTGGCAAATACACCAAGTTCAATGGACAGTCAATAACTGAGATTGTAAAAGATCTTATTTTATAACAAGGATTATTCAATGATTGAATGCGTACCCAGATTGTTACCGGATTAGAATTATTTGGAATAGAATAAAATTCATCAATAGCCCCTGCTTCGTTTTCTGCATCATCTTCTGACAAATGATAGGTATACATTACCTGATCAAAAGTAATACCTTCAACGGCCTGCGTAAGATCAAAAGTAGTCTCTCCACCCTGCATTTTACAGAGTTCTAAATTAGCTGGATCCTGTATAATGGTAATGTCATCATAAAACTCTACTGTAACCGGTTCAGGGTTAAATGCACAAGATCCGGTAAGTACATCAATTTCTACACTATATACGCCAGGTTCAGTTACTTCATAAGAAGGCCCTGTAGCACCCGGTATAATAACACCGTCTTTTTTCCATACAAAAACATACTCATCAGGACTTAATCCTGTATCTAATAAATAAGACTGCTCATCACATAGAGCGGTATCATCTGCTAAAAGTTTATCTTCCCCAATTTTAAATTCCCCGATATTGAAACTACCAGCCTCAATAAATACTGCGGAATCAAAACTACTATCCAGTCTGTCAGCAATAACTAATTTTATATGGTAAGTTGTATTAGGAATAACATCGGATTGTGCAGTCAACTTTACAGTCTGTCCTCGAAAATTAATTGCTGATTGAGCAGCAATCGTTGCATTCGCTATATTATAACTCCCAAAGTATTGAGGATTTACTGAAGGACAATCGGTTGCATTAGAAGGGTTCCATTGCTGATCTCTAATAGTCAGTACAGAAACCGGATCTGTAGTACCCGGTACCAATGCGAGATTAACAACATCACCTGTTACTGTATTCGTTAGAAAAAAAGCAAAAGCATCAGGAAAAGTACATTGATACTGCCCATACTCTTCTGAAGCGAATAAGAAATTAAAACTCATTTCATTTGTAAAAGGCTTGAAATCAAATTCTAAAATAGTAGCATTAAGATAGTTGTCATTCCGATTTAGAATATCATTCATATAATCTTGTAACTGTGTATCTCCTAACCATGAATTATTTCCGTTACCTTGCGTACCTACTTTTGGACCAGGTGCAGCTGTAGCTCTTCCTGTACTTAATACAACGCCGGCACTCATCGGGAAATTAGGATTGGTATTCTGAAAATAGCCAATACCATTATTGGTTTGGTTAGTTCCTCCGAAAGAGGTACCCGTAGTCCAAGTAATATTTGATATTTCAGCACAAGGTGTATCAACAAGAACATCTTCCACTAATTGCGGCACGGTATATTGAGTTGTATTTACAGTAATTGGTTGTGCCAATACATGTAAAAACGGGACGAGGAGAAAAACTATCAGTAAATGTTTTTTCATAAAAATATAGATCCTTTTGGAATTAATAAACCTAAACAAATGTTAATTTTACGTTTAAATTCCAAATATAAATAATCAATCGATATTTCTTTGTTAATTTTGAAAAAAAACTAAAAAAATGTTTAATATCATAATAAAAGAGACCCAAAACCCTGCTATACTGAAGTTTGAATTTCCAGATTTTATAAGCTACGGATCCAATTTTGAATATAAAAATATAGACGACACGAAAAACTCTCCTCTCGCAAAGAAATTATTTTATTTACCCTTTGTAAAAACGGTTTATATTTCAGGTAATTTCGTTGCTATTGAGCGTTTTTCTATTGTGGAATGGTCTGATGTCCAGGAGGAGGTAAAAAATCAGATTGAACAATTTATTCAGGATGGAGGGAAAGTATTGATTGAAACTGAAGAAAGTACTAACAAAAAGATACCGGTAACCGTATATGGTGAATCTACACCTAATCCTGGTGTCCTAAAATTTGTATCTAATAAGTTATTTACAAAAACCTCTATCGAATTTAAAAACATAGATGAAACAGATGCTTCACCACTTGCAAAGGAACTTTTTAAATTACCTTATGTAAAAGAAGTGTTTATTGATGAAAATTATGTTTCGGTAAGCAAATATGAATCGTATGATTGGAATGAAATAACAGTAGAAATACGCAGTTTTATTAAGAATTATATTGAGAATGGCGGTACTGTAATCGATGAATCCAAAATAGTTACTACTACTGCTCATGAGAAAAAACAAGATGAATATTTTGAAAAACTGGATGTAACCTCTCAACAAATCATCAATATTCTGGAAGAATATATAAAACCAGCCGTTGCAAGTGACGGAGGAAATATTGCTTTTGAAAATTTTGATGCAGAAAGTAAAAAGGTGAGTGTAATACTTCAAGGAGCATGTAGTGGCTGCCCATCATCAACTTTTACTCTTAAAAACGGAATAGAAAATATGCTAAGGCAAATGCTTAATGATAATGAAATCATGGTTGAAGCACACAATGCATAATCAAAAAAGAGCTTTTTAAGCTCTTTTTTATTTCTTCAAATTAATATAAATTATTATGAATGAATTAATAAATGCTAATTCTCCTTATCTGCTTCAACATGCAGAAAATCCTGTCCATTGGAAAATGTGGCGCACAGAAATATTAGATGAAGCTAAGCAATCTGGTAAATTACTCATTATCAGCATCGGTTATGCCGCCTGTCATTGGTGTCATGTAATGGAAAAAGAATGCTTTGAAAATGATGATGTGGCTTCGGTTATGAATGCTGAATATATTTCCATAAAAATAGACAGGGAGGAGCAACCCGAAATAGATGCTATATACATGAAAGCCTTACAGATAATGACCGGTCAGGGTGGATGGCCATTAAATATAGTTGCTCTTCCGGACGGGAGACCTGTATGGGGAGCTACTTATGTAAATAAACAACAATGGAAAGAAGTGCTTACGCAGCTGCAACAATTATATAAGAGTGATACTGCTAAAATGTATGAATATGCAGACCGGCTTCATGAAGGAATGAAAGTATTCGGCAACGTAAATGCTCATGCTGAACCGGACTCTTCTTTTAACATAGAGCAACTGGTTGCAAAATGGGAGAGAAGTTTTGACTCTGAATACGGAGGCTATGCCAGATCTCCAAAATTCATGATGCCAACTAATCTTGATTTTTTGCAAGCTTATGGGACACTCACGAATAATGACGAATTACTGAATCACATAGATACAACACTTACAAGAATGGCATGGGGAGGTTTGTTCGATACACTACATGGCGGTTTTAGCCGTTATTCAGTGGATGAAAAATGGCATATTCCCCATTTTGAAAAAATGTTATACGACAATGCTCAACTCTTAAAAACATACGCCGATGCCTACAAACGAACACATCATCCTTTATACAAACAGGTACTGGAAAAAACGGTTTGCTTTCTAACGGATGAATTTCAAGACTCATCAGGTGGTTTTTACAGTGCATTAGATGCTGATAGTCATGATAAAGAAAATGTTTTAAAAGAAGGAGCCTATTATACTTGGAAAAAAGATGCTTTAAAAGATCTCTTGAAAGAAGACTTCGAACTCTTTAGTCAGATATATAATGTTAATGAGTTTGGTCATTGGGAGAATGAAGAATATGTATTAATTCAAAACAAACCTCTAAAAGATTTCGCTCATCATTACCGTATATCAGTAGAAGAACTGGAAATAAAAAAGCTAAAATGGGAACAGAAGCTTTTTTTAGAAAGAAAAAAAAGAGCTTATCCCCGCTTAGATGATAAGATTTTAACTTCCTGGAATGCACTATTATTATCTGGAATGATTCATGCAAATTCGGTTTTAAAAAATGAGGCCATAGAAAAAACCATTTTCAAGTTAGAATATTTCATTCATAATGTACTTACAAATGAAAACTTTGAATTGGGGCATGCATATAAAAATAACAAGGTATACATTGATGGACTTATGGAAGATTATGCTTTTGTGATTCAGGCTAATATTGATCTTTATAGCTATTATGGAAAAGAAGAATATCTATTGAATGCAAAAAAATTTTCAAACATAGCATTTGATCTTTTTTATGATGAAAGTCAGAACTACTTCAGAGCACATCAAAAAAATCCTGCTTTAATAATGGATCATTTTGATATAGAAGATAATGTAATTCCAGCTTCTAATTCTATTATGACTAATAATCTGCTCCTATTAAACAGTATAGACTATAATCCTCACTATTACAAATCAGCTCTTAAAATGTTGGAGAATATTATTCACACTATTGATTATGCTTCCGCTTTTTCACATTGGCTACTGGCTTATCTCAAGACAGAGGATACGTTTAAAATGATAACTGTTGGGAGTAATTTGTACAAAAAAAACATTGAGACTTTAAGAAATAAATATTTACCAAATACGTTACTTTTATATAAAGAATTAGAGAATTCACCTAAAATAGAGGTATGTTCAAGTAATAAATGTATCTTGTTGAATGATTTTAACGAATTATTAGACATGATCTCAATTAAATAATATAATTTAGTGAAATAATTTATCTAAAATAAAAACAATTAAAATGAAAAAAACAGTTCTGTCAATTATAGGATTAGCATTATTTTCGATAGTTGACACCAATGCACAAGTTAATTTACAAGGTGGACAGAGCGGTAATTTGGGCATGCTCACTTTTTCCAGAAAAGATGACTTCAGCAAAGCTAATATCAGCGGAAGCATGTATATCAATGAAAAATACAGCACTGCAAGAGTTAATGGCGGAACCCAAACTTTTATGATCCGATTCAACCCTTATAACAATACAATGGAATACAACAATGACAATCAGGAAGTTGTATTGACAAAAGATAAAAACACATTAGTAGAGTTTGTAAATGGTGCTACATATAAATTATTAACTTATAAAGATAAAAATTCGAGAAGTAAAGAAGATTATATGAAATCTATCTATGATACTCCAGAAGTTGGTTTTTATAAGTTAGAAAAAGTGGATTTAATTCCTGCTAAAGTTCCTACTAACAGTTATGACCAGGCAGCTCCGGCTGAATACAGAAGAGCAAAAGATGAATATTTTATGAAATTAGGAGAAAATACTTTTGTAGCCCCTACTAAATCTAAAGATATAATCAAACTCTTTCCTGGAAAAGAAAAAGAATTAAAAGAGTATTTTAAATCCAATAAAGTAAACTTTACGGATGATGCCGATTTAATTAAATTAGGAAGATATATTACTTCTATTCTATAATACTATTTACTTATTCAGCATAAAATCTTTCAAATAGAAAGGTTCAAAATAGGCGACATCTTCGATGTCGCTTTTTTGATATTTCTCATAGCTAATAGCTGTCATTTCATTCGCTGAAGGAAAAATGATTTCTTCACAAAATAAGAACTTAGAAGTATTTAAAATTTCTTTGCATTTGGGAGCTCCATCACCAATCAGGTACATTTTTTTATCGATATGATTAAAAGTGTCTTTGTCAATTATTATTGCTTTGGTTTCAGAAACAGCTTTATAGTCGGCATCATAAAAACGAGCAAATACTTCCATTCTCCGGGCATCAATCATCGGAACAATTAAAGCATCATGCTCTATAACCAATTGACGGGCTATAACCTCTAATGTATCAATAGCTATTAAAGGAATCTCTAAAGCATAACAAAGGCCTTTTGCAGCAGAAACACCTATTCGCAGACCAGTATAAGACCCAGGACCTTTACTAACAGCAACTGCGTTTAATTCTTTTATATCAATAGCATTTTCTTTTAATAAACTTTCTATAAAGACATGCAACTTTTCTGCATGACTGAAGTTTTCTTCTGCAATTTCTTTTAGAGCTATTAACTTCCCGCTTTTAGCAAGAGCAACAGAACACTTTTTTGTAGCTGTTTCAATATTTAAAATAAGTGCCATTTATTTTTTATTCTTTTCAGATTTTGTAAAAACCTTGTCTCCCTGTTTTAATTCTTTACTGACTGTAGAGTATGGTCCTGAAATAATTTCATCTCCTTCTTTCAGACCACTGATTATTTCTATATTTTCATCATCCTGAATTCCTGTAGTAACAAAACGAATCTCCGCTACTTCTCCATTCTTCACGAAAACAGCTTCGAATTTTTTATCTGTTTTCTCGCTTTCTTTATTTTTTTCAGCAATTGAATTTTTCTCTTTTTCCTGTTTATTCATAGTAGTAGCCTCTGACTTACTTTTCATAACAACCGCACTAATAGGCACGGTATAAACATTTTCCTTTTTACTGGAAATGATATCAACAGTAGCGGTCATACCCGGACGAAAAGGAGAATATGTATCTGGTTTTCCCAATAATAAATCTGCGTATGATTCTTTTAATAAACGTACTTTTACTTTAAAATTTGTTACCTGATCGGCTGTTAATTTATCATCCGCAGAATTAGATATAGAAGTTACAATTCCTTTAAACTCTTTTTTCAGATAAGCATCAACCTCAATTATTGCTTCATTTCCTACAGCAATTTTTACAATATCATTTTCATTCACATCAACTTCAACCTCCATGTTATTAAGGTTGGCCACACGCATCATATCTGTTCCTGCCATTTGCTGAGTTCCCAAAACACGCTCTCCCAATTCAACATCTAATCGCGAAATAGTTCCTGCAACAGGTGCAAAAATTGAGGTTCTGTTCATGTTATCTTTTGCTTCTTTTACAGTCGCTTCTGATGCCTGAACATTATAATAAGCTGAATTCTTAGAAGCTACAGCAACTTCATAAGCAGAAACAATTTTATCCCATTCCGATTTTGAGATGACTCCTTTTTCAAGAAGGACTTTATTTCTGTCATAATTCAGCTTTGCTTCTTTCAATTGTGCATCGGCCTGATTCATACTGGCCTTTGATGTTGATAAAGTAGCTACAGATCTATCGATGCTGGACTGGTAAAGGTCCGGATTTATGCGCACCAATAAATCTCCTTTGCTTACTACCTGCCCTTCTACTACTCTCAATTCAATAATTTCTCCTGAAACTTCTGAAGATATTTTCACTTCGACTTCAGGCTGAATTTTTCCGGTTGCAGAAACTTTTTCAACAATTGTATTCTTTGTCAATTTAGTTGTTTCAATTTCTATTCCTTCTTGTTTTTTACCCATTTTTTGAATAAAAAAAACAATGGCTAACAATGCAACTACAATTATGGATAGAATGATATAAAGTTTTTTTCTTTTCATTTTATTCTGCTTTAAAAATAGGTAATCCGAAATAATATTCCAGTATTTTAGTTTTGAAAATATAATCGTATTTGGTTCTTAATACTTCTGACTGTGCGGCAATAAAAAGATTTTGATTTTGATTTAAATCAAAAATGTTAATCAATCCTACCTCATATCTCTGTCTTGCATACTCAAGAGATTGTTGTCTTGCTCTAAAAGCTTTCTTAGCTGCTTCATGCGTTTCTAATGCACCTTTGGTATCTGTATAGGCCGTAAACACTTTTTGTTCTAACTGCAATGTTGATTCCTCTAAATTCAATTTTGCCGTTTCATAAGCAATTTTACTTTTCTGAACATTATTTCTTGTGGTAAAACCGTTGAATACCGGAATAGACAAACCGATACCAAAATTGTGTCCTTTATTCATATCGAACTGATTCCATAAAGACTCCGGCGATCCCCATATACTTGTAAAATTTGGAGTAACCACTTTTTGGTTTGTTCCTTCTACAAATCCTATTTCTTTCGTAGGTTCTGCTGCATTCAATTCGTAACCTTTCACTACCTGTGCATAGGCTGCACGGGTTGCAAAACTATAAAAACCTCTTATCGTAGGATAGTAAGCTGCTTTAGCAATAGCAATGTCTTTTTCAGCAAGATCAACCTGAGTTTCTAATATCTTATAATCTAATAATACATCTTTAGAATTATCTATAAATGTTTGTGGATTTTCTAACAGAAGCATTGAATTAGCGGTATCAAATGTTTCATCAGCCACATCGAAGTTATTATAATCTTCAATTTGTAATATCTGAGCTAAATTGAGTTTCGCTATTTTAAGATTATTGTCAGCAAGGATTACATTCTGATTGGTTGTTGCTACTGTAGCCTGTATATCCAACAAATCTCCTGCAGGAACAGATCCCGCATCAACTAACGCCTGTATACGCTCTTCCTGTTGTACATCATAAACCAATTGCGCCTTATTTACTTTTAAGTATTCTTTGTTAAAAATAACCTGTAGATAGGCATTTACCACATTAAGTGAAATATCATCTGTTATCTTTTCTGACTGATAACGCGCTGCTAAAACAGCCAGATCTGCTCTGCGTAATCTGTTTAGATTTTGACCTCCTTTGAAAATATCCAACCCTACGTCCAATCCGGCAGAAGTAAACTGAGTAGTTTGGTTTTGCAAAAGTCCGGTTGTAATATTTTGATTCAAACCTATTGTCCAAGAATGTGACCCCGAAGCATTTACTGTTGGCATAAAAGCTCCCTTAGCTCCTGTTTTATCAACAACCGCCAATTTCTCATCAAGCTCAGCTTTTTTGATAGAAATATTATGTTCTCTCGCATATTGTACACATACTTCCAATGTCCAGTTACTGTCCTGAGAAAATCCTTTTATTCCTAACAAGCAAAAGCCGGTAATTATAAAAAACCTCACATTCATGTTTAATGTTATTTACAAATAAGTAGCGAAGACAGGCATTATGTTACACTGTTCCATAAAAAAAACCGCAAAAGCGGTTAATTTTTTAAGCAATTGCTTTTTTCTTTTTATATATCCGATATACCGCCCAGCCTACAACAATCAATAACAGGTAAGGAAAAGCCATTAAATATACTATTCCATCATTTATTGCTGCTGCCGGCACTCCTGATTCTTCAGATTCCAAAACAGCTCTACACATTGCACATTGAGCACTTGCTGAATTTGCAATTAACAGCAAAGATACTACTAACAGATATTTAAAATATTTTACCATTTTTTTTTTATTAATTAATGGTTATAGTAAGGAGAAATCATGCAGTATACCACTACGCCAGTTACCGCTACATACAACCATAACGGATATGCATAACGTGCAATTTTTTTATGCAGTTCATACTTCCCTAAAATACCTCGTACATAGGTAACCAATACAATAGGAATAATAATAACTGACAAAACAATATGTGTTATCAGAATAAAATAATATACATAAGCAATCATGCCTTCACCTCCGAATTTGGTGGAGTCAGCCGTCATATGATATGCCACATACATCGCTAAAAATAAGCATGAACATACTACAGCTGTTTTCATCAGCATCTCATGCAATTTTCTGTTACCGTTTTTTACAGCTATTACAGCACTGATCAACAACAGAGCAGTGATACCATTAATAGTCGCATAAATTGGTGGTAAAAAAGACAAAGGTTCTACATCAATCCCGAAATCTTTAAGCTTTACTCCAAAGAGAATTGCAACAACCAAAGGAATTGCAATTGATAAAACTTTGATCCAAAAGTTATATTTTTTTTCTAAAGTCTGATTATATTCCATTATTCCGCTAATAATTTTTTAATATCTTCTTTTATCATTTCTACACCTGCTTCTTCTGTACCATCATAGTATATTACCGGATTACCGGATTCGTCAAGTCTTGACCGAATCTTTCCATTTTTATCTATGATTGCAAACAAGCCTGAATGTTCAAAACCGCCCGGAGCATCATCATTTTTTCCCACATACATATTGAATTTTTTAGCCACACTGAAAATGTCATCCTGATTTCCTGTAAGAAAATTCCAGTTTTTACTGACTGCACCTATTTCTGCCGCATGTTCTTTTAGCACTTCCGGAGTATCCGTTACAGAATCAATAGTAAAGGATGCTATTCCGAAGTTGTTTTCAAATTTAAATTCATTTTGAATCTTAACCATATTCTCGTTCATAATCGGACAGATTGTCGGACATGAAGTAAAGAAAAACTCTACTAAATATACTTTACCTTTATAAAAATCCTGGTTTATCGTATCCCGGTTTTGATTGATAAATTCAAACGAAGGCACTTTTGCAATTTCAATAAGGGAATTATTGGTTTTATTTAAACGATCGGCTTCTACTACTGATCCATTCTTAAACCTATCTACAATCTTAGGGATAAAATAGATTCCGAAAACCAATATGATAAACGAAATCCAGATATATGACTTATTTTTCATGTTTTATAATATTGTATTAGTTAGCTGCACTTTCTATTTTATAGTTTTTTTTAAGAGCAAAACGATATTCTGCCAGTATTACTTTCACATCATCTTCCATTTCGTTATGCAAATCAGCAGGAGAAATGGTATAATACCCTTCTTTATACTCTTCGTCGCCTTTTTTGTTCTTTCCTTTTCTGCCGCGTAAATTAAGCTCTTTATCTATCAGATAAGCATAAGGGGTTCCGGCATTGGTATCTAAAGTCCCTTTTAACTGTAGTTTATTATAGTATTCTTTAATATCTTGTTTATCTGCAAAAACAAAAAACCAACTTGATAAATCAGCATCGCGGCTAAGTGTTTTTATAAGTTCAGCTACTTCCGGCTCATTTCCGTGAGGAACAACATAAACGACCTGAAAGTCGGCATATTTTTTATTTTTAGTATAGATTTCATGGCACAGATTTGCAATATTTACTTTTGCTTCTCTGGTAAGGTCTCCTGAAAACCCAAGCACAGTAATTTTATCTTTTAATTGGATATTGTGATTTGCTGATGTTGTCCATCCCGAAGAGATTTCGGGAATATTTTTTGTCAAAGTAGGTAATTTCACAAACGAGTTAACGCCAGAGGCAAAGAATAGATACACCATAATAGGAACTACAAACAGTGCAATAAAAAGTAGTGTTTTTTTCATTAGAAAAAATTTTTACAAAAATAAAAAAAGGCGGTTGAATAACCGCCTTTTTAACTCTTATTTATATATTAAAATATCCATCTGTAGCTTGAATTATGGAACACATCATATATGTAATCTCCTTCAATCAAAATCAATGCCGCCATATATAACATTAAGAAAATCATTGTACCAACAATTGACCATCTAAAGTTCGCTTTTTCACCTTCTAAGTGCATAAATGCCCACATAATGTAATATGCTTTCCATATTGTCAACAAGATAAAAATCCAGTTCAAAAGACTTAAATGTAAGAAAGTCGGATGAAATAAAAAGTCAGGTTTAAAAATTCCCAATACAACTTCGACAATTGTAATCAAGGAGAGTATAACGAAAACGGTCCAAATTCTTTTTACGTTTGACCCATGTGTATCTGCTGCCATTTTTTAAACTTTTAAATATTAAACTAAATAGAAGAATGTAAATACGAACACCCATACTAAATCAACAAAGTGCCAGTACAATCCTACTTTTTCAACCATTTCATAACTTCCTCTTCTTTCATAAGTTCCCATAAGAACATTAAAGAAAATAATGATATTTAATAGAATCCCTACTGAAACGTGGAATCCGTGGAAACCAGTAATAAAGAAAAACAAATCTGCAAATACTTTATGACCAAACTCGTTTCTTACCAGATTAGCTCCTTCTACCACATATTTAAAATCATCAATACGCGCTAAAGATTCTTCTCTTGACAAAATTTGTTTATGATGTCTTTTTACATCAAACTGAGTACGGATTTGTATTTCAGGGTGTTTTTCAAGTCCTTTTTTAACCTGCTCTAATGAATATTTTGTTGGTGTAGAATTACCTAAGAACCAGGAACCGCTACTTCTTGTCAATTTTTCATCCTGACGCGCAACTGAAGTATCAGCAAAGTCTGCCAAAGCTACCTGCTTTCCGTCTTTACCTACAAACTGAAGAATCTCACCTCCTTTTGTTTCAACTGCACCATAAGTACCTGTGATAAAGTTTTTCCATTCCCATGCCTGACATCCAACGAATACCATACCACCGATAATGGTTAAAAACATATATACAGCTACTTTATTTTTTTTCATCTGATGACCTGCATCTACAGCCAAAACCATAGTAACAGAAGAAAAAATCAAAATAAAGGTCATCAATGCCACATAATACATTGGTGCGTTCACACCATGCAAAAATGGAAAGTGATTGAATACCTCATCTGCAATTGGCCAAGAATCGATGAATTTAAATCTTGTCATACCATAGGCTACAAGAAATCCACAAAATGTCAAAGAATCTGATAGTATGAAATACCACATCATCATTTTCCCATAACTTGCACCAAACGGTGATTTGTCACCACCACCCCAGACTTTCTCTTTAGTCGTCGATGTAATAACTGTCGCTCCCATAAAAATTTTAAGTTAAAAAGTTCCCAAATTTACACCTTTTTTCTTTTCAAGAAAAGCAAAAAGGCTATTTGTAAAATGTAAAAAATAAAAATAAGTAAATCCAAAGAAAGTCGAGAAAGTGCCAGTACATCGCACCTAATTCAATTCCAAGACTTTGAGAAGAATTATACTTTTGTTTATAATGATTATAAATTATAATCAACAATGAAATCAAGCCACCTGCAAGATGGGCTATATGCACTAAAACTACAACGTATAAAAATGAAGTTGTGATAGTACTTTCACTACCCGTAAAATAATAACCTGCCTGAATTACCTGATCAAAACCATAAAACTGAAGCACGACAAAAGCTACTCCAAGCAATAAGGTAAGAAACAGAAACAGACTCGTTTTAGAACGGTTGTCTTTTTTGATAGCTGTTTTTGCCAAATGAAAGGTAACACTACTAACAACAATGGTTATTGTGCTCCATAGAAATGCCTGAGGTAAAACAAAATCTTTCAACCAGTCTGGTCTTGATTTACTGATAACATAAGCACTGGTAAGTCCAGCAAAGATCATTACTATACTTGCCATACCAAAAATCAGCATGGTTTTATAGGCTTTATCTTTTTTCTCTCTTTCTTTTACTAAATCCATGTAATTAACTATCTCAAAAATTTATCCAATATATATATAATCTGTATAAGCGAAATATAACTTACACTAACCAGCATTAATGATCGAGCTGCTTTTGCTGTTCTGGTTTTATAAAGCTGAATTGCCGCCCATAGCATCCACATACCGCATATAAATACTATTACAGCTGAAACGGGACTTAAGTAAAGTCTTCCTGTAAGCCCCAAAACTGGAAAAACAGAAACAATAGTCAGCCAGATGGTATATAAAATGGTCTGTAAGGCCGTTTTAGTATCTTTTCTTCCTGTTGGCAACATAGAGAAGCCGGCTTTTTTGTAATCATCAAACAAAAACCACCCAATTGCCCAAAAATGAGGGAACTGCCAAAAAAACTGGATTAAAAATAAGGTTCCCGCTTCGATACCAAATTCATTGGTTTGCGCCACCCACCCCAGCATAAAAGGTATAGCTCCCGGAAAAGCTCCTACAAATACAGACAAGGGTGTTTTTAATTTCAAAGGGGTATAAACGCTTGTATATAAAAAGATGGAAATAGCACCGAACATTGCTGTTTTTGGGCTTACTATATACAAAATCGTGAGACCGACAATGGTAAGAAAAGTAGCCAAAATGAAAGCTGTTTTTGGCGCTACTCTGCCCGATGCAATAGGCCGGTTTTTGGTACGGTCCATTTTGGCATCAAAATCTTTTTCTATGATCTGATTATAGGTATTGGATGCTCCAACCATACAGTAACCGCCAATAGCCAGCATTACCAATACTGAAAAATCAATATCGCTCCAATCGTTTACTGCTAAAATATACCCGGCAATGGTAGAAAAAACAACACTGATTGCCAGACCAGATTTGGTAAGTTGTTTAAATTCACTAAAAACAGAAAATGTTTTATTGTTTTGTTTTATTGTCTCCAAAATGTTACAATTTGGTAAGAATACTCGATTTGCAAATATACTTTAAAAAAGTAGATTAATAATTCTTTACAAAAAACTATTTGTTAAACTTCTCTAATAATCATTTTCTGTAGTTTTTTGATTCAGAATGGCTTTCTGAGATGATGTGCCAATTCTTTTTACTCCTAATGCAATCATTTTCACAGCATCTTCGTAATTTTTTATTCCTCCAGAAGCTTTTACCTGTAACGGAGTAGCATTTTCAAGCATTAAAACAACTGAAGCTATTGTGGCTCCGTTGGGCACTCCATCAGCTGTTTTATAAAATCCCGTTGATGATTTCACAAATACACGCTGATATACATCTTCTTCAAAATTACTAACAATACAATTCTTTATCAGTGCTGTAAGCTGTACTATCTGTTGCGCATTTAAGGCTGCGGTTTCAATAATCCATTTAATGGTTTTTCCCTGCTCCAATACCATTTCCGATAAGTCAACGACTTCTTCTTTAACCTTTTTAGTTTCTCCTCGTAAAAAGGCTTTGTAATCAATCACAAAATCTAATTCATCAGCTCCATCTTCAATAGCTTTTGTCGCTTCCACACGCTTTTTTTCGACACCACCGTCTCCATCCGGAAAGTCTATTACTGTACCCACAAGAACTTTAGAGACTGAAGCAGATATCTGTTTTCTTGCATTACTTACATATTCCAAAGGAATCATTACCAGTTTATACTTTTCCAGTATAGATTCTTCGATGAGAGAAAGCACTTCTTTTTCTACTTCTTTGGTACTCAGATTAGAATTAGCAGTTGTCTTTAAAAAAGTAGCATCGATATATTTACTAAGATTTGTCATTTTTCACGGTATAAAAAAACCTCACTTATAAAGGTGAGGTTTTGTTTTTATTTTTAAACAATGCCGTCAGCAAGATACCGGAGACAACTCCAAATGTATTTGCCAGAACATCTAATAATTCTGCTGAACGGGTAGCTGTATAATAGTCTTGCAAACATTCAATAAGAATACCAAATGCAACGCAAAACAAAAAGACCCCAACAGCTTTTTTTAGAAATTGCTGATTTGAATTAATGCTCCATAAACACAAAATGGCAAATATGGAATATAAAACAAAATGAACCATTTTATCCAAATGCGGAATGTTTATTTTATTTACCTGAGGTACCTCATTAAAATTCATTAAGCAAACCACGGATATGAATACAGCCCAAAAGACAGCAACGCCTATTTTTTTATCAGGCACCGATTAATTCTTTGTATTGCTCGCTGGTCATTAAACCTTCAATCTGAGCAGCATCAGCCATTTTTACCTTTACCATCCAACCAGCACCATAAGCATCTGAGTTTACCAATTCAGGTTGTGATTCTAACTCTTCATTGAATTCAATAATTTCACCTGATACAGGCAAAAATAAATCAGAAACGGTTTTTACGGCTTCAACTGTACCGAATACTTCATCCTGATCAAGTGTCTGATCCAATGTATCTACTTCAACATAAACGATGTCTCCCAATTCTTTTTGAGCAAAATTTGTGATTCCTACAGTTGCAACGTCTCCGTCAACACTTACCCATTCGTGATCTTTAGTGTACTTTAAATTAGCTGGTATATTCATTTTTAATTTGTTTTTAGCAAATGTATAACTTTATTGATGATTCTAAAATAATTGGGCTTTAATTTCCGAAATTATAGCGTAACGTAAATCCTGATCGGACAGTGGTAATCGGATACATGGTAGAAATAACGGCTTTTGAAAAACTATGTTCGTAATAAAAAATACCCATAAAATTCTTACTGAAAGTATAATCAGCCTTTAAACCGAAAGACCATATATCCTGACCTGCTCCGATCTGATTATTATTATAATCCAGATAACGGATGAGTGTATTGTTTTTTCTCCAGCTAAAATCAGCTTTTACATTGATGTCACTCACGATTCTACCTCCTGCAACACCTTCAAAATCGGTTTCAAAAGCAACATCTTTTATACGGAATCCCACACCGAAAATATATTCGTTACCCGTTACTTCTGTCAACAGGTTATTATCAAAACTCATGGAAAGCGCACGGTCTTTTTTGACCTCTCCTCTGATGCTCATCGCATTTTTCATTTCAAACTCTACACGAATAAGCGGATTGAATTGCTCAATCATATTTATATTACTTGCTACAATATCAGATACGTAATCACCTGCAGCATTCAACGCATCCGGATTCTGATAATAATCATAGTTCGTCTGGAATGCATTTACCGTATAGGAAGAACGGTACATATGGTTTATTGAAAATTTATTGAAACGTTCTTTGAACCAACCTATCTTCATTAAACCTGTATATTTTAATGACCACCCCGGAAGCGGAATCTTTCTCATGAATCCTTTTGACACAGATCCGGCGTCACCACCTGTATAAGCTGCCAGAAAAGCCGGAATCAAAACCTGCTGACTGGTTCTTCCGTATCCTTTCGGATAACCGTATTGATCCAGATTAGAAGGGTCGTTGATGTCTATTCCACGTTCAGTTGCCAGACGGTTTGCAATAACGAGCCTATTCTCTCTGAAAGCATCAAATGCCGCTGAACCATTGATATCACTTCTGCCGAAAGCTGTATTTATCATAATGGTTGATATAGAAAAATTTCCATATTCATAAGGGGAACGTGAGTTATACATTCCATCAGCTGATACATCAAACTGTTCAGACATATTATTGGAATATTGTCTGTTTGCGCTCAACTCTATAACCAGATCGGTAATAGGACGCAGTTCTGCAGAAAAATCTAAATTCTGTGTTTTGACTCTGCTGAATTGCTGATTGTATTCCGGATAGTTGGTAAGCCAACCATTTCTTGCTGCTTCATAACGGATATCAGCCTGACTTCCGAATACAAACCCCAAAGTAGGTTTTGAAGAGCCAAAAAAACCTAAGCCCGGCAAATAACCCGGAAGAACTGTACCATTGGTTTCATTATAACTTATCCTAACCGTTTTTAATGAAGTCGCCACTCCAATTAATGCATCGGTAAACGCATGATCTTTTTCATCTTCTTTTTTATTGGCTGCATTTTCTTTATTGCGTTCAATACGCTGCCCCGGTTGCGGCTTTTCTACCGGTTTTTTATTTTTATCTGTTGTCTTTTTTCTCTGACTGCTCGGCACTAATCCTACATATTTGTAGAACTTATCCATTGAAAAAGTCGTATTTAAACGATGGGTATTGGCATTCTGTACGGTATTTCCTAATGCATAATTCTGACCTTCATAATCAATAGAAGAAAAAGCATCTGAAGAACGCTGCCAACTGTAATCTCCGGTATAAGAATAGGTAGAGTTTACAAAAGATAAAAATGGTATTTTATCAAACGGTAACTGATAATTCAATGAAAATTGCTGTGTACGTGTATTCGCTTCACCCGGATCAAAATATCCGTCCCAAATTCCCATACTGTTATCTACTCGGTTGAAATTATCGATATAATTTCTCACAATATTGTTATTGGATACAGAATAGGTAATGTTTAATTTTTTTGTAAGATTAAAATTAGCTCCGTAATTATAATTGAAGAAGTAGTTTCTTCTGTACAGCGGACTGATCTCTATGCCCTGAACATCCATTAAACGGAATTGCTGCTGGTTAAGTTGGCGCAAAATATTGGTATTGAACATAACGTTTGTTGGCATTATATTCAGATTAATATCACTGATCAATTTAAGATAGCTGTTCTTTTTGAATTTTTCTGCTTTTTTAAAGGGTTCTATTGACCATGGTTTAAAGCTGTAATTATAATCTACAGAAGAGCGTGCCTGTTGATCTTCCATGTTTTCTATCTCAAAATTATGCTGTACGACTCTGTTATAGGAGTGGGAAAACGTAAGGTTTTCTACATCATAAAAACGCTCTTTTTGTCCCTCACTTCGTTGTTTTTTTACACCGATAAAGTTGATACTTGTCCGTTTGGTGTAATCAATTGCACGGCTTTTGATCGCCTTTTTCTCCGATTCTGAATTTGCATAATCCATAGCCACTTTCAGTTTTACATCCGGGTTGTTCGGATCATATTCCGGTGTAATTGTTTCTTCAGATATAGAGTAACTTATCGGAATGGTAAGGTTCCATTTTTTCGGAAGCAATTGATTTGCATTGACTGCTGTAGAGACATTGTATTGAAAAATATCTTCTCTGCTTCTTTCCTGCGGTCCCTGTTCTAAAGCTCCGAATCCAATTGTTGATTTGTTTCCCGTAACAGATAGGTTGGCAAAGTCGGCTATTTTGGTATCCAATGCCGCAACAGCAGCCCAACCGCCTTTATTGCTCATATCTGAAACCCTTAATTCATTAAACCACACTTCTCCCCTAAGATCTCTTGGACGCTGGCTCGTTGAAGCATATAATACATCGGTCTGGTTACGGATACCAAGCATGATGGTACGCACCATACCAAAGTTTGGATTTCCTTTAATTCCCAAACGCAGTTTATTAATTTTCCCGACAAGAGCCGGATCAATTTCATCTTCATTTTTAAAGTAGATGAGATTCGGATTAAAAGCAGGATCGCTATTTTTACTTAACTTTAGTTTTGTTAATAAGTCTAAAGATAATTCTATTTCGTTTTGTATTTTCCACACTTGTTCTGCAGTTCTCTCATCCCATTCTGTCAATTTTAGCGGAATCTCTACCTGATAGAAGTTTTGTGTAAAATCATTACCAAATCGAATAAAGGCAACAAGTTCATCATCCCGCAATCGTTCTGAATCTCCCTGAGGCTCTAATGCTTCTGCATGTAAAAACATACGAAGTTTTTTGTATTGCCTCATATCAACACTTACATTTTTAAATACAGCTCTTGAATCTCCAGGCTCTAATCCTGATGGAGCCGCAATGCTGGAGTTTTGTTTATAAACAGTTAATGATAATGACTGCTCATTCTGATTGATAATGGTATTATTTTGATTGACACGTTCCCGTTCTATACCCGGTGGCATAATATACGGAATCGGTTCTCTTGTGAAATTATCGATGATATTTAAGGTACGTACATCAAACCCTGTATTCGTTCCATTGATAATAAGAGTAGGATCTTCAACCAATGTCTTTTCATATTTTCTCCATTCACTTCTTACAAGATCTAAAGTTGCCAGACGCAGTGTTACTTCTTCTGTAAAACCTGTCAGGAAAATACGCATAAAACGAACGGATTGTAAATCGGAAATTGCTCCGATGGCATTAGCCGGATTTGGTGTAATCGGAACTTTATATTGTACCCATTTTACAGGTGTTGTTTCACCGTTTTGCATGGTTGCAGTAGTCGTACGAACATCTACAACATAATTTTCACCAATGATCGGATTAGGTTTTACCGGAACCTTGTATTGAAAATATGCATTGATAGTATTCATAGTATTGTCACCATCAATATCTTCTACATCCGGTAAATTTCTTGAAGCACGGTTGCTGTCAGAAAATTCCACAGGTGTATTTCCCTGTAATCCATTATAATTTTTATAGCGTTCTACAACGTTCCCGGAAGCTGTAAGGAAAAATTCATAGTTATCAGCTGCCGGATCTTGTAAATAAGCAAAATCAGGGAATTTTGCAGCTTCTTCTTCATCCAGAATACCGTCCAAACCAGCATCCTGATAAATACGATTATTAGCATTATTATCAAATGCATAAATCAGAGCCGTTGAAGCAGGTACTTTACCCCAAATAGTGCTTATGGTAGGTCCGTTTCCATCTGCTCCCGGCAAACCGTTTTCATACTGTTTCATACCATCCTGAAGAATATCTTCTGATATATATCCAAAATTCAGATAGACTTCTCCCTGATTACTCGGGTTAAAAGTATCTCCCGGATTTCCTGTATACGGATCCATCATCCAGAATTCAACATACTCTACGTTAGATTGTTCAAAATTGGTTGATTGTATAGACCTCATAATACCTGCCCAGTTGTTTTGCGGATTAGGCAGTTCATTTGTCGCTACAAACTGAGGGTTGTAATTATACGGACCTCGCTCTTTTGGATAGTACGTAAGATCTAAAGTATTCAACGTAAGTAATTCACCCGCAGCGATATCCATTGAAGGAAATAATTCTTCTTTATAGATACGACGTGTACGGTTTGATGACAAATCAGATTCATTGATTCCATTTGGTCTTCTGGATGGCGAGTAGAATACCTGATCAATTTTATACCAGGAAAGTTTCGCCCGTCTGTAACCGGAACTGACATCTGTATTCATTTCTCCATAACCAACCGGTACACTGGAAAGAAACCACGAATTTGGTGCAGAAATATCCATATTGGTACTGGTACCTTCAAAATCGTCTATGTAAGAAGTAGCTTCTCCATTGAGTTGATCAATTTTAGAAGCTCCCGGCATAAGATAAGCAAACTCACCTTTAAAACTGATGGTTGAAGGAACATCGGTATCTATATTAGGCAGTTTGTTTACTAAACGCGTAAGAAACGGTGCTTCTGAACTGAAATTGGCATTTAAACCTACAATGGTATTGTTAACCGATTCATCATTAAAATTAGACTTTACCGTCATAGGTCTTTCCGACAATCTTAAATAAGTACCTCCTAATACAAAGTTTTCACTGAATTTGTGCTCAATATGAGTTCCAAAGAATGTACGCTGTTTTTGAGCAAAATTATTATTACTTTCTACAGACACTTCAATCTGAGCATTTGATGCTGCCAATCCCGGATCAAGTATATTGACTATTCCGCGCTGATAATCGACTGTATAATCCTGCCCTTCTACTAATGTTCTTCCACTTGTAGTCACCACTACAGAACCTGGTTGTAGATTTGAATTAGATAATTGAATTCCATTTCCACCTTCACTCTTAAAACGTCCTTTTAATTGAAATTTATTTTTGTCACTTTCCTGTAATGCCCGCGCATAGGTACTACGGTACATGGTTTTGAATACGTATTTTTTCTGGTTTTCGTTGTAAGAAGCATCTATTTCATAGTTCTGACTCGGATTATCCGATAATTTTTTAAACAGGTGCTCCCCGAAAGGCTCAACAGTAGTAAATATAATTCTACCTGTCTGTGCATCAACTGTTATACCCGTCAGTTTATTATTGCTTTGCATTCCCTGATTGGAATTATTATTTCCAAAACCACCACCGCCTGTTTGGGACTGATTGCCAGATTGAAAAGGATCTGTATTCAATGCAGAAGATACAAAGTCAAAATATCCGTCTCCGCCTTCCTGTGGATCATTGGTATTATTCAAACGATCCAGATTAAACACGTTTAAAAGTGGTGTATTGGCTACTCCTGCCGGTAATGTTGTTCCGGCAACCGGCTGTATGTAATTTAAAGGTTGTGGATCGGTATAAAGTATATTGAATCTAAAACCATCCTGCGCTAACTGATAAGCCCCAGGTAACTGATAGATATTTTTCATCATAAGATCCCAGACAGGTTCTTCAGTAGAAGTCAAGGAACTCTTCAAAAGCTTTACAATCAAACTCTGTGTTGTTGGTATTTCATTATCATCAGCGTCATTTCCTATGACCGTTGAATCTACTCCATCCGTACCAAATTCTCCCACCCGATATACCTGATCACCAATCGTATATTCATAAGCAACAGCTACAATTTCATCATTATTCATCGGTTGATTTAATGAAATATATCCTAACTGAGGATGAAACTTAAACTCCTGTTCAGTCAGTTTTCTTGCATTTTCCAATTTTACAAAATCTCTACCTTCCGTTACAGGAATATTAAATCCGCCTAAAGCAGTATTGATCTGTCTTATGGTATTGTTTAAAAAATTGGAACCTATCTGTCCCGGATCGAACTTATTATTTTTGTTACTGGTAGGAGCATCTATAGGAGTAGTGAGAACGAAATCAGGAAACGCACCTAAATCGATACCGATAATTTGTTCTGCCGGAACATTACTTAAACGGGCTTCTCCCAAATCCTGAATTGCCACAATATTTCTTGTATTGTTATCTCTTTGCGCAACCCTGTTTTGACGGTTGGTAATCCAGACTTCAACGCGGGTAATGCGCACACGGCTATCGATATACGGATAGTTTCTTAACGCATTGTCGTATTTATTTCTAAAATACTGGGAAAGAAAAAAGTGTCTGTTGGCATCATAATCCAACGCGAATAATTCAAAATTCTGAACGGTACCACCGCCTTCTGAAACAATGGTTTTTCTTTCTGAATTTTGTTTGGAAAAAACGCCTGTAATTGTTGTTGCTCCAAATTGAAGCTGCGTTTTTACACCAAAAAGATTTTGTGCACCACGAATCAATGAGTTATTGATAGGCATACTTACATTACCTACTTCAATAGCTTGTAGAATATCATCTTCATCAGGCTGATAATTCAATTTGATCATTTGCTGCTGAAAACCAAAAGTTGCCTGTGTATCATAATTGATATTCACATCCATATTGGTTCCTACCTTTCCCTGCATACTCATGCTGATCCGTGGATTAAAATCCATAGCCAAAGTAGAACGGTTTCTCGGAGAAATCATAGGATTATCCTGTTTGGTATAACGCATGCCCAAATCTATATCAACAGAACCTGTAGGTTTAATATCAATCGTATTACTACCAAAAATGGATTTGAATAAACCTGAATTAACCCGGTATCGTGGCAGCAAATCTTTCTGTTCTTCTTCACTCGCCCGACCATCGACAGCACTCATTTTTGCCCGATAATAATCACGCATATTCCTTTTGAGTAATAAATCTTCATATTGCTCACGATTCAATACCAAAGGAAATTCAATATCAAACCCTTCAATTGATTTTGTGTATACGTAGGTATCGGTTACAGCATCATACTCGTAACCAGCAATAATTGCATCTATATCCTTAAGCTCTATCTTTCCTTTAAAAACATTATTTAAAGTATCCTGTACCTGCTCATTTTCATCTATCTGACCAAAAGCTAATGGCGCAATAAACAGACATAGTATTGCTAAAACATATTTATTTAAAAAATTAAATATACGATATACGTTCAATTTATAAGTTTTTTAATGCTTGTTTTATAATCATTTCAACCGTTGCATCTGGGGATAATTCAACGATTTTTTTAACAATTTTTTCTGAAGATTTTCTTAAAAATCCTAAAACCTCTAAAGCAGATAACGCTTCTTCCGCGTTTGTATTGTGGATTGTATAAGTTAAATCTTCTAAATTATATAATTTAATGACTTTTTCCTGCAGATCTATTACGATACGCTGTGCTGTTTTTAAACCAATTCCTTTAATAGACTGGATGGTTTTGACATCATTGTTTGAAATGGCGTGTAATAGTTCCTGAGGAGGTATATAAGACAGCATATTACGTGCAGTATTTCCTCCAACTCCGGAAACAGAAATGAGCAATTTAAAAATTTCACGTTCTATTTTTTCCAGAAAGCCGTATAGTGTATGAGAATCTTCTTTGATTTGAAGATAGGTATAAAGCAGTATATTTTCTGAGTCTGGTAATGAGGTATAAGTATGTAAAGAAATATGGAGTGAATATCCTATTCCATTACAGTCGACAATTAACTCTGTTGGTGATTTTTCTACCAATCTCCCTTTTACAAACGAAATCATTTTTGTATATTTTCTCCAAAAGTAACAAAAAAATTAACGTTATTCACTTCATTTGCCCAAAAGAGATTGGTAAAAATTTTATTAAATATTTATGCTTTTTTCTTTCTTTTTTGTTTTTCCTGTGCATCAATCACAGCTACTGCTGACATATTTACCATTTCGTCAACACTTGCTCCTAACTGAAATACGTGAACTGCTTCATCCAGTCCCAATATAATTGGTCCGATTGAGGTAGCACCGTTTAGCTCCTTAAGCATTTTATACGTTGTATTTGCAGTATCTAAATTAGGGAATAATAATGTGTTTACTTTTTTACCTACTAATCTTGAAAAAGGAAATTTTTCTTTCAGCATTTCCTGATTTAAGGCAAAATCCATTTGTACTTCACCATCCACAATCATTTCAGGATGTTGGTCATGAAGAATCTGAACCGCTTTTCTCAATTTTACCGGAGATTCTTCACTTGAAGACCCAAAATTACCGAAAGACACCATGGCCATCACCGGATCTAAACCAAACATTTTGACTGTATAGCTGGTCATTAAGGCGATTTTAGCTAATTCTTCTGCTGTCGGATTAGGGTTTACTGCTGTATCTGCCAAAAATAAAGGGCCACGCTGCGTCATCATTAAATTGGTAGTAGATACTTTAGAAACTCCGTTAGCTCTTGGAATCATCTGCAAAATTGGTTTCAGGGAGGAAGGATAGTTTCTCGAATATCCGGATAACATAACATCTGCTTCACCTTCTAATACCATCATGGAGGCAAAATAACTTCTGTCTCTCATGATTTTCTGCGCGTCTAATAATGTAACCCCTCTTCGTTCCCTTGCTTTCCAGAATTTTTGAGCGAAACGATTTCTCCGTTCTTTTTCTTCGGAAGTTTTTGGATCGATGATCTCTACATCAGCATCAAATCCGATTTCTTCTTTGAGTTCTAAAATTATTTCTTTATTTCCCAGCAAAATTGGAACTCCAATTCCTTCTTCATGAACAATCTGGGCTGCTTTTAGTACATTCAGCTGATCTGCTTCTGTATAGATAACTCTTTTAGGATCGGTTTTAGCTCTGTTGATGAGTAAACGAACCATTTTATTATCCGACCCCATGCGATCAAATAATTCGTTTTTATATTTTTCCCAGTCAAGTATAGGTTCTGTTGCTACTCCTGATTCCATTGCTGCTTTAGCGATTGCAGGCGGAATTTCAGTCATTAATCGCGGATCAAAAGGTTTTGGCAAGATGTAATCTTTACCAAATACAAGCTTTTTCTCACCATAAGCAATATTTACCTGCTCAGGTACCGTTTCTTTTGCGAGATTTGCCAAAGCATATACGGCAGCCATTTTCATTTCTTCATTTATTTTGGTTGCTCTTACATCAAGCGCACCTCTGAAAATGAAAGGAAATCCTAATACATTATTTACCTGGTTGGGTTTATCTGAACGACCTGTAGCCATAATGATATCACTTCTGGTCGCTATTGCCAGATCATAATCAATTTCCGGTACCGGATTTGCCATTGCAAACACAATCGGATTTTCATTCATAGACAAGAGCATATCAGGTGTCAAAACATTCGGAGCAGACAATCCCAGAAACATATCGCTTCCTTTTACTGCATCAGCCAGGCTCATACCCTGCACTTCTTTTGCATAATGCATCTGAATAGGCAACAAATCAGTTCTTCTGGTATGCAATACCCCGTCTTTATCGAACATGATAATATTTTCAAGTCTTACCCCTAATTGCAAATAAAGATTAGAGCAAGCCAAAGCAGCTGATCCTGCGCCAGAAACTACTACTTTAATATCTTCAATTTTTTTATTGGCCAATAAAAGAGCATTTAATAAAGCAGCAGCAGAAATAATTGCCGTTCCATGCTGGTCATCATGCATAACCGGAATGTCTAATTCTTCTTTCAGACGACGTTCAATTTCAAATGATTCAGGGGCTTTGATATCCTCTAAATTGATTCCTCCAAAAGTTGGCGCTATATTTTTTACAGTTTCTACAAATTTATCAATGTCTTTAGTATCAACTTCAATATCGAATACATCTATATCTGCGAAGATTTTAAACAGGAGCCCTTTTCCTTCCATTACAGGTTTAGATGCTTCGGGACCGATGTCACCTAATCCTAAAACTGCTGTTCCGTTAGAAATAACAGCCACAAGATTGCCTTTAGCGGTATATTTATAGACATTCTTTACATTTTTTGCAATTTCCAGACAAGGTTCTGCTACACCCGGTGAATAAGCTAATGATAAGTCTCTTTGAGAAGCATATGCCTTTGTTGGCACAACTTCTATTTTACCCGGTTTTGGTTTCGCGTGATACAGTAATGCTTCTCTTCGTTTGCTATCTTTATGCATAATTTATGTTTTATGTAAGAGACAAATATACCACTAAGATCGTTTTCTGAGAATAAAGATTTGTTATTTTTTTGGAATTTACGTGTTTAAAAAGCGGATATTTCTAAGAAGTCCATCATATTTGGTTCTTTTAACAGCAGAATTTTTAAAGACTTTATCAAATGTTTCTTTGGTGATTTCTTCCCAGTCTTTTTTTGTCATTGTCAGCAGATTTTCCCTCGGTTTAAGTAAAGGTTCTGAATGAGGAGCAGAGAATCTATTCCACGGACATACATCCTGACAAACATCACATCCAAACATCCAGTCATCAAATTTACCTTTCATTTCTTCAGGGATATTGTCTTTTAATTCAATGGTAAAATAAGAAATACATTTACTACCATTGACTACATTAGGGCTTTCAATTGCCTGTGTGGGACATGCATCAATACATGCTGTACATGTACCACAATGATCCGTTGCCGGATGATCATATTCAAGCTCTATATCACAAATAAGTTCTGCAATAAAAAAGAAAGATCCGTTTTTCTTAGAAATAAGGTTGTTGTTTTTTCCAACCCAGCCAAGACCGCTTTTAGCAGCCCATGCTTTATCTAAAACAGGAGCAGAATCCACGAAAACACGGCCGTTGATTTCTCCTATCTCTTCATTTATAAATTCAAACAGATGTCGCAGTTTTTCTTTGATTACAGAATGATAATCTGAACCATAAGCGTATTTAGAAATTTTATAGCTGCCTTCATTCTGTAGTTCGGAAGGAAAGTAATTCAATGTAAGAGATATTACTGATTTAGCACCATCAACCAGAAGTCGCGGATCTAATCTTTTATCAAAATGGTTTTCCATATACTGCATTTTTCCATGCATATTATTCTTAAGCCATTTTTCTAATCTCGGTGCCTCTTCCTCCAGAAAAGTTGCTTCCGATATACCACAAGAAAGGAAGCCCAGTCGCTGAGCCTCCTTTTTTATCATTTGCGTATACTTATGTTTTATTGTTTCATTCATTAAACAAACCTCCTAATCCGGGTTTTATTTTACCTAAATGAATATATGCCTTTTCCGTTACCTCTCTACCTCTCGGGGTTCTGTATATAAATCCTTCCTGTATCAGAAACGGCTCGTAAACTTCTTCTATGGTTTCCGCATTTTCAGATACGGCAGTTGCAAGTGTTGAAAGTCCTACAGGACCTCCTTTAAATTTATCAATAATAGTGGAAAGAATCCGGTTATCCATTTCATCCAATCCATGCTTATCTACATTAAGTGCATTGAGTGCAAATTTTGCGATTTCAATATCGATACTACCATTACCCTTTATCTGTGCAAAATCGCGTACTCTGCGTAAAAGTGCATTGGCAATACGCGGTGTACCTCTGCTACGACCAGCAATTTCGATCGCTGCTTCCATAGTAATAGGTACTTTAAGTATACCCGAACTTCTCTCAACTATTGTACTTAAAAGTTCAACATTGTAGTATTGCAAGCGGCTTTGTATTCCAAAACGAGCACGCATCGGAGAGGTAAGTAATCCTGAACGGGTTGTTGCCCCAACCAATGTAAATGGATTCAGATGAATCTGAACGGAACGGGCATTAGGTCCGGATTCAATCATGATATCAATTTTGAAATCTTCCATAGCTGAATAGAGATACTCTTCAACAACAGGACTCAATCGGTGTATTTCATCAATAAATAATACATCTCTCTCTTCGAGATTGGTCAGTAAACCTGCCAAATCTCCGGGTTTATCCAAAACCGGACCCGATGTAATTTTAATACCGACGTTCAACTCATTGGCAAGGATATTTGCCAATGTTGTTTTTCCAAGTCCCGGAGGTCCGTGAAACAAAGTATGATCCAAAGCTTCATTTCGCAAATTAGCAGCTTTAACAAAGATTTGCAAGTTTTCTAAAACCTGTGCCTGTCCCGAAAAATCATCAAAACGCAAGGGCCGCAGTTTTTTTTCTGCTTCCATTTCTTCTGAAGAAAAATGCTGATTTGTTGGATTTAAATTCTCATTCATCTTACAAAGATAAAATTAAAAAAGCCACTTTAAAAAAAGTGGCTTTAAATATTTATGCGTGATGTCCTCCGTCTTTTTCTCCTTCGCGTAAAGGAACTGTCTGAGGAACGAAATCTTCTTCGTAACCTGGCTTACTATAATCGTAAGGCCATCTGTGAACTGTTGGTATTTTACCAGGCCAGTTTCCGTGAATATGTTCCACTGGTGTAGTCCACTCCAATGTAGTAGCTCTCCATGGATTTTGAGAAGCTTTTTTACCGTAGAAAATACTGTAAAAGAAGTTCCAGAAAAACACCAATTGAAAGGCTGCTCCTACTAATGCGAACATGGTAATGATAATGTTTACATCAACCATATCGTCAAACATAGGGAATGCACTATTTGTATAATAACGACGTGGTAAACCAGCTAATCCGATAAAGTGCATTGGTAAGAAAACACCATAAGCACAGATTGCAGTAACCCAGAAGTGAATATATCCTAAGTTTTTATTCATCATTCTACCAAACATTTTAGGGAACCAGTGGTAGATACCAGCAAACATTCCATAAAGAGCAGAAATACCCATTACTAAGTGGAAGTGAGCAATAACGAAATATGTATCGTGTACGTTGATATCCAATGTTGAATCTCCTAAGATGATTCCTGTAAGACCTCCTGAAATGAAAGTTGATACGAAACCAATACAGAACAACATAGAAGGGTTTAACTGTAAGTTTCCTTTCCAAATTGTAGTGATATAGTTAAATGCTTTTACAGCAGAAGGAATTGCGATTAATAAGGTTGTAAAGGTAAATACAGACCCTAAGAAAGGATTCATTCCCGAAACGAACATATGGTGACCCCAAACGATTGTAGATAAAAATGCGATAGCAAGAATTGATGTAATCATCGCACGGTATCCGAAGATAGGTTTTCTTGCATTAGCTGCAATAACTTCAGAAGCAATACCCATCGCAGGTAAGATTACGATATATACCTCAGGGTGACCTAAGAACCAGAACAAGTGTTCAAATAGTACCGGTGATCCACCTTGATAGTGCAATACTTCTCCTGCTAAATAGATATCTGATAAGAAGAAAGATGTACCAAAACTTCTATCCATGATTAATAGTAAAGCAGCAGATAATAATACAGGGAATGAAACTACCCCGATGATTGCTGTTACAAATAAAGCCCAGATAGTTAGAGGCAGACGCGTCATTGTCATACCTTCTGTTCTCATATTTAAAACCGTTACAATATAGTTTAATGATCCCATTAATGACTGTGCAATAAACAATGCCATTGCAATCAACCACAAAGTCATCCCTGTACCAGAACCCGGAATTGCTTCAGGAACTGCTGATAGTGGAGGATAAATTGTCCATCCTGCTGATGCCGGTCCTGATTCCACGAATAAAGAAGACAACATGATTACTGATGATAAAGCGAATATCCAATAAGACAACATGTTCATAAAACCTGACGCCATATCTCTTGCCCCAATCTGTAATGGAATTAATAAATTTGAAAATGTACCACTCAATCCGGCAGTCAAAACAAAGAATACCATAATGGTTCCGTGAATTGTAACTAAAGCCAGATAAATATCGTTTCTCATTACTCCTCCCGGAGCAAATTCATCTCCTAATAACCAGGAAAAAACTTTAAAGGATTCTTCCGGCCAAGCAATTTGCATACGAAATAATAAGGACATCCCGATTCCAATGATTCCCATAAAGATTCCTGTAATAAGGAACTGTTTGGCAATCATTTTATGGTCTGTACTAAAGATATACTTCGTTATAAAAGTTTCTTTATGATGATGCTCATGCTCTTGGTCATGGCCGTGTGCTAAATCGTGTCCTACTGCTGACATAATTATAATTTTTGTGTAAACAAATTTTTACTGGTTCAATTTATTTTGCAGCCACAACTTTCGTTGAATCTGCTTTCATCTGGTTTGTGTCTAGTTTGCTTTCAACCCCTGCGTCAGGAGCCGGAGCAGCCGGAGTTTCCGCAGCAGGTTCTGCTTTTGGAGCTTTTTCTTCTGCTACCTGTTGTCCTAATGTAGGTAAACCATTCAACCACTTTTTAAATTCCTTCTCTGACTGAACTACGATTTTTGCCTGCATGTTGTAGTGAGAACGACCACAGATTTTGTTACATAATAATACATAGTCAAAAACATATGGTGATAATGCTTCTTCACCTTTTGCTACTAAATCAACGCTTCTTTCAGAACGCAATTTATTGATCTTATTTACTTTACTAACGATTTCAGGGCGTTCACGCATTTCTTCTGTAGTAATCGTAGGTGTCATTGCAAATTGAGTTACCATTCCCGGAACACAGTTCATCTGAGCTCTGAAGTGAGGAAAATAAGCAGAGTGTAATACGTCTTGTGAACGCATTTTGAAAACTACTTTTTTACCTACCGGCAAGTGTAATTCTTTTGATAATTTATCATCTTGAGCATTTGGATCTGACATATCAACACCAGTTGCGTTTACACCTTCAATAAAACGAACGTTAGCTTTTCCTAAGGTGTTATCATCACCTGAATAACGAATATCCCAACCAAATTGTTTTGCATAAACCTCTACATATATTACATCTTCGTCTTCTTTGACGTTCATAATACTGTTCCATGTAAATAATCCGTACAAGATTAAACCTGATAAAACAATTACCGGAATGATCGTCCAAATCATCTCTAATTTATCATTATCTGAAAAATACAGTGCTTTCTTATCTTTACGACCTCTGTTAACAAAAGAAAAGTAGTGTAATAAAAATTGAGTAAATGCCTGTACAAAAAGGATTAATCCTAAAGAGATCCACATCAAATTATCAACATCTTTTCCGTGTTCAGATGCAGCATTATCCAATAGAGGCATGTACCCCCATTTCACACAACAATAAATAGTAAGGATATAAATAAAGGCTAAGAAACCAAATAATAAATAACCATTGATATTATTGTCTTTATCTGTAGCAACTTCAGATTTATACTCCCCATCTTCACTATATACTTTAGTTGAGTTGGTCAAATCAAATATCTTAGTTAACTGCCATATTGCAATTCCTAATAATGCTACGATAACAAAAATTAATAAACTCGTCATTTGTTTATTATTTAAATATTAATAATGAAAATGTTTACTCTCTCCAATCATTGGATTATTCTTAGCTAATAACGGTGCTTTAGTTAAAGCGTTGAAACCAACAAAAATAAACAATCCTGCAAAGAACATAACTGAACCTATTTCAGCAATACCGATGAACCATGAACCACCTACTGTACCTGGCATAATCATATTAAAGAAGTCTAAATAGTGACCTACTAAAATACATGTACCTGCCATTATGATTATCCAAGACAAACGTTTGAAATCTGTATTGATTAATAATAGAAGTGGTAATACAAAGTTTAATACGAGCATACCAAAGAATGGTAAATTATATTCCTGAATTCTAAAGATGAAATATGTAACCTCCTCAGGAATGTTAGCATACCACATCAACATGAATTGTGAGAACCACAAATAAGTCCAGAAAATAGATAGACCAAACATGAATTTAGCTAAATCGTGGATATGGCTTGTATTTACATATTCTAAAAATCCTCTTGATTTCAGATATATTGTTGTAAGTGCTATAACAGTTATAGCAGATACGAAGAAACTTGCAAAAACATACCATCCGAATAATGTACTGTACCAGTGTGTGTCAATTGACATAATCCAGTCCCAAGACATGATTGATTCAGTAATGATGAAAAACACTAAATAACCAGCCGAATACTTAAAGTTCTTTTTATAATACGAAATATCATTGGTTTCATCTAATGCAATAGAATTTTTACGGGATAAGTATCTGTATAAATTCCAACCTCCGATGAATATTACCGCTCTGATAAGGAAAAAAGGAATGTTTAAAAAACCTGTTTTGCCCTGTATAATTGTATCTTCTGCTACTACTGTGTCATCCATCCAGATGAACAAGTGATTGATATGAGCTGAACTCAATACCAAAAGTCCGAAGAAGATAATAGAACCCGGTAATAAATACGCAGATAAACCTTCCATAACTCTAAAAAGTACCGGAGACCAACCTGCAGAAGCCGCATATTGGATAGCATTAAATGTTAAGATTCCTAAAGAAATCAACATGAAAAATATACATGCTACATAAACTGCTGCCCAAGGCTTGTTTTGTAATTGATGTAAAACATGCTCTAAATGTTTTTGATGTTCCTGATGAGCATCTACTTTTTCATGAGAACCAGCAGCTGCGTGTTCTGCATGAGCATTATGATCAGGAGTAGCATGGGCATCGCCGTGATCACCATGATGATCATTTGCTAAAAGAGTCTCAACATCCTGGACTGTTTTTGGAGCAGTTAAAAAACCGTATGCGATACCAACAATTCCAAGAATCATAAGAATAAAGGCAAAGGTTTTTAATTTTTTCGAAAATGTGTACATATCTAAACTTTCAAATAAGTTTTACAATTATAATTCTGATTTCAATTTCAACACGTAATCTGTAACTAACCAACGTTCATGTTGTGTTAACTGATTTTTGTGCGATCCCATTGAATTTAGTCCGTAAGTTATCACGTGAAAGACTCCCCCTTCGGTTAATTCTCTCTCAGCATAGTTAGGAACTCCCAAGAATTTTTCTCTTTTTACTAAATTACCTTTTCCGTCTCCTTTATCACCATGACAGATAGCGCAATAGATCGTAAACAATTGTTTTGCCTCTGCATGATCGCTGTCAGTTAAAGAATCTAATGGTGATTTCAAATTAGCTTTTGCCAAAGCAAGCCCTTCAGGAGTATTTTCATACTCGTAAGGATCAAAACCACGAGGTATAGAACCTTTTGCTGGTAATTGACCTTCTTTTCCGTTGTTAAAAGCACTTGACTCAGAGTACGTTTCGTAAGCTACAGACTCGTACATATTAGGAAATAACTGAAAGTTAGGTTTTTCCTTATGAAAACAAGAAGTAGTTAGTGCTGAAACTCCTGCTAATGCTACTATTTTATATAAAGTCTTCATTCTACTATTATTGTTTTTCAATTACTTTAACTTCTACTGCACCAGTATTTTTAAAGAATTCTACTGCGTCATCTTCGCTTCCGTGTAAAGCAACTTCCATTAAGAAATGGTCATCTGTTGTTCTTACATCCGGATTTTCAGCTTGTTTAAAAGGCCATAATCTACTTCTCAAGAAGAAAGTAATAACCATTAAATGGGCTGCAAAAAACACTGTTAATTCAAACATAATAGGCACAAATGAAGGCATATTCTGAATATAACTAAAACTTGGTTTACCACCAATATCCTGTGGCCAGTCCTGGATCATGATGTAGTTCATCATATAGGTTGCAAAAGACAAACCGCATAATCCATAGATAAAAGAACAAATCGCAAGACGCGTTGGAGCTAATCCCATGGCTTTATCTAATCCGTGAACTGGAAAAGGAGTATAAACTTCCTCAATATGATGATGTGCTGCACGTGTTGTTTTAACAGCGTCCATTAAAATATCATCATCATTGTATAGTGCATGTATAACTTTTGTACTCATATCTTATTAATGATTATGTGAATGGTTCCCGTTTTCTCTCGCTCTCTTGTAATTGTCTCCTGAAGATTTCAAAATTGTTTTAACCTCTGCCTGAGCAATTACAGGGAAACTTCTTGAATATAACAAGAATAATACAAAGAAGAATCCGATTGTTCCTATATAAATACCTGCATCAACAAATGTTGGCTGGAACATTGTCCATGATGATGGTAAGTAATCTCTGTGAAGTGATGTAACGATGATTACAAAACGCTCAAACCACATACCGATGTTTACGATAATAGAAATGATGAATGATGCCATGATACTTGTACGTACTTTTTTGAACCACATTACCTGTGGAGAAATTACGTTACATGTCATCATCAACCAATATGACCACCAGTAAGGTCCCGTAGCACGGTTTAAGAATGCATATTGTTCATACTCAACTCCTGAATACCATGCAACCCATAACTCTGTAATGTAAGCGATACCTACAACAGAACCTGTAATCATTACAATAATATTCATTAATTCGATATGCTGAATTGTGATATAATCTTCAAGATTCGATACTTTTCTCATGATGATAAGCAGTGTATTAACCATTGCAAATCCTGAGAAGATAGCTCCTGCCACAAAGTAAGGTGGTAAGATCGTTGTATGCCATCCCGGAATCACCGATGTAGCAAAGTCAAAAGATACAATCGTGTGTACAGAAAGTACTAATGGAGTAGCAAGACCTGCCAACACCAAAGAAACCTCCTCAAAACGTTGCCAGTCTTTAGCTCTACCTGACCAACCAAATGATAATATAGAATAAATTCTCTTTGTAAAAGGTGTAATAGCTCTATCGCGTAACATAGCAAAATCCGGTAAAAGACCTGTCCACCAGAAAACCAATGATACAGATAAATACGTAGAAATTGCAAATACGTCCCAAAGAAGTGGCGAGTTAAAGTTAACCCATAACGAACCAAACTGGTTAGGCATTGGCAATACCCAGAAAGCTAACCAAGGACGTCCCATGTGAATGATTGGGAACAATCCCGCCTGAACTACAGAGAAAATAGTCATTGCCTCTGCAGAACGGTTGATCGCCATTCTCCATTTTTGTCTGAATAATAATAATACGGCTGAAATAAGTGTTCCCGCGTGACCAATACCTACCCACCATACAAAGTTGGTAATATCCCAAGCCCAGCCTACGGTTTTATTTAATCCCCAAGTACCAATACCTGTACTGATTGTATAAACCATACAACCAGCTCCCCAAAGGAATGCAACTAATGCTATTGAGAACGCAATCCACCATTGTTTATTAGCTCTCCCTTCTACAGGTCTAGCCACATCCACAGTTACATCGTGATATGATTTATCTCCGACAACTAAAGGTTTTCTAATGGGTGCTTCGTAATGTGACGACATAATCCTTTATAATGTTTCTAATTAATAAAATACTTTTATACGTTTCTTACTTTTACCTGATATACAACATTAGGCTTTACTCCTAAATGCTCTAACAAATGATAAGCTCTTGGATCCTGAGTTAATTCAACAATTGCATCTTCCGGCTCGTTAACATCTCCAAAAACCATTGCTCCTGTAGAACAAGCTGCCGAACATGCACATGCATCATTGAATTCGTTTTTAGCCACTCTTCTACCTTCTTTCTTAGCTTTCAAAATTACAGCCTGAGTAGATTGTATACAGAATGAACATTTTTCCATAACTCCTCGAGAACGTACAACTACATCCGGATTCAATACCATACGTCCTAAATCATCATTCATATGATAATCAAACGCATCATTTTGATTGTATAGGAACCAGTTGAAACGACGTACTTTGTAAGGACAGTTATTCGCACAGTAACGGGTACCCACACAACGGTTGTATGCCATATGGTTTTGTCCCTGACGACCATGAGAAGTTGCCGCAACCGGACAAACTGTTTCACATGGTGCATGATTACAGTGCTGACACATTACAGGCTGGAATGCAACCTGAGGATTGTCAGATGGATTTTCTAATCCCTGGAACGCATCGATATTGTCCATCAAACCTTTAGCAGATTCTTTTTTCTCAATATCAGCTGCAAAATCATCCTGAGAAGAGTAGTATCTGTCAATACGCAACCAGTGCATATCACGACTTCTTCTTACTTCTGATTTTCCAACTACCGGTACGTTATTTTCAGCATGACAAGCAATCACACAAGCTCCACAACCTGTACATGCATTTAAATCGATAGATAAATTGAAGTGATGTCCTACTTTTCTATCAAAAGATTCCCAGATGTCCACTGACTTAGCAGGAACAGACTGGTGGTCTAAGGAAACCATCGGAGTGATGTTCCACTCTTTTGCATCCTGACTGTTAAATACTTTTAAAGTAGTTTCCTTTAAGATATCACCTCTACCCATTAAGGTATTGTGCAACTGAACACAAGCAAATTCGTGATCTCCACTTCCTTTCTCAATAGTTGCTACCTGTGTATTATTGAAATCTTTATATAATGAGTAAGCGTTAACACCTACCTGCATTTCTTCTTTTAAGGCTGCTTTACGTCCGTAACCTAAAGCTAACCCCATTGTTCCTACAGCCTGACCTGGCTGAATGTAAACAGGAACATTTTCTAAGGTTTTGTCTCCTACCTTTATCGTTGCATAACTTCCGTTAAGACCTCCGTTGGCAACATGATAATTTTTAAGACCAAACTGTTCAGCATCTTTTCGTGAAATCGTTACATAATTATCCCACGATACTCGAGTAATAGGATCAGGAAATTCTTGCAACCAAGGATTGTTTGCCTGTTGTCCGTCTCCCATACCTGTTTTAGTATAAAGAACCAATTCAAGTCCGTTTGCTTTTTTAGCAGCAGCTACCTGAGCAGCAGCACCGTTGAAGTCAGCTGAACCTGAACCTGTATTTGACGCTTCGTATGTATAGAAACCATTATGAACTAATTGATTCCATGTAGTTCCTGTAGCAATCGAGGTACCAACAGTTCTTAAGTAATCGTAGTAAGACTCCGTTTTACCTAATAAAGCCATCAAACCTTCCTGAAACTGTTTGGTATTGAATAATGGACGTATAGTTGGTTGTGTTACTGAATAATGTCCTTTTTTCATTTGAACATCACCCCATGACTCTAAATAATGAGGAGCTGCAGCTGCAATAGTTGTCAGTCCGGCAGTTTCATCTTCTTTTAGAGCATATGAAACAGATAATTTTACTTTTTTCAATCCTTCTGCAAAAGCAGCAGCATCAGATAAAGTATATACAGGGTTGATTCCAGACATGATCAATGTTGAAACAGCTCCTGCATTCATATCTTTTATCAGTTGAGTAACCTCTTTATTATTACCTGTTCTGGTATATTTAGGTTTTGCCGGTTGAAAAGCTGCAGAACCTAAAGCCTGATTGATTGCAAACACTAATAACTGAGCGTTTACATCATCAATACCTGAAACTAAAACTCCAGTAGAACCAGCAGATTTCAATTGTTGAGCCGCTTTTACAACTTCTGCATCTGCAGCAGTATTGGCAACACTTACATTTGAACCTGTAATAATATTATATAATTTTACTAAAGCCAGCTTCTGATCAGCACCTGTCATTGGCACACGTCTATCAGCATTAGCTCCTGATAAAGTCATGTTTGATTCGAACTGGATATGTTTAGACATTTTTCCGTTTTTAGGAATACGTCCTTTTGCATAGTTACCTTCATAACCACCACCATTCCAGTCACCCAGAAAATCTGCTCCAACAGAAACAATTACATCTGCCTGACCAAAATCGTAATCCGGCAAAGCTCTTTCACCATAAGCCTGTTGGTATGCATCAATAGCTGTATCACAAGAAACAGCATCATACACAATATGCTTAGATTTAGGGTAAGCTGCAACAAATTCTGCGATCAACTTATCAGTAGAAGGAGAAGCCATTGAATTGGTAAGCAAAACAATCTGACCCGTAGCGGTATCTATACTTGCTTTAATTTTTTGTTCAACCTCAGACCAGGACGCTGCTTTACCGTCGATCTTAGGTTGCTTTAAACGTAAACTGTCATATAGAGACAATACAGAAGCGTGAACACGAGCATTTGCTCCGCTCAAAGCACCTTCCATAAAGTTATTTTGAATCTGAATAGGACGACCCTCACGTGTTTTGATTAAAACATTTGTAAAATCAAAACCATCAGCGATAGTCGTTGCATAATAATCTGCAACTCCAGGAATAATTTCTTCTGGCTGAATTACATATGGAATAGATTTTTTCAAAGGTCCCTCACAAGCAACCAACGATGCAGCTGCAGTTGAAAAACCAACGTATTTCAAAAAGTCCCTACGAGAAGTTGATGACGAAGACAAGGCGTTTTTATCCCCAAGAAAATCTTCTGTAGGAATTTCTTCAACAAACTCATTGTTTCTTAGCCTCTCAACAATAGAACTGTTCTCGTTAAGCTCCTCAACACTTTTCCAGTATTTTTTGTTTGATGCCATTGTATATATATATTAGCTTCTTAAATTATTATTAATAGTGACATTTTCCACACTCTAACCCACCTAAATGAGCCACAGTCAATTTCTCAACACCGTATTTCTTTGATAATTCTTCATGAATTTTCGCATAATACTCATTGTCTTGAACCTTAACTTCTGTTGTACGGTGACAATCAACACACCATCCCATTGTTAACGGAGAGTGCTGTCTCATGATTTCCATTTCTTCCACCGGACCGTGACAAGTCTGACATTCTAAACCTGCAACAGAAACGTGTTGTGAGTGATTAAAGTACACAAAATCTGGTAAATTGTGAATACGAACCCATTTAACCGGTTTCTCCTCACCTGTATATGATTGTGTTGCCGGATCCCAACCTACAGCATTGTATATTTTCTGGATCTCAGCTGTATAAAATTCTTTTGAATAATCTACATAAGTAGAATCTGCACTTCCTGTAAACTCTGAAATATTTTTATGACAGTTCATACAAACATTCAAAGAAGGGATACCCGAAGTCTTACTTGTTCTTGCAGAAGAGTGACAATACTTACAGTCAATACCGTTTTCACCTGCGTGAATTTTATGTGAAAAGTGAATTGGCTGAATTGGCTCATAACCCTTATCAACACCTATCTGCATCATATAACCAAATGCAAAGTAAGCTCCAAGCAACATCAAAACAATAACAGAAGCAATAACTGCGAATTGATTTTTAACAAATGCTTTCCACAACGGAAGAGATTTTTTCTCTCTTACTGTCAAATCGTTTTTATCAATTACTTTATCTAACACTTTCTTAACAAAGAAAAGCATCACAACAAGCATTACCAAAACGATCGCCAAAGCTCCTAAAATTACCGTATTAGAAATCCCGTCTCCTGATGCAGCTGCAGTAGCATTTGCTGCTCCCGGCCCACCAGCAGGCGGTGCTGCCTTCTCTTCTGAAGTATACGCTAAAATATTATCAATATCCTCATCAGACAAGTTAGGAAAAGAGTTCATAGGAACCTGCTTCCATTCATTAAATAATTTTACAGCTTCTGCATCTCCTGACTTAATTAATGCAGAACTATTTCTAATCCACTTGTGCAACCACTCTGTAGAGTGTCTTTCAACAACACCACGAAGTGCAGGTCCCGTTGAATTAGCATCTAACTTATGACAAGCCGCACACTGAGAATTAAACAACTCCTTACCTTTTGCCGCATCTTGCGCATAAGATAGCGTAGAGAATGTTAGCATAAATGCTAAACACAAGAAAAGAATCCTTGAAAACGAATTATGGTTACCCACTTTTTTCATAGTTAAAGAATGATTATCATCTAATTTTCTAAGAGATAAATGCTCGGTATGACTACTAAAAACACTTATCTTTTTTATAAACTCCGACAAAAATACAACATAAGAAGCACTAACAAAACCCTTATGAAGTCCAAAATGCAATTTATATCAATTCTAAATAAATCGTTATAGCGAGGATTTTTAAAAGATTTTATACTTTTGTTTCAAATAACATTCATTATGAATAATTTAAGAAATTCAATCTTCGTTTTTATCACAATTTTAACATTTACCATCAGTAATAATGGATATGCTCAGGAGTCCAAATTTAAATTAATTCAAGATAACAATTTTGAGAAACTCCTTTTAGAAAAAAGAAAGATCAATAATTCATTTTCTATTTATAAAAATTTTTCTATTCAGATATTTCACGGAGAGAAAAGTGTCGGAGAGGAACATTATTATGAATTTAAAAAAATGTACCCTGCTGTAGATGCTACTATTATTTACAGCAATCCCAATTACAAAGTAGTGGTTGGAAACTACAAAAACAAAATTGACGCAGAAAGAAATTTAAAAATATTTTCAAAAAAATATCCGGGAGCTTTTCTGGTACGTCTAAAAAAATAAAAAAAACGGCTTGATCAGCCGTTTTTTTTTATTGCAAAATTTTAGAAAATATAATAATTGAAGTAGGGAACAATAGGCATACACTAACCTTCAATAAACAAATAGAGAATATTATAACGCATATACAATAGCAATCTAAAAACTGTGTATGAATATCCAAAATTGCATGATCTCACTGTTTCAGTTTATGGCTTCATCACCAAAATGGAAGGTGAGTATTTAATCCATTCCTTTCGATTATCTATGATTTTTTTCCAGCTTCCGAGGCTGATCATCATCAGATCTTTTTGCTCCAGAAAATCTTTCTGAATTTCGCGCTCCGGTATGATAGAAATATTATTAGGTTTCATTTGTTCAATAGCCCGAATACTTTCGCGAATAAAAGAATGCTTTTTAATTACACCATTAAAATCCATGATCACAATCTGGCTGTCATTGTTATGAATAAACTTTTGAATGTATTCAATCAGAAAGACATCTTCCTTGCGCATGAACGGAATGAATATTTTATCTACTGCCCGCATTCCTTTATCTATAAATATGCCTAACGGCAATTTACTGTTTGCAATAATATGACGGGTACGATCGTCAAACGGTGAATTTTCGAAAAATTTCTCTTTACCCATTACTTTATCGACGATAACATCCGGATTGATAAATCGGGTAGTATATCCTAAAAGTTTCCCTAAGAGGGTGCCCTCATAAATAGATTCTCCGAGTCCGATAAGCAGTAAATCATATTCGCCTTTATTAGCTACTTCCACAATATCAGAATCAATATCGATAGAGACTTTGTATAGTGCTGATACTTTCTGATGAAGCATTTTAGATTCTTCGACAATTGGTAAAAACTGCTTTTGCTCATAATCAGGATCAAAAGCATATATCTGATCACTCGAACCTAAATGTAATGCAGTAACGATTGAATTATCCTGTTGTTTCTTTGAAAGACTGTTGGCAATCTTTAGCATCTTTTTTCCGCGATCCGGATTACCAAATGAAAACAAAATTTTATACTTGCTGTCATTGACGATCTCTTCCACAACGCTTTCACCCTTATCATTTTTAAATACTTTATTGATAAAGTCAATGGCAGGTCCTGTCATAAAAGTCGTTGCAAGTGCCATAATAACCATCATAGCAAATACTTCCGGAGTAAGCACTCCCAGTTCAAAACCGATGTTCAGTGCAATCAGCTCCATTAATCCACGGGTATTCATTAAGGCACCAATTGTTAAACTGTCTTTCCATGACTGCCCTACATATTTCGCAGCGAGTGCACTTCCGATAAATTTACCCGTAACTGCCACTAAAATGATTAATCCCGCAATTTTCCACAGATAGATATCATTCAGCAATCCAATTTCTGTACGTAAACCTGTATACACAAAAAACAGGGGTAAAAACAGGACAACAGCGACATCCTCTACTTTTTCCACAAACATATGTCTGAAACGATTATTATCGGGCATAATGGCACCGGTCATAAATGCACCGAATAAAGCATGGATCCCTATTACTTCGGTAGCATAAGACGATAAAACCAAAACCAAAAGAAAGATGGCGACTACAGGCTTACTCAACGTAGTTTTATTGGCATTCAACTGCCCTATCCTTTTTAAAAAAGGTCGTACAAGCTTCATCATTAAAAAAACATACACCAAAGCCATTCCCACTACATACAAGGCACTCACAAATGAGCCCGCTTTGACTATAGCAATTACTACTGCCAGTATACACCAAGCCGTAATATCATCTGCTGCTGCAGAAGTCAATACTACCGTTCCCAGTTTGGTTTTATGAATACCGCGTTCCTGAACAATTCTTGCCAATACCGGAAATGCAGTAATACTCATTGCAATTCCCATAAAGAGGGAAAACGAAAGAAAATTAATTCCTTCCGGAGCAAACGAATCGTATATAAAATATGCCAGTACCATTCCCAAGGCAAAAGGAATAATAATACTCGCATGACTGATTACAATAGCATCATGCGCTTTACTTTTCAACACCTTAAGATCGAGCTCCATCCCGATAACAAACATAAACAGAATAAGTCCTATCTGACTAAAGAACTGGAGATTTCCTAAAGATGCTGCCGGAAATAAGGCAGCGGATGCTTCAGGAAAATACATCCCGAATAAAGAAGGTCCTAAGACTATACCCGCAATGATTTCTCCAATAACAGAAGGCTGACCAATCTTATTAAAAAACCAGCCAAAAAAACGGGCAACAATCACAATCGTTATAATTTGTAATAATAAGATCGCTAATGGATGGTGCAAATTGATCTGTAGAGAATCGATAAATTCAAACCAACTCGTTTTATCTGAAGTAGCTTCTACCACATCTTTCTCTAATTGCTTTCCTTCAACAGCAGCCCAATACATAATGTATGAAAACACAAGAATGATAGTGGTATAAAAAATAGTATTTTTATATTTTTTCATGAATTCTGATAATTACTTTAATAATGCTGCAAATTTGAAGATTAATTCGATTCCATCAGTTGTAGTGTAATAAAACAGGAACCGTTTTGTAATGAAGCCCTGTTTTTTTGTAACAAAAAAACTTACATCCTGTTCAGAAATTCAGTTCGGTAATTAGTACTTAAAACCAAAGAAATCGGTTTTTGATTTTCATTGACAATAGTCGTCACAATTTCGTCATGAGAAAAGAAATTTACGATACCCATCGAAATAAGTTCCCCTTTATTAATTCTGCAAAACTGCTGTTTAGGAAGTATCTCCTGTAGCTTCTCAAAAGAAATGTTTTTGAGCAATACTTTTGTACCATCCTGCAAAAAAGTAACTTTATCTCTACTATCTACATCAGACACTTTGATATAAGTAATATTATTAAAATACAACAAGGTTTTTCCTTTGTCTGTATTTACTTTAAAAAATTCTTTCTTAGGTTTTTGCTTTTCAACAAAACGTACTGCTTTATCAATTGCTTTTTGAAGCCGTTCTTTTTTTACGGGTTTCGTGATATAGTCAATCGCATCCAGTTCAAAAGCTTCAACTGCAAATTCCTTATATGCTGTAGTAAAAATTACAGGTTTATCATTTAAAAGATTGGCAACACTTAAACCATTTATTCCCGGCATTTCAATATCAAGTATGCACAGATCAAAATCCAGATCAGGAGCTTCTTTTAATAATTTCTCAGGATTATCGAAAGACTTGACTACTTCAATTTCCGGAATCTGCTCACACAGCATTTTCAGATACCGCAGCCCCAGCAATTCATCATCAAGCAAAATACATTTAATCGTTGTTTTCAAGTAATTTAATTTTTAGATAAGCAATATGAACATCATTTTCTATAAATTTCTCCAGCTTGTACTGGTCTTTATATAAGATTCCCAAACGGGTTTCCAGACTATTAGCTCCGAAACCACCTTTCTTTTTCCTCATTGGTTTCCTTTCAGAAGTTTTGTTGGATACAGTAAGCGAAAACACACCATTTTTTAATTCAATCAGAATGGAGATAAAAGAGTCAGGACTTAGAATATCAGCATGTTTAAAGGCATTTTCAATTAAATCTACTGATATAAGCGGTGCCAAAATTCTTTTATCCATCAACGGATCTTTTTCGTCGGTTCTTATTTTAATTTTCAGATCAAACAGAGGGCTTATTTTGATCTTATTGATCTCGATAAGATTCTTAGCAAACTCTATTTCTTCTCTTGGAGTAACATATTTCTTCTGAGTCTCATATAATACGAAATCCAGTACATTGGCCAGTTTTTCTAAAGTATAATAGGATTGATAGGCATGCGACTGAATAGAATTAAGGATATTTTTAAACAAGTGGGGATTGAGCTTTGATTCAAGATTCTCCAACTGCAGATTATTGACTTTCATTTCCAGATCACGGTAATGCTGTTCCGCTGTTTTTTGCCGGTTTTTAGACTTTCTCAATTCTAAAACCAATATAACAACAGCTATAAGAAGCCCAATAATAAAAAAATAACTTGTCTGCATAACTAAGATAAAAAACAAGCCCTTCTCATAAATCAGAAAGGCTTGTAAATATTAATTTCCCGAAGGAATGGTATTTTGTTTCGTAGAAACATCCATCACGGGCAGTAAACCTTCTGACGGCATATAAATAATTTGAGGCAGATCTCCTTTGTCTGCCAGTTTTTCTAATGTCCGGATAAATAAATACTGATTATACGTAGAATTAAGTGTTCCGTTTTCCAGCTTCATTGCTTCAGCCATTCCTTTTGCGCGTTCTATCTCTGCCTGTGCATTCAATTTTTCAGCTTCGAGCCTTGCTTTGGCTTCTTCAATCAATATCTTACGATTTTGTTCCGCCTTTGCCATTTCAGCTTTTCCAGCCATTTCCTGTTGCCATACATTATAGGTTGGCAAACCAAACATAAGGGCTATGACAAAAAAAACCACTGCTACAAAAACACCTATAACAACTCCTGCCTTATTCATATTTTTCTTTTATTTTATCCAACTAAATTAATAATTTTCCCTGGAACGATGATGATCTTCTTAGGCTCTCTTCCCTGTAACTGCTGTTGCGTTCTTTCATCTGCCATAACAATCTCCTGTATCTGTTCAACAGTTAAATCTAACGAAAGATTCAGTGTAAAACGCATTTTCCCATTAAAAGAAACCGGATATTCTTTCTCACTTTCTACAAGATATTTCTCATCAAAAATTGGAAACAAAGCTTCTGAAACAGATTGATCATGACCAAGTGCATGCCATAACTCTTCAGCAATATGAGGAGCGTAAGGTGCAATTATTACCGCCAATGGTTCAAGAATAGCTCTGTGGTGGCATTTTTGCTGTGTCAGCTCATTTACACAGATCATAAACTGGGAAACTGAGGTATTAAAAGAAAAGTTTTCGATATCTTCCCTAACCTTTTTGATGGTTTTATGAAGCGTTTTATACATTTCTTTTGTTGGCTCATCGTCAACAACGATAAATCCATTATCATCAAAGTAAAGTCTCCATAATTTTTTAAGGAACCCAAATACGCCTGATATACCTGCTGTATTCCATGGTTTTGCCTGTTCTAAAGGACCTAAAAACATTTCATACAAACGCAAGGTATCGGCTCCATATTCATCACATATATCATCCGGATTGACCACATTGTATTTTGATTTAGACATTTTTTCTACCTCACGACCTACAATATATTTGCCCTGATCATCTAATACAAACTCAGCATCTCTATATTCTGAATACAAAGGATGCTGCTTAAATGCCTCAATATCCAGTTCATTTGTCACATCATTAATAACAGCTAAATCAACATGTATCGGGTATACTTTAGTTGTACCGATTTTATCTTTTGTGATGAGCGTTTTAGAATCTTCTGTACGGTAAACAAAAGCGCTCATTCCCAAAATCATTCCCTGATTAATCAATTTTTTAAAAGGTTCATCAGTTGTGATAACTCCTATATCTTTTAAGAACTTATTCCAGAAACGTGCATACAGTAAATGTCCGGTCGCGTGTTCGCTTCCGCCTATATACAAATCTACATTTTGCCAGTATTGCAATGCTTCTCTGCTGGCGATTTCATTTTCATTGTGAGCATCCATATAGCGCAGCCAGTACCATGAACTCCCTGCCCAACCAGGCATTGTGTTTAATTCTAACGGAAATACACTGCTATAATCAATCAGCTTATTACTGACAACTTTATTATTTTTGGTATCCCATGCCCATTCCTGTGCGTTACCCAATGGTGGTTGTCCATCTTCAGTAGGGAGATATTTTTCTACTTCCGGCAAACGGATTGGCAAGTATGCTGCTTCAATCATTTTTGGTAATCCGTTGACATAATAAACAGGAAACGGCTCACCCCAATAGCGTTGACGTGAAAAAACTGCATCTCGCAAACGGTAGTTTACTTTTGCTCTTCCGGCACTGATCTTTTCAAGCGCTGCAATACTCTCTTTAGTCGCCTGTTTATAATCCATTCCATTCAGAAAATCAGAATTAATCAGTTCAAAACCGACTTTATCGGTATAAGCAGCTTCAGAAATATCCTGATTGAATATATTTTTTATTGGAATAGCAAAATGATTCGCAAACGCATAATCACGTTCGTCTCCACATGGTACTGCCATAACAGCTCCTGTACCGTATCCTGCCAGTACGTAATCTCCGATCCATACAGGAATTTCTTCTTTTGTAAATGGATGAATAGCATAAGCTCCCGTAAAAACACCAGAAATGGTTTTTACATCAGCCATACGTTCGCGCTCTGAACGTTTGGCAGTAGCAGCAACATAAGCCTGAACTGCCTCTTTTTGTTCTTCCGTAGTAATTTCTTGTACCAAATCATGTTCCGGAGCCAGTGTCATAAAGCTCACTCCAAAAATAGTATCTGGTCGTGTTGTAAACACTTCAATGGAAGCATCTGTATCCTTTAGTCTAAAAAACACAGAAGCACCTACCGATTTCCCAATCCAGTTTCTTTGTGATTCTTTAATAGATTCACTCCAGTCTATTGTATCCAATCCCTGAAGTAACCGTTCTGCATACGAAGAAATACGCATGCTCCACTGTGTCATCTTTTTCCGTATTACAGGATATCCTCCTCTTTCAGAAACACCATTGATGATCTCATCATTGGCCAAAACGGTTCCCAAAGCCGGACACCAGTTTACTTCCGTTTCTGCCAGATAGGTCATACGATATTGAAGCAATATTTTTTCTTTTTGTTCTTCTGAAAAACCATTCCATTCTGCAGCCGAGAAAATTTCGATATTTTCATCGGAAACAGCATACACAGAAGCATTTCCTTTCATCGAGAAAATAGCTGTAAGATTTTCAATAGGTTCTGCTCTATCCGTATCTTTATTGTACCAAGAGTTGAATAACTGAATAAAAATCCATTGTGTATGTTTATAATATTGCGGATCTGAAGTACGTACTTCTCTGCTCCAGTCAAATGAAAACCCTATTTTATCAAGCTGTTCGCGATAACGCGCTATATTCACTTCCGTTGTCAATGCCGGGTGTTGCCCCGTCTGAATAGCATATTGCTCAGCAGGAAGGCCAAACGAATCATATCCTTGCGGATGTAGTACATTAAAACCGGTATGTCTTTTGAATCTTGAAAAAATGTCAGAAGCAATATACCCTAAAGGGTGTCCTACATGCAGTCCGGCTCCAGAAGGGTAGGGAAACATATCCAAAACATAGTATTTAGGTTTTGATGTTTCATTTGATGCTTTAAAAGTCTGGTTTTCTGCCCAATACTTCTGCCATTTCTGTTCAATTTCTTTTGGATTATATTTCATTTTAAGCGAAAAAATTTATCGTTTAAGTATATTGTTTTCAACTATTTTAGAGTTGTTTAAAACCATTTTATTTTAAACAACAGCAAAAATAAGCTATATTTATAAGAAATATAAATCTTTATCATTTATAATGGCGTAAAAATAATTTTCTTTAGTATTTTTACCCCTTAAAAAAATCAGCTATGGCAACCTCGTACGAAAGATATCAAAAGAGAAGACTGATCTCGTCTTATTTTTCTGTAATTTTAAGTATATTTCTGGTTCTGTTCTTATTGGGTTCTTTGGGTTTATTCATTATCAATTCAGAGAAAATATCCAATAACTTCAGAGAAAACATTCCTATGTCCGTTTATTTTAAAGACACGGCAAAACCGGAAGACCTTAAATCCTTTGAAGAAGAAGTAAAAAAATCAGCATACATCAAAGATATCGTATTTGTACACAAAGATTCTGCAGCTGTTTCTCAACAGGAGGTAATCGGCGAAGACTTTGTTCACTTTTTAGGCTTTAATCCATTACAAAATTCTTTTGACCTGCACTTCAAAGGAGCATACGTAGAACAGGACAGTATCAAAAATATTGAACTGAATTTTAAAGAAAATAATCTTATAGATGATGTGGTATATGACCGTCAACTGGTAGATTTGGTCAACAAAAACATACAGACGATCACGTACTGGGTATTGATCATCAGCGGCTTCTTTGCTTTAATCGCCATGTTGCTTATCAATAGTTCGATGCGTTTATCGATCTACTCCAAGCGATTTATCATTAAAACCATGCAAATGGTTGGAGCGACAAAAGCCTTTATCCGTAAACCTTTTATCTGGACCAGCGTAAAACTTGGAATGATAGGCTCTGTATTAGCCATTATCGGTATCATTATTCTAACCTATTATGCCGACCAGAAATTCCCTACCCTCCATTTATTGCAAGATTATCAATCATTGATAACTGTTTGTGCAGGTGTATTTATAGTAGGAATAATCATTACTTACATAAGTACTTATTTTGCTACTCAACGCTTTTTAAATTTAAAGTCAGACGATTTATATTAACATAAAGAATCATGAAAAATAAAGAAAACCAATCATCCTTCTTATTTCACAAAGAAAACTATATCATTTTGTTGATCGGAATTGCTGTTATTGCTTTAGGTTTTATTTTAATGTCCGGTGGTGGCAGCGACGACCCAAATGTCTTTAACCACGATGTTTTCAGTTTTAGAAGAATACGCCTGGCTCCTACCACTATTTTCATCGGATTAGGAATCTGTATTTATTCTATCTTCAAGACTCCGAAAAAATAACCCCACTATAGCTTAAAAAACAAATCAATGGACATATTCCAAGCAATTATCATTGCCATAATCGAAGGACTAACAGAATACCTTCCCATCTCTTCTACAGCACATATGGGCTTTACCGCTGCATTGATGGGAATGGAAGAAACCGAATTTTTGAAAATGTTTCAGGTTTCCATTCAATTTGGAGCCATACTTTCTGTTGTTGCTCTGTATTGGAAAAAATTCTTTAACTTTTCAAATCTGGGTTTTTATATAAAACTGGCATTGGCAGTAGTTCCTGCTCTTGGTTTAGGTTATTTATTAGATGATAAAATTGAAGCGGTTTTAGGAAATCAGATTGCTATTTCATCCATGCTGGTATTTGGTGGTGTAATTCTTCTGTTTGTAGACAAATGGTTCAAACATCCAACTGTAACAGATGAAAAAGAAATCAGTATAAAAAAGGCGGTTATAATTGGTTTCTGGCAATGTCTGGCAATGATGCCCGGAACCTCACGTTCAGCTGCTTCTATTATTGGGGGTATGACACAGGGACTTACGAGAAGAGCCGCTGCAGAATTTTCATTTTTTCTTGCAGTACCTACCATGCTGGCAGTCACGGTATATTCTGTATTTGTGAAAACCTGGGGAGCAGGTACAGTAAACCCTCAGAAAGGATATGAAATGATCATGGCTTCATCTGAAACCATACAGATATTTATCATTGGTAATGTAATTGCTTTTATCGTTGCTTTAGTAGCCGTAAAAACATTTATCAATGTCCTGACCAAATACGGATTCAAATTTTGGGGTTGGTACCGAATCATCATCGGAATCGTTTTGTTGGTTTATTTTACGTATTATAAATAAATCATGGAAAAACTTACTTCAGAAAACTTTCAGGAAGGACAGATTTTACTTATTGACAAACCTTTGAACTGGTCTTCTTTTCAGGCGGTAAATAAAATTAAATGGACGTTAATAAAAAAACTGCATTTACCTAAAAAATTTAAAATAGGACATGCAGGAACTTTAGATCCGTTGGCTACGGGATTGTTGATTATCTGCACCGGAAAATTCACCAAAAGAATACCCGAATTACAGGGACAAATCAAAGAATACACAGGAACAATTGTTCTCGGAGCAACGACACCTTCTTATGACCTGGAAACAGAAATAAACGAAACGTTTCCTACAGCTCATATCACACCTGATTTATTAGAACAGGCTCGCTTAAAATTTATAGGGAACATTGATCAGATTCCTCCCGTTTTTTCTGCCCTTAAAAAAGAAGGAAAGCGTTTATATGAACATGCAAGAGCCGGAGAAGAAGTAGATATTCCTTCAAGAAAAATTGAGATTACGGAATTTGAACTCACACGTATTGCACTTCCCGAAATAGATTTCAGAGTAGTGTGCAGCAAAGGTACCTATATCCGTTCTTTAGCATTTGATTTCGGCAAGGCAGTAAATTCCGGAGGCCATCTTACCCGATTACGAAGAACCAAGATTGGAGACTTTTCGGCAGATAATGCGATGGATCCAATAGCCTTTGAAAAGATGTATATCACGGATTTGACTGAATAACGCCTATGAAAGCGATCCTCTTTTTCTTTTTATTCACACTGGGTATAACTGCCCAAAACCGTCCTCTGAAAGAAGGAGATCTCATTTTTCAAAACCTCAATTGCGGTCCTATGTGTGAAGCTATAAATGCTGTTACCCAAGGGTACAATGAAATGGACTTTAACCACATGGGTATGGTATTTAAGCAGGATAACGAATGGTATGTCATAGAAGCTGCCGGAGAAGCGGTGAGAAAAACACCGGTATCCGTTTTCCTAACTTATACCGATAACCCTATGTATCTGGCACGGCTTAAATCAGAATATCAACACCTTATTCCTAAAGCAATTGAGTTTGCAAAATCCCAAATTGGTATTCCATACGACAATGATTTCATTTACAACAATGGAAAATATTATTGCTCGGAACTCATTTATGACGCTTTTCTACAAGCCTATCAAAAGCCCTTTTTTCAGCTTTATCCTATGACCTATAAAGAGCCGCAGTCCAACAACTATTTTCCGGTATGGGTTCAGCATTTTTCTTCACTCGGAATTGAAATTCCGGAAGGTAAACCAGGATGCAATCCGGGAGGAATGAGCAAAGATGAAAAAATTAATATGCTGGGAATTATACGGTAACACCTACCTATATTAAAAAAAATGCACTCTCACATGGAAAGTGCATTTGCAGAATATAATAAATACTTCTAAAATTATTCTTTGATAAGCTGTAATTCAATATCTAAGTTAACATCTTCTGATACCAAAACCCCACCTGTTTCCAATGCAGAATTCCAGTTTAACCCCCATTCTTTTCTATTGATTTTCCCAGATACATTAAGTCCTGCTTTAGTATTTCCCCATGGATCTTTCATAAGTCCACTATATTCAGCTTTAAGGGATACCGGCTTTTTGACACCAAGAATCTCTAAATCTCCGTTTATTTTATATTCATTTCCTGAACCTTCTACAGATGTGCTGTGAAATTTCAAATCCGGATATTGCTCAACGTTGAAGAAATCGCCACTTCTTAAATGATTATCTCTATCTGCATTGTTTGTATTTACAGAGGCCGTTTTAGCCACAAAATCCAGCTTGGCATCTTTCAGACCTTCCTCTCCTAATTCAAAATCTCCGGAAAAATCATTAAAATTTCCTTTTACATTTGTAAACATCATGTGTTTTACTTTAAACCCGACATTACTGTGAGTCGGATCAATTTTCCATTTTGCACTCATAACTTTTATTTTTAATAGGTTAATTCCATTGGTACTTCCATGATTAAAAAGCGGGCATCGGAAGCAGCTTTAATAGCTATACTTTTTTCGTCCCATATTCCGATTGCATCTCTTGTATGCAATTCGTTTCCATCCACAGTAAGATCTCCTGAAATGATAAAAAGATAAATACCATTAGAAGGATCTTTCAGCTCATAGTTTTTTTGATTTCCGGCTGTAAAATCTGCCAGATGAAACCAGGCATTTTGATGAATCCACAATCCTTCATCATCAGCATTAGGTGAAACTACCTGAGTAAATTCATTGGGCTTCAGATCGTATTTTAACTGGTCATAGCGCGGTGTTACATTTCTTTTATCTGGAAACAGCCATATCTGCAATAACGTAACCGCTTCATCTTTATTCGCATTATACTCGCTGTGAGTAACTCCTGTTCCGGCACTCATCACCTGTATTTCTCCATTTCTGATAATTCCTTCAGAGCCTAAACTGTCTTTATGTGCAAGATCTCCGGATAAAGGAATAGAAATAATTTCCATATTATCATGCGGATGTGTACCAAATCCCATTCCTCCGGCGATATAATCATCATTTAAAACACGTAATACACCAAAATGTACCCGATCAGGATTATTATATCCTGCAAAGCTAAATGTATGATGCGTGATCAACCATCCATGATTGGCAAATCCTCTGCTATCAGCTGTGTGAATAATCTGATTTGTTTTCATTTTAATTTCCCTTTCTTTAAATTCTATTACAAAGTTACCATCTATTTTGACTAAACTCCTTAATCTAAATTAACAAATGATTACGCATTAAAAAACCCGGCTTTACACAAGTCGGGCTAATCATTATTTCTGTTTCAATAATCTGCTTTTCATTTTGCTGAAAAACTCAGGTGTTACTCCTATATAAGACGCAATATGCTTCTGAGGCAGACAATTCTTAACATCTTTAAACTGTTTTTGAAACTTGTCATAACGCTCCTCGGCAGTAAGAGACATTTTATCAATAATTCTCTGTTGATTGGAAACCAGAGAATTTTGAGTAAGAATTCTGAAAAAACGTTCTAATTTAGGCACTTTAAGATATAACTCTTCTACTTTTTTACGGGATAGCAGATATACTTCAGCATCATCTATCACATCTATATACATAATACTGGGCTTTTCTGACAAATAACTATACATATCTGCGATCCACCACCCCGGAGTAGCAAAATTCAAAACATGCTCTGCTCCGTTTTCATCAACGGTATAACTGCGTAGAATACCTTTTAAAACAAAATATGTCCAATGGCTATCTTCACCTGGTTTTACTAAAACCTGCTTAGTCGGATAGGTCTCAAATACTACCTGTTCTAAAATAATCCGTTCTTCTTCAGGTGTCAAATCAACCCATTTATTGATCCCTTCTATTAATAAATCTTTCATCTATTCTTTATACAGCTATGTGTTATACCTACCTAATGATCCTCCTAAATTAGGAAAAAAAAAGCATTTTATACAGCCTTATTTTCAACATAATCATACAGCGTAAAATATGGATGAAAAGCTCAATAAAAAACGAACCGTTTCAATCCGGCTTTAAACGCCATTACTTCTACAACACAAATTACTAAAAAACAGTAATTTATAAAAAAAGTAAAGGAGCCCTCTAAAAAATAATTCTTTAAATTAAATGACCACATTCAGAGATATTGAGTAATTTTACCAAAGATTAAATGCTATGAAAAACACGTGTATTCTTTTGTTGCTATTAACCATTATTAGCTGTAATAGAGACAAAAAAGAAAAAATCAACACCGTTGCAGAACCTCAGTCTGTAAAAATAGATTCCGGCAGTTTATTGTTTGAATCAAGATCAACTGTTACTTTTTATAAAAGTAATGGATATCAGACTGTATGGATAAAAGAAAATAATAGAAAAGCACTCATTGATCTGCTGCTAAACGCTGACAAACATGTATTGAATCCGTCCAGTTATGCTCTTAAAAAGCTCATCTTTGCGGACAGGGATTATACAACAATGTCTTATAAACAGCGTGTAAAGGTTGATGCTTTATTTACAAAAAATTTTTTAAAATTTGCCAAAGATCTGTCTCATGGCAGAGTAAACCCTAAAAAGTATTATGGTGACTGGGAACCTATCCTACGCGAAATAAATTTCAACTCCCTGCTCACACAGGCGATATCTGAGGAAAATTTTGAGAAAGCAGTAGAGCGGCTTCTTCCCAAGAATGAGTATTACAAGGGCTTAAAAGAAAGTTATTTTGCTTATTATAGCAAAGAAAAAGACACATTGCTGGATCTCTCAGCTGTGCAAACTGCTAAAATCAAAAAGAAACTTTTCTATTTAGACGATCTCAAAAGCCGTAACTTCAGTTCTGAATGGGATGACGAAAGCACGGAAGCTTTAAAAAACTTCCAGAGAAGACATGGTATTTCTGTTACAGGGAATGTCACCCCGCAAACCCTACGTGAACTTAATGTATCACTTCAGGATCGCATAGAACAGTTGGTAGTAAATCTCGAACGATCTAAATGGATACCTGATGATTTAGGGGAAAATTACGTCTTGGTAAACCTACCTGAATATAAGTTATTCTATTACTCCAAGGGTACATTGGTGGAAACACACGATGTAATCATCGGTAAAGACAGCAGAAGAACACCTATATTATCTTCAAGTTTCAGTAATTTAGTAATCAATCCTACATGGACGGTTCCGCCAACAATTCTGAAAAATGACCTGGTACCGCAGGCATCAACCAATCGCAGCTATTTTGCCAATCACAGAATGACCATCTACAACAGTAAAGGACAGCTTGTAGATCCGGAAAACTGGAATCCGGAAAATGCAAAAAATTACCGGTATGTACAGAATACAGGAAATTTGAATGCCTTAGGTCTAATAAAATTTGATTTCCCTAACAAACATATGGTATACCTGCATGATACCAACAATAAATCTTTATTCGATCGTTCAGACAGAGCATTAAGTTCGGGATGTGTCCGGGTAAAAAATCCGTTTGGACTTGCAGAAAAAATATTGGAAGCAGAGCAAAGTGCTTACACAAGAGCAAAACTGGATACATTGGTCAGCAGAAAAAGCACCAAATACATCGCTCTAAAAAAGAAAGTAAACGTGCATCAGCTATATTGGACTGCCTGGAAAAATGACAAGGGAGTGCAATTTAGAAATGACGTTTACAATCTGGATAAAGGTCTTTATAAAAAACTCTCTAAATCTTAATTAATCAATTCTGATTTAGAAAGGTATTCAGAATTTTTACCATGGTAAATAAACAGGCAACTTTCATCTTTGATAAAGTTGATGATCTGTTTGTAATTGTTCATCGGTAAAGCCGGGCATCCTAAGCTTCTGCCTAATCTTCCCTGTGATCCGATAAAATTTTCATTGGCATAATCAGCACCGTGAATAACAATATCACGCATACGTGCATTGTCATTGATACCTCTTTCCAATCCGTCTAATCTTAAAGATAAGCCGTGTTTTCCGGAATACGTTTCAGCCGTTTTGTAAAACCCTAAACTGCTTTTATAAGACTCCGGGCGATTAGAAAAATCATTGGCATATTCATTCCCACTGTTTTTACCGTGAGAAACCACTGTCTGAAACATGATTTCTCCACTTTTCATATCAATTACCCACATTCTTTTTTCCGTAGAAGATAACGTAAAATCAATAATGGTAAGAATATCCTTATCTATTTTTCCTTGTTGCTTTAATTTAAAATACCCTTTATAAGCTGCTTTAAAACTGGCTAAATCTGGTTTTTCAAAATTCTTTTCATTCAAATCCAGATAGGTAGACAGCATCACTTTTTCTGCAGCATCAAGACTTAGATTTGCAGTAGTAACACTCTTACCTGTCAAAGCAGCAAGTTCTTTAGATTTTAATGATTCTTTATCTCCGTTTGAAGATACGCTGGTATTTTTTAATTTGATGTCCTTTTGAACAACTCGAGAAGAAGATTTATTTACTACCTTTTTTCCATTTCCGTTCCCATTTCCGTCTATCCCTCCATTATCATGGATTTTTAGTGGTTTGAAAGCTAACAATGCCACTAAAACAACTGGTAATAATTTCAATTTCATTTCATTTCACTGGTTTAATTTTACATATATTGAACGTAAATATAGAAACATTATTATTAAAGCCTCATTTTTTTAAACTTTAATTAATAAACTTTAACATTATTTATTATTTAAGCAATGAAACAAATAGTAAATATATTTTGGCTTATTATCAGTAAATTTGCTGTATCACAAGAACAATGTTATGAACAAAAAAGTAATTCTCATGATTTTGGATGGTTGGGGAAAATCTCCTGATCCAAAAGTTTCTGCAGTAGATCAGGCCCACACCCCATTTATAGACAGTCTATATGTTCAATATCCAAATGCGCAATTGCGTACTGACGGACTGAATGTAGGATTACCCGAAGGTCAGATGGGAAACTCTGAAGTCGGACATATGAATCTTGGCGCAGGCAGAATTGTATATCAGGATCTTGCAAAAATTAATTTAGCCGTTCAAAACAAAACTCTGGCGCAGGAAAAGGTTTTATTGCAAGCTTTCGATTATGCCAAACAACATAAAAAAAACATTCATTTACTTGGACTTGTTTCCGATGGCGGAGTACATTCTCATATACAGCATCTGTTCGGAATTCTGGATGCTGCAAAAGATCATAACATCGAAAACATATTCGTACATGCCTTTACAGATGGTCGCGATGTAGATCCGAAATCGGGTGCCGGACATATCGATGCACTTATAAAACACATGAATGATACTACAGGAAAATTGGCTTCTGTAATAGGTAGATATTATGCCATGGATCGCGACAAAAGATGGGAACGCGTTAAGAAAACCTATGATCTGTTGGTTAAAGGTATTGGAATGCCTTCAAAAAATGCTGTATTATCCCTTTCTGACAGCTACTTAAACGAAGTTACAGACGAATTTATTGAACCGATAATAATGGTCAATGAAACAAATGAACCCATAGCTACCATTCAGGAAGATGATGTGGTACTATTCTTTAATTTCAGAACCGACCGCGGAAGAGAACTTACAGAAGTACTATCTCAAAAAGATTACCCTGAATTTGGCATGCAAAAACTACCGCTTTATTTTGTAACATTAACCAATTATGACGATCAGTTTCAGAATATCCACGTCATTTATGACAAAGATAATATCACTGAAACACTTGGAGAAGTACTGGAAAAAGCAGGTAAAAAACAAATCCGCATTGCAGAAACAGAAAAATATCCTCATGTCACATTTTTCTTTTCCGGAGGAAGAGAAGAACCTTTTCAAGGAGAGCAACGCATTCTTTGCCCGTCTCCAAAAGTAGCCACCTATGATTTAAAACCTGAAATGAGTGCTTATGATTTGAAAGACGCATTAGTTACAGAATTAAATAAGCAGGATGTTGATTTTGTGTGTTTAAACTTTGCCAATGGTGATATGGTAGGACACACAGGCAGTATGAGTGCCGCTATCAAAGCTTGCGAAACAGTTGATATTTGTACTAAAAGCGTTGTAGAAGCTGCTGTTAAAAACAATTATACTGTTTTAATACTTGCTGATCACGGAAATTGTGAAACCATGTTCAACCCTGACGGTTCTCCAAATACAGCTCATACCACTAATCCGGTTCCTCTGATTTTAATTGATGAAGATATAAAAACCATAAAAGACGGCGTATTGAGTGATATTGCCCCAACCATACTTGAATTGATGGGAATACCTCAGCCAAAAGCTATGACAAGACATTCACTGTTATAAGTTTTGTTAAAATAATTTATTTTCAGTATATTTACCATTGATATTAACCAATTTTTAATGGAGAAATTATGAAAAAAAAATTACTTTACCTTACATGTCTGTTAAGTTACGGGCTGTACACTAATTCAATGAATGCACAAACGATGATTTCGTTTGAAGCTTCAGAAGGTTTTTCAACAGGTACTATCAACGCACAAAACGGTTGGTACGTAACGAGTGATGAAGATGGGAATTTTATTTCCGAACAGGAAATCAGCAGCGCTATGGCTTCTAACGGAACCCAATCATTTAAAATAGATGAAGATCCTACATTTTCCCCACAAACAACCCCGGTAATGGGTGGATTTTATGATTTTGCAGATCCTTTAGCGTCTACTCATTATACCATTGAAGCCGATTTCTACATAAGTGAAGACGGAGGAGCTAATTTTCAAATGGCAATTGCAGGAGCTGTAAATTATATTGCCCTTTTTCAATTTGACTTTGAAAACAATTTCAGAACAGTAGAAACCGTAAACAATGTAACTAACTGGAGTAACATTCCTAACTTAGCATGGCAACCACAAACCTGGTACACCATCAAAATTGAAGTTGAAGGAAATGTAACCAAATATTATATCGATGGCACATTAGCGCGCACAGGAACAACTCTTTCTTCAGAACAATTTGAACACATGCAGCTTACACATGATAATTGGGGCGGTTATGCACATATCGACAATATAATCATTACAGACCTGAATTCTGCAAGTACTTATAATCCTGAAAAATTTGAATACAATGTATATCCAAATCCTGCTACCAATGCAATCACAATTGCGATGAAAGACAACAGCAGAGGATTAGATCAGATTGCTATTACCGACCTGAACGGAAGAACTGTAAAAACATTTGAGTTAAACAAAGAAAATGAAATCACATTGGATATTTCAGATGTTGCAAGCGGCATCTATTTAATGAGAATCACTTCTCAAGATGCTGTAGAAACAAGAAAAATAGTTAAAAAATAAATATTTTTTCTTATCAAAAGAAAACCAGAAAGAGCTGTCTTTAGTTGCAAAGACAGCTCTTTTTATATATTGCATTATAGTACATCCATAAATAGTGAGTATATTTGCACCAGAAATTTTATATTAAAATGATCGTAATTAAAACCCGTGAAGAAATCGAAATGATGCGTGAAAGCGCATTAATTGTTTCAAAAGCATTAGGAATGCTTGCTTCGGAAATAAAGCCGGGAGTTAGCACTCTGCATTTAGATAAATTAGCTGAAAGTTTTATCAGAGACCACGGAGCAGAACCTGGTTTTCTTGGATTATATGGTTGTCCATGCAGTTTGCTTACCAGTGTAAATGAACAGATTGTACATGGGCTTCCAACAGAAAGAGTATTAGAAGAAGGTGATATTATTTCAGCAGATTTAGGTGCCCTTAAAAATGGATGGTATGGTGATCATGCCTATACCTTTGCTGTTGGAGAAATTGCAGAAGACACTGCCAAATTACTTGAAGTAACCAAACAATCATTGTATGTAGGAATCCGTGAATACAGAAACGGAAATCGCGTGGAGGACGTAGGATCTGCAATCCAGAAATATGCAGAAAGTTTCGGATACGGCGTAGTCAGAGAATTGGTTGGACACGGAATCGGTAAAAAAATGCACGAAGGTCCTGAAATGCCTAATTACGGAAAAAAAGGAAAAGGGAAGAAATTCGTGGAAGGTATGGTCGTTGCCATTGAACCAATGATAAATATGGGAACAAAAAACATCAAACAGTTAAAAGACGGATGGACAATTTCTACCAGAGATGGTAAACCTTCTGCACATTTTGAACATGATGTAGCTCTTGTTGACGGCAAACCGGAAATCTTGTCTACTTTCTATTATATATACCAGGCTTTGGGTATCAAAAGTACTGAAGAAGATGAATTCAGACAAAAGCCTTTAGTTCTGTAATAGGTAATGAAAAAGATTTTTAAAATAGTTTTAAATACCGTACCGCGACCTTTACTCATTCGGTTGAGTTATGTTGCACGTCCTGTTTTAGCGCTATTTTTAAAAGGCAGTAAATATATTGACCCTATTGACGGAAAATCTTTTCGAAGTTTTCTTCCGTATGGATACGGAAATCAACGTAAAAATGCACTGGCTCCAAGCACGCTTTCATTAGAAAGACATAGACTGTTATGGCTTTACCTGAAAGAGGAGACTTCATTTTTCACTAAACCACTGAAGGTATTGCATTTTGCACCGGAGCAGGCTTTCTACAAACGTTTTAAAAAGCAAAAAAATCTGGAATACATCACTACAGATTTACGTTCTCCATTAGCAGATGTTAAAGCAGACATCTGTAATCTTCCGTTTGAAGATAATTCTTTTGATGTGATTTTATGCAATCACGTTTTAGAACACATACCAGATGATACCAAAGCAATGCAGGAACTTTACAGAATATTAAAACCCGGAGGAACGGGAATTTTTCAAATTCCGCTAGACCTGAACCGGACCACAACCTTTGAAGATAACAGCATAACCGATCCTAAAGAAAGAACTGCTATTTTCGGGCAATATGACCATGTACGAGTATATGGAAGAGATTATTTTGATAAATTGCGTTCCATAGGCTTTAAAGTGGAAGAAGTAGATTATACAAACAAACTCTCTGCCGATCTGGTAGAAAAATATTGTCTGGCAAAAGGAGAAATCATTCCCGTTTGTTATAAATAAAAATCCTGATGTCAGGATTTTTTTATTTGATTCTTTTTTTTCCAACTAAAAAAGTATCTTTATAAAAAAAAGATGAAATTTTTTTACTTATTTTTTCTATTCTTTTTCACAAAAGAAGTCTTTTCACAAGAAACAAAAGAAGTTCCTACCCCCTATTATATCAAAACAGCTTATTTTACTCAGGGAAGTCAGGCGCTTATACCGATTTTCAAACTAAACGATCGCTTTTCATTTGTATTTGATGACCTTATGGGCGAAGAAAGTGATTATTACTACCAAATCAAACATTTCAATAAAGACTGGACACCATCTCCTCTGCTTAAATCAGAATATATGAATGGAATGGACAATATCCGTATAGTAGATTACGGCAATTCATTCAATACATTACAAACCTATTCAAGATATATTCTCAACTTTCCGAATAGCCGTACAAAGTTATTGGTCAGTGGTAATTATATGCTTGAAATTTTAAATCAGGATCAGGAAGTAATTTTCTCCAGAAAGTTTATACTTTATGAAGAACAGATTAGTGTAGGAGTAGAAATAAAGAAAACCCGATCTTTTTCGACGTCTGATACAAAACAAAATGTTCAGATGACACTTGATTATGGAAACCACAACTATTTTAATCCGAAAGAAAATTTCAAGATACTTATACTACAAAACGGAAGATGGGACAATGCCATCAAAGACGTTGCTCCCCAATACAGTATTGGTACGCAGTTCACCTACCAATACGACAAAGAAACTCAGTTTTTCGGCGGTAATGAATACCTTTTTATTGACAACAGCGACATCAGACAGGTAAATAATTACATTCAATCCATTACATCTGACAACGGCATTTTCAGCTCTTATCTATATCCTTCGATTCCCAGAGGAGGAGACAAAAAATATACGTTTTTTCAGGATATAGATGGTTCATTTTTACCGAGAAATAAATACCGGGATAATGCCGCTATTGAAGCCGATTATGCATGGGTATATTTCAAACTGCAACAGGAAGAACTAAAAGGAAAAAAAATATATGTACTGGGGATGTTCAATAATTATCAGCTGACAGATGAAAACGAATTAAAATATAATAGCGCCACCCGGCAGTATGAAGGAGCCCTTCTGATAAAACAAGGCTTTACCAACTATATGTATGCTGTAGTGAATAACGGAAAAATTGAGGATCAAAACGCAATCGACGGTAATTTCTATGAAACAGAAAATACTTATACCGTTTTAATCTATTACAGGGGAAATATTGATCGCTATGACAGAGTAATAGGCTTTGGTGAAGCAAAAAGTATTAATATAACAAATTAGTTTTTTTAGTTATTTAAATATTCGTAAATTTGAGATATTTATCAGATGCAAAATGGTTTCTCAAATCACTAAAGGTATAAAAATTATGGTCAGGACTAGTTTTGAAGGCACCTACTTCAAGAACTACAAGATTCATTTTGCCTTTAGCTACGAAATTACCATTGAAAACCAAAGCAAAGATCTGGTACAGTTGCTTTCCAGGCATTGGGAAATCAAAGATGCGCTCAATGATGTAGAGATGGTGGATGGTGAAGGTGTAGTGGGACAAAAACCCATCATTAAACCCGGAGAAAGCCACACCTACAGTTCAGGCAGTTTACTGACCTCCCCTTTCGGAACCATGAAAGGATTTTTCAATATGATCAATTTCACAAACTCACGCAAATTCAAAGTGTACATTCCTATATTCAAATTATGTACACCATTTGCCTTAAATTAAACCTAAATAAAATAAATCAATTATGCCAAAAGGAATTTTCAATGTGCCTAAAGCATTTAATGAGCCTGTCAAATCATATGCACCGGGTTCAAAAGAAAGAGAAGACGTATTAAAAGCATTTAAAGAATTATATCAATCTACCGTTGACATTCCTTTATACATTGGCGGAGAACAGATAAAAACCGGAAATACAAAAAAATTATTCCCTCCTTTTGATCACCAGCACCATTTAGGTGTTTATCATACAGCAGACAAAGGTTTGGTAGAAAAAGCTATCTCATCTGCTTTGGAAGCACGCCAAAAATGGTCAGAAATGGCTTGGGAACACAGAGCATCAATCTTTTTAAAAGCAGCAGAATTATTAGCAGGTCCGTACCGTGCTAAAATCAATGCAGCAACAATGATTGCTCAGGGAAAAACAGTACATCAGGCAGAAATAGATTCAGCATGTGAGTTTATCGATTTCCTGAGATACAATGTGCAGTATATGACTGAAATTTATGCTCAGCAACCCGCTTCTTCAGAAGGTATTTGGAATCGTTTAGAGCATCGCCCGTTAGAAGGATTTGTATATGCTATTACTCCTTTTAACTTTACTGCAATTTCAGGAAACTTACCTTCTTGTGTAGCTTTAATGGGAAATGTTGTAGTATGGAAACCGGCAGCTACTCAGATTTACTCAGCAAATGTAATCGTTGAAGTTTTCAAAAAAGCAGGATTACCTGACGGTGTTATTAATGTTGTTTATGGTGATTCAGGAATGATTACCGACACAATTCTTTCAAATGAAAATTTTGCAGGAATTCATTTCACAGGTTCTACAGGTGTATTTAATGATTTTTGGGCTACCATTGGTAAAAACATTCATAAATACAAAACATATCCACGAATTGTAGGAGAAACCGGAGGAAAAGATTTCGTTTGGGCACATCCTTCATCAGATGCAAAAGAAGTGGCAACGGCACTTTCAAGAGGTGCTTTTGAATATCAGGGACAAAAGTGTTCGGCTGCATCAAGAGCTTATATTCCTTCTTCTATCTGGAATGATGTAAAGAAATATGTAATTGAAGACTTAAAAACCTTTAAATTGGGTTCACCGGAAGACTTTACCAACTTTATGTCAGCGGTCATCAGTGAATCATCATTTGACAAACTGGCAAAGGCTATTGACGAAGCAAAAGCATCCAATGAAGCAGAAATCATCACAGGAGGTAACTACGACAAATCTAAAGGGTGGTTTATTGAACCAACAGTTATTGTTACCACAAATCCGAAATACGACACAATGGAGCGAGAATTATTCGGTCCGGTATTGACAATTTATGTGTACGAAGATGCAAAATGGGAAGAATCATTAACATTGGTTGACGAAACTTCAACTTATGCTTTGACAGGAGCCATCTTTTCACAGGACCGATATGCTATAGAATTGGCTACTAAAAAACTTGTCAATGCTGCCGGAAACTTCTATATCAACGATAAACCTACGGGTGCAGTTGTAGGTCAGCAGCCATTTGGCGGAGCAAGAGCTTCAGGAACAAATGACAAAGCCGGATCTGTATTAAATCTGCTTCGTTGGGTTTCTCCACGTACCATCAAAGAAACGTTTGTACCGGCAACGGACTACAGATATCCATTCTTATCAGAATAAGAATATACAATCAAAAAAGACAACTAAAATTAGTTGTCTTTTTTGTTTTTCAAAACGTTATGAAGTCTATTTCCAGTGTATAGATTCCATTAAATGTCTCATATCTGTTTCTATATAATGTGTCGCAGGGTATATAGAATCAAAGTTAGGCTTTGCATAAAAATACAGAGAACCTACAACAAAATGGTTGATACTGTCTGTTGCATAGAATTGTACATTAGTAGCTGCATTCCCAATTATTTTATAAAACATACCATAAACCTTTGCTTCACGATTGATAAAAATCTTTTCCTGAATATCATCAGCTTTTATATTATGATTATAGGTAAGTTTCTGAGCATCTCTCAACAGGGAATCAAGATTATTTTTAGTCACTTTCCGGTAATTCATATAAATACTTGCTTTCATCTGCGGATAGTCTAAACGAAAAGCCTGATGTCCTTCATCAATCATACGTGCTTCTCTATTCTTTTCGTATGAAAAAGAATAAGGAGAATCTTCTTTCTGATAAACAGCCTTAGGATAACTTAACCTTAAATAACCGTCGGGTTTAGGAGTAGTTTCTTTGCTACAGGAAACAAACAGAAAAACACCAATAACAACTGTAATATATTTTTTAATCTTCATTTTTTTCATGGTCGAAAGTTACTCTTATTTGATGAATTCTTCGATTATCTGCATCTGTAATTTTAAAAGTCACTCCGGCAACCTCAATTTCATCATTTATTTCAGGATGACTTTCAGACTGTTCAAGGTAAAAGCCTGCCAATGTTTCAGCCTCTCTTCTGAATTCTTCTAGATCATCTTCAAAGAAGGGCAACACACGATAAAAGTCTTTCATTGAAATTTTACCATCAAAAAGATAATTATTTGGATCTATTTGAGTATAGTTTTCTTCCTCATCATCAAATTCATCTGTTATTTCACCAACAATTTCTTCTAAAATGTCCTCCAATGTAATAATTCCGGCAGTTTCTCCAAACTCATCAACCACAACAGCGAGATGATTTTTTTTAGTTTGAAAATCTTTTAACAAATCATCCAGTTTTTTATTTTCCGGAATAAAATAAGCTTCCCGGATCAATGGAAGCCAGTTAAACATTTTTTTTTCTATATGTGGAATCAAATCTTTAACAAATAAAACTCCCAGTACCTGATCTATATTTTCTTCATAAACAGGTATCCTTGAAAAACCTTTATCAATGATTTTTGGCAAAATTTCCTGAAACTGAGCCGTACTTTTTATAGCAAAAACATCTATTCTGGGCGTCATTACCTGTGACACTTCTGTTGCACCAAAAGAAACTATCCCTTCTAATATTTTTTGCTCCTCTTCTGTAGTTTCACTATAGTCCGTCATTTCCAATGCCTGAGAAAGCTGTTCTACAGAAAAAGTATCGTCCGCTTTATGCAGTTTAGCTGTTAGCCATACACTTAATTTTTTTAACGGATGTACAAAAGGAGTAAAAACAACATTCAGAAAAATAACGGTATTGATACTCGATTTTATAAAAAGGTTGGTATTTCTATAAGCATAAATCCGAGGAAGAACTTCTCCGAAAAATAAAATACAAAAAATAACAACAATAAAAAAAATAACTGTAGCAAAGAAATTCTCCAGATAATGATCCAGCCAGTAGAATTTTAATTGTAAAGCAGTAATGATAAAAACAATCTTAAATACTACCGAAGTAATATTTAATGTAGTCTGTAGTTTAACAGGTTTTGAAAGCAGTTTCTGATACTTTCCAGCTTGTTTTGGATATTTCTCCAACAATTCTTCTATCCGTTGTTTTGAAGAAGAAAAATAAGCTACTTCTGTAGCTGAAATAAGAGCAATAAGTGATAACACAAGTAATAAAATTATCACTAATAATAGATAAACTAAAGGATTTTCAAGAAATCTCTGGGCGGGCTCTGGATCCAAAATAAGTATAAATTAAAAAATTAAAAAGGTAAATTTTCATTGTCGAAATCCGAAATCTTTGGAACATCAAAATCAGAAAATTTCTCTTCATCTGTATGCTTTTTATTTTTCACATCCACTTCTTTTTTGGTGTTGAGAAAAATAAATTCTGTTGCCTGAATTTCGCTTGTGTGCTTTGTCAATCCTTCTTCAGTCTGCCAGTGGCGAGTGCGGATTTTTCCTTCGATATAAATTTTATCGCCTTTACTCAAATATTTTTCACATAATTCTGCTGCTTTATTTCTGACAACAATATTATGCCATTCTGTGGAAGTTATTTTTTCGTTGGTTGTTTTATTTATATATACTTCATTTGTTGCAATAGAGAAACGGGCAATACTGTTGCCTCCTTCAAAATAATGCATCTTTACTTCATCGCCTAAATGGCCGATAAGTGTTACTTTGTTTAATGTTCCTAACATATCTGTTCAGTGTTTCCTATCAAATATATAAAATGATTTCTATTTTTCATAATGCGAAGTTATGAAATTCCATATTACAATAGGAAAAGCATATTCTTTTAATTGCTCTTGTGTAATCCCTCTCTCAAAGACCGTATTAAGTTTTACTTTCCAGAACTTAATATACAATCGTTGATGGGATAGCTTATGAACAATCTCTCCTTTTGTAACATCTGTTATTTCAGAAAAAAGGGATGGAAATTTCTGAGACACCAGAAGAATTATCTCATCCATTGACAGATATTCTTCCGTTTCAATAAGAGGAAACTGATACAGATTTTGCCAAATTCCTTTTCCTATTCGCTGTTCAACTATTGTATTACCATTAAGATCTTCAAGAACCAGATAATTAAAAAAGCGATCTGTTACTTTAATTTTTTTTGTTTTTACTGGCAATTCGTTTACTGTTCCTGTACGGAAAGCATGGCAGGAATCAGACAAATTACAAATTGAGCAGTCCGGATTTTTAGGCACACACTGCAAAGCACCAAAATCCATTATCGCCTGATTAAACAATGAGGGAGATACATTTTGAACAAGATCGTTGGCCAGTTCCTGAAATATTTTTCGGGTTGCCGGTACAGAAATATCATCATATATACCAAAATACCGGGATAATACTCTAAAAACATTTCCATCAACAACCCCTACTTTTTCTTCAAAAGCAAAAGATGCAATGGCAGCTGCGGTATATTGCCCGATACCTTTTAGTTTAATAATCTCATCATAGCTCTCAGGAAAAATTTCTTTATGAGTCTGAGTTACAGTTTTAGCTGTCGCATGCAGATTGCGTGCCCGGGAATAATACCCCAATCCCTGCCACAGCTTCATCACTTCACTTTCCTCAGCTTTAGCCAGATCACCTATGGTAGGAAAACGCTCTGTGAACCGCTCATAATAAGGCATTCCCTGATTTACGCGGGTTTGCTGAAGAATGATTTCAGAGAGCCATATTCTATACGGATCTCTGGTTTCACGCCAGGGCAAATCACGTTTATTTTGCAAATACCAGTTAATTAATTTTTCTGAAAACATCATAAAATTGTTATGAGTGCACAAAAATAAAATATTATATAATTAAATTTTAATGTCTTAACATTGAATAATTGGAATATTAATTAATATATTTGCACTCTCGAAAAAACAGACAACGGATTAATTTATAAAAGAAATGACTAAAGCAGATATCGTAGCTAAAATTTCAGAAAAGTTAGGGCTTGAAAAAGGAGACGTACAAGCAACAGTTGAAACTTTCATGGAAGAAGTAAAAACTTCATTAGAAGGTGGAGACAATGTATATTTAAGAGGTTTCGGAAGTTTTATCATCAAAACAAGAGCTGAAAAAACAGGAAGAAACATTTCTAAAAATACTACCATTAAAATACCTGCTCACAACATTCCAGCATTTAAACCTGCTAAAGTGTTTGTAGAAGGTGTTAAAACGAACACAGAAGTAAAGTAAATTAAGTATTAACTCAAAACTACAAGATTATGCCAAGTGGTAAAAAAAGAAAAAGACATAAGGTAGCTACGCACAAGCGTAAAAAAAGAGCGAGAGCTAACCGTCATAAAAAGAAAAAGTAGTTTAACACTACTTTTTCTTTTTGAAAAAATGTTCTTTGAAAGAAAATCTTTCTTCCATATCTTTAAAGAAAGATTAATAGGTAACTAACCTGTAATTATTGTTTAATCCATCTATACAATTGTTTTTCAATAAACTTGTATGGATAAAAATATACCGTGTGAACAAAGAATTAATTATTAGATCTGGTTCAAATACAGTAGATTTTGCCTTATTGAAAGATGGAAAACTAATAGAATTTCACAGAGACAAAGACAATGATAAAGGCTTTCAGGTAGGAGATATCTTTATTGCGAAAATTCGCAAACCTGTATCCGGATTAAATGCAGCATTTGTAAATGTTGGGTTTGACAAGGATGCTTTTTTACATTATCATGATTTAGGCCCTAACCTGCCTACTCTGATGAAATTCACAAAACTTGTAAGCGCAGGTAAATTAAAAGATTTCACTCTAAAAAATTTCACTTTTGAACCTGAAATCAATAAAGATGGAGCTATAACCGATGTTTTAAGCGCCAATCAATCGATTTTAGTACAGATTGTTAAAGAACCGATATCTACCAAAGGTCCAAGAATAAGCTCTGAGCTTTCAATTGCCGGAAGATATATTGTTTTGGTTCCTTTTTCTGACCGTGTTTCTATCTCTCAAAAGATAGAATCAAAAGAAGAAAAAGACCGACTCAAAAAACTGATGCAAACGATAAAACCAAAAGGATTCGGAGTGATTGTACGTACAGTAGCTGAAGGTAAAAATGTAGCAGAGCTTGAAAAAGATCTGGAACAATTGCTTGAAAAATGGAAAGCAATGTGCAAACGACTTACTACAGCAATGCATCCGTCTAAAGTTTTAGGAGAAGTAAACCGGGCATCTTCCATATTGAGAGATGTTTTCAATGATACTTTTACCGGAATTCACATAGACGATGAAGATCTGTATTATCAGACAAAGGACTATTTGCAAGAAATAGCTCCTTCAAAAGTTTCTATTGTAAAACATTACCAATCAAAAGAGTTGCCTCTTTTTGAGAAGTATCATATAGAACGTCAAATAAAAACTTCCTTCGGAAAAACCATATCAATGAGCAAAGGAGCTTATCTGATCATTGAACATACCGAAGCGTTGCATGTGATTGACGTAAACAGTGGAAATCGCTCAAACAAAGCTCAGTCTCAGGAAGACACAGCCCTGGAAGTAAATATGATTGCTGCTGCTGAAATTGCACGCCAACTTCGTTTGCGTGATATGGGAGGCATTATTGTAGTCGATTTTATAGACATGGGGAATGCTGAAAACAGAAAAGTATTATACGATTTTCTGAAAGAAGAGATGAGCGATGATAAAGCAAAACATAAAATCTTGCCCCCTAGCAAATTTGGTTTAATACAAATTACTAGACAAAGAGTTAGACCTGAAGTATCTATCAAAACCCGGGAAGAAGATCCGAACAATGAAAACGGAGAAATAGAAGCCCCGATTTTAGTTATTGATAAAATATCGGCTAGCCTTGAAAGAATTATCAAAGACCATAAAAAAGTGGTTTTGAATGCGCACCCATTTGTGGCTGCATACCTTACAAAAGGATTTCCGTCTATACGTTCAAAATGGTTTCTTGAACATTATAAATGGATAAAAATTATACCTCGTGATGCTTACACGTATTTAGAATACCATTTTCTGGATCAAGAAGGAAATGTAATTGAATAACAAAAAACCGCTGATTGGTAATCAGCGGTTTTTTTATCTCTATATATTCCATTCAAATTGCTGCCACTTGGTAATGATTGCACAACTCTTACCATTGCATTTATCATGATATTTATACACAATACGGTAATAAAAATGTTTATCACCCGTAATTTTATTACAATCCATTATGTAAGGGTTCCATGAACAATAAAAAGCATTCGATCCTGTTGGATCAGATGTCCAGTCTGCCGAATAATAATCGCATCGTTGTATATAATTCATATTAAATTTCACATCTGAATTTCCATAAGCATAAATCGGATATCTTTTTTTGATATGCCCATAACCGATATCAACCGGAAATACGCCATGTTCGTTACTTAGTTCAAGATAGGCTACCACATCGGCACACTTTGCCTGATCAGGAGTTAAAGACGGTAATTCTACCTGAAAAGTAATGATAGGTTCTACATAACCTGGAGGAACTGTAGGAGCACAATCCGGTCTGTTACTCGCTCCGGTAACAGGACCTCCATAATAAGCCGGAGGAATACCTGCCACTGAAGTATCATAACTCAACGCATAGTGGACATTAGCATACCAATTACAATCATTTATTTCATAATCTCCTTTAGCAACTTTATCATACCTGTTTGCTTGCACAGACGTATTTGCCACTTCTGCATCTTCTGTGGTACAGGCTGTCATTAATAACATACCACAAATAATTGTAAACATTTTTTTCATAATAAGAGTTATTTAGTTATACATTTAAATATAATATTTTACATTTATTTAACAAAATAAAATCATAAATAAACTTAAAATAAAAGATAATCAACAGCAAACCTATACTGATTTTATCTCTTATTTATTTATAAAAAACCATTTACTAAGAAAGTTCGTATGTACTTTGCATAAACCCAAATAATATAAACATGAATTTATTCTTTTAAAAAAGTGACTTATAAGACTAATAATGGTCTAATAAATATCCCGACCCCCGAAACAACAATTTGTAATAAAATGGAAACACACAAAGCAACATTAAAAAACTATCTCAAAGAATTCAATAAGAAACATATTGAATCAAGGGATGGAAAAAACAAAAGTATCCGCGACCATGCATCTCATGAAAAACAAGAAATCCTATCTTGTGTGGAAAATTATATAAAAGTACATCCGGATTTATTTACAAGATTAGAAGAATTTGAAGGAGAGGTAACAACAGAAAAAATCTTCCACCCTATATGGTTTTCAAAAGAAATTAATAAGTTTATTGAGGATCTGTAGATCAGCAGAAATGTGATATCTACTGTTTAATTAAGAATTAAAAGCGGCTCAACAGCCGCTTTTTTGTATCACAAATCAGACTTAACAACTCAAAAAAAATCACTACAATTAAGTTAATTTTTTAAATAAAAAATCAGATATATGCATTTCAATTTTAATTTTAAATACATATATTTATAACTTAACTTAATTTAACATTTATTATCATGAAAAAAAACAAAACTTTTTTAACTTATTTAGGAGCTGCTTTACTATTCAGTAGCCTTTATTCATGTAGTTCTGAAGAAGGAATTGACACTTCAAATAGTAGCAACTCAACAGAAAATGTGCTGGCGAAATCAGCATATAATTATGAAGAAGAAACTAACAATTTTATAGAAAATTTTTATGATGGCAACTATGAGATAGTTAATGAAGAAACTATTATTTCAGAAGAGGTAAAATTCCACGTATCGTCTCTTATATCTAATGGAGTTGTTAGAGGATACATTATTAAAGATGACTCTCAAAATAAAGTTGTATTTGCTGATAAAAATGAAGATAGCAAAATACTAACATATTTTGACATGTCATTTCCTGAGCATATGATGGAACTTGATTATAGTCATATTGATGAATCTGAAACTAACAGTGATAATACAGTTTACTCTAAACCAGGAAGTTTCTTAGGTTTTAATTTTAGAAAATTTTTCGGACATAGTAGAAGATCTGGAAGTAACACATATGAAATTGAACCTGGATCTTGCTATAGAAATTGTGTTGACACGTATGTTATATTAGGTTTAGAATTTCAAAATGGATCTTGGGGACCTTGTCCTTGTTAAAATAAACATTAAACTATATATAGGGATTGTTCTTAACAATCCCTATATATTTAAATACATATCTCATGAAAATATATTTTCTATTTTTATTTTTGACTATACCCAGTTGGTCTCAGATACCACACCAAGTATTAGATTCTAAGACAGAAAAACCTGTACCTTACGTTTCGGTTTATTTTAATGATTCATTAATAGGTTTAACAGACAGTAGCGGTATAATCAAATTAAATGAAAATAAGTATCTGTATAGAAGAGATGGCTATAAGGATCAATTTTCACCTTCAAAAAATATTCGACTTAATAAAATTGAAGAAGAAGTTTTAGATGAAATGGTGATTACAATCCCACAAAAAAAAACAATAAAAAAAATCGGAAATGAAGAAGCTTTTAATATCTTACTTAGAGGTGTAGAATTTATTTCATTTATAGAGCCGCAAAAAAAAGAAATTGATAAAAGTATTTACAAAATATCTTATCCTATAAAAAAGCGAAATAAAGTGAGTAACTCTGAAGAATCAATTTTTAAAGTATCGATTTATGATGAAAAAAAAGTAAATATTTATAGCGAAATTATTTATCCCGATTCAGATATATTAATGCTAGTTCCAAATAAAAAGATTGTTTTACCTAAAAATGGATTATTTATAGGTATTGAGTATCTTGGAAAACCTGTTGATTCCGATAACATGTATGATTATTTCTTTTCTTATGATCTATATTATAAAAATGCTACTTACTACAAAAGAAATTATTTAAATAAAGATCAATGGGAAATTTTAAAAGAAATAAACCATAATGAGTATTTTTCAGGCATCTATAAATCAATGGTTGAACCTGTTTTTACTAAATTTAAAAATATAACACCATTATTTCAAATTGAATTATACTAATAGTTTTAAATAAGCTATTAAAGTTGTACAATTTATATTTTACTCTGTCTTAAAACGGGGAAGTTTATCACTTCTTTTGTATATTTAAAATGATTTACATAATAAAAACACAGATTATAAAATGGTTTACGAACCAAGAAATATTAGAAATAAAGAAAAAACCTCTGACTTTGATTTTTTCTCAGATATAAAAAGAATAACTCTATTAGAGGCTCTAATAGATTACAATAAAATTGTTTTATTAGGAAATCCTGGAATTGGAAAATCTACAGAGTTAAACATTCTTAAAAATCAACTTCTTGAATTACATAAAAGTGATACGTATTATCCTTTATTCATTGATTTAAAAAATTATAGAAGTAAATATCAAATTGAAGACTTAATTACCGACAAGATCGGGATATCTCATATCAAAGTCTGTCTAATATTTGACGGAATTGATGAAACTCCTGATATACATGACTTCATAAGTGATTTAGATGTATTATTTAATAAATATTCAGAGAAAGATATTAAGACTGTTATTAGCTGTAGAACTAATATTTATGAAAAATATTTAATCAATATCGATGGTTTTGAATACTTCTTTCTTGATGGATTAACTGATTTACAAATTAATACTATATTAAAAAAGAAAATAAATAAACAGCTAAATTTAAATGAATTGAATAATTTAAGAGTATATCTTGAAAATCCATTTCATTTAAATTTATTTTGTGATTACTATACAGAAAAAGAAAAGTTTCCAGAAAAAGTTTCAGAATCTATTAATTTATTTATTGATATCGAATTAAAAAAACTCACTAAAAATAAGTTTATAAAGGCTGAAAAAATTGATGTATCACACGTTAAAAAACAACTAGAGAAAGTTGCTTTTATAAATGAATTGATGCAAAGTACGTTCATTTCCGATGATAACTTATATGAACTAATAGATGAAGCTGATAAACACATCTTTGAAAAAATATCCTTAATTGATAGAATACCGAAATCAGAAAAATTGTCATTTAGACACAAAAATTATCAAGAAATATTTTCCGCAAAATATATATCAATCCTCGATACTGAAAAAATTATTTCTATTTTAAAAATTGATCCAAATATTGATAAAACAAAACCTTCTTTATTTAATACAATTTCATTTCTACTAAATATATTAGATGATTATAAATTTCCAATTATAAGAGATTGGTTGTTAGAAAACGAACCTGAAATTTTATTTTTAACTGAAAGTGATAGATTAGATATATCAATAAAAAATAAAATTTTTCGTTCATATTTTGAAAATGTAGCTGTAGAAAAAACATTTTGGTTTTCAAAAGATAAACGTTTTTCGGCGGAAAAGATCAGCGATTTTGCTGATATAGACTACTTGATTTCAATAATAAAATCAAAACCACATTTCAGAAGTGTGATATCAGCTCTTGATATTCTTGGGAAAACAAAAACAAATAGTAAAGATGAGGAATTAAGAAATGAAATAATTAATATTATAAATTCTGATGTACATTATGTAGGAGATGCCTTAAATGCTTTCAGAGCAAAAAAATTTCATTTGAGATATACTTCTTCATTTATAAATATTTCTAAAAGTTTAGAAAATAACTATAAACATGATATTCATCATGAATTGATCGCAATGATTTCAGAGTTTTCAAATATTGATGATTATTTTGATATTTTAAAAAATTCTTTATATAAAATTTATGAAATAACTCCAAAAAGAATAAAGGATAATACTCTTAGAGGAACTAAAGCCTATCTTGAAAGAATTTTTCTTTCAATAAATAATTCAGATCATTTTTTAGAGATTCTGAATGTAATTTTTAATAATAAATTTGCAATTAAGGTAGAAGATTTTTATGATAAAAAGTTCAAAGAAAAATTAATTCTACGCACGCTTTGTTTTACTGAAAATAATGAAGATTTTTTATGTAGAATTACAGATGCTTTTTTAAAAACAAAAGAACGCACATTCTTTCATAGAAATGATCATTTTTTACCTTTATTAATAAATCAATCCTCAAAGTCTTTTAGCTGTTTTAAACACATAATTAATAAATATGGTTTAGATAGTGAACTAATTCATTTTATTGCTTTATTTCAAGAAAAGGAATACATTGACTATTTAACTGATAAATATCAGAAAGGAAGACTAAAGCTTGTAAAAGAGGATGATATTTTATCATTAAGAAATATATTCAATGCCAACAATAAAGAATTAGGTTTTTATTTTGAAAAGAGTTTTAAACAAATTGGATACAAATTTCCTTGGTTATTATCTACACTTAAAGAAATAGAAGAAAACAATAAAAAATATAACGATTTTATTCAACACAATTTTGATTTGCTTTTTGACATCTCATTCATCGAAAACACAATAAAAGATGTATTCTTAAATCATAATTTATCATTTCTAACTTTAGAAAAAGTTTTGGAGATAGAAAAAAAATGGTACAAAGAAACCAAATTTCATGGAAGTCAAAATATCATTTTTACAATTCTATTTGATATTACTAGACAACAACAAAAAGTTTCTCTATCAGAAATTATTAGAAAGGTCAATCATAAATATTTTATACTTTTTCAGATTGCAAATAAAATAAAAAGAGAAAATCAGGGGTTTATAATTCGACCTGAACATATTAATTTCATAAAACAAGCTTGTCTAAAGATTGTTGAAGAAGAAAAATTTGACACAATAATTAAAATAAATACAGGTGATACATTTAGCATTTACAGAAACAATTATAGTCTCTTAAAAATACTTTATTTCTTTGATCAGAAGTTTGAAATAAATTATAATCAATCTTTCTATTTAAAGACATTGAGATATTGTAATGTTTCAGCTAGTACTAATGATATACTAGATTTTACAAGAGTTAAAATAAATGATATTGCCAAATTTGAACAACAAATTATTACCAATATTAATACTGATGAATTAGACATAAATTCATTAAAAGATCATATAGATTATGCTATTAGTAATAGGTTAGAATCTACTTACGATAAAATTGAAGAATATTTAATTTACAATAGGTATTTGTATTCTCAGACAGAAACCTTTAATGATTTTTTTTTATTATTACCTGATTGGAAGCAAATAGATTTTCTAAAAAAGTGTTGTGAGGATCCAAATCAATATTTATGTTGGCTAGCTGTTGAAAAATTCATTGAAAGTAATATTGAGCATACATACTTATTAGAATTAGCTAATAAATATTTAAATGATAACAATACAGAATATATTTCAGAAGCTTTAAATGTATTGTTTTATTGCAATGCTGAAAATTCACTTGTAGAATATACAAATCAATTAGAAAAATGTTCAAAAAAAGAAGATGATAGATCAAGAAATGATATTTCATTAAAAAATATTAATTATTACAGTAACTTGAACAATTTAAATTACCTAAAGACTATTTTTAATATTATTTACGATGAGGATATAACAGATGCATTTAAATTTCATTTAGATAAAAGTAACTTCTCATCATTAGTAAATAATTTATCTCAAGATAAAAAGGGATATATTAAAATTCAACAAATTTTAAAAGATATCAAATCTTCTATTATAGGAAAAGAAGGGCAGTTCTTTTACATAAATCATTTAATTGAAAGTTCTCAATTATCTTATTACAATTCAATATCAAAAGCCTTTACATTTAATCAAACTAAATCATTAATAGATATAATCGAAATCAAAAATAAGTCAAATACAATTGTTATGGGAGATCAAAATAATATTTATGGAGGTAACTTTCAAAATACTCAAATAGGAAGTGGAAACATTATGAATAACTATTCAAATAATGAGAATGTAAAAAAATTGGAAGAACTGTTAAAAGAGTTTGAAAGTTTAAAAGATGAAAATGAAGAGTGGAAAGATATCTTCATTCAAGGAATGAAAGATTTAATAGAACTTAAAGAATCTGAAAACGAAGTTCAAGTGAGAGATTCAAAAACCAAACTTAAAACTTTCTATGATTTCGTTTACGGTATGGGTAAAAAAGCTAATGATTGGAAAAATATAATTATGCTACCAATAGAATTTAGAAATAAAGTAACAAAACTAATTGAAATGTTACATTATGTAAAGGAAATAATAAACAGTTAGCAAAATTTATATGATAGGAAAAATAGGTACCATTATAATAATTGAAAGTTTATTTGATGGTGAACATAAAACAGGAAGTGAACTGTATAATGATTATATTAGACGTCAAATTGATTTTAATCCAAACAAAGCACATTTAAATCATCAATTCATCACTGTCAATTCAAAAAATGATTTTAATGATTATTTACAATATATTTTAGTTAATTCAGAATATATGAACCACGGAATTCTCATACATTTAGAAATGCATGGTTCAGGGAACCGTAATGGCTTGATATTAAAAAATAATGAATTATTAGACTAGAAATATCTTAATGATAAATTCAGAGAAATAAATATAAAAATTAATGACAAGTTATTTATAACTATGGCAACATGTTTTGGAAGATTTATATTTAATGATATTGACATTAATCAAAAATCACCTTACAGTGGATATATATCTTCTAGCCAAGAAGTGTATCCACACGAAATTATCAATGTATACAAAGAATTGTTTACGTCTCTTATTGATAAGGAGAATATTATTGATGCATATTTAACCACAGATACTAATAATAACAAATTTTATTATAAGGATAGAAAGCGTGCTTTCTCTGAAGCATATAAGAATTTTTTAAATCAATTAGAAAACAAAGAATATTTAGAAAAATTGCGTTTAGACATTCGAAATGATTTAAAAGAAAAATCTGATTATCAATATTTAGATGAAGAAATAAATTTTTTCCTTGAAAAAGTAATTATTGATATTACGGAAACAGCATATAAATCTTTTAGCTTTGCGCCCTAAAAAAAATAAACCTCTCAAAATAAATTATTTGAGAGGTTTTTCTGTGGTCCCACCTGGTATAACCATAAGTTATGTTAGTCTGTTAATTACCAACTAAATAAACTCAAAATGCTTTGTGTCGGTATCAAAATAGTATCAAAACCTTAAAATAACATTGTTTACAACTAAATTACTAAGCTAAACTTGTTTCCAATTTATGCTTTATCTTTTGCCAATTAGGAAGTAACTCCGTTAGTAAATCATAAAACTCTTTTGAGTGATTCGGGTGAATTAAATGACATAATTCATGGACAATTACATACTCTATGCAAATTTTACTTGCCTTAATTAATTCGGTATTTAATAAAATATTACCATTTGTAGCGCAACTACCCCAACGTTTTTTTAAGAATTTATGACAAAGCGAAATTTCATATTCTTTAAACCTTGGAAACTCTTCTAATAACTTTTGCAATAATTCAGGAAAGACATTGTCAGCTTTCGATTTATAAAACTTTGTAATAATTGGTTCTATTTTCTCTTTTGTTGTTTCAATATGTATTAATCCTTTAGCTAATGAAATAGTACTATATCCTCTTTCTTTTTTAGATATTGATAATTTATATTGACGACCTAAATAACGGTGCGTTTCTCCAGGTATGTAAATTTTATCAGATGTGAAAGGTCTGTATAATTCGAACGTCTTTTGCTGTTGAATTACCCATTTTGATTTTGGTTTTACTTTTTCTAAAATCAATTCAACAGGTGAATCTAAAGGAGCTGTAATTTGCACATTACCTTCTGGAAACACTCTTAAATCCAATGTTTTTCTATTTGAATATAACACCTCTGCTACAATTGTCTTACTCCCATATCTATATTCAATCTTATCCATTAATCCATCTGTTTTTTTGCAATTTTAATTACTTCTTCTATAAATGCATCAATTATATCAAAAGGAATGTTTTGCTCTAACTGTAAAGAAATACCATAGAAATAATCGTCTAATTCATTCCAAATTTTCTTCACTAAATCATCATTTAATTTCCAATCTACAATTGGTTTGTTACCCTCTAAAACAACACTTTCGATTAAAGATCTTACCTCCAAAGCAATATCCGCATTTTGATTATTATCTTTTAAATGATCTGATAATTTAGCATTTATAAAATTATAAAATGCAATAGCAATCTTATTATTTACAATACTTTTTGGCACATTGTCTTGCTTTCCATTAATAAACGTATTTTCAATATCCTTGATTTTGTTTAAGTATTCAGCTTCATCAATTCTACTTTGTTTGTATTCTTGAATGGTTTGCTTAATTAAATCTGACAACTTAGTGTAGAAAATAGGATCTTCTTGCATTTTAATGCTAATCCCTTTTGATGTACGCGAAGCAATATGATCTGCTTTAGCAGCACTACCAATTAATTTTTCTACTTCATCATCACGTTGTTGTTTATTAAAAATATCAATTGGTTGTGTGATTTTTAATACTTCACCATCTGTAACAATGTGTTTATCAATTAATTTTTGAACTTGTTTTTCATATTCTTTATAATCAATATCATCAAAATATCTTCTCTTAACATCGATTCGCAATTGGATAAAGAACTTACTTTCTTTTTTATATTTATCAATGATTTCATCATTTTTACTATCATTGAATTGAATCGTGGACATTGCTAAATTGAACAAACGAAGAAACTTAGATAACTTCTCATAAAATGTATGACGAATTTCTTCATCACCTAATAAAACAGCATAAGCTTCTGTATCAAACTTATTCTTCACTGTTTTAAAAACATCCCATAATTCTGAATATGCTTGAGGTAATTGATTAATTAATTCGTTTACATTGGTAACAGAACCTTTTACGTCATCTTTGTCTAACTCATTATCCCCAGAATAATCTTCGATAGCTTTATCTAAATTTTCTAAGTTACCGTAGTAATCTATAATTAGTCCATAATCTTTTCCTTTGTGTACACGGTTTACCCTGGCTATCGCTTGCAATAAAGTATGATCTTTTAGATTACGAGTTAAATATAAGACGCGATTAATTGGCGCATCAAACCCGGTTAATAATTTATCAACCACAATGATAATTTCGGGATGTTCTTGCTTTTTGAATGATTTAATTATATTTTCTTCATAATCTTTATGATTACCGTACTTATCGATCATTGCTTTATAAAACTTTTGCACCACGTCTTCATTTTCTATGTATGCATCGTCATTATCTTTTCGACTATCCGGAGCTGAAATCACAACATCTGAAGTTACTTTACCAATCTCTTTTAAATAATTATGGTACATAATGGCTGTAGTTTTATTTGGAGCAACTAACTGTGCTTTAAAACCAGTACCTTGTATGAATTCAGTAAAATGGTCTGAAATATCCCAAGCACGATCATAAATTACTTGATCAGATTTATTAATCGTGTTTTTAGAACTGAATTTTCTTTTTAAACTCGCTTTACCATATTTGGTTAAAGGTTCAGAAACTTTATCAAAATAATTATCTAATGGCTTTTCGTTTACAGTAATATCATTGTGACGCCCTTCATAAAACAAAGGCAATACTGCTCCATCTTCAACTGCATCTTTAATGGTGTACTCATCGATAACGCCTCCGAATTTTTTAGCTGTATCCTTTTCAGATTTCATTAAAGGAGTTCCTGTAAACGCAATAAAACACGCGTTAGGAAAAGTTTTTTGCATTTTTACGTTGAAGGTACCGTATTGGCTACGATGTCCCTCATCAATCAATACAAATATCTCAGAAGAGGTGAAACCTTCAGGGGCCTTTGAAACAGCTGCTCTAAACTTATTTATGATGGTTGTAATTACTGCATCAGATGAACTGTTTAACAAATCGATTAAATGTTTACCTGTAGATGCTTCAACTACATCAATTTTACATTTTTTAAACGTATCTGTAATTTGATCGTTTAGGTCGATACGGTCTGTAACTAAAACAATTTTAGGATTTTTAATCTTTTTATTTAAAGCAATCATTTGAGCAAGCATCGCCATAGTCAATGATTTTCCACTACCTTGTGTATGCCAAATGACACCTCCACGACGCTTACCGTCAGTACCCACTTTTTCAATTCTTTTGATCGTTTTTTTGATACCGAAATATTGTTGGTAACGTGCTATTTTTTTAATTCCATCATCATATAAAATATACTTATACATTAATTCTAGGAAACGTTCAGGACGACAAATAGAATAGATCATTTTATCTTGTTCTGTAAGCATTACTACCTCTTTTTCTAACTCATTAAAATGTTTAAAAGTAGATGCATATCTTGTTTTAAATATTTCAGTACGCTCATCATCAGGTAATGGGGCTTGCTTTATACTATTTAACTCTTGAAGAAATTCTTGTTCCATATAATTCTTAGTAAATTTTTCTATCCAAACGTTCCAGAATTCTTTTGGTGTACCTGTAGTTGCGTATTTGGCTTCATTAACAGCTAATCCCATCACTAAATTTGAGTACACATACAAATCACGAATACCATCATCTTTTTGATTTCTCAAATTTTGAGAAATCGCTTCATCAATAGGAGATTTTATTGCATTGGATTTACATTCGATGATACCTAAAGGCAATCCGTTTACAAACAATACAATATCTGGTCTGTACGTGTCTGAACGATTGGAACGCGTTACAGCAAACTCTTCTGAAACATGAAAAACGTTGTTTTGTGGATTTTCCCAATCGATATATTTAAATGAAAAACTCTTACGATCCCCATTAATGGTTTGCTCAAAAGATTTACCTAACGTTATTAGGTCATAAAAATGTTGATTGGCATTGATATGTCCTATATGAATGGGTAAATCTTTCACCTCATTTATAGCCAAGTTGATATTTGCATCAGAAAATTGATGTTTTTCTCCTTTATAATTGATGTTATTGATTTTTGCTAATTGCTCTTTAAGAATTGGCGCTAATAACACATTGCTGGTACGATTATCTCTTAAAACTAAAGCTTGTTCCGGTGAAATATATTTGTACCCCAGCTTCATCAATAACTGAATGGCTGGGATTTGACTGATGTGATCTTCTTGGTATGATGGTGTCATTTATAATATTCGTTTGGTTACTTAGATTTTTGAAATTATGATGTTTGATGAACAATATCTATAGCTTTCACAAAACCTCCAAGATCTCTATTTTGATCGTAGATGGTCATCGATAAATCTGCTTTAGGCATCCACACACGACCTAATTGAACAGCTAAAGAAACAGGCATTGCAGGAAAAATATTTAATATAGCTTCTTGACCGTGAATTCTTTTAATTTCTCTAAAAGCTTCTTTCATTTTTTCACCAAAATCTGCAATCTGCTTACGTGACTTAACGAAGTCGTTATCCGGATGATCTATTTTGATGCTGTAAATTAAGGTATCATCTCCTAAAACAGAAATTATACGATCATCTGTAATTGTATCACTTAATTCAATCTTTAAAGCAATATTTGTTTTGACTTCTGCTGCTAGTTCTAAGTTATATACCGTATCGATATCAGCTTCAAAATTCCAAGTATCTGGATTTCTCCTTTTTTGACGTACATCAACAGAGTAGATATCATTTAACATCGTTCCTAATTTCATTAAAATAGGCATAGGCCCAAATGGAAACAATGAAATATGCTTTATCTCTCCACTGTTTAGTAATGGAAATAAAAAACGTTCAAATTTTTGATTAAGATTCCTTAATTCATCACTCCAAAAATTAGGATCTGAATCTTTATTTAAAGAATTAATGATCCCTAAATCAATATTTTTTGCTTCGGCTGGATAATAATCAGGAGCTAAATATTGACTAACAATACTATATTGAACATTGGGCGTGTGAACTCCGATATTCATATTCATTGTTACAATATGACTTTGTTTATCTGGAGCAATTGCACAAGCATTTGCAATACGATTTTCGTGCTCCGCTTTCATTTCTACTAATAAACTTTCGGGGTTACCTACAACATCATCCCTATCAATTAAGCGATGGTGTGTATCACATAATAACATTAAGTTTGATATATCATCTGCCAATTGTACTGATCTTGTACTACAACCACGTGGTCCACCTGGACTATCGGCTACGATATGAGCTATATATGATTGATTGAAATTTCTTTTCGTTAAAATGTCAGTATGTAGAATTTTATTACATCCTCTGTATTGACATCTACCTCCTGAAATAGACCAAAGCATGTATTTATTTTTATCTGAAATAGAGGTTACGCTCATGAATATTATTATCTAAGATTAAAATATTATGTTTGGAAGTGTATTATTTAATAAATCTGTTATTTTATTTGCAGCAACATTTTCTACAATTCCAATAGTAATGCCTTTAATCGCATTGAAAGCTGACTTTATTATTTTTGGAGATTCTTTCTTCTCTAACGCTAATTTGATTTTACTAATTTCGAATGCAATTTCATCTCTTTCTTCATCTAAATCCTTTGCTAATTGTTCAATTTTAGCTGTAAGATTTAGCACGTCTTTTTCAAAATTTTCATTGAATTGTGTGTTATTGTTAGATCCTCCAATGATATTTGTATCTTGAATGTTTGCAGATGAGTTATCGCTTATGTACACCCCAGTATTGATAGTTTGATGCACAATTTTTGCAATGTCTTCTTTTTTCTCCATTAGGTTAAAATCTATTTCGTTATTGAAAACCGAATCGTTTAATTCGATAAAAGTGTCTAATAATTTTGCTTTAGCCTGATCAATGATATTAGTTATACTATACCTCGATATAATTTTGTATATGTTACTAACTTCACAATCTTGTAGTATTTTCTGTTGAATTAAATATTTTTCATATCCTGTTAACGAATAATGAATGTTTCCCTTTTGTTGAAGCATCATCTGATCTAAAGCTACAACCGTTTCTTTAAAAGGAATTTGCATTACTTCTTTATATTTATCAGGACCAAGATTTAAAATTGGTACTTCAAAATTTGTGTATTGCTTCATTCGACCTAAACCTAAATGCTGAACAAAACTTGCTTTTACTGCTAAAACATGTATATTTCTATACACTGGTAAATCATCTTCTGTATTATAGCCATAGATAAATTCGTTATCTACCCAAGTTTTGAATTCTTCGTTCTTTAATAATTTAGAAACGACTTGAATTTTACTTACCAAATTAGCTAATGGCTCGTTATTCGCCATCCCCACAATAATATCTTCGATTAAGCTTTTAATATTCATGTTAGTGCTAATCTATTTAGTATTATACCGTACGTACTTTACCGGTTAATAATTGCTGCATTAATCCTTTTTTCTGAAGTTTAAGTGCCTCTAATTTTTGTTGGTATTGTTTTACTTCTTGGTTGGCTGTGTTTAGAATTTCTGCAATGGCGTTTTGTTCTTCTATTGATGGTAAATTAATTTTAATTTGAGCAAAAGCACTCCATCTTAATCCGCCTCTTCTATCAATTGAACCTTCCATACGACGTTTGTATTCGTTAATATAAAAATCACTTTTTAGCATTTTAAATATGTAATCAAGATTTACATTTTCATTAAACTCGAAAATCGTATACATTGGACTAATTAAACCAATATCCTCTTTTTCTAATATCCCCATTGATCCCTCTTCGATATGATTCGTTGCATATGCAAATTGGTTTCTTTTAATGATTTTATACGTTTTAAGATTGTCACTGTAAATCTTCTTCCCGAAGTATTCTAATGAAGGTACTAATCCATTATACTTAGTACACGAGAATACCGTATAGTTATGATCTTCTTTATTCTTTAAAGAAATTTCTTTTGCTACATCTTTAATTTCTAATTTTGCAGAAGGACTATTTTTAAAAGCTTCAATTCTTGATTCTCCGGTTAATAAACTTGTCGCCAACGCTTTATTTCTAGCTTCTAGTTTTTTGATGATGGCATCGGTTTCTTGGATGGCTTTATCCCATGTCGATAATACCTCGGCAATTTTTTGTTGCTCTGGCAGTGGAGGAAGTGGAAAAGGATATTCATTTAATCTATCAATTTCAACACCTGTTTGTCCACCTGACCTTTGAGATAACCCTTCTAAGTATGATCTTAATTCTGGTCTAGAAATAAAATAATAAGTATAGTCTTTATCAACAATATCCAAATTAGGTATCGCTTTCATTAAGGCAACATTATATGCACCTTCTAACCCTTTAAATATTTGAAAAATTGGTGGTCCATATCTTCCAATAATAATATCATCTTTTTTACAAAATTTCTTTGCTAATTCAATGGGTATATAAGTAATATATTTATCAGTTCTATAATCTCTTGTTTGAATTAACCTTATATATCCTTCACGTTTTTCATAAATAAAATTTTTTAATGGTGGTTGACTACCACCTTCAATTTTGACTACTCCCCCAAAATTCTTCACTTCCCAATCTGTAGGGATGGGACCAATGGGTGTATTTTTATATTGTGTTGTTTTTGTCATTTTGTAATGTTTTTATGCTAGGTCTTCGTCTGTAATCGTAAACACAGACTTTATTGCATGTAGTGCGTCTTCGCTTTTAGCGCCTTTCATTCCCATTGCTTTAAACACATCGGGCGTAGGTAAATCCTCTTTTATCATTTTAAGGAAATCTATCATCATCTCTTTGATGGGTTGAGGCAATTCAAAACGTTCTTCTCCAGTAAATAGCAAAGCTAATTTGAGGCAATCGTTTTTATGCTTTTTTAGGTGTTTGCTGTCTTCTTTGCTTCCATTAGCAATACGCCCCGTAATATCTAAATATGCTTTTGCCTTTAAAGCAATTAAAGCTTCTGTATTTGCACGATGCACATCTGCCACAACCACGCTATGTTCTCTAATAAATTGGTAGAAGATATCGTCTAATAAAATAGCAGATAGGCTACTTAAATCATCATCTGCCGGAATAGGCGTTAGATGCATCTCAGGATCTAATTCAATCAAATCTGGTTTACGCGAAAACAATTCTATCTGCTGTGGAAAATCTTCGTTTTCAGGATCCATAAATCGATAGTATTGGCGTTCGTCGCTGCTTATTTCTTTACGGTTGTAATTGCCCTCTTTTATAAATTGCCAAAATGTTTTTAAGAATTCCGCATTTAACGCTTCTACCACCAAAATGATGTCAATATCTTTTGTGGCACGAGCTATTAATCCTTCATCCTCTATAATCATATCGCAAGCAGTACCACCGATAATGATATAATTATCTGGAAACGCAGCAAAATATGCTTTAAATTGTTCTATGCCTTTTACCATATAAATCGATTGATTAAGTGTTCTAATTCCATTTGCACACGTTCGTCTTGATCGTCTTTATAGGTTAAGAATAAAGAGATTGGATCGACCTTGTCGTATGCTGATTGACTAATTCTGTTAATAAAATTTGGATCGTATTTCCATATTTGAAATAGATATTCTCCACCAAATTCATTGAATGTATTTGGGTTGTTATTCTTCTTAATTAAATTAAATGTTTGATTATCTATAGCAAAAGCCATTTGATCGCTTGGGTTTATATTGGTGTACTCCGTTAAGGCAGTATCTCCTGCTTTTAATAATGGTAAATTCCAATTGAAATTATATGCTACGAAATACGCTTTAGCAATAGGATTGATAAAGATGTTGTTTTGTAGCCCTTTTTCCCACAAAGCTTTTTTATCGAATTTGAATTGGAACATTTTATAACGACCACGCTGTACGATTTCTATTAATTCTAATTCGACTAAATTTTCGACTGCACGCGAAACGTTGATGGTATTTACCTGAAATTGGTTTGCAATTTCTTTTAATGGAATATCTTCGATTGTATATCGATTATTTGTATTCAGTAAATGTGCAATGACTAATACCTGAGCAAAAGGTTGCAAGGTTTGTGCAGTACGCCCTTTTGTTTGGTATCTGTATTCTGTAAAATCGATGAACAAGTATGGTATATACAGTTGCTTAAACGGTACGATAAAGGCACGTTTTTTTTCGATTAATCGTTTACGATTATAGGCTTCTATTTCGTCCACACAAAGAATAATGGGTTGATTAATTCTTTCTTCAATATTTGCTAGTTGCGTGTCTATGGCTGCAATTGTAAACTCGTCATCCGTTTCAGCATAGGCAATGACGAATTTTTTATTTAACATCAACAACTCGTACCATCCATAAGCATTACGCAAATAGATGGGAAATTGATTAAGGATATACTTGCTTAAAGGTTTTACCTCGCAATGAATTCCTATCGTTTCGATGATGTAATTTTTTAGCTGAATCATAATACTAACATTGAAATTGCACGATAACAAATATAATGTTATTATGCATAAAAAGTGTTACTAATTTAAAAATCAATTATTTTATCGCAATATTTAATTTCTAAAGCTTTATCCAATTGATTAGTAAGTAAGCTCGTTTTCCTCATATTTATCATCTCATTGGCTGTATGTGTATGACCATAAATCCAATACAGTGGTTGGTATTTTATAATCAACTCCTCTAACGAAGATCCATAAACAGAACTGAAATTTTCTTGTTCTGGAATAGGCAACATGACAGGACAATGATGTGTTACTACGATGGAATTACTAGGATTTGCATTTTGTAATTTATTCTCCAAAAAACTCAATGCATCGATATGAAATGCATTATAAGTTAACGCATCTATATAATCCTCTTGGTATTTAATGTATTTAAAATCGTTGATGTGATACTGTAAAAACCATCTTTTATTCAGATCTAAATTAGACCATAAAGTAGAGCAAATCAATTCACAATCCTCTAGCAACACCGATTGGTTATTGATTAAAAAAACATTTTCTCGTATGGGTATATTACAAGATTGATATGATTGATAATCTGTGTCATAAAATTCGTGATTTCCAGGAATCCAAAAAACTTTAGTAAATACCTGACTGATATGATTTAGGAAAAAATTAATTTGATCGATCTGGTTTAATGGTATAATATCGCCAGCAAGAACTAAATAATCTGCACAAGGTTGAACAGGATATTTTTCAAAAAACATCCTGTTGTTATGTGATTCTAAATGAAGATCTGAAATGTATTGTATTTTCATTATTTTTTTGAATTACCGTGTTCTACACCACCACCATGCCATTCGCCAGTTACTAACCAAATTTCGTAATGATATAGCCATTCTATTGCCCAAATCATTATTGTTTGAGCTATGGATTTCGTTTTATTCCATTCTTTACCATCAGGATAATATAAACATAATCGTTGCTTTTTAGTATCATAAACATGTGGTAAAGATTTTTTCCCATCAGCTAATGGTAAAGGGAATGGTTCTAGTACATAAACATTTGGCACTTTACCTTCTTCATAAACTACTTTTACCTTATACTCATCACCTAAGGGTGAAGACTTAAGAGTTCCGATCCATTGAAGGCTTTTATCACTTACTTTTTTAATTTCTCCAAAAGGAAAATATCGCTTAATACCTGCATATTGTTCTAAAAAACTAAGCTTTTTAATCTTTATCAACCCCATGAAAATTATGTGCTTTTACTTTAGATACATTAGATAAAGTGGCACCTACAGTACCCAAAATACCAGACTTTCTATCTGCATAATTATTTCCTGATTCCGTTAATAATCTACTACGAGTTCCATAATCGCTAAATGTTTTTAATACAGCATCTTTTCCGAATGAATTTTTAAGCGATTCTGAGATGTTTTGCAATCCTGTTTTAGATTGCGCATCGCTTAAATCGGCTTTCACTTGCGCTAACCATCTGTAAAAGTTTTCACGTCTAACCGATCCTTCATCGTTCCATCGATCAGCGAAATTTTCTGAAATATTAGTTGGATTAGAAATCCATTCAACTTCTTTACCTAAACTAGGTTCAAGTTTAAATTCAATTTCATTTTCCATGCGATTAACCACTCCCCACAATGCGTCAATTAATTCTTCTTCACCACGATAAGCACGCGCCGCTAAAGTTGTAATGATACACGAAATAGGTTTTTGCTTTTTAACTTCTGGATCAGTTTGATTTTTGAAATAAAGATCACGATGTCTTTTTAAAAGTTGCACAACTCTTTGAAGTGGTAAACGAGCGTCTTGGTATTCAGGAGCAGGTTTTACAGCTTCATTTAATGAAAACGTTCTCTTTTTTATCCCATTAATTGTTTTGGCTATATTCATAAACCAAATTGCATACCCATAAGGATTACTTTGTTTCCAGTATTCAGGTCTCGTTTCAGTATTATAACCGCTTTCCTCTTTATCCGTAATACTCAATCTTAATTTATCAAACTCTTCATAAGTATCCGCAGACATTGCTTTTTCAAGAATAATTGAATATCCAGATGAGATAAGTGCTGGTAATATATCCATGTGATATCTTTGATTCGCAGATTCAGCATTTTCTCTATATTTTAATGTCCAACATCTACGTCCTTCTTCATCTAACATTTCTCTATATCTGTCACTCTCTTTTAAACGATCACCTACTGCATTTTTTAAATGGAATTGAGTCCAATTATCTGGTTTCTTTTTAAACTCGCATACAACATCCAAGTCAATGTCTCCATCTTCATCAATGGATTGAATTGTAGTACCAATAATAAACGAACCTTGAGGTTTGATGTACGGTTGAAATTCTGCTAGTGACGAATATTCATTTGATAAAAATTTACCTACAGCAACATAACTTTGAACAGCTGCTTCATGTTGGGTTTTGGTAATACTTAAGTTTTCACTTAATATTTCTAGTAAATCATTAAATTGCTTCTTTTGATTTTCGTTAATCATAATTGTGTTTTTTGGTTTAAGTAGGTTAATCTATATTAGCTTTAATTCCTTTAAAAACGCTTGCATTTTAGCTTCTGTTTCAGCTAGACTGCTTTTAAGTTGGTTGATGTCGTTGTTCACTTCTTTGATATCTACTTCTGCTTCTTCTTCAAATGTATCGATATAACGAGGTATATTTAAATTGAACTCGTTTGATTTAATATCTTCAAAGGTTGAACGGTAAGAGAATTTATCGGTAAGTACTTCTCCATTTTCTGTTTCTAAAGCAGGTAAAGCTTTAAATTTTTTAAATTCATCAACTATCTTTTGGATGTGTTTTTCACTTAATTTATTTTGATTTTTACCAGAATCGAATTCTGCACTTGCATCTATAAACAATACATTGGTATTAGAACCTTTAGCTTTATTGAAAATAAGAATAGCCGCAGGAATACCTGTACCAAAGAACAAGTTAGCAGGTAAACCAATTACAGCTTCTAACATGTTTTCTTCAATTAACTTTTGACGGATTTTACCTTCGCTACTTCCTCTAAATAATACACCATGCGGAACAATAACACCAACTTTTCCAGAATCTTGATAAGTTGTTTCTATCATGTGAGAAATGAACGCATAATCTCCTTTAGATTTTGGAGGAACCCCACGATGGAAACGTTTGTATATATCTGCATCGGCGTTTTCTGCTCCCCATTTGTCTAGTGAAAACGGTGGATTAGCCACTACAATATCGAATTTCATTAAACTATCTTCCTCTTTTAATTGTGGATTGTTTAATGTATCTCCCCATTCTATTACTGCATTATCTTCTTCATGCAAGAACATATTCATACGAGAAAGTGCCCAAGTAGAACCGTTGTTCTCCTGACCATATAAGGCATAATTTTTTCCTTCGATTTCTTTGGCTACTTTAATCAATAAAGAACCCGAACCACAAGCCGGATCACAAATACGATTACCTGGTTGCGGATCAACTAATTTAGCTAACAAAGTACTTACCTCTGATGGAGTATAGAATTCACCAGCTTTCTTACCTGCTTCACCTGCAAATAAGGAAATTAAATATTCATAGCTATCACCAATAACATCATTATTCTCTAAGTGAGAAGGTTGTAAGTTTAATTCATTTAAATCTGTAAGCAGATTTTTTAGAATTTGATTGCGTTGCTTTGTTGGTCCAAAAGCAGTTTCTGAATTGAACGAGATGCTACGAAATACCATAGCTAATTTTGAACGGTTTTCGTCTTCTAATTTGGTTAATGCAATATCTATTAACTCTCCAATATTATTTTCGTTACGATTCTCAAAAAGATAATCGAAAGAACTTTCTTCTGGTAATACGAAACGTTCACGTTTTAATTGACGTTTTACCATTTCTTCATTACCATCGTATTTCATTCTTAAATCGTTTGCTTTTTCATTCCAAACGTCAGATAAATATTTTACGAATAATAATGTTAAGATATAATCTTTATATGATCCACTTCCCATGACAGGACGTAATGAATCACAAGCTTTCCATACTACCTTATTGATTTCTTGTTGCGTTAATTTTGCAGCCATATTTTTATTTTGTTATTTCGTTTATTAATTGGTTAAATCTTACTTGCTTTTTTTCTTTTAGTTGTTCTAATAATTGTATTTCTTTATTATGGAGATCATACATTTCTACAATTTTATGTTGTACTTGTAATGATGGAAGATTAATTTCGAAATCTGCTAATTCGTTTTTACGAATAGAAGGAATAGAACTACCAGCACCAATACTGTTGAAATAGTTATGACTTTTCGTGTGGTTTAGAATACAAGTTAAATAATCTGGTAAAACTGCCTCTCGATTCGTTTTTATAACATAGAAAATAGATGATGCTACAGCTTCACCCATTTCCTTTTTGTAACAGTGTGCGAAGAATCTCATTCCTTTTCCTACTAATAAAATATCACCATCTTTTAGGATATGATCTTCTTTCGTTTTATCTTTAGCAATGAAGTAATCTACATTTTTTAAGAATTGACCATCTTCATTGAAATTTCTTGCTTGTAAATAAATAACTCCTTCCTTTTCAATTTCACTTGTATGGAAACCGAAAGTAAACGAAGCAATATCTCTTAATTTTACCTTTTCATAATTTTTCATTGTAGAATATTTCAAATTTCATTTTACAAATATTGAAATAAAATTTAACAAACCAAAATTTATTGTTAATATTTTTTTGTAGAGGTTTTCTAAAAAAAATCATTTTACCAAATGTTTAGAAATTCAGTCAAATATTTTACCTTTACACTATTAAAATAGTAATTGATCTAGCGTAAGCTATCGTTTGGGTTAACAGAAAACTGAGAATCTTCTAATTCAACCCTCACAACGGTAGACTTACGCCTGTGCCTTATATGGGCGTGGGCTAAGTCTGTCTGGTTGTAAGGTGTTCTCAGTACCTCTGTTAAAGACATGATTTTAGTTTCACGCCTTTTTCTTTACTTCAAAATAAGGCACCTTACAAATTGCTATAATCATGAAAAAGAATCTAATTCCTTTAACTGTCTTTCTACTTTTTTTCTTTTCCAATTCATCATTTGCTCAAACAAATAATGACAAAGCTATATTTGGGCAAGTTTTTAAAGATGTTTCAAAAGACGACAGACCATTCAAAAATTACAGATATGTTTCTTTGGATGGTACTCTAGTCATTACATTTAAAGATGGAGAGGAAAAAACTTACAATGCTACAAGTCGTTCAAGAGCAAAAAGAACGAATTACGAAAACTTTAAAAAAGACGATTTCGTTTATTTACTAAACCATAAATCATTAATTAAAGGAAGCTTTCAGGGTATTGAAGGTCAGTTTATTTTATTAAAAATGGATGATGAAATAAAAAAATATCACACGATAGAAGCTGATTATATTTTAACCGATACACAAAATAAACCACTATAATTATGAACGCATTTTATAACAAATTACACGCATTTACTCTGTCAGAATTAGAGCAATTCAATAAAGAAATCTTGAATCTAGATGAACCTATTATTACCAAAGAAATTACTTTAAAAAATGGTTTAATGATTCGTATTTCCAAATGGTTAAATATGGATACTTTTGTAAAATTTAATCACAAAACTGATATTGACTCTTATACATTTGAAGAGTTAATTAAAACAAATTACATTCCTAAAAAATACCAAAAAGAGGAGTTTTTAGAAGTGCATTCAAGCAGTTTTGGTAAAATCACAGAAGTTTAAAACAAATTGACTAACAACTTCTTAATACTAATTATTTTATACAATTGTATAATTACATATTTATATAATTATTGAATTATACAATTGTATATTTATATAAAAATCGAGCAGGTAAAACTTAGTTTGCCTTTATTTATTTTTCGAAATACGTGAGTATTTGAAAAGAAAAAATTACTTTTCACTTTGAAACATTTCATTTAATTTATCTATTTCAAGAACTTTGTTTTCAGCACTTTTTAAATCTTGAATCATTAATTCTAATTCTTTAATAAGTTCATCTTTCGATTCATACCCTTGCAAAGAAACTGGATTTATGGTATGCGATGCCACCTGTTTATTTACTGCATTAAAATAAACTTCATGCACTCGAAAATCAGGACTTTCTGCTGTTCCGTGGTCAATTACTTGATACCACCATTTAATATCTTTGTTGTCTAACTTTTCCATTTTACAAATTTAGCGTTTTCTTTTAGGCTTACGACGCAATGATTCTTCATCTACTTCGTTAGCGCTACTACTATCAAGTAAGCTACTAATACTGCTAATAACGGTATTTGTACCAGTAGAAAGTTGGTCAGAAACTGCTTCTTCAAGCTCTTGTTCTGTTTCTTTATCATTATTAGTTCGCTCAGAATGGGAGTTAAATCCACTTTTGTCTCTGTTTTGGAAAGATTTTCCATTGTTTGATGTAAAACCAGCTGATTGTTCATGATGTTGTTCTGAATTTCGGCTAGTTTTACCATTCCTGTTTTCAGTTCCTCGATTTCCTTGGTCAAGTAATTCTTTAAATCGTTCTCTTGTATCACGGTTTGTTTCGCCAATCGTTTGACGGTCTCTGCTTTGTTCATAATTTAAATTGTTTTGAAGGTTTGCCCATTTGTATAGATTTTCCAATTTCTGACCTTTAGCTATAAAACCATTCTCGGCAATATAGGTTATTCCAGAAACTCGTCCTGTACTTTCTGATTGATTAAAAATTAAATAAATACCGTTTTGTTTACATTGAGTTATGAAGTCTGAAATAGTATGTGCTTTTGATAAGGCATCTTTTACACGTTCTTGCATTAACATGCGGTCAGAAAGTTTTCCTGTCCGCTGAATCATTTCCAATTCATCTTTACTTGGGGCTCGATCTAAAGCCTCCTTTGAAGATTTTACCGTTTCTATTCTATATTTTTGTTCCAACTCACGACAAATCTGCTCGCTTCGCTGATAATTATTGGAATCAGAAACAACCGAACCATCATATTTAATTCTTGATGCCAATACATGAATATGTAAATGGTCAGCATCAAAATGTTGCCATATTGCATAAGAATTATCGTCAAACCCCATACCTATTAAATAATCTTTGCCAATTTGTATTAATTGATCTTTGGATAATTGGTCGGTTGGTGCAAAATTTAGAGATACGTGATAAGTATCTCGGGTTAAATTTGGTCGCAATTGTTTCAAAAAACTAATTTCTTTCAAGATACTTTCTCTATCATATTTGAAAAAATTGTGATCCAATAGTTCTGCCCGTTCTTTTGGATTTTCAAGCTGCATTTTCTGATGGTTGTAATCAAAAGCAGCAACAAATCCGTGAATTTTCTGCTTTGCAATCATTGGTTCAGCATTTTTAAATGAATTGTTTCTAATAGCATTTTGATTTCCTGCATAACTTCAATATCTATTTTATTCAATCGTGTTTGATGTACCGATCGTACGTATTGATTAAAATTATTGGAAATTCTCCTAGTCAATAAATGAGTAGAAACATCAATTTTACTAATTCGGTTCACGTTTAAGGATTCGCCCATAATCAGTTCCCGAATTACCACACTGGCATTATCTTCTCTCAATGCAATCAATTGATCCAGCTTCTCTTTTTCGAACTTATTCAATGCAATCATTACATTGAATATTCGCAACTCATCGTTACTTTTTTTTGGTCTTGCCATAATTTCCAAATGAATGAAGTGAATTTGTTGTTTCGATGAGCAAGCGTTTCCCCTTAGGGGTAACATGGCTTGCTCCCACGAAATCTATAGTTAATAATTTCCAAGTAAATAATCGTTTAGGTCTTTCGATCCATTCTTATAGAGATACCGAATGTCAGTACATTTAACACCTAAAATTTCAAGATGTTTTTCAGTTGCTTTTGTTCCGGCTTCGTCATTATCGAGTGCTAAGAAAACTTTTTCGTATTCATCAAAAACAGCATCTAACTTGTTGAGCATTGACAACGAATTGAGGATTACAAAATCGAATTGCTTTTCCGTTTTTGGATATACGATCAATAGTGAAATAAAATCTGACCAGCTTTCTAAAACAATCAGTTGATTACATTTATTTTTAATTGATGTGTACCACTTTTTACCTAAACACAGCTTCGCATATTTATTTCGAATTTCAATTCCGCCAACATCATTTTTAAAGCCGACTCCAAAATATTTTTTATCATTAACCTGATAATACACTTCGACTAAATATTTTTTACAAACGGCTATATCCAAACTACGAACTTTTAAATATTCTATAAGAATGTGGTTTTGCAAAACTTGTTCTTTATTGATTTGATAAGTAGTGCCTTTATTTATTTCTCGATTAATTAAACCTTGTTTTGGCTGGTGAAAAGAAAAATAATTTCTGTCATTCTTAATCCAATGTAAAGCTTCTTTAAAATTTATATTGAAAAGCTTCATTACAAAATCAATCGTATTTCCTCCCAAACCTTCACCAAAATCGTAAAACAAATTATTCTGGCATTTTACAGAAGCGGTTTGTTCATTTCGCCACGGAGCTTTAAACCAAAACTCCTCTTTTTTCTTTTCAACCGATTCAATATTTAGTCTATTCAAAATATTGCTGATCGGTATTTTTTTAAATTCTTGTATATAGTTCACTCCAATTTCATTTTTAGGTTACCTAGTTACCTAAAACTTGTAATTAACTAATAATTAAATAGGTAACACCTTTGGTAGACTTAAAAAGAACATACCTAATTACCTGTTTTTAGGTTGTTTAGGTAAGTAGTATCTTAAGTTACCTACCTAAATAAAATACTATAAATCAATAGATTAAGACTTTTTAGGTAACTAGGTAAGTATATTTGTAATAAATTATATTTCATTGAATCCCCAAGGAGAATCTTTAAATTTTGGTTTAGCTAAATAACCATAAACTTGACGCTTGGAATGCTTTATTCTTTCAAAACCATATTTTTTTAAAGCAGAGCCAATTCTTTGTGAACTCAATTTATGTCCCATAACTTGTAATTCAGTTACAATTTCAGTTGGTGTCCGGAAATCGGCTATATCATCAGATATTTCGTAAAACTTTAATACAAATTCATGTTCTACTGTTTGAATTGTAAAACGTTCATTCCGTAGTTCATTTTGTTGAATTTCTTCGGCTGTTAAATCAGATTTAAAATCTTTTTGATTTTTGTAAATGTGGTAAGCCTGAGCCCAAAAATGATTTATATCAAAGTCATTACTATATGAAAAATCAATTTTTTGAATAACACCAAAGATGATCCATCTTACAGATCCCGTATCATCACATAAGAATTCCGCTCTATTTGTGGATGCCAAAAAAGAACAAGTACGAAACAATAATGTAGAACGATCTGAATAAGGAAGTCTTTCGTTTATTGATACTTGACTTATCAATGCTTTTACTGAATTAATATCGTATTTCCCCATTACATCAAGCTCTTCTATATTTATAATGAAAGCTTTTGCGAGCTTAATTTTATCGTCTTTTCCAGTTCCAATATTGGTATATAAATATTTAGCTAAAATCTCTGGACATAGATAATTTAAGTAATACGACTTGCCAAAACTTTGACCTCCTTCTAGTACAATCACATGTTTGTTGATTTGATTATCATTAAAAACGGTTTTCACAGCTCGAACCGCCCATTTTAAAAGATGAGTAGCAAAAAGCTCATTATCGTCTGTTTTACAGTAATTAGCATATTTTTTAATATTATCAAGTCCGTTCCAAGGTGGAAGATTTTCAAAGTATTCAATCAAAGGATTGAACCTCGAAACGAAATGCGACTTTAAATAGGTTTTAAATACCTGAGGACTTACATTTAGTTTTTCTCGATGTAGGTGGATTAATATTGAGGATTCATTGAATTCGATTCGTTTATTCGTGAGCTTATCAATGATCTCGTATTCTAAAGCAATTTCGTTAAAGCGTATTTGATAATATTTCTCTAATTCTTCATTGATTTTATCGTATAGAGAATCTGTCCGCTCAGAGCGGTTATAATACTCAAATTCATTCATAAATATTAGATTATTTGAGTATTGGTGCGTATATTTGCACCATACTCAAGAAGTTAAACAAAAGATATTTATGAGGATTAAAAGGGTAGAAGGCTTTTAATCCTTATTTTTTATGAGCATTTTGATTTTCCCATTAGGTCATCAATTTGAGATTGTTTAATGTAACCTCTTGTTCCTGTTCCTAACTTAACTTCCTCTAATAGTCCTTCTTCAATATATCTATCTAGGGTAGTTCTTCCGATTTTCAAAAGACTCATTACTTCTTTCTTCGTCAAAAACTCTTTGCTGTCGTTTGTGACTAACCTAGAAATTTTATCATGTAATACTTCTAAAGTATTTATGACTTTGTCCCATTCTTGCTTTGGAACTGTGATTGTTTTAATTTGAAATTCGTTCATAGTTTTAAAATTATTTTTATCACTTAATTAACTTTAAAAAAAACGCACTATGGCGATCTTTTGAATTTCAAATATACAAAAAATAGTGATAAATAATTTATTTATCACTATTTTGTTTTAATCATCCTCTTGAAAAATTTCATCATAAATTTTTTTAAGAAATTTGTCTAATAAAGCTATTTGTGAATTGCTTAATAACTCTAGTATTTTCATTCTTCCATTATTAAAAAACCAATCATATAAAGTAATACTATTTTCATTACAAATTTGTAATAGAATATTGTGAATTTCAATATCAAACAATAGTCGCTCGTTTTTTACAAAATTGGTTGGTAGCTTAATATTTAAATTAATTAACTGATCATCTATAACTTTACTAAAAAATATTGATGGTAGCCTAGTAGTTAAGCTTAGGAAGTTTTGAAGTTCTTCTTTGTAATAACTACTAAATTCATATCCCAAACCTATTTCATATGATTCTGTAAATTCTCCTTTACCAATTGATAGGTAATGAGAATTAAACAACTGATATAAATTCATATTAAGTAAAGAAGAGTCTTTCTCAAAATTAATGAAACTATATCGTCCTTCGTAAAAATCAAATAATGTATTTATATATGAACTCTCCCGCTTAATTTCTGATTTACAATCATTAAGTTCTTTCTCATCGTTTAAATAGCCTATTAATTGACTTTTGATCTGATGATTAGTTCCTCCATAATTAAAACGAAAATACACAGGATAATGTTCCTTAAAATCTATTATTTTAGGTTTGAGTCTTTTATTTAAATAATATTTTATTGGTAGATCCATCTATGTTCATTTAAAAACTGTAAATATAATAATTCAAAATTTTATATCCTTTAAATCATTAACAATCGTCATATCTAAAACTTTTGCATATAATTGGGTTGTTTCTATTTTATCATGTCCTAAAATTTTTTGCACGGTTGATATGGGTACTCCATGAAAGAGTAAGTTTGTGGCACATGTATGACGTGCAACATGAAAAGTCAACTTTTTTCCTGATTTAAGTTTATCTTCTATATCTTTCAATAATTTATTAATTTCTTGATTTGTAAAATCATCAAATAAATACTTTTTACTGTCTTTGTATTTTTCATAAAGTACAACTGCTTTTCCTGCAAACATTTTAGATATTGGCATTTTTACTTCTTTTTTACTTGATTCATCTCCTTTCTGAGTAGATTTTTCCATGGTAAATTTTAACCATTTAATTTCAGTAATGTTGTAAAAACTATCTTTTTTTATGTGAACTATATCACTAAACCTGATTCCACAGTAGCAACTCATTAGAAATATATCTTTGACTTTTTCCAATTTCTTATCAAAGCTAAAATCAAGCTTTTCTAAACGATGTAATTCATCTGGAGTAAGAAAATCTCTTGTACCATTTATTTGCTTTAATTTAAATTTTTTAAAGGGATAGTTATTCATTTCCATCAAATCAAGTAAGATAGCACGATTGACATACGTACGAATATTTTTAAAATATTTGTAAACTGTGTTTACAGCGTAATTTTGATTGTATAAATATCTCTCGAAATTTATAAGAAACGTAACATCGATATCATTAAAATTTAATTCTTTTTTAAATTCACGAAGAACTAATAATGTACGTCTGTGGGTTTTCTTTGTAGATTCTTGTAAAATAGATTTTTCAATTTCATCCTCCATAAAATCATAAAGCGATGAATAGATTTTGTATTCTTTTACATCACTCACTTTAGACAATGTTATTTGTTCACCTTTTTCTTTTTTATGCTTTATGACTTCTTTAATGTGGGTTATTTGTGAATCTAATTCGTCGTTTAATTCATTGTGATCTGAATGGTAATTATTTATTTTACCTCGCTTTATATCCCATTCTTTAGGCTTAATGTAAATATCAGTAGAAAAATATTTTCTTTTTCCCAAGTGATAAGCACAAATTTGAATTAATGCTTTACCTTCTTTATTAAGTTGATTTTTTCTATTAAAAACTAATGACAAATGTATTTGACTCATCTTTTAAAATTTAGATTTGAATCAAAAGTATTAGGACTAAAAAATTAAAGCAAGGTTTTGTCTTTCCACTCAAAAAAACGGTGTAAAATAGTGTGTTATGGTGAATTTGATTTGATTATAAAAAAGGTGTTTGGTAAAATTACTTTTGATACCCAAAAAAAGTACGGTATCAAGATAGTATCAAAAAAGTGGGGAATAATAGTTAATTATAAAAAGTTCCAAAACTGTAACTTGTTGATTTAATTTGTTTTAAACAAAAAAAGCACTCATATTGAGTGCTTTTCGTGGTCCCACCTGGGCTCGAACCAGGGACCACCTGATTATGAGTCAGGTGCTCTAACCAACTGAGCTATAGGACCGGCTACTTATCGTTAGCGAGTGCAATATTACTGTAGAAATTCTGAATTCGCAAGGCTTTTTTAAAGTTTTTTTGATTTTTATCTGATTTCCTGACACAATTCTATCAGCACACCATTAGTGGTTTTAGGGTGTAAAAATGCAACTAATTTATTATCAGCACCTTTTTTAGGTATATCGTTTAAAATAATAAATCCTTCACCTTTTAACCGTTCCATTTCAGCAATAATATCTTCTACATCAAAAGCGATATGATGAATACCTTCTCCCTTTTTCGCTATAAATTTAGCGATAGGACTTTCTTCATTTGTCGCTTCCAGCAATTCAATTTTGTTAGGTCCGTTCATAAAAAAAGAAGTCTTCACTCCTTCAGATGCTACTTCTTCTTCTTTATAGGGAGCTGCTCCAAATAGTTTTTCAAATAAAGGATTTGAAGTTTCCAGACTTTTTACAGCAATACCGATATGCTCTATTTTTTTCATTTTAAATATATTTATAACAAAAACAAAGATAAGGATATCAGTATGAAATTTGTATTTTTGCACTATGGAAACAAACAGACAAAAAAAAATGGGTGCCTTGTTACAGGAAGATCTTGTAGATATTCTTCAGGGACAGGTACGAAAAAATGGCATTTCTAACTTGATCATCTCAGTATCAAAAGTTTCTGTAACAACGGACTTGTCCATTGCAAAAGTATATTTAAGTATTTTTCCGGTTGATAAAGGAGCTGAGTTGCTAAAAGCTATTCAGTCAAATGCTCCCCTGATCAAACATGATTTGGCACAGCGTGTAAAAAATCAATTACGAAAAGTACCTAATCTGAGTTTTTATATCGATGACAGTCTTGATTACATTGAAAAAATTGATACAGCCTTAAAAGGAGAAGAAAACCCGATCGAAAACAGAGAGTTATTAATTCGAAGAAAGAAAAAATAATCCTTGAACACGACTTTTTACATAGCCAGAAGGTATGCTTTTAGTAAAAGCAAAACCAAAGCAATTAATATAATTTCAAGAATCGCAGCTCTTGGAATTATTGTCAGCAGCATGGCTTTGTTTGTCGTTTCATCTGTCTTCAGCGGACTCGAAGATTATTCTCTATCCTTTACAAATGCTATGGATCCGGATCTTATCGCATTACCTGAAAAAGGAAAATCCTTTTTGGTCAGTAAGGATCAGTTTTCCAGATTAGAAGCGATTGAAGATATTGAAGCACACGTGCCTGTTGTAGAAGAACGGGTTGTATTTACATTTAACAACAAACAGGTTGTAGCCGTTATCAAGGCTGTTGATTCTACTTATACTGACGTCACAGATATTAATACAGCCATATCCGCAGGCAACTGGCTTATGCCGCACACCAATCAGGCAGTTGTGGGAAATCTTTTAGCCGAATCTTTATCAATGGGGATGTATTCCAATGATAATCTGTTAGAAGTCCTTGCGATGAAACCCGGAGAAGGGATGATTTCTACACCAGACGAAGCTTATAACAAAATTCCTTTATACACATCAGGCATATATAGCTTAGGAAATATAGAAACCGATGCTAAATATATTTTTACTGACATTCATGTTGGACAGAGTTTGCTGAATTGGGAAAGCAATCGTTATTCGTCTCTTGAATTTCGATTAAAAGAAACAGCACAGGAACAAAAAGTAATCAAGGAATTGCAATCTATTTTTGGCGACCAACTTATGTATAAAAACAGAGCTCAGATAAACGAAAGTCTGTTTAAAATGCTCAAAACAGAAAGCCTTGCCATTTATCTTATCTTTACACTGGTGATTATTGTGACTTTATTTTGTCTGACGGGCTCATTAATCATGATTATTCTGGAAAAACAACCACATCTAAAAACTCTTTCAGACTTAGGTTTATCTATTCGCTCCATTAAAAATATTTTTCTTTTTCAGGGTTTGATACTCGCTATTGGTGGAGCCGTTTTTGGTGTGGCATTAGGACTGCTGATTACTTATATTCAACAACATTACCCTATCATCTATATCTCTGATAATCTGCCCTATCCTGTAAAAATAAGACAGTACAATATAATAGTAGTTTTAAGTACACTCTTTATTTTAGGCTTCTTTGCCTCCCTATTGGCCTCCAGCAGAATTAATAAAAAATTCCTTCATCAATAATAACAGTTAATAAGTAAAGAAAATTCATTAAAGTACTTGTATTAATGAAATTTTAATAATACTTTAGTTTCTTTTAAATTAATGGAGAAATTTCACATGAAAAAAATTTTTACTTTTCTATCTGTATTGATGTTATCGCTGACTGTATTTACAGCTTGTAATGACGATGACACTAAATTGACCTATCCGGTAGATTCAAATGGAAATCCAGTTATCCCTACGGATAATGACCCAATAGTAGAACCTGCACCAGATCAGCTGGTACTTCACATCAGTTCATATGAAATTGCATTGGGTTCAACAGTAGAATTTACTTCGTTTCTTAATGGAGGAAATGTAACTGATTTGGCTACATATTATGTAAATAACGCACCTATTCAGGGCAGATACTATAAGCCTACTGCAAATGGTACCTATACTGTTGTAGCAAAATTAGAAGGTGCTGCTGACAGTGCTCCGAGACAATTAATTGTAACAGGAGAAGGTCCGGAAGAACCGGGAGGTCCGATTATTGATATTGAACCAGGAGAAGGTAATGTTGTTTTAAACGGTAGTGAATATGTTGCCAACTACCATATCCTTGATTTTGTAGGGGTTTATTATACGGATGAAACACAAACGGATGTTGTTGCTGTTTGGGAATCGTATACGATAGACAACAATGATTTAAGCCAGTTAACAGTAGCAGCTGTTTACCGTTTTGACACACCTGCAGAAATCGTTAATGAAGAAGGTGGTGCTACGTTTGAAATACCTACTGCGACTAACTCAACCTTAGAAGGAATAGTTGTCGCTGCAGCCGGAACAGAACAATTTGAAAATGTTTTAGCAACAGGCACTATAAAATATACTTCTATTGATGAACAGGCAGGAACTGTAGCATTTTCAGCAAATACAGCCTTTGAGGGCAACACTTTAGTAGTTACTTTTAATGGAAATGCCGGAATTGATTTAACACAGCAAAACCAACAAAACAGACCTGCAAAATCAGTTAGCAACAAAAGAAATTTTATCAAAATCAACAGAAACGAGATTAAGAACATCAAAACAATCCGTCCTATGAGCTTGAAAAACCTAAAACGATAAATCCGCCAAGGATACAAAATTTATATAATAGCAGAGGCTGTCCGATATATCGCGACAGCCTCTGTTCTTTTTATTTATTCATCAGTTCATTCGTCCTGCGAATGGATTCTGCATCTTTATAATCCAGCCAGGATTGCCCCTTTCTCTTACGCATCCAGTTATCATAATAACGGATAACAGCTACATTCATTAATCCCTTAAGCAGATTAGCCGGTCTTCCGGCGAGTGAACGTAAACTCAAAGAAAATCCAGGTGTCAGGTATTTCATATAATGCCACCACCCCTCTGGCATGTATAGCATTTCTCCATGCTGTAACTTGGTAATGTATGGTTTAACCATTTTTAGTGCCGGAAATTTTTCAAAGTCAGGATTATCAAAATCAATATCCTCATTGCAAATCCATGAATAAGGAAGCCTGTACATATATTTTGTCTCGTTTGGATCAACAAGGACACATTGCTTTTCGCCCTCGAAGTGAATGTGGAAAATATTCGGGAAGTCAATATCATAATGCATAAAAACTTTAGCATCCTGACCACCAAAGAAAACTAAAGGCAGACTTTTTATCAATCTCAGCCCTAACTGCGGCCATTTCATATCAGATTTCAATGAAGGCACATCTTTCATCAGATTATAGAGGAAAATACGCAAATCAGTTGGTCCTTTTTCCAGAATGTCTATATATTCAGACATCGTCATTGTGAAATCGGGCTCGTTTACTTTTTTGGTATAATCGGTTTTCCTGCTGTCATATAGCGGAACGATCTTATCCCCTGCTACTTCTCTTAGAAATTGGAAATTCCATTTTGAAAAAGCAGGCCAATCTTCGATCTGATTTGTAATTACTACAGGTTTTTGAGGCTTATAATAGTTTTCAATAAACTCTTTTTTGGTAAGTTTTTCAACCCTCTCAATTTCTATATATTCAAAGGCCATATTTAAAATGATAAGTTAATTTATAATAGGTAAGAAAATCAATTTTATAATGATTCTAAATAAATTGAAATAACAAAAAGCATACCATAACCAACATATTTGATAACACTTACTTATTATTGCGTTTATATACATCCTTTACTCTTCTTAATAATAAACGTAAAAAAAAAGCGACGAAAGTGATTTCGTCGCTTTTAGATTTTTATGACATTAGGCTTTATATTATAATTCCAATGCCTTTTTAGGATCGTTATTCATCAATAATTCCGCAGGGTTTTCTAAAGCTTCTTTTACAGCTACAAGGAAACCTACAGACTCACGTCCGTCAATAATTCTATGATCGTATGATAAAGCGATATACATCATCGGAGCAATTACTACCTGACCATTTACAGCAACCGGACGCTCAATTATATTATGCATTCCAAGGATTCCTGATTGAGGAGGATTGATAATCGGAGTAGACAACATAGATCCAAATACACCACCATTAGTAATTGTAAATGTTCCTCCTGTCATTTCATCTACAGTAATCTGTCCGTCACGAGCTCTTGTTGCCAAGCGCTTGATTTCAGCCTCAATTCCTCTGAAAGAAAGCAATTCTGCATTGCGTACTACAGGTACCATTAAGCCTTTTGGTCCAGAAACTGCAATAGAGATATCCGCAAAATCGAATTTAATCTGTTCCTGTCCGTCAATCATTGAATTTACATCCGGGAACAACTGTAATGCTCTTGTAACCGCTTTTGTAAAGAAAGACATAAATCCTAAAGAGGCACCGTGTTTTGCTTTAAATGCGTCTTTAAATTCGCTTCTGAGCTTGTTTACCTCAGTAAGATTTACCTCATTAAAAGTAGTCAGCATTGCAGTAGTATTTTTTGCCTCTACCAAACGTTCTGCTACTTTTCTACGCAACATAGACATTTTTTTTCGTTCTGTCTCTCTTGGCCCACCTGTTGGTGTTCCCATAGAAGGTACAGCATTCATTGCATCTTCTTTAGTTACGCGCCCGTCTTTACCGGTTCCTTTTACAGATGCCGACTCTATATTTTTTTCATCTAATATTTTCTTAGCTGCAGGAGAGGCAGTTCCTGTTGCATACGTTTCCGTTTTAGGAGCCTCTTCTTTTTTAGGTGCTTCTTCCTTTGCAGGTGTTTCAGCAGCCTTTTCTTCTTTCTGAGTCTCAGAATCTGTCTCACCAGATGGTTTTGCAGCACTTGTATCAATCAAACAAACAACCTGACCAACTGCAACCGCATCCCCTTCTTCTGCTTTTAAAGTAATAATCCCGCTTGCTTCTGCAGGCAATTCTAACGTAGCTTTATCAGAATCAACTTCAGCAATCGCCTGATCTTTCTCTACATAATCTCCGTCTTTTACTAACCAGGTTGCAATTTCTACTTCTGTAATTGATTCACCTGGTGATGGAACTTTCATTTCTAAGACACTCATCTGTATTTCTTTTAATATTGTTATTAGATTTATTATTTTAAGTCTTTGTTAAAAACCATAGCAATGGCATGTGCATAACGTGCTTTTGAGCGTACCGAACTACCTGCAGCCGGAGCTGAAGCAGCGACCGGAGAAGCCAGACGCAATTTTACCAAATCAAAATTCATCAGCATAAATCCGTAAGCTCCCATATTTCTTGGTTCTTCCTGAGCCCATACATAATCATCCACATTCGGATAAGAGGCAATTATTTCTTTTAACTGCTCAACAGGCAATGGAAATAACTGTTCTAAACGAACAAAAGCGATATCCTCTCTTCCTGCTTTTTCTTTTTCTGCCTGTAAGTCATAATAAAATTTACCCGATACAAACACTAATGTTTTTACTGATTTTTTATCCTCAACTTTAGGGTCATCTATCACCATCTGGAATTCTTTACTTGTAAAATCTTCAATAGAAGAAGTTGCTTCAGGATGGCGCAATAAGCTTTTTGGTGAAAAGACTATTAATGGTTTTCTAAAATCAGTAACCAACTGTCTTCTCAATAAATGAAAATGGTTTGCGGGTGTAGTTGCGTTAGCAATATACATATTGTGAGAAGAACACAATTGTAGAAAACGTTCTAAGCGTGCAGATGAATGTTCTGCTCCCTGATGTTCATACCCGTGAGGCAATAACATCACCAATCCGTTTTGATTCCCCCACTTATCTTCTCCGGCAGAAATATATTGATCTACCATAATCTGAGCCCCGTTGAAGAAATCTCCAAACTGAGCTTCCCATATTGTCAATGCTTTCGGATTTGCTAATGCATATCCGTATTCAAAGCCTAAAACCGCATATTCTGATAATAAAGAGTTATAAATACGCATCTGCCCATTTTGAGATTTTAAATGGTTCAATGCAATGTATTCATCTTCTGTATCTTCTGATTTAACTACTGCATGACGGTGTGAAAAAGTCCCTCTCTGAACATCCTGTCCTGAAAAACGCACATCATAACCTTCTGAGATCAATGTTCCGTAAGCCAACAGCTCTCCCATCGCCCAGTCTAATTTATCATTTTCAAAATACATCTTATAACGATCGCCGATAAGACGGGCAATTTTACTGATGTATTTTTTGTTTTCCGGCAATTTTGTAATTACTTCTGCAACATCGTCCAACAATTCTCTTGATACTTTTGTATCAAAAGTCTGCAACATTCTTTTGCTATCAGCAATATTATATCCCTGCCATTCTTTTTGCATAAACGGAATAACAACTGCCTTTTGGTTTGCTTTTGCTATTTCCAGATTTTCTTCGAGAATAGCCTTGTATTTATCTTCTAATTCTTTTACATAATCCTGCGTAACCACTTTTTCATCAAGTAATCGTGCATTGTATATATTTCGTGCATTCTCGTGCTTTGAAATCAATTTATATAGAATAGGCTGAGTAAAACGAGGCTCATCTCCTTCATTATGTCCGTATTTACGGTATCCTACTAAATCGATGAATACATCTTCTTTAAACTCCATTCTATAGGCAAGAGCAAACAGAAAAGCATTGACAGCAGCTTCAGTATCGTCAGCATTGACATGTACAACAGGAGCCGATACTACTTTTGCGATGTCTGTAGAATATACTCCCGAACGTGCATCTTTATTACTTGTGGTAAATCCAACCTGATTATTTAATACTACATGTATTGTTCCTGCAGTCTGATATCCGCGAAGCTTAGACATCTGTACAATTTCATATACAATTCCCTGTCCGGCAATAGCAGCATCTCCATGCAAACAAACAGGTAGTACTTTTGAGAACTGATCTGCAAAATATTTATCTTGTTTCGCGCGGGCAACTCCTTCCAGGACTGCACCAACAGTTTCCAAGTGAGATGGATTTGGAGATAGGTTTAACTGTATTTTTTTACCTGTATGAGTTAGTTTTTCAGAAGTATATCCAAGATGGTATTTTACATCTCCGTCAAAAGAATCGGATACGTCTGCATAATCTTTTCCATCAAATTCTGTAAAAATGTTTTGAGCCGGTTTTTGAAAAATATTAGCCAATACATTCAATCGTCCTCTATGTGCCATTCCCAAGACCACATCTTCGACCCCAGCCTCAGCAGCTGCCTCTATCAAAGCGTCTAATGCAGGAATTGTAGCTTCTAATCCTTCCAGAGAAAAACGCTTTTGTCCTACATACTTAGTTTGAAAAAAATTCTCAAAAGCTGCTGCTTCTACTAATTTTTCCAGAATATATTTACGCTGTTCGGTATCAAATCCGTTAGCTTTTGATTCAAAATATTTTGCTACCCAGTTTCTTTTTTCTTCATTTGGTATGTACACAAACTCAACTCCTGTAGAAGCACAGTAAACTTTATCCAGATGATTGATGATCTCCTGTAGTGTACTTGTTGGTAACTGAATTGATTTGGCAGCATCAAATTTAGTATTCAGATCTGCCTGAGACAATCCGAATTTTTCAATCGAAAGATCCGGTGCTGTTACATTTCGCTCTCTAAGTGGATTTATTTTAGTCAACAGATGTCCGCTTGTACGGTATGCATCGATCAGCTTTAGTACAGCAAACTCTTTTTGAAGATTTTGAATCGCCAGAGATGAAGATCCGTTATCTGTACTACTATCAGAAAAACCTGAACCATCACTGTATTCGTTTGCAAAATCGAACCCTTGAAAAAAACTTCTCCAGCTTGGCTCCACACTGTCAGGACTTACTAAGTACTGATCGTATAATTCTGCGAAAAATGCGGTATGTGCCGCGTTTAAAAAGGAAAACCTATCCATAATTTTGTCTAAAGACCTTTTTGTTTAAAAAAATTTTCCTACAAAAATACGATACTTTATGAAAATTAAACAATCTTTTACTGAGTTTTGTTATATTATTTTTCAGAATTGAGAGCCCCAAAAAGATGAAATCCTCTTTTTTTAACATTTATATTATTTTTTACACTTTTTTACTCCGAATTTATGGCTCTGAACGTACATATAAGGTTTTTTTTTTACATGATTTGTAAAAAAAGATGTTTACAAATCATCATAAACCTGCTTAAAGCCAACACAATATCCTTCAAAACAGTTATTTTTTTCAAATATAAAATGATTTAAACATTTGTAGTAAATTTATAGTTCTACTTATGGTAAAAACAAGGATATCTTTTGGTTAATGTATTCATAAATTATTATTTTATATGCTCAAATAAGAAAGATTACTATCCAATTTTAGTATTTTAGCTTTTTAAAACGACTCTTTTATGAAACAACTCCTATTTTCGTGTTTAATTTTCACTGGTCTTATCTTATCAAGCATTAGCGCCAATAGTCAAAACGAAGATCGAAACTATGATTTCGACAACAGCTATAAAAACTATTTCTGGAGAAATGTTCGCTTTGGAGGAGGACTTGGATTGAGTTTTGGTGATGGTTTTGCTGATGTAATGGTCGCACCCAGTGCCATTTATCAATTTAACAACCAATTTGCAGTAGGTACGGGACTACAGTTTAATTATTTAAAATCAAAAGGATACTACGAAAGTCTATCGTACGGAATTAGTGTTATCGGACTCTATAATCCCATTCCTGAAATTCAACTTTCTGCTGAAGTTGAACAGTTAAGAGTAAACAATACCTATGATGTGTATTATACGGACATATGGAGAAGAGACCGAATGGAAGATAATTTCTGGAATACCGCTATCTTTTTAGGAGCCGGATATTCCATGAACGGACTTACAGTTGGTGTACGCTATAATATCCTCTATGATAAAGATAATTTTGTTTATAATCAGGCATGGATGCCCTTTATAAGATTTTATTTCTAAGATAAACTTTCTGAAACTCTCTCTTTAGGATAAGAAAAGTAACTACCGAAAGTAAATTTTCGGTAGTGGCACTTAAATATTGCTCTACTTCAATTTCAGGCACATCAACCAGATAAAGAAGTGTACTGATTTTAGATGCATCTCTATGGATAATTTCCTTTAGAGCTATTTCTACATTTATGACAATTTCATGAACTGTAGCTTCTAAAGGAACAGCTTCTACTTGTGTTGCTCTGTAAAAATCTTTATTTATCTGATCTATCAGCTGTTTTATAAAGTGAGGCTCAACTAATTTTTCTTTTAAAAATGCAACCGATTGTTCCATTACACTTTGCGATCCATTAAATTAAGAGCAAATGTTCGCAACTCTTCTTTATGGGTGTTTTCTATGTTTAAACTTTCCAAAACTTCTAACGCTCTTTGTGTATAATCTTTGATTTGCTGCTGAATTTCTACTGTTGCTTTCGTATTTTCAAAAATATTTTTCACAATGTTTATTTTCTCTTCTTCAGGGGCATCAGTTACAGAAAACAACTCCAACAATTGTTCTTTCTCCTCTTTAGTTCCTTTTACCAACGCCATGAGGTAGAGATATGTTTTCTTGTTTTCCAGAATATCCCCTCCTATTTTTTTACCAAAAGTAGCCATATCTCCAAAAGCATCAAGATAATCATCCTGCAGCTGAAAAGCAATGCCAAGCCAACGGCCAAAATCATAGATTCTTTTCTTATTATCTTCAGATGTTTCGGAAACTATAGCCCCCATCTGCAAAGCAGCTCCAACCAAAACAGCCGTCTTATACTCAATCATGGTGATATACTCATCGATAGAAACATCGTTTCTCTCTTCAAAATTAATATCCATTTGCTGTCCTTCACAAACTTCCAATGCTGTTTTACTGAAAAGCTTTGCCAATTCTTTAAAGATAACTGGTTCATAGTTTTCAAAATACTGATAGGCTAAAATCAACATCGCATCCCCTGAAAGAATACCTGTGTTCACATTCCATTTTTCATGTACCGTCTGATGCCCTCTTCTCAAAGGTGCGTCATCCATAATATCATCATGAATCAAAGAAAAATTATGAAACAATTCAATAGCACTTGCTGCGTGTATGGCTTTTTGATAATTACTTCCAAAAATCTCTGCTGCAAATAAAGTTAGTACCGGACGCAACTGTTTACCACCTAAAGACAAAATATACTTTATCGGGTCATACAATTCATCGGGTTTTTTATTAATTTGAAGATTCTCAATATAGTCCGCTATTATCTCTTTATATCCTGAAATGGTTCGCATTTGATTTTATTATATTTAAAAAGAAAGACAAATGTAAACCAATTTTACGAATTGGTTAATTTTTTAAAAAAACTTTGGAAACTTTTTTGGTTTTAAAAGTTTCCTGACTACATTTGCAGTCGAAATTAGAAACAAAATGGAAAATCAGATTTTACAAAAATCATCCGAATTGTTCATCCACAGAGGATTCAGAGCAGTAACAATGGATGATATAGCAAAAGAAATGGGGATTTCCAAGAAGACAATCTACCTGCATTATCAGTCAAAACCTGATTTGGTAGAAGCCTCTGTTGAATATTTTTATGATGTGGCACTGGGAAAGGTTGAAAAAATTATTGAAAACAGTGATGATGTAATCAGTGAGCTTTTTGACGTAAGGTCGGCTTTTAAAAATATTTTGTCCCCCGAATTGCAAACCCGCTTGATGTACGAACTCATTAAGTACTATCCTAAAGTAACGGAAAAATTAAATCAGAAAAGATATGAGCAATTCGATGAAACCATCCTCGAAAACTTAAGAAGAGGATTAGAAACCGGCTACTACAGAAAAGAGATTGATATAGAATTGGTAGGCAGATTTTTCTTTGTTACTACAGCAAATTTATGCGATGAAAAGCTTTTTCCTGTCGAGGTTTTTCCTCTAGAAAAAGTGGATGCAGAATTTCTGGAATATCATTTAAGAGCTATAGTTACTGAAAAAGGATTGAAAAAATTAGAGCAAATATTAAATAAATAACGTCCCATTCAATGAAATACAAATTAACCATTCTTGCCACACTGCTGTTTGGAGTGTTTGCGCAAGCTCAAGAGCAACTGAGTCTTAAAGATGCTATTGAATACGCTTTGGCCAATAAAGCAGATGCTGTCAAAGCAAAGCTCGACATACAAAACAGTGAACATAAGATTGCTGAAGTACGTGCTATGGCATTACCCCAAATCACTGTTTCCGGGGATCTTACGTATAATGCTATACTCCAAAAAAGTGCTTTACCCGGAGATATTCTTGGACAACCGGGTACAACAATTTTAGTACCGTTCGGGCAGCCATGGCAATCAACTGCATCGGCTAATCTGGATCAGCAAATTTTTAATCAGGCGGTTTTTACAGGGCTAAAAGCTGCCAGAACTACCAGAGAGTTTTATCAGATTAATAATACACTAACGGAGGAACAGGTAATTGAAAAAGTTGCGAATGCCTACTATCAGGTGTATGAAACTAAACTGCAATTAAAGACAATAGAAATAAAGTACCAAAGTACTTCCAAAACAGCTGATGTAATAAAAGGATTGTATGAAAACGGACTTGCGAAAAAAATTGACCTTGATCGTATGCTTGTTTCAAAAAACAATCTGGAAGCCAATATTACTCAAACCAAAAATGCACTTGAATTACAAGAAAACAGTTTAAAGTTCATGATAGGAATGGGGATACAGACACCTATTGTGATGCCCGACAACACCTTTGAAATTTCTGCTCATGTATTTGTAGATGAAAATACAACTATTGACAACAGAACTGAGATATTGGTATTAGAAAAACAAAATGAATTATTAGAATTAGACAAAAAATCTAAAATAGCAGAGTATTACCCAACACTATCATTGAGAGGAAGCTTTGGTTATTTGGGATTAGGTTCTGACTTCCCATGGTTTTCAAAACCTGCTGATGGAACATACTGGTCAAGTTTCTCTGCTATCGGTCTCAATTTAAGCATTCCTGTTTTCAACGGGTTTTCTACAAGATCAAAAGTGAGACAGGCAGATGTAGCTATCGAGAAAGCTCAGGTTGAGCTGGAAGAAACAAGACTTGCACTGAGTTTGGATCTTGAAAATGCTAAAACACAGATCAACAACAGTTTATTAACTATTGATTCTCAAAAGACCAATGTTGATCTGGCAAAAGAAGTTTTAGAAAATATTCAGAATAACTATAATAACGGACTGGCAACGCTGACGGACTTGTTAGATGCGGAAACTGCATATGCTGATGCTCAGAATAATTATACGGATGCTTTACTAAAATATAAACTGGCGGAAATCCAGTTAATAAAATCAAAAGGTGAACTAAAATCATTAATAAATAACTAACTCGAAATATGAAAAAAATTGTCATAACAGGTATCGTTCTTATTGTAGCAATTGCGGGGATCGTATATGTTTTAAATAAAAATAAAGCTAAGAATGCTGCGGAAACAGCTATTGTAGCTGAGAAAAATGAATCGGTTGCGGTTCGTTCTCAAAAAGTTACGTATCAGGAAATAAATGCAGATTATATAACAAATGGTACTTTTTATCCAAAACAGGAATTGATGATATCTGCAGAAACAGCTGGAAAAGTCGTTCGCGTACTTGTTGACGAAGGTTCTTTTGTTAAAGCCGGACAAACATTAGCCGTTATCGATGGCGACAAGCTTAATGTCAATGTACAGAATGCACAGGCAGCGTATAAAAATGCACAGGCAGACGCAGCAAGATATGAAAGTGCTTTCGCAACGGGTGGTGTTACAAAACAACAATTAGATCAGGCTAAATTACAATTAGAAAACGCAAAAAACAGCCTTAAAAGTGCTCAACTTACCTCTTCAGATGCCTCTGTGAGATCTTCTATCAGCGGTATTATCAATTCAAGACAGGTAGAACCGGGTGCCTATGTATCTCCAGGAACTCCATTATTTGAATTGGTGAATGTTTCTACTTTGAAGTTAAAAGTAAATGTAGATGAAAATAATGTAGCAGGTTTGAAAGTCGGGCAGCAAATCAAGGTAAAAGCAAGTGTATATCCTGACAAGGAGTTCAACGGAAAAGTAACTTTTATCGCTCCTAAAGCAGATGGTTCACTAAATTTCCCTGTTGAAATTGAAATTCAAAACAACAGTAATAATGAACTTAAAGCCGGAATGTACGGTACAGCAATATTTACCAGCAATACCAATACACCTATACTTGTAGTACCTCGTTCTGCCTTTGTAGGCAGTGTAAGCACAAACGAAGTTTTTGTTGTTAAAAATAATATAGCTTATTTAACAAAAGTAACTACAGGAAGAAACTTTGGAGATTATGTTGAAATCCTGAGCGGGATAAAAGACGGTGATGAAGTAGTTACAAGCGGACAGATAAATCTGCTTAATGAAACACCGGTTTCTATTATCAAATAAAATAATCCCTCGAAAATAAGATTATGAAAATATCTGAAATATCAATAAAACGCCCGAGTATAATTATTGTACTCTTTATCATACTGACCTTAGGAGGGATTTTCAGTTATACTCAGCTGAGTTATGAATTGATTCCTAAGTTTGAAGTAAATGTATTAACGGTTTCCACCATTTATCCGGGTGCCTCTCCTTCAGAGATAGAAAATACGGTCTCCAAAAAAATTGAAGACGCCGTATCTTCTCTGGAAAACGTCAAAAAAATAGAAGTAAAATCGTATGAAGGTGTTTCTATTGTAATGATCAACCTTACACCGGAAGCAAACGCTGATTACGCATTGAATGACGCCCAGCGAAAGATAAATGCTATTCTAAAAGATTTACCTGATGATGTAGATCCACCGTCTTTGAGCAAATTCTCTTTAGATGATATGCCGATTATGACGCTGAGTATCACAAGTAAGCTTACAGAAAAAGAACTTTACGATCTGCTGGACAAAAAAATCCAACCCGTATTTTCACGTATCAATGGTGTAGCACAAGTAGATTTAGTAGGTGGTAGAGAAAGAGAAATACAGGTGAGTATTGATCCTAAAAAACTGGAAGGTTACGGATTAAGTTTACCTCAGGTACAGCAAATTATTTTAGCTTCTAACCTTGACTTCCCAACAGGAAACGTAAAAACTAAGGATAAACAAACTTTAATTCGTCTCTCCGGAAAGTACCGATCTGTTGAAGAATTAAGAAATCTGGTAATATCTACAAAAGAAGGAATACAAATTCGACTTAGCGATATTGCTGACGTACAGGATGGTGAAAAAGAAGTGGAGAAGATTGCCCGTTTAGATCAACAAAACACTATCATTCTTCAGGTTAAAAAACAAACTGATGCAAATGCTGTAGCAGTAAGTGAATTGGTAAAAAGTACCATTGAGACTATTGAGAAAGATTATGCAGAAGCAGGTGTTAAGGTAACTATCGCTAATGATTCATCTGATTATACACTTAGTGCGGCAAATAACGTAATGTTCGATTTATTCCTTGCTATTGTATTGGTAGGTATCATCATGCTTTTCTTCCTACACAGTTTAAGAAATGCAGTTATTGTAATGGTGGCTATTCCACTCTCACTTATCGCGACCTTTATCGGGTTATATCTAATGGGATATACTTTAAACCTTATGTCATTATTAGGATTATCTCTGGTTGTAGGTATTCTTGTAGATGATGCGATTGTGGTTATTGAAAACATTCACCGCCACATGGAAATGGGGAAAAACAAGATACGGGCGGCCTATGACGGTGCTTCAGAGATCGGATTTACCGTTACCGCTATTACATTGGTAATTATCGTTGTATTCTTACCGATTGCAATGAGTACCGGTTTAGTTTCCAACATTATTACACAATTCTGTGTTACTGTAATGTTTGCAACTATGTTATCATTATTAGTATCTTTTACAGTTGTTCCATGGTTATTCTCAAGATTCGGGGTTATTGAGCACATCAGTTCCCATTCATTCTTCGGAAAAATCATACATGGCTTTGAAAGAGGTCTGACTGCTTTTACGCATTCTATTTCAAACTTATTGATATGGTGCTTAAAATCTGCAAAAAATAAAGTTATTACACTTATAGTTGTTATCATTCTATTTTTCGGATCCCTTTCATTGGTAGGAATGGGATTTGTCGGAGGAGAATTTTTCCCTCAATCAGATAAAGGAGAATTTCTTGTACAGTTAGAATTAGATAAAGATGCTTCTATTGAGAATACTAATTTCACAACACAAAAAGCAGAAGCCTACATCAGTAAATTACCAGAAGTAGAACGAATGATCACTACAGTAGGTCAATCAAGTGATGGTATGGGTGCAGTAACCGGAAGTAAATACAAATCAGAGATTCAGGTTATCTTAGTAGACCAAAAACTGCGATCAGAATCTACAAAAGTATTCTCGGCTAAACTGAAACGAGATCTTGAAAAAGTACTTATCGGTTCAAAAGTGAAAACAGTACCAGTGGGTATGATGGGTTCTGAAGGTTCTCCATTAATGCTGACAGTTACTGCATCGACTATGGAAGATGCAATGGAATTTGCTAAAAAAGCTGCAGATGAATTACGCAAAGTGGAAGGTTCTTCTGAAATTAAATTAACTTCAGAAGATGGTAATCCGGAAATTAATGTAAAAGTTGACCGTGATAAAATGTCCAGTTTAGGATTGGATCTTTCTTCAGTAGGTATGACGATGCAAACTGCCTTCAGCGGGAATACGGATGGTAAATTCCGTGCCGGAGAATATGAATACGATATCAACATACGATATGGTGAACAAGGAAGAAGTTCTATCGATGATGTAAAAAATTTAAAATTCACCAATTCATTCGGACAACAGGTTAAATTAGAGCAATTTGCAACGGTTACGTATGATTCTGGTCCGTCATTACTGGAAAGAAGAGATAAAGCTCCATCCGTTTCTGTTCAGGCACAAACCATTGGTCGCCCGTTGGGAACCATTGCGTCTGAATGGGAAAGTAAATTCTCTAAATTAGAAAAGAAACCAGGTGTTGGTTATGTCTGGGGGGGCGACATGGAAAATCAGGAAGAAGGTTTCGGTACCTTAGGATATGCTCTTGCAGCTGCAATCATCTTAGTATACCTTGTAATGGTTGCTTTATATGATAGTTTTGCTACTCCGTTTATCGTTATTTTCTCGGTTCCACTATCTTTCATTGGAGCTCTGTTACTGATGGCACTGACCAATACGTCTTTAAACATATTTACTATTCTGGGTATTATTATGTTAATTGGTCTGGTATGTAAGAATGCCATCCTTCTGGTCGACTTTGCCAATCATAGAAAGGAAGCCGGAGATAGCACCAATGCTGCTTTAGTGGCGGCCAACCACGCAAGGTTGCGTCCGATTCTTATGACTACTATTGCAATGGTTATCGGTATGATTCCTATTGCAATGGCTCAGGGAGACGGTGCAGATATGAACAGAGGTTTAGCTATTGTAATCATTGGAGGTCTGTTATCATCCTTATTCCTTACATTGGTTATCGTACCGGTTATCTATGCAATTTTTGACGGGCTTCAACGTCGCATTGGCAAATCTAAAAAAGTAGATTATGCCGGATTGATGAAAGAAGATTATGTCGAAAATGAGAACTTCGTAGATGAATTTGGCCCAAGAAAAGAAAATAAATAAAATCTTTTAACATCAATACTTTAAAAAACGCTTCTGAAAATCAGAAGCGTTTTTTTTATTAACATTTTTTTAGAACAATAGATTCGTTTAGGGATGATAGTTTTTGTAAATTTATATTATAACTTAAAAACCCAATGCTATGGACAGATTAGAATTAGAAGGAAAATGGAACCGAATTAAAGGAGCTGTAAAACAAAAATACGGAGACTGGTTCGATGACGACAAAGTGTATGCCGAAGGCAAATTTGACGAAGTAGTTGGAAAACTACAAGAGAAATCAGGAAGAACAAAAGAAGAAATCGAGAGAGAGATTGCTGATTGGAGAGAAGATGAATAATAATTGATTTCTCAATAAAAAAAGACCGGTAAAATACCGGTCTTTTTTTATAAATATTATTTCTTTCCTTGTTCATCCAATTCCAATTGTTCAATAAAGTAGGAAGGCAGAATACCCGTTCTTTGTTGAAATGCGGTATTAAAGCTTTTAGCAGAACCAAATCCGTATTGCTCTGCTAATCCCTGAATACTCAATTTGCGCAGATTTGATTTATGCAACAGATCATCCGTAACTTCATCGATTCTTAACTGATTAATATATTGATTAAAATTCTGATGCTTACTGTTGTTTATTATTTTCGACAATGTTGTTGTATTCGTATTCAATTTAGCTGCAAGATCTTTCATACTTACAGGTTGTAAGAAATATTTTTCTTCTTCCAACTGTTGTAACTCAAGTAATATTCTTTCTTCTGTAGTACCCCCTCTTTTATGCTCATCAATATGTGATGCTGATGCACTGACCACATCTGTAATCTTTTCATCTTTTACAACAAGATCAGGCATTTTAGAAATCTCCCTTTTATTAGAAAATCTATTGACCGTTAGTTCGTATTTCTGTCTAAGTTTAGTTTTGAGAAGATTTTGACGGTAAGCATATAACACCAATAATAAGATTAATACTGCTGCCATACTCAACCAAAGTGTATAATTAAATTTATTATTCAATAAATTCTGACGTAAAACTTCTTTTGATTCTTCCAGCTTTTTATTTTCATTTTGATAATGCAGTGCATTTGTCAACTCATATTGTTCTTTTTCAAAAATACGGTTTAGTGAAATCAATTTTTCGGTGTACAATAATTGATTATGTGCATCACCGTTTTCTTTATAATATTCAATAAGATAGTCATAACCTTCTCTCAGATCATAATTTAAAAATGTCTTCTGCGTAAAAAATTCATCAATTTTTTTGAAATAGCCAATTGCTTTCTCTTTCTTTCCAGTATCCCAAGCTACCTTGCCTAAGTACAAATAGATCAGATGTTCATTGGTATAATCTGCATTTTCCTTTATTATTGATAAAGCATTTAATAAGGTTTGTTCAGCCTTGGTATAATCTTTCAGCAAATAATAATTGGCGCCAATAACATAATTAAGATAAGCCTGTTCAAATTCAATATCGGCTTTAGTTGTGAGGGATTCAGTGGCAGCCATTGCCTGCTCCATAATAATATTTACAGTATCTGTCCTATGAAGCGCAATCCCTACTTTTCCAAGACTATACAGACTACTTATATATCCTAACAGATTGTTATTCCCTTCTCTTTTATTATAGTAATTAGCTGTTGCCGTAAAATAGACCTTTGCTTTATCCATTTGGTTGGTATAAAAATACAAAGACCCGAGATTATATTTAATCGCATATAATCCGTATTCATCATTTGCTTTACTGTAATATTCTTCCGATTTCAAACCATATATAAGTGCTTGTTGAAAGTCTCGTTTTCGAAAGGCAACGTTACTGACATCTTCATAAGCCATGGCTAAAAGTTTTATATCGTTAGATTCATGAGCTATGGCTACCATTTGTTTTACAATATCATCTAATATAGCCTCATCATCAAGCAGATTTTTCTTTTCTCTTAAAGCATTCATCTGATAATTATAATTATTATCTTTCTTTGCTTTTTTATAATAAGCCTCTATATAGTATAGTTTTTCTTGCGAAGTTGTGTTTACATCCTGTATTTTATCGTTCAGTTTTTCATAAGAAAATGTGTCCAAAGAAGAACTTTGAGCAAAAACAGGAAGAATGCACCATAAAAAACTGTGTAAAGCCACCCAAAAAATTAGGTTTTTACTTTTGTATAAAAACATTTGATTTTTGTTTAATACAAAAATAGTGAATTTTAACTAAAGTCAAACACTTGATAATCAATTGAATTTATAATTTTTCCCATTCAATTTATATTTTTTCTTAAACAAGAAAAATACCATTATAAACAACTGATAATCAACACTATTTATGATTTTTCCCATACATTTATAATTCTTCCCAACAAGTTTTTGCATAGTCGGCATTTTGCATCTAAGTTTGTTACAGAAACATAACAAAAGAGCTACCCGGGCAGCTTACAAACAAATTTCAAAAACCGAAACGAGATGAAAAAAATTTATTTGTATGCAGTAGCAATAACATTAGCATTCGCATCATGCGATGTAAATGATGAACAGGCACAAGAATCTATGGATTATCATTTAAAAACAGTAAGTCAGGCACAAGTAGATGTAGCTACTCTTTATAAAGAACTAATACATACTTATAATGCACCTGCAGTAATGACAAATCCTATAGCATTGACCAGTTTTCAGAATCATGCACTTAACAATGCTGTTTTCCGCTCAATAGCAAAAGAACAAGATTACAATGCTATAAATATTAGTGAATTTGAAACAGTACTATCAAGTGATACTTCACTAATCAATACTTTTAGTTATAGATTAATAGTAAAATCTTATATATTAAGAATTATTGATGGCGAATATAATCTGAACAGTGTCATAACAAATGACGTAAATCTGACAAAAGAAGAAAGAGTCTTTTTGATAAACTGCTACTTGGTTAGCAACAGCACAAGTGACGGAACTCCAAATAACTGGAAAAAATCAAAAACCATCGCTTTTGCTTACGGGCATCAAAAAAGCTTAGCACAGGCAATCATATTTGCAGGAGCTGTAGAAATATTGAATAACCAAATCTAAATATAAATGTTGTTTCGGGGGTCGGTAGTCCGGAATACCGGCTTACGAAAACAAAACCCAAGTACAGGGGATGGAATATGTATAAAGATTATCAGGTATAATTGGTAAAACTGGATAAAACAGAGTTTTCCAATCTTATGACCGTGCTGTCTTCAATGTAAGAACAGTTCTCAGTCAGGATTTTATTAAAGTAAGTAGTAGTAGTAATAGTAGTAGTAGAGTAGACAATACAGTTTTCACCTGTCTCTTGTTAGCAGGTGGGAATTGTATTAAAAAGATAGTTATGAAGGCTAATTTTTCACCTATTCTAAATATTATTACTTATAAATATATCAATTCACAATACTATTTTTGATAGTGTAAAGTTTTGATAGTATCAAAGCAGACTGGTATTAACTTACCATTAAACATTGAACAATCAACCAAATACTCAATTATTAAAATCATAAAAAAGCCTCAACAATGTTGAGGCTTTTTTTATTAACTATTCTTTAAATTAATTACTTCTTGTTCTGTAAGAAAACGCCATTGTCCTCTGGTAACACCCCATTTGGTTAATCCGGCGAACATGACACGATCCAATTTGATCACATCATAGCCTAAAGTTTCAAAAACGGCACGCACAACTTTTACATTAGAAGTTTTTACTTTAATTCCTACTTCACTTTTAGGTTGGTTTTCCACATAACTTACTTCTTCTGCATAAACCTTATGATCTTTTACATATACTCCATTCTGTATTTTTTCAAGATCTTCATATTTCAGATTCTTATCCAATGATACCTGATACAATTTTGAAGAACGCTGAGCAGCATTTGTAAACTTTTGTATCATTTCATTGTCGTTGGTGTACAACAACAATCCAACTGTTGTTTTATCCATTCTCCCTATTGGCTTTAATGCGTAAGGGGATGCATTTCTAACTAAATCGTAAGAATTCGTAGCTGAGTCTTCTTCTGAAGTGGAGAATCCTTTAGGCTTATTCAGCAAAACATATACTTTCTTTTCAGGATTCACTACTGAACCGTCAAAGTTAACAACGTCAGTCGGTTTTACTTTATACCCCATTTCTGTTACAACAACTCCGTTAACCTTTACATTCCCGGACTGTATATATAAATCAGCATCTCTTCTGGAACAAATACCAGAATTTGCTATATATTTATTCAAGCGAACATCTTCAGACTCCGGTTTAGAAGTCTTAGGCTTTGTACTCTTAAATTTATTATCAAAAGGTTTCCCTTTAAAGTATTTTTTTTCTTCAACAGGCTTATTCTTACCAGCACCTGTCTTGGAACCAGTTGATGAAGAATAAGCTTTTCTCGCATCTCTTTTGCCTTTATTATTGGCTCCTCTTCCTGAACTCATTTATATAATTTTTGACAAAGATAGCTATAATATGCATTTATTCCTCAGCAATATTTTATATTAAATAACAGTTGTGTTATATTTTTGTCTAATTTTATTAGTATAAAAAAAAGCGCTATGAAAAAAATACTCAACATCATATTATTTCAGGCAGTTATTAGTCTTATTTCTGGAATTTTACTTTCTAAAATGTCATTTATTGGAAAGATTGGTATTTCAGTTGCATATAAAGAATATACCCTATTAAAAACCTGGTGGAAAGCGGCTCTTGTGGTCTTTGTGATTCAATTGTTGATAATTGGAATATTATATATTACAAAGCGTTATTATGCTTATAAAAATTTCGTTATTGTAAGCCTTATCGTATTTATTGTAGGCTTACTTGGCTTGTTTTACACTTATATCGATTTTACTACCACCTCTCATAAATATATGAACAGCAAATTTCATAGTGGTGGATATGTATTTTGGGGAGGATGGTTTATCACGTGTTTTTATTTCTTTTTTGTCAATGTGAAACCTAAACCAAGTGTAATAAAAGAAGACCTCAATGATGAAGTACAGAACAAACCTTTATAAAAGCGGTTCTATCATTATTTCTTTTCCGTGCAAAATAACCTGAGGATTGATGAGCGCAATGGATATAACGCCCAACAGGATCAATAATTTAAGGCTTAAATGCAACTTTTTGAAATCTGTAAGTTGTTTTGCACTCCACAACTGAAACAGGAAAATAGACATCATAATCATACTGAAATAGAAATAATATCCCATATATCCAATTTCAAATTCTTTAATTAATATTAATGCCGGAATAAGGCAAAGAAAAGTAAGAACTGAAATAAGCTGTTTTGCTTTCTGAACTCCAAATCTGACGGGTATAGTCTGATAATCATTTGCAAGATCACCTTTGATATTTTCAAGATCTTTAACCATTTCCCGAATCAGTATAATCAAATACAAAAATAAAGCGTGCACAAATATCCCCAAGCTGTAGTTTTTAAAATACATCAGTATTCCAAAAAATGGTAACATGGCCAAAACTGCGGCCGTAATATTTCCAATTATAGGATATTTTTTAAGCTTATGTGAGTAAAACCAAAGGATGAAAATATAGCAGGAAAAAAAAAGGGCAGCCCTCCACGAAACAATCCATGCTAAACCTACCCCTAAAAAATTTAAAGCAAAATATATTTGAAATTTGGTAGATTTACTGACCAGTCGATCCAGCATAGATTTATCTGGACGATTGATCAGATCTTTTTCAGAATCGTAAAAGTTATTGATGATATAACCAGACGCTATTACAACTGAACTACTAAGAATGATAAGAAACAGATTGAAATCAAGTATAACGTCTAATGCACGTAAATGGGATCCGAAAATAAAGATCGATGCCAGATACTGAGCAAGTACCACAACAAATATATTATACCCCCGCATTACCGAAAAAATACTGAAAATTTTTAGTAAACGTATTTTATTTTTGCGAGAAAGCATTCGTTATAATTCCTTTTTTTAAAATTTATAAACGACTTCTAATTTATAGTCTTTTAAAGATTGTTTTGCTTTTTCAAAATCAGGTGCAAATCCTAAGATATAACCACCTCCACCTGAGCCACAAAGTTTTAGATAATAATCATTTGACTCGATACCCTCCTGCCATACATTATGGAATTTTTCCGGTATCATAGGCTTAAAATTATTTAACACTACTTTTGAAAGTTGTTTTGTGTTTGAAAACAAAGATTTAAAATCTCCTTTCAGAAAACTCTCCACGCAGGCATCAGTATATTTCGTAAACTGAGATTTCATCATGCTTCTGAAACCTTCGTTTTTAAGATTGTCCATAAAGATATTAACCATTGGAGCCGTTTCTCCAATAATTTCCGAATCAATTAAAAATACTGCACCAGTACCACCTTCTTTTTGGGAAGGGATTCCTGTCGGTTCAATATTATCTTTCGAATTGATTAAGATTGGCAAACTTAAATAACTATTTAAAGGATCCAAACCGGAGCTTGTTCCATGAAAAAAAGATTCCATTTTTCCAAATATAGCTTTTAGCTGAAGCAATTTTTCACGTGTCAGATTTTCCAGAACAGTAATTTTATCGTTTGCATATTGATCATAAATAGCTGCAACAAGTGCTCCGCTACTTCCTACTCCATATCCCTGAGGAATACTGGAATCAAAATACAATCCATTTTCAATATCTGTCTGTAATTTTTCAAGATCAAACGTCACCAATTCAGGATCTGAAACTTGCATTTGTTTCAAATAAACAGCAAATCTCTTCAGACTTTCATTAGATTTTAATGCATGGTCTGATAAATTTTCTTCTGTTTTTAACGCTCCGTTATAAAAGTTATACGGTATTGATAAGCCTTTTGAGTCTTTAATAATACCATACTCTCCAAACAAAAGAATTTTCGAATAAAATAATGGTCCTTTCATAGCTGGTTTTTTCTAAAACAAATTTACAAAAAAAATAAATTGGTAGACAAAATATTATTTATGAATACCATAGACACAATGACGACATCCGTTTTTACAACATCTTCCTTTTAAAAAATGATACAATTCTGTAAATACAAAAAAACCATTTTCCATATAATAATGTACATTTTCTACTAAATCGCCCGGTCTTTTAGGAAATGGATGATCTTTGGAATATTGCATCATTTCGTCAAATTTTTTCAGACAATCATTACAAAGACAGTCATGATCAGTTTTATCTTTTAGAAACTGTATGGTATCCTCCTGCAGAACTATTCGCTGACAATTGCAGGACTTAATATCATCAGCCCTGCAAATGATGGAGGTATGGCAATGAGTACATTTGGTATCACGCATCAGGATAAGTTTTTTATTCCGTTTCCTAAAAAATCGTGAATAAATTGTCCATTTTGACAATAGCCTGCAAGCGACTCCGAGATAAAGAGTTGCACTTTTTCTTTATACATTTCCGGATATAAAACGTGAACATTTGCTCCTGCATCCAGAGTAAAACATACCGGAATATTAGTGTCTGTCCGGAATTTCCAGATCTTCTGGATAATCTCCAAAGTAGCCGGCTTCATAAGTATAAAATAAGGTAATGAAGTCATCATCATGGCATGAAGTGTCAATGCTTCACTTTCTACAATTTCAACAAAACGGGTTATATCACCTGTACTAAACACTTCTTTTAAGCGTGCTAAATTTTGATGTGCCTGTACAAAACGTTGTTCAGCAAAAGGGTGTCCGTACATTAATTCATGCCCTACTGTACTGGAAACCTGTTTTTCACCTTTATCAACCAATAGAATGGTGTCTTGGTAATTGTTGAAGACAGAGTGTACTTCATCGCTGAAAGCCACACCAAATAGATCCGAGCTGTCCTTTATGCATTCCGTTTTTCCCCAAACCACAACTTTTCCATCAACACTCCTGCAGGCACTTCCCGAACCTAATCGCGCAAGAAATGATGTTTTGTTGATAAAATAGGCTTCATCTTTATCATGCACCAATGTTTTTTCCAAAGCTATGATATTAGCAGACAATGCTGCCATACCAGAAGCAGAAGATGCTATACCTGAACTGTGTGGAAAGGTATTTTTTGTATCTATAATAAAATGGAATTTTTCTATATATGGGCAATAAGGCAGTATGCGTTCAAAATATTTTTGAATTTTTGGCTCGAATGAAGGTTTTGGCGCTCCTTCAAATAATAATTCAAAACTAATACCCGATGTTTTCTTTTCCTCAAAACGTAAAAAAGTTATTGTTTTACAATTACTTAATGTAAAACTTAAAGAAGGGTTAGCCGGAATCTGATGCTCTTTTTTACCCCAATATTTTACCAATGCAATATTACTTGGAGCAGAAAATGTAAAATTTCCCGCTGGTATTTGTATATGAAAGTCTTCTGTTACGAATTCTTGAAATATGCTCATTATATATTATTTAGAAACTAAACAATCCAATAAGATTATCAATAAATACAGATATGATATGGATTGTAACAACAAATATACTACTTATTTGCAATTGCCTGAGCAGCTATGAAACCCGTAGTCCAGGCATTCTGAAAATTAAAGCCTCCTGTTATTGCATCAATATTGATAATCTCACCGGTAAAATACAGATTATGAAATAATTTGCTCTCCATTGTTTTGAAATTAATCTGCTTTAAATCTACTCCACCTGCTGTTACAAATTCCTCTTTAAACGTACTTTTCCCATCTACTGAAAAAACTCCATCTGTCAGTTGATGGGTAAGATGAACGAGTTGTTTTTTATTCGTATCACTCCATTTAGTATCCAGAGAGATTCCTGCAGCAACAACTAATTGTTCCCATAGACGTCCCGGAATCGGAAAAGGGGAAAATTTACTGATGTTCTTTTTTGCATGGGTTTCCTTTAAGGTAAGTAATTCCTGTAAGGTATCATCAAACGTTTTATCGTTAAGCCAATTGATATGTACTTGAAACCGGTATTTCATTTCTGATAAATCACGGGCTCCCCAGGCCGATAACCGTAATACAGCAGGACCGCTCATTCCCCAATGTGTAATAAGCAACGGACCAGTTGCTTTTAGTTTACTGTTAGCAACTTTTACCGTTACTTGCTCAACAGATAATCCCATAAGTTCTTTGATACGGCTGTCTTTAATATTAAAAGTAAATAAAGACGGAACAGGAGGTATGATTTCATGATTTAAACCAGCCAATATTTCCCATACTTTTGGATTACTGCCCGTAGCAAGTACTAAATTTTCTGTTAAGAATGCTCCCTGAGTGGTGTCTAACTTCCATTGCTCTGCATTCTGAAAGATATGCTGTACACTACACGATTGAATTACTTCTATATCTAACTTTTTTGCTTCTGATACAAAACAATCAATGATAGTTTGTGAAGAGTCTGTGACAGGAAACATTCTTCCGTCTTCCTCTGTTTTTAGTTCAATTCCTTTTTGCTCAAACCATTCAATTACATCACCTGTACAAAAAGTATGGAATGGACCTCTGAGTTCTCTCTCCCCCCTTGGATAATACTTTGTCAATAAATTAGGTATAAAACAAGCATGCGTTACGTTGCATCTGCCACCTCCGGATATGCGTACTTTTGACAGTACTTCTTTTCCTCTTTCTAAAATGGCTATTTTAAGATCTGTGTTTTGTTCAGCTAAACTGATAGCTGTAAAGAATCCTGAAGCCCCACCACCAACAATTATTACATCGTACTTTTTATTTATCATCTCTATTGAGGTACGTTCCCCTTTTTTCAATTGTAATCCACAATATGTAGAATTTATCACAAATCTTTTTTAACTGTAAAATGCTAATTATCAAAAAGATTTAATAAAAAAGTCTTAACTTTATGGTCTTGGAATGATTTTAGCGCTATATAGTTTCAAAATAAAAACCTTTTATTTTTTACAAAGATAATTCTAATTCTGTAAAAAAATAAATTCTAATTATGATGAAAAAATTACCTTATTTATTATTACTTGCACTTTTTGCAATGTGTAAAACTCCGCAAACGGTATTCAATTCGGGAAACTCTGAAAAAAAAGAAGAGAAAAAAAGAGAAGAAAGTAAAATCTTTTTTACAGAACAGACGAGAAATGATTTTCGTTCCGTATCAGAAAGTGTTCAGAAAAAATTTTTACAGGATTATAAAGCTTCTGAAAAACAATATTCCATTCTGTTCTTTACACAAGGGTATTATGGTGAAGTTATTACAGTAAAAAATAATGGTGAGACACTCTATAAAGACATGGTTACTACAGATAAGAATTCCGGCTTAGCAAAAAATATGCGCATTCTGAATACTGTAGAAACATCTATTTATGATCAGGCAACTAAGAAAACCATTTACATTGATTCTGAAAAAGCCATGAAACATAAATTTATCTATGTTATGAAAGATTTGTCCAGTGAAGACAAACCTTATAAAATCACCTACAGTGATAAGTTACGACCAGCAAAGTAAACTTTTTAAACAACAAACAAACGTAAAAAGAAGGTATTGAATACCTTCTTTTTTTTTATGATTGTTTATCCGATGAAGGAAAATTTGTCTTCAAAATATTTACCAATTATCGGAAGTGGTTTTAGTTGTTGATTAGCAGCATTGATGATCCCAATAATCATCAGAACTAAAAAGACAATTGAAAGAAGTCCTAACATACCTAAAACCGGAGAAATCATTGTAAGTATATTCACAACTATTCCATATAAAAAGGACGTGATTACCAAGCCAAACGATTGTCGTAAATGGTATTTTAAAAAGGCATCTGCTTTATCTTTGCCGACAAAATACGCAATTAACCATCCAATAATGGTAATGTAAGAAACAATTGATAATGTTTTGTTATCCATAGCAATAAAATTTAAAATTTTTAGTAAATGTAAGTTAAAATTTATTAAAAGTCAATCCCTGTTATTGGTTATTTTTTTTACAAAATCATTTAATGGAATTATCAAACGTGTTATATATAAGACAGTTAACAACAAGATAACATAAAGACTACACTTCAAAAGCATCGTAAACAGCGGAGAACTAAGAGAAGGGATATAATACAATACTGTTAATAAAGTCACGCTGATAAGAACAACTTTGAGATAAGATGTGCTAAAAGGAATCATTTTGAATTTTTTATAAATGAAATATAATTTCATAATATTGAAGATAGCCATAGAAAAAAAGGAGGCAAATGCGACACCAATAATTCCATAGCCGGTATATTTCAATATATACCAATTAAGCCCTACATTTAAAAACATTAATACTATTATAGAGACTAAGTTGAATCTATAATAAGAAGAAAAAGCAATAATTTCTGTATTAAAACCTGTAGACATGTTTAATAGTACACTAGCTCCCAATATATAGATGATGGGAAGTGATTGTACCAGATTGTCATAAGCAGGTAATATCTTAAATAAATCATGAATACCGAGAATAACACAACCGTACAGAAGAATGCCTACAAAAAAGAGGTTTTTTGCTACTTCAGAATACTTCTTTTTCAACAGATCAAATTCTCCATTTTTTATATTATTTGATATAGCCGGACTGTATAAAGCAAATACACCGATGGCAGGTATCATAATAGCATTAGCCAGTGTAACACCAATATTAAAGATTCCGTTTAATTCAAAATCTCCGGTAATTTCCGGGATCATAAAAGAGTCTACTCTAAAGGCAAAAAAAGAACCAATACTTGCCGTGAAAGCATATAAGCTATACTGATAATAGTTTTTTTTTGAAATTATCTGAAAGAGGTCTTTGAATTGTAAGGTATAAACGGGACGGTAATATTGCAGAAGATATATCACTACCAAAAGAAGCATACATACAAATGTGAGGGTGTAAAACAGTAAAGCTCCGTCAAGAGAATAGGAAAAATACAATACCAGTATAAAAGCTAAGGGTAACGCGACTTTCGGAATTATCTTTTCATATAAAGTAGGTACTGCAATTTTCTGCATATTGGTGAGTTGCCTTTTTATTAAATCTACAAATGCCAGACATATTGCAATAAAAAAAGCAATAATCACATATCTGAATCGTTCAAAAACATCAGAATAACCTAAAATAACAACACCAATTCCTGTAAAAATAATCATCAGGAAAACAGATAGAATGCTATATGTAAATAATTTACGCTGCAAAATAGTATTGAGCAACGGGTAAAAATTCAATAAAGCTGTAGAAGCTCCTAAAACCATTATGGGATAGAAAATCTGGGCATAACCATCGATGTATCTTACAATACCGAGCATCTCAGTATCTTTAGGATAAATAAAGAGAGTAGAAAAAACGCCTATCAGGACTCCTAAATAGTTAATAAAGGTAAACAAAAATGCCTGTTTGCTTGAAAACCTGAAATCCATTTTAAGTTATTTTTACAAATATAATCGTTAAAGTTGATTTAGTTTTTAATATTTTTGAGTTTCTAAATTTAACCTAATGTACGAAAAAACGTATCCAAAAAAACGTTTTGAAAAAACGCTGGCTTTTCTAAATGAGCATATAAGCAAAGAAGCTCAGATTTTGGATCTGGGAATTCAGAATCCACTTTCTGAATTAATGAAAGAGGCAGGATACCGGATTCAGAATACACATGGAGAAGATTTAGATGAAGACCAGTCGTCTCTCCAGAATAAAGCGTATGATGTCATGACTGCTTTTGAAATTTTTGAACATCTGTTAAATCCTTATACAGTTCTAAAAAATTGTAAGGCACAAAAAATTGTTATTTCAGTACCATTACGTCTGTGGTTTTCTGATGCCTATAAAAGTAAAACAGACTTATGGGACCGCCATTATCATGAATTTGAAGACTGGCAACTGGATTGGCTTGTGGAAAAATCCGGATTCAGAATCTTAGCCCGGAATAAATGGACACATCCGGTAAATAAAGTCGGTTTTCGCCCTTTTTTAAGAATGTTTACTCCAAGGTATTATATTTTAATCGCTGAAAAAATATAAAGTATGGTATATTATGTTGTCATTCCGGCTTATAATGAAGCAGACTATATCAAACTAACTCTCGATAGCCTCGTATCGCAAACCAGATTGCCGGCAAGAGTTGTAGTTGTAGATGACAATTCTGCAGATGAAACTTCAAAAATTGTAAGTGCTTATGCAGAGAAATATGCTTTTATTGACTTGATAAATAAGGAGTCTGAACATATTCATCTGCCAGGCAGCAAAGTAATCAACGCCTTTCAGGAAGGCGTTAAGCAATTGGACCAGCACTATGATATTCTTGTAAAACTGGATGCTGACATTATTTTGCCTAAAAATTATTTTGAAGTTATTATCAATGCTTTTGAGGGAAATTCCCGATTGGGAATGGCTGGTGGGTTTGCCTATATCGAGAAGAATGGTGATTGGATATTAGAAAACCTGACCGATAAAGATCACATCAGAGGAGCCTTTAAAGCATACCGTAAAGAATGTCTGCAACAGATAGGAGGATTGAAACCAGCTATGGGTTGGGATACCGTTGATGAATTGTTGTGCAGGTTTTACAACTGGAAAATACAAACTTTTCCTGAACTACACGTAAAACATCTTAAACCTACAGGTGCAAAATATGATAAAACAGCTCGTTATAAACAAGGAGAAGCATTTTATAGGTTGGGATATGATCTATCGATTGTAACGATTGCAAGCCTGAAACTTGCTTCCAAAAAAGGACAACCATTGTTGTTTATTGACTATATGAAAGGATACCTAAAGGCGAAGAAAGAAGCAAAACCTCTTTTAGTTACAGCAGAACAAGCTGAGTTTATCCGTAAGTACCGGTGGAAGAAAATTAAATCTAAATTATTTTAAACGTATTTGACGATTCTTCAAAAGTGAAAAACCGTATTGCCTTCTAAAACGTGCTTTCACTAACTGACTCACACTCCAAAACTCTGTTCGATTCATTTTTTGTTACGCCACTCCCATGGTGCCACTGCATCGGGGTCTTTCCAGAGGCCTGCCCTATTCTTTCGGGCTTCTCTTTCAAGTTGGGCATACAGCGAATCGTTGGAGTATCTTTTAAAGTGCCAGGCCATACCTTGAATGATCATTTGCTGATTGACAATCTGTTTATTGGCATTCACAACAAGAGCTATAGCCCTGCCGTAGCGGTCGTATTTTTCTACCTGCACTGTGACGTACTGCCCATAACACAAATCGGATAAGGCTTTTTTTGCGGCTTTACCGTAGGGTTGCGACTTCTTCAACTCCGGACTGTCAATATGTGACAGTCGTATTTTGAGCGGTTGACCTTCATACAGCACTTCCATGCTGTCTCCGTCTGTAATACGGATCACTTTGGCGCTGAAGGTCTGCCCTTTCAGATTTTTCTGTATCGGTTGCCGGATCTGCTTCTGTGCGTGTACCGGACAGAAGCAGGTCAGCAGTGTGATCAGCAATATCAGTCTTCCCAACCACATAATGTCTTGCCGCTGTTTTTTGCGTTTTCAAGGGAAACTTTGATAATCACAGAACCACAATTATTCAAGCCAAAGCAGTTTTTCCTATAATGATATCTTTTTGCTGTTTTCCCTGTGCATACATAAACTGTTGTAGAAACATCAGCACAGGAAATACTATTAAAAAGAAACAAAATGATAAGACTTTGTTTTCTGTTTTTTATACCTGAACAAACATAACTATAGAAAGAAATACAACATTTTCTTATCATAAATTCATCTATTACAACAAATTAGTCATATTAAAAGGCAAAAAATACAATATCATGATACCCAATAGAAGTAACAAAAAAACAATTACATAATATGATAATGCCTTTGATGAATGGTTATCTGAAATATTTACAGTTTTATATTTAGAATAATCCGATTTCATAAAATCTGAATAGCTAGCATTGTGTTGAGATCTACGTTTATTATATAATTCTTTAATATCAGGTATCATTAGCTCTTTTTTTGCTTTTTCTATTTCTGCTAATCCCTTTTTTAATTCCACACTAACCTCATCAGGTTGCTTTGAATTATTTTTCAATTGAGTTATAGCAAGATCAATAAGTTTTTTGTGTTGTATAAATTTTTTGCTTACAATTATTAATTGATTCTCAAATGCTTTAATTTCCTCTTCATTCTTCAACAATTGCTCTTCATATTGTTTTATTTGTAATTTACAATTTCCAAACTGTTTGATCTTACCCTGAATTATTTCGTTTTGTTTTTGCAAGTATTGTTTCTCTTGTTCTTCCAAGCGTTCTTTTCCATCTTCTAAATTTTCTATTACCTGATTTAGTTTTCTTCTTTTTTCCTCTTCTCTTCGAATTCTCAATGATTGGATTTTATTTTCAAAAACGTCAGCACTCTCGATAAGTTCAATTAGTTTTTTCTCATGAACAAACTGGGCAATATCTTTACTTTTAGTAAAAAATATCGTATCAAAATCATTAAGTAATTCAAGTGATTTTTCAAATACCTCAGGCTTCATACCAATATATACAATCAAATCCTTTTTTGTTGTCATAAAGTTAATTTCACCCCATGCTTTCAAATTAAATTCTGCTTTATCAAAGTCCTTAATATTTTGGGGTACTTGCAGATAGTCTGAGTGGTTAACTTGCATTGTACTATTACTAACATTACTTCGATTGCTAATTAATAAATCATGAAATTTATCAAGATAATGGATGGTAAGATTTTCTGGCAATATTTTATTATAGAAAATTATAGCTGATCCGATGAAAGTACCTCCGCGATTTGATGTTTTCTCTTTTACATAAGAATAGACAGCATAAGAAATCACATTTTCACCTTTGGCAACTTCTTTTCTTATAGCATATAGTTTTGTATCCTGAAATATTTTTATAGCATTAGTATTAAGATCAAATGTTTTTATATCAGAAAATTTTTCTTTATTCCCTATAACAGCTGTTTGTCTAAAACCGTTCGGAATACCAAATGTTCCAAAAACTGTTACACATATATTGTCACCCATTTTATTTTAATTGAATATACTAAATTTAATACGTTCCCAAAAAGTACCTTCATAGTTCATATCTATTCCTGTAATATTTTGGTACAACCAATTAGACAAAACCTCAGCGCTTTGAAGGTTTAGTGAAGTGAGGCGTTCTTCATCAAAACTGTTTTTCTCTATATTTCCAATTGTATAATAGGTTTTATTGAGACCATAGGTATCTAATCTTTGACTTGTCATTGGTAAACGTTCTTTAATAAAACTCTCTAAAAGCTCATCACTTGCAACTGTCATTGTTCCTGATTTGTCCCACTTAGAAATAACTAATACTGCATTTACAGACTTCAAACTTTTACCTTTGCGTTCCAGTTCGTTTAAGAACGTAAAAATTAAAGTATCATCATTATGTGCTGTATCATAACTTGTAACAATGATAAAATTCAGCGGAACATTTGCACCCAGATACTCTTCAATACAACTATGATAATTTCCCCCTCTTCTAATATCGTTGTGATTTTCTCCGGAAGTTTCTAAAAATGTAAGGTTGATAGGGGGTACTTTTTTTGACCTGTTATTCGGTTCAAAAACCAAATCTAATCTTGTAACCTGATCTTTGGTAGATCTGTCAGGCAAAATCCCTTTTCTCAAATTGTCTAAGAAATCAAACAATAAACCTTCTGCTTCTTTTGTATTTGGAGTTCCCAGTTTTGGTCTTATAGCTCCAGCCTGTGAGCTTAAGTAATAAAGCATTGATGACAATATAACCGACTTGCCAGACTGTGCAGTTCCGAAGAAGAATATAAAATTACTATCCTTGTCTTTAATAGAGTTTGTCGTTTGTGTAGGTGCAATCGGGACAAACTGTGAAGGATCCTGGCTCCTGTCACTTCTATTTGAAAAAGAGACTATTTCTTCTTCCTGATTAATAAAAGTCAATGGCTCTAATTCTTCTTCAAATGTTTTTTGAGGTAATTCTTCTTTATCCATTTTCATTTTATTTAGGTAATAAAGTTGTTCCACTTCGTTTGTTGGTAAAAACACTATTGCTTTTTTGAGCTCTATCTCCATTTGTCACCAGTAAAATAATAATTACAATAACAAAATCCAGTAAAATACATCCTGCAATAACGACAAACTGATACATTCCGAAATTCTTTATAGCATGCTCAAATGCATAACCTATTTTTCCAATATCCTGAGTCTTAGAAAAGACATGTTCAAACTTAAACTTATCTTCGCCAAGTACGGATTGTGCCCTACTTCTAAGCTTATTGTATTCTGACAATGAATTGTCAATGGTACCTTGAGAAATATCATCAATTTCTTTTTTAGGCAATAAGAGTAGCTCCTGTATCTTTTTATTCCATTTTAATACTGAGTTATTAATATCTCTTTTTAAATCTCTTTCATCAGGAGATAAATCAGTTATCATATTGTCAATTTGTTTTCCCATTCGTTCCGACAAATCCTCATAGTCATTATTAACAGGTGTAAGAAAATCGATTTTTTGCCCCGTCAATTTTTCAATATCTCTTATTAGAGCTTTAGCCCGATCACCAATACCTTTGTTTCCCGGGTCTTTTATCTGTTCTATTAATTGCTTCTTCTTAATTTCTATATTTTGGGTAATTTCTTTATTATATTTATAATTCAATTTTGACTCAACTTCCGTTTCAAAATCATTGAATTTTTCATTGATATCTCTCAGTTCAGTTGTGTAAATATCCGTTTTCATGAACCTTGTATAAAGTGCATTGAAATTGGCTATAAAGCAAAAAGAGGCAATAAATATATAAATAGCAACCAAATTACTACTCTGCCTACCTTCCAGCTTTGCATTATGGATCATCCAACATAAAAAGAGCAATAACAAGGAAAGTACTAATGCGATGATAAAGGATGCATTACCAAAAATCTGCTGTAACCCAATCCAGGTCTGATAGAAACTGACGCTTATTAAAAGTAATGCTAAGATTCCTAAAAATAAATCTCCGCCTGTGATACGTTTATTATTCATGTGTGTGTTTAATTTATTTATAATAGGTATATGTTTAATTATTAATGATTGTGAGATGATTCAACGGCACCAATTTTCCATTAGCAGATTCATCTTTCTCTTTAAAACTATTTGAATTAAAACCTGTAGAAAGTGACAAGTATAAAATAGTGGATCGATAACGTTTAACCGAGAGCTGTATCATTATGAGGAAAATCCGGTATTATTATTATAAATAGCGTTAAATCTCCCTTGTGACATGAATAGAAAACATAGAGAATCAATAAAAGCTATGAAAGCAGGAATGAATGTCCAACAAAAAACCAGATATAGAATTCCTCTCTTGGTTTGCCCAAGATAAAATCTGTGAATACCAAAACCACCCAAAAAGAAAGCCAGTAACGATGTTGTAAATTTATTTCTCATAATTATATACGGGATAAGATTTCATTTTTTTTAATTTCAAATTCTTCCTGTGTAAGAATTTTATTATCTACTAAAGATTTTAAATTTTGTAGCGTTTCTATTGGATTTTCATCTTTGGAACCTTCATTCTGTAAAGAAGGTGTAGTATGTACAACGACTCCTCCACCAGCAGCGGCTCTTTTATCTTCAAGTTCTTTCTCTCGTCTGAATTCTCTCATATTTTCTTCTTTTTCCTGAGCGAACTGATAAAGTTTTCTGGCCTGATTTTTAGGTATGAAATCAATCATATTGATATAATTTCTAACGGTTTTCATAGAAAATGTTGATCCTATTATACCTTCTTTAATATGACAGTCTACTACATCTTTCCAATTATAATCCTGAAAATCCATTGCAAGCCCAAATTTTTTTGGTTTGCAAAAAATAATCCTTCTATTTGTAAGAGCTATACAGTCCGGAGAAAAATTAATTGCAGGCTTTTTTTATATTCGACTTTTTCTTGAGATGTAAGAATACTATTAATTCTCACCAATACTTTTTCAACTGCTTTTGGATCTTGCTCTTCATTTAAAAATTTTTTCAAATCGTTTATCATAAGTATTTAGTTTTTTTATAAAATTGTCTTTTGTAATATCAATAAGGATCTTAGCTATTCTGATTTTTAATAATTATCCACCGTAAGGTGTAATTCAGACCGGTGATTATAGATTTCATCCAGATCAGTCAGCAAGACTTTTTCTCCGGCATCTTTGCCGTTATGGAATAACTCTAAGTATTTGTTAGAGGTGTTAAAATGAAATCTACAGATTGGCTTCCGGTTATTGTTATCCAACAAGACACCGAAATAAGACTGTGTATCTCGGTGTGCAATTCTTTCGGAAGAAATTTTTTCCCGAAGAATGGCTTTTACAATCTGGAAGGCTTCCATTTCTTCATCGGTTGTAATGACTTTTTCGATGTCTTTATTTTCATCAATGGAAATGGGACTACTGTTGTCCTGTTTCTCAATTTTCTCATTGATATGCAAGGCAGACTTTAACCTGTCGCTGATGGATTCGTTGATTGAAACGGTGAGTGCCTTTTTAGTATATTCCTTAAATACCGTCATACGGTTTGCCGTCAATGATTTATCAAAGAAACGATTGACCAATAGCTTGACCATTTCATCAGACGGATTCTCTATTTCTTTTTCAAATTCCTTTCGGATGGCTTTGATGTATTTTAAGGCTTCTGCTGAATCCAGAATGTTTTCGAGATTATACTGATTTTTGGCAAAGCTCTCCAGAATTTTGATGGAGCTGTCTTTCAGATCTTCGATATCAATGGTTAAGAATGGTTTTTCATCCATTATATTCGGCTTCTCCAGATCGGTATAAAAATTGTACTTCAATCCATTGGTCAATACTCCAAATCTGGATTTGGAGACATGGTAGTAGCGATGCAACTGTGAGTTGTGGGCATCTGCATTTTCTTTCCAGTGTTTGCACTCTATGATGAGAATAGGCTCATCATTATTTCGGATTACATAATCTACTTTTTCACCTTTTTTGGTACCGATATCACAGATAAACTCCGGGATTACTTCGGTGGGATTAAAGATATCATATCCCAATAGCTGAATAAAAGGCAATACAAAAGCATTCTTGGTGGCTTCTTCTGTATTGATCTGATCTTTCAGACCATTGACCCGTTGGTGCAGTTGCTCCAGTTTAAGTTTAAGTTCCATATTCATCAGGTTAGATCGATTCGTCTATTATTTCAGCATCGGGTGCATTTGTTTTCACGGATTCGATTCCATTGTCCCGCCCGTCAGTGCTGGTGTACATTTGACTGGTACCAATAATCTCTCCGTTTCCGGCTTTGAGATTGAAGTAGTATTTTCCGTTTTTAGCTTCTTTTCTGTCGTAACGATTGTCGAGAGGTGCGTTGGTCTTTACGGATGCTATCCCATTTTGGCAGGATGCTTTTGCCGTATAGCCTTCACTGGTGAGAATGACCTGACCGTTTGCCGCTTCAAGGTTAAACTGGTATTCACCATTGCTTCTTTTTTTTAGTATAAATTTTCCCATTTTTGTTTTTTTTTAATGATTTAACTCCTCAAAAGTAGAAAGGGTGAAGGGGCTTTATTTACGGTTTTCCTCAATAGGGAACAAAAAGAGCATTCTTTTTACGAAAAACCACATTATTTTTATACTCCTTTATGTTTTCCAGTTCTTTTGGAGTATTGCCTTTGCGGTTGTAGAAGGTTTAGGCTTCCGTTTTAGGTTCTTCGCATACACCCAACCTGTTTTTTTTGATTTTTTAACGGTGACTTTAATCCATTGGCCTGATTGCTGAATAAATAGAACCTCATCATTAATTTTTAGTTTTTCTGTAATATCATAATGAGTTCCTGCCCCGCTCCTCACATTTACGTTACTTTTATTTGCTACCAACAACTCATCTTTATAATAGAAAAAAACTTCCGGAGAGGATGATGGTCTTAAAGAAGGCTTATTTACCGGAGTACTTTTTTTAGTTGTGGCAGGTTTACTTTGAGAAGAAGAACAAACGCCACAACTGCCACCGGAATTACAATGTGCACAACGAGAGCAATTTTTACATGCTGTACAGGAAGCTGAACCGGTGCATCTTGCTTCTGATGTTTCACAACAGGAAGCTAATAATTGATTGTTCTGAGAATTTGCGATAAAGTGTTTTGTAAGAAACAATAGGAATAAAAGAATTTTTTTTGTCATAAGATTCAATTTTTAGTTTTTTAAAATATAATACGACAAAACTATAGTCAAAAAAAGCCAGCTCTTTACGGTTTCCCATAAAGAGCTGGCTTTGTTTTTCATAACAATTCCTTTTTTGGTACTCTAAGTATTTAAAAAATTAAATCAATCCTAAGTCTTTGGTGATTGTGATAAGATGTGCAATATTTTTAGCATTGAAATAAACTTTCAAACGGTTAATTCTCTTTTCAATACTGCTAACACTGGAAGAACTGTAGCCTCTTTTTTTAAAATCAATACTGATTTCTTCCTGTGACAATCCTCTTGAGAGATGGTTCAGAAGATCGGTATCATAGGTCTCAATTTCAAAAACCGGATTTTCTTTTAACGCATTGGCAATATATTCCGGTACGTATCGGCTGGTTTTATATATTTCTTCAATTGCTTTTTTTAATTCCACAATACTGTTTCTATCTTTGGGTACATATCCGTTTATGTGGAATTTATCGAAAAGAGTTTTTATTTTTAAGGGTCTGTCCTCTACAGAATAAGCGATTACCTTTATATCGGGTTGTTCTTTTTTAATGGCTTCAATGAGTTCTTCTCCTGATTTTATAGTAACGGCTCTATGATCTTCCTTAAAAGAAAGATCGGTAATGAGTAAATCAAAAGGTGAAGCGTCAATTTTACCGCGTTTAATTTTCAAAATAGCTTCATCACAATACTTGGTACAATGAATATCTACCTCTCCCATTTTTTCTAAAACTGACACTACTCCCAAATTGATACTATCAATATCTTCTACTACTAAAACTTTTTTAAACATATTATACTCTATTTATACAGGACAGCTTATCATCACTTTTAATCCTCCTGAATCATTTGAATCAAAAGTAATAGTTCCCTCAACTGTTTTTATACGACTTTCCGCATTTTTCAAACCATTTCTAAAAATAGTTTTTTCATCAGAAATTCCCACTCCGTTATCTGAATACTGTATCTTGATTGTACGGTTTATGAATTCAAACCGTACCATTACAAGAGAAGCCTTGCTGTGTTTCTTCATATTTACCATAAGCTCCTGTAAAATACGATAGATGACTATTTTTTTTGATTCCTCAACTGTATTCCAATGGATACTGTCAATTCCTGCCAAAATAATTTTCCGAGCATTCAACTGATATTCTCCCAGCATATTTTTTAAAATTGCTGTATAGTTTTCTCCGGTATCTATGCCGCTGTTCTCTTTTGAAATATTTCTTGTTCTGCTATATACATCCTCCAGACTATCCAGTAATTTCACCCGGTTGTCAGGTATGGAAAAATCGGTATGTTCTGTATAAGCAATGGTATTGTAAACATCATTCGCTAATTCGTCATGTATTTTTGCAGCAATACGTGTTTCTACCTTATACGCTTCTTCTAATTTTTCGCGCTTATGCCGTCCTTTGAGAATATAATACAAAAATACAATCAGGGCAGCCGTGAGAAAAAAAGCAGAAAGTAATAAAGTATTGGTAGTTTTCTGTTTCTCAATGACCAGTTTATTTTCTGCTGTCTTGGCTTTTAGCGAGAGGTTTTGTTCCAATTCCTGTGAGTAATCATATTTAATTTTTGCAAACTGATTTTTAGCGTTTGTACGTACATTCGTAATACTGTCATTTAACCGAAGGTATTCCAATGAATATTTTTTTGCATCTTCTCCGTCAGTCAGGTTGATGAGTTTTTTTAAGCCGGAAAGTTCCCCGTCAACTCCTTTAGAAACTCTCGAAAGCTGAACCGCTTTATTAACCAAACTGATTGCTTTTGATCTATCGGTATTTTCAAAAAGCTCTGCTATAATCAAATAATTTTCTACTATCTCTGATGTATTACCTAAACTATCATTAATATGCAAGGCTTGTTGAAGTTCTGAAAGTCCATCCTGTTTATTTATTTTAAAACGTGCACGGCCAATATTATATAAAACCAATGCCTTTTTATCTAAATTGTGAGCTAAAAAAGAAGAGGTTAATAAACTATCTAATTTCTGTAAAGCCAACTTTTCTTTCCCCGAATCAATATAAAGAGATGCAATATTGTTTTTCAAGACTAATTTACTCACAGTATCATTATCAAAGACCAATGCTCTATTATAAAATTCAATGCCTTTATCATAGTTTTTAGTATTCTGATAAGAAATACCTAGCAAATTAAATGCCTCCCGTAAATAACTTGAATCTTTTGCAGATTTAAGATATTTAAGGGCCTCAGTTGCTGCAACCTCGCATTCTGAATAATCATTGATAAGTTTATAAATACGAGACATCATGATAAAATTATACGCAATCCTAACACTATCTTTATCAGCCAGATATAAACCATTCGACCGTTTATAATTCAAATAAGCATTTTCAAATTCTGATTTACCGTAATAATAATCCCCTGTTAAAGAGGCTGCATATCCCTGATAATTATAATTCTTTTTTTGTAAAGCCAACTTTTCTAACTGATCAATATATGTTTTAGCACTGTCAGGAGATTCATATATATACAGTAACGTTTTATTTGCTGAAGCATGCCATAAAAGATTTTCATTGGCTATTTTTTTTGATAACGTAATAGCACTATCCAAAAGGATATTTTTTTGATAAAAAGGCAACGTATCCTGGTCGGCTTGTGACAGAAGCGTTTGTATTTGCTGTTCTATGGCTTTTTCTCCGCTGAATTTTGAAGGGCTTTTTTTATCACAGGATACCAAAAAGACTAAAAACAGTATAAAAAAAATAGAGGGAATTACTTTCATGTTTGAAAAATAAAATCCCTCTAAAGTTACATATTTTTGTTAAAACACCTAAAATATTATGGCTTTGTTGGCGGTTTTGGTGGTTTTATTGGTGTAAAACCTACTCCTGTTCCGCCACCATCACCATTTTTCACTTCATAATAATTGGTTTCCGGAGTTTCCTCGGCTGTGATTTCATCATCTACTGAACATGATGCCATAAGGGTACTTACAATAATACCTGCTACTAATATAAAAGATTTTTTCATCGTTACTTTGTTAAAAATTAGACATAGGTGTGGCTGTCCGGATCTTATCCGGGATTGGCACATTACACCGTTAAAAAACAGAGCTCTGTTTGGTTTGGGAAGTACTGTGAAGTTGCCTTATTGTTCTGTTTATACTTCCCAGATAAACATTGCAATGAGGTTATCCTCACAGTTTTAAAAAAATTAGTTTTGTACATTTGTCTCTGTTATAGGCAGGGACATGAACTAATTTCTGAGGCAAAGTAACTGCAGTTTTTTGTCTAAAGTCCTTACGGAATCCGATGTTTCCGATGTTTCCGACAAATGATGAAAAAATCCGATAATTCCTAATATTCCGACTATGGAAAACAATTATTCTGACTATAAAAAAGCGTTAAAAGCGAAATATGAACAAGAAAAAACAGGAGTAAATACAAGCTTTCTTTTGCAACTGACTCCTGCGCGATTAAGAGATTTGACACTCTATGTTTTTAGAGAAACCACCAATCCGGATGATCTTAAAACATTTCAACTTTTTATGGGGTTTCCATTTGATGCCGGAAATATTCAAAAAATAAAAAATAAGATTGATGCGTTCCGGCCCCTGATTAGTTTTTTAAAGAACCAATCGGATTTAGCCAATCCGGGTTCAGTAGAAATGTTGGCCGTTTTGCTGGATTTTACTCCAAGACCTTTCCATAAGTTTAGAAAAAAGACCGTAATAAATGAAAATACTTTTACTGATATTGATACAGAAGAAAAGAAAAACGATATAATTGAAAGGGTTGAAAATACGCCTCATGAAAATGAGACAACGGAAATTGATGAAAGCAAAATTGAAGTTGTTGATGAAGGAACACAAGATGAGGTGTTTCAGGATGAAATCATACACCCAAAGAATAGCAGTTTAATACATCTTATGTCATCAGGAGAAAATAAAGAAAGTGTACCAAAAAGAAATAAAATTTCGGTAAAGCAGAAAACATTTTTGGCCACAGGCTTAGGCATTTTGGCTTTGGGTACTTCTGTTTTCTATAATGTAAAAATGTCCTCACAACAAGAGTGCATGCAATGGAATAACGATCGTTATATTGCCGTTGATTGTAAAGGGATAAATACAGATACTATTCCCGATCCAATTCCTATTGATATATCGGTTATTGAAAAGTTCAGAAAGATAGCAGTAGATTCCACAACGGTATTTTTTAATGCCAAAGGCGATCCTATCGTTTGGTATTCTAAAAAACCATCAGGAGAGATTGATTTTTTTAACCAACCCGGATTACATCCTGAAACACAGGCAACTCTGCGTAAGATTACTACGCACATTATTAATAAATATGTGTTTCAGAATGAGTAACTGAACTCACTATAACAACAACTTATAGTTGTACCTATTTACAGTCTTACAAAATCTGCTTTCCACAAAGGGTATCTCTGCAGACGCTTATGAACACCTTATCGTAGCTATCTTACTTTCTTTAAAATCTGTTTTACACGAACAATTAGTGTTTCTGCAGGTATGCGATACATTTCCACAAACGCAAAAATCCTATTTCTAAAAGAACTTAAATGCAATTAAATTTTTAACTTAGCATCTTTAAATAGTTTTTATGATTAAAATGTTAACCAGCATCGGTAAGTATTTCATTATGATGGGCGAGATTTTCAAACGCCCTACCAAATGGAAGATAATGAAAAACTTAATTTTTAAGGAAATTGATGAATTGATCATCGGTTCTTTAGGTATCGTAGCATTTTTGTCCTTTTTCATTGGAGCTGTAGTTACGATACAGACCGCTTTGAATTTAAACAACCCTATCATTCCTAAATATCTTATCGGATTTACAGCCCGGCAATCTATTATTTTAGAATTTTCGCCAACGTTTATTTCTATTATTATGGCAGGTCGTATGGGATCTTATATTACCTCAAGTATCGGAACGATGAGAGTTACCGAACAAATCGATGCCTTGGAAGTTATGGGTATCAACCCATTGAATTATCTGGTTTTCCCTAAATTAATTGCTTCCTTTACGTATCCTTTTGTTATTGCCATCAGTATGTTTGTAGGAATTTTTGGTGGATATGTTGCAGGGAGTCTGGGAGGTTTTTTGGCACCAGAAGAATTTATTCACGGATTACAGGATGATTTCAATCCTTATCATATCACGTATGCTTTTATTAAAGCAGCGATATTCGGATTACTGCTTGCAACCATCCCATCTTATTTCGGGTATTATATGCAAGGTGGAGCATTGGAAGTTGGTAAAGCCTCTACCAAATCGTTTGTATGGACCAGTGTGGCTATTATTATTACCAACTATTTACTAACGCAAATACTCTTAGCTCAATGATAGAAGTAAAAAATATTGTAAAATCTTTTGACGGAAAAGAGGTTTTAAAAGGCATTACGACTACGTATGAAACGGGTAAAACAAATCTTATCATCGGTCAGTCGGGATCAGGAAAAACGGTAATGTTAAAGACGCTTCTAGGAGTTCATGTACCGGATAGCGGACAAATTATATTTGACGGGAGGGATTTTGCTGCTTTGACAGCAGATGAGCGAAGAGATTTGAGAACAGAGATAGGAATGGTCTTTCAGGGATCTGCTTTATTTGATTCTATGAATGTGGAAGAAAATATTGCTTTTCCACTAAGAATGTTCACCAAGAAAACGAATAAGGAAATAAAGGATCGCGTACAACAGGTAATTGAACGTGTAAATCTCGTGGATGCAAATAAGAAAATGCCTTCTGAAATTTCAGGAGGAATGCAGAAAAGGGTAGCTATTGCAAGAGCCATTGTCAACAATCCTAAGTATCTGTTTTGTGACGAACCCAATTCCGGGCTGGATCCTAAAACAGCTATTGTAATTGATACATTGATTCAGGAGATTACTCATGAATACCAAATGACCACTGTGATCAATACACATGATATGAATTCCGTGTTAGAAATCGGAGAAAATATTGTTTTTCTGAAAAACGGAAAACTCGTATGGTCCGGAAACAGTGAGGAAATAATGAAAACAAATAATGAAGATATTGTGGATTTTGTGTATTCTTCGGAATTACTGAAAGAAATCAGACGCTTTCACAACAACCAAAAATAAAAAATCGCTCTTAGGGGCGATTTTTTTTATTTTAATACCGTACTATTTTAATATCCGGTTTGTGTTTTAAAATTTCTGTTACAAATTGTTCATTCGTATAAGGACTGATGTAGAGCTCTTCATATTTATCATACTTAATAATCAGACCTTTACTTGCCATAGCCGGCTTATTGCCCGCCCACAAGGTTTTCCCTACCACAATCTCACGAATTCTCTCTATTGCAATTTTCCCGCTCAAAAATCCGCTTCTATAGAAGAAAAAACCATTTTCTATGCGGTAATAGGTATAAGCAACCAATAAGGACATTAAAGCAACAATAAGTACAAATGACCCCATGACGACCAATATATCCGATAAAAAAATATCGGAACGAAACCCAATGATTAATGTACCGATAACAAAAAGGCAAAAAAACAACGTCAGCATTTGGTAAAAGCCCTCTTTTCTTGTTTTGAATTTCATAGTATTACATTTTAAAATAGTCTAAAAATACTTCTTTATAGGCTGAAGATATTTCTGAGCATTCTGCTGAACAAAATCTTCTTTTAAAACCTTCTTTTTTGTTTCTATGGCTTTGTCAAAGTTCTTTTGTGATACATCTAAATCTGCCTGCCGTTGATTGAATTTACTGCTTCGGAAAAATCATTCAGAGATTGATAGTTATCTGCAAGAGACTTATAGCCATGTGCCAATGAGACGAGATCTTTCTTGTCTAATGCCTGTTCAATCTTTTTTGTCGCCTTTTTTGCATTGGCAACCTGCAATGAATCCTGAGCATATAAATGACCACTTCCGATTATGGCAGTCCACAAAAACCCTATGACTAAATATATTTTCATTTCTACAAAGAAAAACAATCTTTTGCAATGTGTTATGCTTTTTACCAAGTGAAATACGGGTTTCACCCAGTGTGTCAATTTTGGTTTGTTTTTGCGTTTACTTTTACTTCAATGAAAATTAATTTTAAAATCTATCATCTTATGAAAACAATTATTGTAAGAACTGTAATTGGCGTACTTTTTTTATCGGGAGCCATCACAACGCAACACCATTTAACAATCAGGGAGCAAACAATCCTGAAAAAGAATTATTAAAGAAAGACAATACTACCAAAATACAGGTTGCTTTACTACTCGATACCTCAAGCAGTATGGACGGTCTGATTGAACAGGCAAAATCACGTTTGTGGAATATTGTCAATATGCTGACTACTTTAAAATATAACGGAAAAGCGCCACAAATAGAATTGCCTTGTACGAATACGGAAATGACGGAATTTCCGAAAAATTATATCCGAAAAGTAGCTCCGTTAACACAGGATCTGGATTTGATCTCGGAAAAATTATTTTCTTTAAAAACCAACGACGGACAGAAATATTGCGGAGCAGTCATAAGTTCTGCTACAGAGCAACTTGAGTGGAACAAAAACAAAAGCAGTATGAAACTGATTTATACTGCCGGAAATTAGCCTTTTAATCAGGGAACAATTCATTACAAAGAAGCGATAAGTAAAGCCCGTAAATATTTATATATCAATGCCATTAAAACTATATTGAGGAAGAAATGGAAAAAAAGCGGAAATTCAGAAGATGATTTGGGTAATGCCATAGAAAGTTCTATTATCAAAATTGCCCTGAAAAATGGTTACAAAAAAGACTAACTAAAAAAGTGAAAGAGAGATTGATGACGAATACAATCTCTCTTTCCATTAAAAAAATTACTCAACCACAATTTTTCGGTTTACTGCTGTTTCTGACAGAAACAATTCATGGAACCGTTATAACATTCTTTTATTTTTCATAATTATTTTTAACAAAGAACGCTTTTGTAGTTTATCAGAATATCACTTTAATACTACTAAATCATTATATTAATCAGCGTGTTTGGCATCCAAAGCATATAAAGCAAAAGTTCCGAGCCAATGACTCCCCATATAATCATCATTGGTAATATTTTTCAGAGAATAGGACAAATGTTCATCGGCTATTTTTCGGATGTATTGTAATTCGGGTAGTTTATCTGCAATTTTATATAAAGCTGCAGCTCTGCTAAAATTCACTCCGTCTAAATGCACCAGATGGCCATCAGTTCTGTCGGAAACCACCCCCACTTCAAGTGTAAAATCCTTTTTTAGCAATACAGGTAAAAAATCAGAAAGCCATTTTTTATACGTAGTACTTTCAAGTATTTTACTCATCAGCAGCGCTTCTTCGAGGCATGGAGACAAGAAGTCATGACCACTTGGTTCAAATGCGAGATTGCAATTTTTATCATTGGAATACAATCTTTTTGCATGGAGCACCATCAGTTCTTCAAATTTTTTGTTTTTTGCCGATCGTGCGTAATCCAGTGATAGCGATAATCCGAAAGCGGTATTATCATGGGTGCCGGTTCGTATCGGATAGTTTAGTTTCGGTAAATAAACTTCATACCGCTCTATAAGCAAATCTGTCAACGGTTGTAAAGTTGCACTCCATCTTTTAGCATCTGCATCATCCCAGCTATTTAAGGATTCCTGTAGCTTAAACAGCCATGCCCAACCATATGTACGCTCAAAATTCAGGTTATTCTTATCTTTAAAAAAAGCCATTTCCACAGCGATATTTTCTTGCGTAATGTGCTGGTCTAATAATTTTCTTACCTCATGGTTTTTATCGATTTCAGGAAATTCTTTCATCAGTTTGATGATCGACCAATAGCCATGTACAGCGGAATGCCAATCAAAACAACCGTAAAAAACAGGACGCAATTGTTTTGGTGTTTTTAAATCAGCAGCACTCCCTAACGTCTGTCCCAGTTTATTTGGATATTCTGTAGTAAGACAATGTACCGGTAATTCAAATATTTTTTGTGCCTGCACAAAATCAAGAGCAATTTCCTGTTCTCTTATCGTTTCATTTACTGTTTCTTTTTTAGACTCACAAGCTGTTAGTGCAATGAGTAAGGTACATAATAGTATACTTTTTTTCATCTATCTGTTTTTATGATTCAATAATATCAATGGTGCAGTTAGTTTGTTACTTCTGACTACCAAAGATAAGCATTTCAGATATTTCAGTACTTCTTTACATTTTGTGAATGGTATTATCCTGAATATATGTTGCTCACAGACACTTTTTTGTACACCCTTTTTTATGAAAACGTAAAACGCTTGTTTATGCAGATAAAAAAGCCCCGAACAGTAAACTATTCGGGGCTTTTATTTTTATTTAGGTTAAGGAACTATTCCTGAGAAACATATTTCTCCATTATTCCCTGCAATTCCAAAGAAAATTCTTCGTTAACTTTTCCAAGTTCGTCATTGAATTGCTGTCCGTTTTCAATTTCCGGAAGGTTTAATTGTCTGGTTGTTTCTATATCTTTCATAGAACCTTTAAACTGTTCTAATGTATAGTATTTACCAATAACCTTTGTTGATTTGTCGATTAGGTTGTTTACAGAAGAATCAAATTCTTTGGTAAAATCTGCCTTTTTATCATCAGCAACCGCCGCTAATAACTGACCTTTTATACCATCAACCTGTTCTTTCATTCCTGAAACTTCCAAAAACTTCATCACTTCTCCCTTCATGGCATCACCGGATTGTGCCATTCCTATTTGCGAAATCAATACAAACGCAAATAACATTACTAACTTTTTCATCTAATTTTTTTAATATTGAAAAGGGAAATTACCCATTTTCTGTTTATTTATTAAATAAAAAATGTTAATTTTTTTAGAAATCAAATTTAATACCCTGAGCTAAAGGAAGTTCTGTTCCGTAATTGATGGTATTGGTTTGTCTTCTCATATAAGCTCTCCAAGCATCCGATCCTGACTCACGTCCACCACCTGTTTCTTTTTCACCACCAAAAGCACCACCGATTTCAGCTCCTGAAGTACCGATATTGACATTAGCAATACCACAATCCGAACCTGCCTGAGACAAGAATAATTCCATTTCTCTTACATTATTAGTAAAGATAGAAGAAGATAATCCTTGCGGAACTCCATTCTGAATTTCTATTGCTTCTTCGATTGTACTGTATTTTAATACATACAAGATTGGTGCAAACGTTTCTTCCTGTACAATTTCAAATTCGTTTTTAGCTTCAATGATACATGGTTTTACATAACAACCGCTTTCGTATCCTTCTCCTTCCAATACACCACCTTCAACAATGATGTTTCCTCCTTCTTTTTTAGCTTTTTCTATTGCATTTAAATAATCCTGTACTGCTTTTGTATCAATCAGCGGACCTACGTGATTATTGGCATCCAATGGATTTCCAATTTTTAATTGAGCATACGCGCTTTTTAACGTAGCAATTGTTTTATCGTAAACACTTTCGTGTACAATTAATCTTCTTGTAGAAGTACAACGTTGTCCTGCTGTACCTACAGCTCCGAACACCGCTCCTACTAATACCATACTCAAATCTGCATGTTCTGAAACGATGATGGCATTGTTTCCTCCCAATTCAAGAATGGTATTTCCGAAACGCTCAGCTACTGTTTTTGATACGTGACGTCCGATTCTTGTAGATCCTGTAAAAGAAACCAAAGGCATGCGTTTGTCGTTGTTGATCAAATCACCTGAAGCATTTCCTGTAACAATACAGCTTACTCCTTCAGGAATATCGTTCTTTTTAAATACTTCGTTGATGATGTTCTGGCAGGCAACTGCACAGATAGGTGTTTTTGAACTTGGTTTCCACACTGCAACGTCTCCACAAACCCATGCAAGCATAGAGTTCCATGACCATACAGCAACAGGGAAGTTAAATGCAGAAATGATTCCTACTACTCCAAGTGGGTGGTATTGTTCATACATTCTGTGCTGTGGACGCTCTGAATGCATAGTATATCCGTATAATTGTCTTGATAAACCAACTGCAAAGTCACAGATATCGATCATTTCCTGAACTTCTCCCAAACCTTCCTGAAGGCTTTTTCCCATTTCATAAGAAACCAGTTTTCCTAAAGCATCTTTCTTTTCGCGTAAAGCATCTCCGATCTGTCTTACGATCTCTCCTCTTTTTGGAGCAGGAACCATACGCCATGTTTTGAAAGCTTCTGTTGCTTTTGAAACCACAGCTTCGTAATCTTCTTTAGTAGATGATTTTACTTTTGCGATAAGTTTACCTGTAGCCGGTGAATATGACTCGATAATATCTCCATTTGAAAACCAATTATTTCCTGTTGAAGTTCCTTCATTAACTTCTTGAATTCCAAGTTGTTTTAATGCTTCTTCTATTCCGAAAGAATCTTGATGTGACATTCTAAATGTGTTTAATGTTTATTATCTGCTAAGATACAAATATTTAGAAAATCACAAAGCAAAGTTTATTTTACGAATCTTTCATCAGTGGGCATAATTTCACCACAGTTTTTACAGGTTCTTAACGCTTCTGACTGATAAAAATGTTTAAAATGAGGAAGAAAATCTTCTTCTATGTCGTTTAGTACAAAATAAACTTCGTGCAGTTTTTCATTACAATGCTCACAGTACCATATGAGTCCGTCTTTTGCTCCGGCCTCTTTTCTTTTGTTTTCTACCACAAGACCGATAGAACCTGCTGTGCGAATTGGGGAATGGTGCATTTTTGCAGGCAGTAAAAACATATCTCCGGGTCCTAAAGTAAGTACTTCTTTTTTACCCTGATGCTGAACGGCAATCTGTATATTGCCTTCCAACTGATAAAAAAGTTCTTCAGATTCATTGTAATGGTAATCTTTTCGTGCATTAGGTCCTCCGACAATCATTACGATATAATCTTCCGAATCTACATATAGATTTTTATTAGCAACAGGTGGTTGCAATAAATGTCTGTTTTCTTCTACCCACTTATGCAGGTTAAATGGTTTCTTTAATGCCATACTTTACTGTTTTTTATCTGCCGCTTAACCATGATTGCGGGTTATTGTATGTTGAATTTTGTGTCAATACAAATTTCAGAATGGCTACTCCTTCGGTATTTGTAGCTACCGTTCCTATTTTTTGTTTGGTTGAGACTTTTTGTCCTTTGCTGACCGATACAGAACTCAGATTCTGATATACGGTTATATACTCACCGTGTCTCACAAATACGGCACGTGTTCCACCAATGATTTGTATGTTCATTACTTCACCTTCAAATACAGATCGTACGCTGGCTTCTTTTTCCGTTGTTATTTCAACTCCACTATTGTGAATGGTTAAACTGGAATGTACCGGGTGCGGCTGATCTCCGTATTTCAGAGAAATATATCCTTTTTCTACCGGCCATGGCAATCTTCCCTGATTGGCTCTGAAACTGTTTGCCAGTGTTTTTTCTTCCGGTGTCAGTTCAAATTTAGACGAAGAGGTGCTTGTGGTTGATTTAGTAACCGTCTGCCCTTTTGCTTTTGCCTCTCTTTCAGCTTTTTCACGTGCTTTTCTGTTTGCCTCTTCAATGGCTTTCTGAATCACCGCTTTGATCTCACGATCTATTTTTTTAGTTTCTTCCTGCTTTTTACGGATCTGATCGTTGTATTTTTTCTGATCTTTCTTTACAAGACCCATCAGCACATTCTGTTCCTTACGGTCTTCTTCCAGACTTTTACGGTTGGTTTCCTGTTCTGCAATAATGGCCTGCTGTTTTTTCTTCTGGATTTCCAGTTTGTTGTTTAACTCAACAAGTTTTTCTGTTTTTTCACGGATTTCATCCCCCTGCGTTTTTCTGAATTTGGCATATTGCTTCATGTATTGCATGCGCTTATAGGCCTGAAGAAAACTGTTTGAAGATAAAACAAAAAGTATTCTGCTTTGTTCTGAACGTGACTTATAGGTTTTTACAATGGTTTTTGCATAATCCTCTTTTAGAATTTTCAATTCTCTGTTGAGTTTATTTGTTGCCAGTGTATTGACATAAATATCGTTGGAGATGACCTTGCTCTGCTTTTGTGAATTGGAGATAAGCTCTGTGGTAAGTTTTATCTTTTTATTTTGTGCCGTAATTTCATTGAGAATATTGCGCTCTTTCTTTTTCTCGCTGTTCAGCAATGATCGTACTTCCGATATTTCTTTTAAAATCTGTGCTTTACGCTGTTCAAGCTTCTGCTGTTGCGCTTCATAATCCTGAGCGTGAATATATGTAAAAGAAAAAAATAATATGAATAGGAATAAAATGCGTTGCATTGCTGTGATGTTTGTCTTATTTAGTTAAACTGGATCGATTTATAGTTTTCAGGAATTCTGTATGGAAATGACAATGCCGGATTTACGGTTATTTTGTTATAGCTTACTTTAAAATTATTGTCTCCTTTTTGAATGGCTTTGATAAGAATATCTTTAGGCAGTTCTATTCCGTCAACTTTCTGATATCCGCTGTAATCTATTACTAATTTATTGGTACTGTTTTTCTGAGAAATGTTCATCTGCTTAAGCTGCATCAGCCCGTTCAAAAGATAAATCATCTCAAAATTAGGTTTATCATCTTCTAATTTATACAGTTTATTTTCTACTTTATAGCTAAGCTGTTTTTCCTTTAAATTGAAAAGAGCATTTCCTATGAGCAAATTTTCTATTTTTTCGTAATCCAATTTTGTTCCTAAAAAAGTACTCAAAAATTCAAAATCACCGTCATAATATGTATTATTAACCGTCTCATAATAGCTCACTCTATCAGGAGTAATCAAAAGACGGGCTCCGGTAATCCCCAGTTTCTTCAATGTAATCAATATTTGTCTGCCTCTTTCTATACGGATATCTGCATTCAGTGACATTGGTAATACATTGGCTTCCAGCTCGCCGTTGATCTGAAGAGTTTTAAAATCTTTATTGATGGCATAATGACCGTCAACAATTTTAAGGTATGCCGCTTCAAAAGTTTTAGAAGATTCAGTAACAGATTTGTCCGCTTCTTCTGATACAGAAGCCGGAGGCATATCTACCATTCCTTTTTTAGACTTACAGGAATATGACAGAATAATCAACAAAAATAATAAAAGTGCTCTTTTCATAACTTATATAATACAAATGTATAAGTTATCTACAAACCGCAGACCATTTTTTTTTGAAAATTATAAAAACCATATGTATTGTTTAAGAACTGTAATTGATTGTTTTATGTTTTTGTATCAGATATTTCACGGATTATTCTGCAACCGATTGCTTTTGCTTAAAATCCTGTACCTCTTTTCCAGTTTTTTCGAGAGCTATTTTATACCACTCTTCCATTAACGGAAATACTTTTTTTGACGTACTTTCTATGGGGATATAAAACAGGGATTGGGAGAGGGTTTCTTCCGACACTAATAAATTATTGAAATTGAGTTTCTGGAAAATATTAAAGACAACACTGATGATCAGAATCATTTTCAATCCTTCAAAGACAGCTCCGGCCAGGCGATTGACACCTCCCAGTGCCAGTGTTTTGATTACTCTGGTCAAAACTTTTCCCAATTGATGGATCAGTATTAAAACACCTAAAAAGGTAAGCACAAAAGCAACCAATGTCACCATATTTGCATTCCATTGGGTGGCTTTCAATATATAGTCTCTGAATAAAAATGAAAATTTCAGTGCAATAAAAATCCCTGCCACCAAAGAAACCAGTGAAATAAGAGAAATAACCAATCCGTTTTTAAAGCCCTTGTAGAGTGAATATCCTAAAAGACATGCAATAATAATATCGATAATGTACATACGCAATGAAAAAGCAAAGATATAAATTACTTACAGTTTTTAATTTTTGAATGTATCTTTGCAGAAAGGAAAAAAATATATGGCAAGAGATGAAGTATTAAAAAAGCGTTGGGATGTATTGGTCGATAAACTATCCAAACAATTTGCCGACGGCGAAATTCTTGATTTAGACGCTATTATTTATCTGATAGGAGTACAGGAATTAGGAAAAGTAAGAAAGTTCAAGAAAGACGATAAGATCAATCTGATGCATATAGCTATCTGCCGTTTGCTGGAGCCATACGGTTATTATGAGTTTTCTCATGTAGATGAAGATGGCTGGCCTCATTATGAAATAAAAGAGAGTTTGCCTCCGTTAAAAGCAGGTGAACAGTCTGTTTTAATGAAAGAAGCGATTGTTTCATATTTTGTAGCAACCGAATATATTAACTAAAAAAGGAAATAGCATTTTTTGTCTAAAACAAATAATGTAACTTTGCCCTATCCATGCAGATAAAAAAATGATCGATAAAATAAAAGAATTAATCAGCGAAGCTGAGGCATTCAAAGCGGAGAACAAGGATGCCTTAGAGGCATACAGAATAAAATTTGCCTCAAAAAAAGGAATTTTAAACGATTTGTTTTCAGAGTTTAAAAATGTTCCTGCGGAAGCAAAAAAAGACTATGGTCAGGCAATCAATGCGTTGAAGACTATTGTTGAAGAAAAAATCAGAAGTACACAGGAAGCGTTTGAATCCAATGAGGAAACAAAAAGTTTTTATGGCGATCTTACACGTCCCGGAACTCCGATTGAGCTTGGTGCCCGTCACCCTATTTCGTTGGTAAAGAATCAAGTAATCAATATTTTTTCCAATATCGGTTTTAATGTTTCAGAAGGACCGGAAATTGAAGATGACTGGCATAATTTTGAGGCGCTTAATTTCCCTGAACATCACCCGGCACGTGACATGCAGGATACTTTTTTTGTACAAACAAATCCGGAAATGTTGCTGCGTACACATACCTCATCTGTACAAACACGTTATATGGAAAACAATAAACCTCCAATCCGTACTATTTCTCCGGGAAGGGTTTACAGAAATGAGGCTATTTCTGCCCGTTCACACTGTATCTTCCATCAGGTAGAAGGTTTGTATATTGATAAGGATGTTTCTTTTGCAGATTTAAAACAAACATTACTTTATTTTACAAAAGAAATGTTCGGAAAATCAAAAATCCGTTTGCGTCCGTCTTATTTTCCATTTACAGAACCGAGTGCAGAACTTGATGTTTACTGGGGATTAAAAACAGAAACGGATTACAGAATTACAAAAGGTACCGGTTGGTTAGAGATTATGGGATGTGGTATGGTAGATCCGAATGTATTGAAGGCATCTAATATTGATCCGACTAAATACAGCGGTTTTGCTTTTGGAATGGGTATCGAACGTATGGCAATGTTGCTGTATCAGATTGGAGATATCCGTATGTTTTATGAAAACGATGTGCGTTTTCTTGAACAGTTCAAATCGAATTTCTAAAAAGAACCTTATAAGTTCTTATAATATGATAAAAAAATAATCCGGAAAATTGTCCGGATTATTTTTTTATCTACCCTTTCGGGTAATTTTATTTTTTTTCATTCATTTTTGCTACCACTGTTTTGATATCCTGTTCTTTCTTTTTCGGATAGATCAGCAATACATCTTTTTTATCTACAATGATATAATCACAAAGTCCGTCAATTACTACTTTCTTTCCCTGATCGGTACGTACAATATTATTGGTCGCATTTTCCAGAAAAACGTTAGCGTTGACAACGGCATTTTCATTTTCATCTTTAGGCAGTTTATCATAGAGAGAACCCCATGTTCCAAGATCATTCCAATCAAAGGTTGCCGGTAACACAAATACGTTTTCAGCTTTTTCCATAACAGCATAATCAATGGATATGTTTTCTGCTCTGTAATAGGTCTGATCAATGAATTGTTTTTCTTCCCTTGTGTTGAAAGCAGGTTCTCCTGCTTCAAATAACTCATACATTTCGGGTTGAAAATCTTTAAATGCTTTTAGTATGGCTGCTACACTCCAGATAAAAATACCTGAATTCCATAAGAAGTTCCGTTTCTGTATGAATTTTTTAGCCGTTATATAATCCGGCTTTTCTCTAAACTGTACGACTTTTTTTATCGGATTGGTATCCAATCGGTCATATTCGATATAACCATAACCCGTATTCGGAAAAGTCGGTAATATTCCCAGCGTCATCAGTACACGTTCTTTTTCACAGGCATCAAATGCTTTCTGAAGATTGGCTACAAACTGTACTTCATCTTCAATCCAGTGATCACTTGGCGCTACAATCATTAAGGCATCCGGATTTTTCTTTTTTACTTTCATGGAAGCATACAGAATGCATGGAGCCGTATTACGCATTTCAGGTTCCAGAATGATCTGTCCTTCTGTAAGTTCCGGAAGCTGTTCTAATAAAAGATCACGGTATTTTTCATGAGATAAGATCAATATGTTCTCTTTTGGAATGAGCTGGCTTAGTCTGTCAAAGGTTTTTTGAATCAATGTTTCTCCGGTCCCCAGCATATCGTGGAACTGTTTAGGAAACTCAGGTGTGCTTACAGGCCAGAAGCGCGATCCTACTCCACCAGCCATCAATATTGCGTAATAGTTTTTATTCATTTTTTTTTAATCAACTTTTAATAGTTCGACTTCCGCATTGGGTTTAAACAGATATATTTTACCTGTTTTTACTTCTGTGCATTCAAATCGTTTGACGCGCAAAGCGCCTTTTTTAAATATTTTTCCGTTGTAAATTCTAAAATAACTCCCCAAAGGTAAATCATTCATAAATATTTGCTCTGTAGGTTCGTCAAAACTTTTTAAAATCATAGACAATCGGGCATCCGTATCGCTGCTCGCTGTCGGATTCTGAAAATGAGCTGCCACTACCGGAAGTACTTTTTCAGGGAAGATATGCGTGTTTATAAACGGCAGCATAAGCAGCCGAAAAGTTTGTTTCCACTCTATTCCATGCGGCTTGATTCTGTTTCCAAATTTCTGAAAAGCAACCAGATGGGCTATTTCATGAATAAGGGTGATCAAAAATCTGTATTTGTTCAGATTGGCATTTACTGTGATATGATGCTTTCCATCGGGATTTCTGCGGTAATCGCCATGACGCGTTACACGCTCATTGACAATTTTGAGATGTACCCTATAGTTTTTTATGAGTTCAAATACCGGAGCTACCGCATGTTCGGGAATATATCGTATTAAAATTTCTTCCAATATTACGGTGTTGAAGATGAGACCTGTAAAATTTTACCATTGAAATAGGCATTTCCCGTAAGGGCAAAGTTCACGATATAATCTGCCATTCCCTGTGGGTTGATTGGTGCCTGATATCCCGGAAAAGCTTCTTCCAGCATTTCTGTCTGCACAGCACCCAATGCCAATACGTTGAAAGCAACTCCCTGTTCTTTGTATTCTTCTGCCAGCAGTTCAGATAAGGTAATTACCGCTCCCTTGCTTGAACTATAAGCAGCAAGACCCGGGAATTTTAAACTGCCCTGAATTCCTCCCATACTGCTGATGGTGACCACATGCGAATGTGCAGGCATGAATGGCAATACCAAACGGTTTAAAGCGGCTACTCCAAATACATTTACTTTATAGACATATTCAAATTCTTCTGAAGACAAATCTTTAAAGGGTTTGTTTACAATGGCCCCCGCATTATGAATGAGAATGTCAACGTGTTTCCATCGCTGTATTATAGCCTCTCTTACCTTTTCCAGATCATGTGTATCTGACAGATCTGCACTGATATGGATAACGTTGGCAAGAGCGGTTAGCTCCGGATTTGTTTTTCTTGATACAGCCAGAATCTGATGTCCTTCAGCTGCCAGTTTTTTCACCAGTTCTAAACCGATTCCTCTGCTGGTACCGGTGATTATTATGTTTTTCATTCGTTTTTTAATTTTATTTCCTGTGTATCTGCATTGATCATCTGAGTTACCACAGGCAGTAATTTATTTGTTAAGTCCGTCATGTGTTTTGTGTCCATCAATTCAAACTCATCTTTTACATGATGGTAATACTCAAAATTTTTAAAATCGAAAGTACAAATGGTCTGTGACGGTACATTAAAGGTTACATAAAACGGAAAGTTATCCGATGCCATAAACAGGCGATACTGCAATTCGTCCGGTAAAAAGCCTACGAATGACGGATCTTTAGCATAACGGTTTAATTTCTCTGCCATGTTTGATTTTTTAAAACCGGTGATAAAGGTTTGAAAATCTCTTTTCATAGGCACACCTACCATCTCAAAATTCAACATGGTATATAAATTGAAATTTTGTTCTTTCAGTTTCTCTGCCAGATGACGTGAACCTAACAGGCCTTTTTCTTCTGCAGAAAAATAAACGATGAGTACACTTCTTTTATTGTTGTTGGCTGTTGCCAGATATTTAGCGATTTCAGATACCATGGTCGTACCTGATGCATTGTCATTAGCACCGTTGGCAATATCATCTCCTGCTACAGCTGCAATTCTTCCAATATGATCGTAATGCGCCCCTATGATGACAAACTCGTTTTTTAATACCGGATCTTTTCCTTCTATATATCCTACAATGTTATAGGCCGTAGGCGTAAAATTAGACAAGGTATCTCTATAGCTTGCAAAATAAGGTTTTATTCCGTTTTCTTTGAACTGGTTTTCCAGATAATCAGCAGCCAAAGCAATGCCTGCTGAGCCCGAATCCCTCCCTTCCAATTCATCAGAAGTAAGGTATGCTAGAGTTTCAATAACATTCTTTTGGTCAACCTGATAATCGGTAATTGCCCGTTGTGGCGACTTGCAGCCAACTGCCGCAAGGGCTAAGAAAAACAGTATTTTTTTCATATCTGTGAAGTTTTAAACAAAAATAATAAAAAAACCCGTTTTGAAGTTCCAAAACGGGTTTTTATAGATGATATATGGTGTTTATGCAAGCATTGTCACCGGATTTTCAATATAATTTCTCAACGTTTGCAGGAATTCAGCTCCTGTAGCTCCGTCTACTGTTCTGTGATCGCATGCCAACGTTACTTTCATGGTGTTACCTACCACAATTGCACCGTTTTTAACAACAGGTTTTTCTATTATAGCTCCTACTGAAAGAATCGCAGAATTCGGTTGGTTGATGATGGAAGTAAACTCTGTGATTCCGTACATTCCTAAGTTAGAAACGGTAAAAGTACTGCCTTCCATTTCTTTAGGCTGTAACTTTTTGTTTCTTGCTTTTGCTGCAAGGTCTTTTACCGAAGCCCCGATTTGCGTTAAGCTCATCTGATCTGTAAAAGGAACTACAGGAACCACCAATCCATCTTCTACAGCAACTGCTACTCCTATGTTGATGTGATGGTTGATTACGGTAACGTCATCTTTCCACTGAGAGTTGACTCTCGGATGTTTTTTTAATGCCATCGCACATGCTTTTACCACCATATCGTTGAATGATACTTTGGTATCCGGCACTGTGTTGATGATTTTTCTGGATTCCATTGCGTTATCCATATTGATTTCAATCGTCAGGTAGTAATGTGGAGCCGTGAATTTTGATTCCGCCAAACGACGCGCAATGGTTTTACGCATTTGCGAATTTTTCACTTCTTCTGTCTGCATTTCTCCTGCCGGAACAAATGCTTTAACAGGAGCTTCTGCTGTTTTTTCCTGTGCCGGTTTTGCAGCCGCTGCAGCCGGAGTAAAGCTTTCTACATCGCTTTTTACAATACGTCCGTTTTCTCCGGAACCTTTTACCTGTGCGATGTCAATTCCTTTATCCTGTGCTATTTTTTTAGCCAAAGGCGAAGCAAAAATTCTGCCTGTACCTGATGTTGTATTTGCTGTATTCGTTGTAGCTGGAGATAATTCTACTACTACCGGTTTTTCATCTTCTTGCTCAGCTGCCTCTTTTGGTTTTTCAGTCGCTTTTGGTTTTGACGCCGTTTTACCGCCGTTTGCCACCACACCCGATACATCGGTTCCCTCAGGACCAATGATCGCCAAAACGCTGTCAACCGGAGCAGATTGACCTTCTTCAATACCAATATGAAGTAAGGTTCCGGAATAAAACGATTCGAACTCCATCGTTGCTTTGTCCGTTTCTATTTCTGCCAGAATATCACCTTCAGAAACTTTGTCTCCTACTTTTTTCAACCAGGTTGCAACGGTACCTTCTGTCATGGTATCGCTTAGACGCGGCATGGTAATGACGCTTACTCCTTCCGGCATTTCCGCCGTTTCTTCCTCAGCAGCTGTCGCTTCTTTTTTATTTTCTGAAGGAACTTCTTCTTCTTTTTCTTCTTTTTCTTCTTTTTTCGGAGTTTCCTTTTCTTCTTTAGCAGTTTCTTTTTTTGCGTCTCCGCTCAATAACCCTGCGATATCTTCTCCTTCTTCTCCAATGATTGCCAGAACACTGTCAACTGGTGCCGACTCACCTTCCTGAATTCCGATATGCAGCAGAACACCCGAATAGAAAGATTCAAACTCCATAGTAGCTTTATCTGTTTCAATCTCTGCCAGTATATCTCCTTCAGAAATTTTATCGCCCACTTTTTTCAACCAGGTCGCAACGGTACCTTCTGTCATGGTATCGCTTAGACGCGGCATTGTTATAATTTCTGCCATAGCTTATAATTTATGTGATAAAAATGGATAATCTTTTTGGTCATACACCACATCATACATCACGTTTTTCTCCGGATATGGTGATTCTTCTGCAAATTTCTCACATTCCGATACCAAATCTTTTACGCGTTGGTCAATGGTTTCGATTTCCTCTTCCGTTGCCCAGTTGTTTTCCTTGATTACATCAAGTACCTGCGTAATCGGATCTATTTTTTTGTATTCTTCTACTTCTTCTTTGGTACGGTAATGCTGTGCATCAGACATGGAATGTCCTCTGTATCGGTAAGTTTTGATTTCCAAAAACGTTGGTCCGTCTCCACGACGTGCTCTTTCCATTGCATCATACATGGCTTCAGCTACTTTTACCGGATTCATACCATCTACGGCATAACTCGGCATTTCGTATCCCAATCCCAATTTCCAGATATCAGTATGGTTAGCTGTTCTTTCTACAGAAGTACCCATTGCATATCCATTGTTTTCACAAATGAATACTACCGGAAGCTTCCACAACATCGCCATATTAAACGCTTCGTGCAATGATCCCTGACGTGCTGCTCCATCTCCGAAATAGGTCAATGAAACACCACCTGTACCCAAGTACTGCTCTGCAAAAGCCATACCTGCTCCTACCGGAATCTGTGCTCCTACAATACCATGTCCGCCATAAAAACCGTGTTCTTTAGAAAAAATGTGCATAGAACCTCCCAAACCTTGAGAAGTACCCGTACCTTTTCCTAAAAGCTCTGCCATAATACGTCTCGGATCAACTCCCATACCAATTGGCTGAACGTGGTTTCGGTATGCCGTAATCATTTTGTCTTTTGATAAGTCCATTACGTGCAATGCACCCGCTAATACAGCTTCCTGACCATTATACAAATGCAGAAAACCTCTCACTTTTTGCTGAATATATAAAGCGGCTAATTTATCTTCAAATTTTCTCCAAAACAGCATGTCTTCATACCATTTTAGATATACTTCTTTTGTTATTTCTTTCATAAATAAACTTATCTATTTTTAAAAGATCAAAATAAAATTTAATCTTTTTTAGGATTGTAGCAAAAATAAGACATCGCTATAAAACTAAAAAATAATTTCTATGAATTTTATTTTAATTGTGATTTTAAAAGATAGAGAGCTAACGACAATGTATGCATCTATAATCAATAATATTCATCAGAACTCGAGAGCAAGGTTTAGTTGACAGAAATATTATTACGATTATGCTCTCAAATTTAAAAGAAAAATAAGACGAGGATATGACTAAAAGTCTAATCAAATCAAAGTGAGCAATATTAGGAAACCGAAAAAGATCAAAATGACGGATTTTATTTTTTTATTCAAATTTATTTCTTATTATTGTTATTTATTAACAACACATTAAAAAACAAAGTTTTACAAACAAACTATAGTATACAAATTGTAATTTACCGCTTCACTTTCAGCGAAACCTAATTGTCAGAAAATTCAAATTTATAGAACGCAGTGAACAGTATTAAGCCTATACTTTTCACTCTATTAAATACAATAAGCAACTATTATAACACATACTGTATGAATTTTCCACACCATTAAAACTTGAAGACACCATTATAATAATTCAAAAAACCATACACCATGAAAAATATATTGATCCTGTTTTTAATTTGCCTTTTACCGGCAATAGGTTTTTCTCAGGAAAAACAAAATGATCTTTTAAATGATAAAGCGTACAAAAAATATGAGAAAAAAGCTTTAGAATTATATTCTTCAACAGCCTATAACGCCTACAGCGATTCGATGCATGACTTCTCAACAGGGTTGGGAAAAACAGATTTTGATTTTGGTGATAGTGACTTTAGAAAATGGCTGGATGTACATTTTGATAAAACAGACTTTAAGTCTAAAGAAGAAGCTGTTTTTTTGTATGAAAGATACCATGCTAGTGCAACAGAAGAACTTTTCAACAGAATAAGAGAGGTCAGTAATGATGGATATGCATTACGGCTGCAATATGGAGCAGAAGTTTTTGATGCTGCTTTTCAAGTCATTTTAAATAAAGCATTACAATCTAAAAAATTATAGTCAGGCAACAGAAAGTTCAGAAAGACTTTGAGCTTGATCAGTAGTCATAAAATAAAAAAACGCAATCTTTACAGATTGCGTTTTTTATGAAGTGCGGGTGATAGGACTCGAACCTACACACCTTGCGGCACCAGATCCTAAGTCTGGCGTGTCTACCAATTTCACCACACCCGCGGCGGCTATTCAGGGTTATTTTCCCTTTTTCGACGGTGCAAATATACAAACGGATTTTGAATCTGCAAGAAAAAAATATAATTTTTTTATAATTATATTTGTGTAACATTAATTTCATTATTCAAATCAACAATGGAACATATTAAGAAGTACGTTCACGAAAATAAGGAACGTTTTATAAATGAATTAGTTGACTTACTAAAACTTCCTTCTGTAAGTGCCGACAGTGCCTTTTCTCAAGATGTTTTAAATACAGCCGATAAAGTAAAGTTTTTTTTAGAGCAAGCCGGATGCGATAAGGTTGAAATTTGCGAAACACCGGGTTACCCTATTGTTTATGCAGAAAAAATAATTGATCCTGCTCTGCCAACTGTGCTGGTGTACGGACATTATGATGTACAGCCTGCCGACCCGATTGATTTATGGGACTCTCCTCCTTTTGAGCCTGTGATTAAGAAAACAGCTCTCCACCCGGACGGTGCTATTTTTGCACGTGGTGCCTGCGATGATAAAGGCCAGATGTTTATGCACGTAAAAGCATTGGAACTTATGATGAAGACCAACACGCTTCCGTGTAATGTGAAGTTTATGATTGAAGGAGAAGAAGAAGTAGGTTCTTCAAGCCTTTCCTGGTTTGTTCCGAGAAATAAAGAAAAGCTCAAAAACGATGTGATTCTGATTTCCGATACAGGAATGATTTCTAATCAACAGCCGTCTATCACAACAGGATTACGAGGGCTTAGTTATGTAGAAGTGGAAGTAACCGGACCTAACCGCGATCTGCATTCCGGTTTGTACGGAGGAGCAGTAGCGAATCCTATCAATATTTTATCTAAAATGATTGCTTCACTTCACGATGAAAATAATCATATTACGATTCCCGGTTTTTACGATAAGGTAGAAGAACTTTCTAAAGAAGAAAGAGCAGAAATGGCAAAACGTCCGTTTTCTCTTGATGAATATAAAAAAGCGCTGGATATAGATGATGTATATGGCGAAAGCGGATACGATACCAATGAACGCAATTCGATACGTCCTACACTTGATGTAAACGGTATCTGGGGAGGTTATACAGGTGAAGGTGCCAAAACGGTTATCGCCTCTAAAGCATTTGCCAAAATATCCATGCGTCTGGTTCCGAATCAGGATTGGAAAGAGATTACAGATTTATTTCAAAAGCACTTTGAAAATATTGCTCCTAAATCCGTAAAAGTAGTGGTTAAACCACATCACGGAGGTCAGGGATATGTAACACCAATTGATTCTATCGGTTATCAGGCGGCATCCAAAGCTTATACAGACACTTTTGGCGTTACCCCTATACCGGTTCGCTCAGGCGGCAGTATTCCTATTGTAGCTTTATTTGAAGAGGAATTAAAGTCTAAAACGATTATGATGGGCTTTGGCCTTGATTCGGATGCTATCCACTCCCCAAACGAACATTTTGGCGTGTTTAACTATCTGAAGGGTATTGAAACCATTCCTTTGTTTTATAAATACTTTACAGAATTATCCAAATAAAAAAAATCCACTCATATGAGTGGATTTTTTTATCTGTCTTTTGACAATATTTTATAACTGAGGTCCGGCAGCAACTAATGCTTTCCCTTCTGCATTATCAGTGTACTGATCAAAGTTTTTGATGAACAAAGCTGCTAGATCTTTGGCTTTTGTTTCCCACTCTGAAGCCTCTGCATAGGTGTTTCTCGGATCCAGAATTTCTGAATGTACATTTTCTAATTCAGTAGGAACTACCAAATTGAAAACAGGAATTACAGCAGTAGGTGCATTTTCGATAGAACCATCCAGAATACGATCGATGATCGCTCTCGTATCTTTGATAGAAATACGCTTTCCTGTTCCGTTCCATCCTGTATTTACCATATAGGCTGTAGCATTGTGCTCTTCCATCTTTTTCACTAATTCTTCTCCGTATTTTGTAGGATGCAGTGATAAGAAGGCTTTACCGAAACAAGCTGAGAATGTTGGCTCAGGTTTGGTAACTCCTCTTTCGGTTCCCGCTAATTTTGCCGTGAATCCGGATAAGAAGAAGTATTTGGTTTGTTCCGGAGTCAACTTAGACACAGGCGGCATCACTCCAAATGCATCTGCCGTAAGGAAGATTACTTTTGTAGCATGTCCTGCTTTTGAAACCGGTTTTACAATATTATCGATATGGTATATCGGATATGATACACGGGTATTCTGAGTTACACTACCATCCGTGAAATCAATTTTTCCATTTTCATCCAATGTTACGTTTTCCAACAAAGCATCTTTGCGAATAGCTCCGAAAATTTCCGGCTCGTGTTCTTTGCTCAAATCAATGGTTTTAGCATAACACCCTCCTTCAAAGTTGAAAACTCCGTCATTGTCCCATCCGTGCTCATCATCTCCGATTAATTCTCTCTTCGGATCGGTTGATAAGGTGGTTTTTCCTGTACCCGATAAACCAAAGAAGATCGCAACATCTCCGTCTTTTCCTTTGTTTGCTGAACAGTGCATGGAAGCGATTCCTTTTAATGGCAAATAGTAATTCATCATTGAAAAGAGTCCTTTTTTCATCTCACCGCCATACCAGGTTCCCCCGATAAGCTGTACACGCTCTGTAAGGTTAAAAGCGATATATACGTCTGAATTTAATCCGTGTGCTTTATAATCTGTAAAAGATGTTTTAGAAGCATTTATTACAACGAAATCCGGTTCTCCAAAGTTTTCCAACTCTTGCTCAGTAGGTCTGATAAACATATTTTTTACAAAATGTGCCTGCCATGCTACTTCCATTATAAAACGTACTTTTAAGCGGGTGTCTTCATTTGCTCCGCAAAAAGCATCCACTACATACAGTTTTTTTCCTGATAGTTCTTGTGTGGCATTTTGTTTCAATGCATTCCAGGTATCCTGAGAAATGGCTTTATTATCGTTGATTGCACTTTCTGAAGCCCACCATACTGTATTTTCAGTTACAGCATCTTTTACAATGTATTTATCTTTTGGTGAACGGCCGGTAAAGTCTCCGGTCATTACATTAACGGCACCAAGTTCTGAAATCTGACCTCTTTCGAATCCTTTTAAACTTGGGTCTGTTTCAGCCTCAAATAAATACTCATAAGAAGGGTTGTAAATAATTTCTTCAACATTCTTTATTCCGTATTTATCTAAAGATATTGTTTTTGAAACATTCATAATCTATAAAATGTGTTAATGATTTTGGCTACAAACTTATAAATAAAATTAAGAAATCGTGTATTAATTATGAGTTTTTTGTTTGCAGACATGTACAGCAAGTAAAAGCCAGCTACTTATTAAGAATACACCTCCTATCGGCGTTACCGGTCCTAAAAATCTGAAATTAATCTGACTTATTTCCTGTGTTGCCAGCAAAAAGATAGAACCGGAAAACAGAATTACACCTGTGAGTGCGGTATAATAAACATACTTTTTCGCTTTTTCGGTGAGGAATTGAGTAGTACCTACAAACAGTAAAAACAAGGCATGATACATTTGATAACGAACTCCTGTTTCAAAACTTACAAGTTGCTCTACTGTGAGTACTTTTTTTAATGCATGAGCACCAAAAGCGCCCAATACTATTGAAATAAGCCCTAAAACAGCTGCTGTTATTACTATCTTTCTGTTCATTTTTTAATTTCTTTCAAAGATAATGAGAATAATTTAAAAATGTTTCTCTGCGGAATTTTATTCGATTTCTCAAAAAGTAGTAATTTAGCAGTTAAACAAACAAACGTATTTTTATGAGAAAAATATTGGTAATTGGTGCAGGCCGTTCTGCATCAACACTTATTAAGTATCTTTTAGATAAATCTCAATCTGAAAATCTTTTCCTGACTATAGCGGATATATCTCTGGAGTTAGCCCAGCAAAAAGCAGAAAACCATCCGAATGCCAAAGCCATTTCTTTTGATTTGCACAATGAAACCGAACGCAAAGAGCTGATCCAACAGCATGATATTGTAGTGTCTATGTTACCGGCTTTCCTACATCTTGAAGTTGCCAAAGACTGTATTCTGTATAAGAAAAATCTGGTAACGGCTTCGTATATCAGTAAGGAAATGAAGGCGCTACATGATGAAGTTGTCGAAAATAATCTGGTTTTTATGAATGAATGCGGATTGGATCCGGGAATCGATCATATGAGTGCCATGAAAGTTTTAGATGAGATCCGAGCAAAAGGAGGTACTCCTATTTTATTTGAATCTTTCTGCGGAGGTCTTGTTGCTCCGGAATCGGATAACAATCTGTGGAATTATAAGTTTACCTGGAACCCAAGAAATGTAGTGCTTGCCGGACAAGGAGGTGCCGCGAAGTTTTTGCAACAGGGTACTTATAAATACATTCCCTATCAGCGTATTTTCCGCAGAACGGAATTTTTAGAGATTGACGAATACGGTCGTTTTGAAGCCTATGCCAACAGGGATTCTCTTAGTTATCGCGAAGTATACGGTTTAGAAAATGCTTTAACGATTTACCGAGGCACAATCCGTAAAGTAGGCTTTTCAAGAGCATGGAGCCTCTTTGTACAGTTAGGACTTACAGATGATTCCTATACGATTGAAAATTCTGAAGAGATGACGTACCGTGAATTTATCAATTCGTTTTTACCTTACCATCCTACGGATTCTGTTGAAGTAAAACTGCGTTTGATTCTAAACATTCAACAGGATGATGTGGTTTGGGATAAACTCATGGAGCTTGATTTATTCAACGCAGAAAAGAAAACGGGACTTAAAAATGCTACACCTGCACAGATTCTTGAGAAAATCTTATCTGAAAAATGGACACTTGACAAAGAGGATAAGGATATGATTGTGATGTATCATAAGTTTGGGTATGAACTGAATGGAGAACAAAAGCAAATTGACGCAACGATGGTGTGCATCGGAGATGATCAAATTCATACTGCTATGGCGAAAACCGTAGGATTGCCTGTAGCAATCGCAACTTTGCAAATCTTGAACGGCAAGATTACAAAACCCGGAGTACAACTGCCTATTGCAAAAGAAGTATACACTCCTATTCTTGAAGAACTGGAGTCTTTTGGAATTATTTTTAAAGAAAAAGAAGTACTTTATAAAGGCTATTAATAAAAAACCGATTCAGATGAATCGGTTTTTTTGTTTCTACTGTACAGTACTTTTTTTCTGTATTTATATTCCCTTCGGAATCGCATCAATAAGTGTTTTTGTATAGGCCTGCTCAGGATTTTTATAGATATCATCAGCATCTGCCAATTCTACAATTTGACCTTTGTTCATTACCGCTACCTGATCAGACATGTATTTGACAACTGCGAGATCATGGGAGATAAAAATGTAGGTAAATCCGAAATTTTCTTTTAGCTCGTTTAAAAGATTTAAGACCTGCGCCTGTACAGAGATGTCCAGTGCTGAAACGGACTCATCACATACAATCAATTTAGGTTGTAACGCTATGGTTCTCGCAATACCGATTCTTTGGCGCTGACCACCTGAAAACTCATGCGGATACCGGTTGAAATACTCTTCTCCTAACCCTACTCTTTCGAGTATTTCCAAAACTTTTTGTTTTCGTTCTGTATCATTTTTATATAGTTTATGCACTTTCATAGGTTCCATAATGGCTTTACCTACTGTAATTCTCGGATTTAAAGAAGCATATGGATCCTGAAAGATGATCTGCAATTCTTTTCTCAGATTTAATTCTTCTTTAGCGGATAACCGGGTAATATCTTTTCCTTTATAAAAAATATGTCCTGCTGTGGCTTTATCCAATTGCAGAATAGCGTTTCCTAAAGTAGATTTACCACAACCACTCTCTCCTACCAAACCCAGCGTTTCTCCTTCATAAATGCTAAAACTGACATTGTTTACGGCTTTAAATTCTTTTGTTTTACCTAAAAATCCTACTGAGTTGTAATAGCTTTTTTCTACATTTTTAACTTCTAATATGGGCTGTTGTGCATATAGTTTTTCATGCTTTTTTTCCCGATCCGCTGCTGTTACGATTTCACCCTTAAAATCTCCTTTTAAAAAATCTGCAATGCTCGGCAGCTTTTTCAGACGTTCATCTAATCTCGGACGGGATGCAATCAATGCTTTTGTATAGGTATGCTGCGGATTCATAAAAATTTCATGGCTTGTACCCTGTTCTACAATTTCTCCTTTGTACATCACCATGACCCGATTTGCTATTTCTGATACCAATGCTAAATCATGAGAAATAAAGATAATGCTCATCTGATTGCCCGCCTGTAGTTCTTTGAGCAATCGGATGATTTCTTTTTGAATGGTTACATCTAAAGCCGTTGTGGGCTCATCAGCAATCAGAACTTCCGGCTTACAGGCAATGGCCATTGCAATCATTACCCGTTGCTTTTGTCCTCCGGAGATTTCATGCGGATATTTATAATAGAGTTCCTCAGGATTGGGAAGCTTTACTTTCTCAAACAATGTCAATACTTCTTTCTTTATGGCCGAACCTGTTTTTGACGTGTGCTCTTCCAGTATTTCTGCTACCTGCTGTCCGCACCGCATTGAGGGGTTGAGCGAGCTCATGGGCTCCTGAAAGATCATGGAAATGCGCTTGCCCCGAATGGTTCGGAATTCTTTTTCAGACAGTTCTGTTATATCCCGATCTTTAAAAATGATTTTTCCATTGCTTATCTTGGAGATATTTTTGGGTAAAAGTCCCATTATGCTTAATGAAGTAACTGATTTTCCTGAACCGGATTCCCCCACAATACCCAATATTTCATTTTCATACAGTTCAAAAGAACTGTTATGTACTATAGGGTGGTATTCTTTCTCTTTTAAAAAAGAAATGGTAACATCCTCAAAGGCGATGATCGGCTTCATACATTAAGTTTTAGCGTACTAAATTAGCTATTTAATTCTAAAAAAACTACCCTGATGAAATCATCAGGGTAGCAAAACAAACTAAACAATATTCGAGGAATATCAACTGTATCAGGCAACATCAGGTTGCTTGAATTCTTTTATAGCGATTACATTCACCAAAGTCGGATTGAGAAGATTATCATATATCGGACATCTTTCTTTGAGTTCGTCCAACCAGATTTTTATTTCTGTAAGTGACGCTTCAGTATCGGGTTTTATACGAATATCGATATTTTGAAATCCCGCTCTGGATCTCGTTTTTATACCATTTGATTTTTTTTGCTCAATAGTTCCGATCACCTCGATATGAATCGATTTTAAATGTAAGCGCTGATCCATTGCTACACGGCGCCCTACTGCATTTACACATGCGGCAAAACCTGCAAGTACATATTCCAGAGGAGAATTGATTTCAGCAATTGGATTATTCGATTTATCTACTATTTTTAGTGATACATCTTTCTGGCTTAATTCATTTGTAAGCGACACCTCAGAAAATCCTTTGATTTTTATATTCTGATAAGTGTCTTTTGTTGAAGGTGATGGATTGAACACAACTAAATCATTTTTAAACTTTATTATTATTTTCTTTAAAAAGCAGACAAAAAAAAATCCTCTACACATTGCAGAGGATTTATTATATTTATTTTTCTCAAAACAAATCATACAAACACCTCTGAAGATATTTTCTTCATTGACCAAATGTTTGTATAGCGTACGTTGTTTTGCATTATTTATTTTATTTGCTGTTTTAATTTCAAACAAATATCCTAATATTTTTTTTAAAAGCGTTTTTATTTCTTTTCTTTAACTATTTTTTAACATTTTACCATTTTAAAAGATGATTTACTATACAGATAATATTTCTTTTTCGTCCAATAAATCCAGCCTTTTTAATTTCAGGAAAACCTGTGCCGTTGCCACTACATCTTTTTCACAATAGATGATTATTCGGTCCAAATCTTTTTCTTTATAGTAAATTTCATATACCTGACTTCCGTCTATATCATCTTTTGGGGAAGGAATATTGAGTATATTGGTCAGTAATTTTAAGGATGTAAAATGTTTGTAATCTCCGAATTTCCATAATTCCATTGTATCTAAATGAGGAACTTCCCACGGTTTCTTTCCGATTAAATCCAATTTTAGAGGCACTGCTATATCATTGATAACCATTCTGCGGGCAATAAACGGAAAATCAAACTCTTTCGCATTATGTCCGCATAAAAGCTGTTGCGGACTATTGAAATGGGTGTTGAGTAAGTTTGAAAACTCCTGTAATAATTTCCCTTCATCTCCATGAAATGAAGTAATTCTGAATTGTCTTTCTCCATTTTTATAAGTAAAGTATCCTACAGAAATACAGATAATTTTCCCAAACTCTGCCCAAATTCCTGCCCGGTCATAAAATGCTTCAGCCGTAATTTCTTCTTTTCGCTGATAAGCCGTTTTATGAGCAAATAATTCCTGCTTTATTTCATCTAAATCGGAGAAAGAGGCGACTTCGGGTACTGTTTCAATATCGAGAAACAGGATGTTTTCAATGGCATATTTTTCCAGCATTATTTCTTTCTTTGTTCTAACATTTTATAAGCTTCTGCTACATATACATAAAAATCATTACTGTGCGGATCTGTTTTGGTTTGTTCTCCTTTGATATGTCCCAAACGCACGATAATGAGATTATCTTCGGGTACTACAATAACAAATTGTCCCAAATGTCCTCTCATATAATACATTTGCTTATCCATATACGTATTGAGCCACCATCCGTAGCCATATTGAGGACTTTCATTAAAACGCGGGTGTATGGATTTTTCTATGAATTCTTTGGGTAAAATTTCGGTTCCGTTCCATTGTCCCCCCTGCAGATAGAGTTTTCCAAAACGGGCAAAGTCGCGCGCATTACTGGCAATACAGCAATATGCTTTTTCAATTCCGTCTCCTTTATGATCAATCTGCCATAAAGCATCATTTTCTGCACCCATAGGTTTCCAAAAAACTTCAGATACATATTCAGACAGCGAAGTATGGGTTGCTTTTTCTAATACCATTGCCAGTAACTGGGTATCTCCACTTTGATATACAAATTTCTGAGAAGGTTTTTCTTTTATTTCAAGACCGTACATAACATTTCTTAAGTCTGTATCAAAATAAGCTTGTGTAGTAATAGAGAAAGCTCCATAGTAGTTTTCATCCCAACTCAGTCCGGAACTCATCGATGCTAAATCACCCACCGTGAGTTCTGAAGCATATACTCCTTTTAGTTCCGGAAGAAAGTCCGTCACTTTCTGATCCAGATTTTTGATGTATCCTTGCATGATGGCTTTTCCTAACGCAGAGGTTACGATACTTTTTGCCATTGAAAAAGAATTTGAATGGGAATTCTGATCGTATCCATCAAAATAGGCCTCGTGAAAAATACTATCATTTTTTATGATGAGATAGGCAACCGTTTTTAATTCCTGATGCGTTTTTTCAAGTTCAGGAGTAGCTGCAATTGTATTATAATCTTTTGTTGTTTTCCACGGCTGAGCTATCCCGTGTTTTACAGTTCTGTTGGCAAAATAGTGATAATCCTCTAAAAAGGCCGTTTTATGACCTGTGAGATACGTCACCCGCACAGCTTTTAGAATATAGTCTACTTTAAAAATGTATATGGATGCAATAATCAGAATGATCGGAATAGTTATCCATGCTATTATTTTGATTGCTTTTTTCATAGCCTTACTAATTAGTTCTCTAAAAATACCATTTTATTTTATGATTCAAAATTAATTCAAATAAAAACACCGCTGAATTTCAGCGGTGTTTTGGAAGAAAGTGTTTTTTATAAAAAACACTCTCTCTTTTAATTGTTTTCTAAATGCAGATAGCCTGTTTTCTTTACCATTTTACTTTCTCCGTTACGTTCGTACAGGTATTGTAATATATAGTAATAGGTACCATTAGCAAGT
>PJUE01000063.1_pt1 | contig 168085 bp, 158 predicted proteins | sample 1512171 | NCBI WGS metagenome assembly PJUE01 (sample SAMN08177674, study PRJNA422409) | Feces metagenome, whole genome shotgun sequencing project. | isolation source: Chicken feces (3) enriched on wood chips: alkali lignin treatment | host: Gallus gallus | place: USA: Madison | collected 2015-01-15
GTCGCCGGCGTCCGGACTGCGGGATTCCGATGCTCGCCCCGGTGGGGCTGCGCTTCGGATCCCTCCGCCCGGACACCGGCTTACAGCATCTACCTATGAACGGGGTCTGAGGCCAACGCATTAGGCGACTGCCAGCCGAGGACCCCGAAGCCATCCGAAGCGCAGCCCCAACCGGGGCGAGCATCGGAATGGCGCAGGGCAGCCTCGGCGGCTAAAGAACCCTGACGCCCGCAAGCTCGAAGCCTACCGCTTCGCCCCCAGCAAGTTGGATTTACGTCCAACTTACCGCGGTCGGTCCAGATGGAGCGGTTTTTTTCGACCCGAAAAGCGCTTGCCCTGCAAGTGTTATCAGGGCTTTCGATAGGATTTATTGCGAATTGTGACGTTATAATTCCCGGCTGCTTGCATGGGGACGTTCCCCAGAAAGGAGCTCCCAGCATGGTAATGATGTTGCCTTTCCTGACTGGCCTGATCGCGGTGTGGTTCGGCATGCTAGGCAGGCGCCGCCCCTGCGTGACCTTCTGGCTGCTGACGCTGGCGCTGTTCGCCGCCTGGTGCCAGTACCACATGACCAGCCCTCTGGCCTTGTCGTTCTGAGGGCGGGGCAATGATCTTCTCCCGCAATCCCGCGCGCGGCTCGCGCGTCCTCAATGGCCTGGCGCTGCTGGGCGTCACCAGCGCCCTGGGCATGGCCTTCTTCTGGCAGATCGCCTACGACGAGCTGCCTTGTCCGCTGTGCCTGTTGCAGCGCGTGGCGCTGCTGCTTGCGGGCGTGGGCTTCTTGCTGAACATGCGGTTGGGGCCTTCGCCCATGCACTATGCGATGAGCATCGCGGCCGCATTGGGCGGCATGCTGGCCGCCGGCCGGCAAGTGCTGCTGCACATCGCCCCGGGCGATCCGGGCTACGGCTCGCCCTTCCTGGGCCTGCACTTCTACACTTGGGCGTTCATCGCCTTTGCCGCCATCATCGTGTTCTGCGCCGTGATGCTGGCCGTCGACCGCAAATGGGGCGACAACATGCTGCGCAAGCCGGTGTCGGTGCTGGGCGTGCTGGTCATGGCCCTGTTTTTCCTGGTTGCGCTGGCCAATGTGGGCAGCACCACGCTGGAGTGCGGTTTCGGGCCTTGTCCGGACAACCCCGCCAGCTACCAATGGCTGGATTCCGCCTCCGCGACATAGCCCTTGCCGGCGCCGGGTAAAATACCGGGTTTCGCGGCATCCGTCCGCGGTCCTTTGACTTTCCGCGGCCCTGCGCCGCGGTCTCAACTCTACGACACCGGTTATGACAGCCAAGACTTCCGCAGCGGCAGAGGCCACCCCCGTGGTGGGCGTGATTATGGGTTCTTCCAGCGATTGGGAGGTCATGAAGCACGCGGTCACGATGCTGGAGGATTTTGGCGTTCCCCATGAGGCGCGCGTGATCTCCGCGCACCGCATGCCGCAGGACATGGCCGAGTACGGCGCGGCGGCGCATGCCCGCGGCCTGCGCGGCATCATCGCCGGCGCCGGCGGCGCGGCGCACCTGCCGGGCATGATGGCCGCCCTGACCGAAGTGCCGGTGTTCGGCGTGCCGGTGCCGTCCAAGTACCTGCGCGGCGAGGATTCGCTGCTGTCCATCGTGCAAATGCCCAAGGGCGTGCCGGTGGCCACTTTCGCGATCGGCGAAGCCGGCGCGGCCAATGCCGCGCTGCACCTGATCGCTACCCTGGCCGGCACGGACGCGGGCTTGCACAAGAAGCTGGTGGCGTTCCGCGCCCGCCAGACGCAAGCCGCGCGCGACATGAAGGTTCCGCCCGAGGCCTGATCAGAATGACTCAATCGACTGCTTTCATGATCGCTCCCGGCGGCTGGCTGGGATTGCTGGGCGGCGGCCAACTGGGCCGCATGTTCTGCCACGCGGCCCAGAGCCTGGGCTACAAGGTCGCGGTGCTGGACCCGGCCGCCGAATGCCCGGCGGGCATGGTGGCCGACCTGCACATCCAGGCGGCCTATGACGACGAGGCCGGCCTCGAGCGCCTGGCCCAGACCTGTCAGGCCGTCACCACCGAGTTCGAGAACGTGCCCGCGGACAGCCTGCGCACGCTGGCCACGCGCTGCCGCGTCAGCCCGGCCGGAGACGCCGTGGCCATCGTGCAGGACCGCATCGCCGAAAAGACGTTCATTGCCTCGCAAGGCATTGCTGTCGCGCCGCACGCCGCGATCCGCAGCGAAGCCGACCTGCGCGCAGCGCCCCAAGGGCTGTTTCCGGGCATCCTGAAAGTCGCCCGCCTGGGTTACGACGGCAAGGGCCAGGCCCGCATCAACACGCGTGAGGAAGCGCTGGCGGCCTTCGCCGAATTCGGCGGCGTGGCCTGCGTGCTGGAAGCGCTGATGCCGCTGGACTACGAAATTTCCGTGGTGCTGGCGCGCGGCTTCGATGGCGCGAGCGTGGTGTTCCCGGTGGCGCGCAACGTACACCGCGACGGCATCCTGGCGGTGTCGACCGCGGCGCCGGTGCAGCAGGACGCAGCCCATGCCGAAAGGCAGGCCCGCGCCACGCAGGCCGCGCAAGCCATCGCGCAGGGGTTGGGCTACCACGGCGTGCTGTGCGTGGAATTCTTCGTGCTCAAGGACGGCAGCCTGATCGTCAACGAGATCGCGCCGCGCCCGCACAACAGCGGCCACTACACGATGGATGCCTGCCTCAGCAGCCAGTTCGAGCAGCAGGCGCGCGCCATGGCCGGCCTGCCGCTGGGCGGCTCCGACCTGCTGGCGCCCGCCGTCATGCTGAACATCCTGGGCGACATCTGGTATCCGTCGGCCACCGCCACGGCGCAGCGCGAACCCGATTGGGCCGCCGCGCTGGCCGTGCCAACCGCCAAGCTGCACCTGTACGGCAAGCGCGAAGCGCGCCGTGGCCGCAAGATGGGCCACATCACGATCGTGGCGCCCACCCTGCAGCAGGCTCGCGACGACGCCGCCCGCGTGGCGGCGGCGCTGGGCATGCAGGCTCCCGAGTAAAGCGCGGATTCCATGACTTCCTTGTCCCCGTCAGCGTCCGCCACCGCCGCGGAGATCGCCCACGCCGCCCAGCGCATGCTGGACGGCGAGCTGGCCGCATTTCCCACCGAGACCGTCTACGGCCTGGGCGCGGACGCGGAAAACCCGCAAGCGGTCGCCAAGATCTACGCCGCCAAGGGCCGGCCTTCCAACCATCCCGTCATTGTGCACATCGCGCCGCAAGGCGATCTGTCGTACTGGGCGGCGGAAGTGCCGCAAGAGGCGCGCCTGCTGATCGACGCCTTCTGGCCCGGTCCGCTCACGTTGATTCTCAAGCGCGCGCCGCACATCGTCGACACGGTCAGCGGCGGCCAGGACAGCATCGGCATCCGCTGCCCCTCGCATCCGGTGGCGCAGGCGCTGCTGGAGGCTTTTGCCGCGGGCAAGCCCAACGGGCAGGGCGGCGTCGCGGCGCCATCTGCCAACAAGTTCGGCCAGGTGTCGCCGACGCGCGCCGAGCACGTGCGCAGCGAGTTCCCCGAGGAAGTCGCGGCCGGCATGCCGGTGCTGGAAGGGGGCGCCTCGGAAGTGGGCATCGAGTCTACCATCCTTGACCTGTCGCGCCTGGACCGCGGCGCCGGCCCCGTGCTGCTGCGTCCCGGCCACATCAGCGCCGCGCAGATCGAGGCCGTGCTGGGCGTGCAGGTCTTCGCGCCTGACGCCGCCGCGCCCAGGGCATCGGGCACGCTGAAGGCGCACTACGCGCCGCGCACAGCGCTGGAACTGGCTTCCGACGCACGCCTGCGGGACGTGGTGCAGGGGCAGGGCCTGCCCGAAGGCAAGGTCGTGGTGGTCGCCTACGGCGATCGCCCCGATGCGCTTGACGGGCGGGTGCAGTGGCAAGCCGTGCCCGCGGACCCGGCGCGTTATGCGCAGGCCCTTTACGGCCTGCTGCGCGACCTGGACAAGCAGGGTTATGCGCGCATCATCGTGCAGGCGCCGCCTGCCACCGATGACTGGCACGCGGTCAACGACCGCATCGGCCGCGCCGCCGCTGCCTTCACGCTGGATACGACGGACCTGTAGGCCTTGCGCCTCAGGCCGCCAGGAACTCCCCGATCCGCTCCACCGCCTGCCGCAACGGCGGCAGGAACTCCTCCGTCAGCCGGTTCAGCGGCACCCGCGCCGCCTTGACACTGACGTTGACCGCGCCGCAGGCCTTGCCGCTGGCCGAGCGCACCGCCACGGAGATGGCGCGCACGTTCAGTTCCAGTTCCTGGTCGACGACGGCGTAGTCCTGCTCGCGGATGCGCGCGAGTTCGGCGCGCAGCTTGTCCTCGGTGACCAGCGTGAATTCCGTGTACGGCTGAAGCTCGGTCGCGGCGAAGTAGCGGGCCAGCGCGGGTTCAGGCAATTGCGCCAGCAGCACCCGGCCGATCGAGGTGCAGTACGCCGGCAGCCTGCTGCCCAGCCCCATCGAGGTCGCCAGCAGGCGGGTCACCTCGGAACGCGCCAGGTACAGCATCTCGTGGCCTTCCATGATGGCGAGCGCGCAGGTCTCGTTGATCGTGGCGCTGAGTTCTTCCAGCACCGGCTGCGCCAGCGACACAAAGGGCGTGGACGAGAAATAGGCGTAGCCCAGGCCCAGGATGCGCGGGGTCAGTACATAGAGCCTGCCGTGCTGTTCGGCGATGCCCAACAGGATCAGCGTGTGCAGGCAGCGCTGTACCACGGCGCGCGGCAAGCCGGCGCGGCGGCTCAGTTCGGCCGCGGTCTGCGGATGGCGGCGGGTGCCGAAGGCGCGGATCACATGCAGCCCGCGCGCCAGCGTCAGCATGTAATCCGGATCGCCGCGCAGCTGGTCGGGATGGTCTTCCGCCGCGAGCGGCGCGGCGTAGCCGGGCGGCGGAAGATTGGGCCGCATCAGGCTGCGCGCAATGGCGCGCCGGTGCGCGCCTGGAGGGCTGAGAGGGTCATGCCGTCGATCATATCCCGAACCACCAGCCCGTCCGGCGTGACCTCGATGACGGCCAGGTCGGTATAGATGCGGTCCACCACGCCAGCGCCCGTCAGCGGATAGGTGCAGCGCTCGACGATCTTGGGTTCGCCGCTCTTGCTGTTGTGCTCCATCATGATGTAGACGCTGCGCGCGCCCACCGCCAGGTCCATCGCGCCGCCCACGGCCGGCGCTTCCCCGGCCTTGGCCAGCGACCAGTTGGCCAGGTCGCCGTTGGCGGCGACCTGCATGCCGCCCATGACGCAGATGTCCAGATGGCCGCCGCGCATCATCGCGAACGAATCCGCATGATGGAAATACGCGCCGCCTTCGAGCAGGGTCACGGGCTGCTTGCCGGCGTTGATCAGGTCCAGGTTGATGTCGGCCTCGGCGGGTGGTGGGCCCATGCCCAGGATGCCGTTTTCGCTGTGCAGCACGATCTCGCGGCCGGCGGGCAGGTGGGCGGCCACCAGCACCGGCATGCCGATGCCCAGGTTGACATAGCTGCCGTCGGGAATGTCCTGGGCCAGGCGGCGCGCCATGGCCTCGCGGGTCAGGGGTTGGAACATGCGGATTCCTTTGCGGTTCGGCCAGCCCTAGCTGGAAAAGGCGGCGTTGGCGACCTGGGTGACGCGCTTGACGAAGATGCCCGGCGTCACCACGGCCTCGGGCGACAGCTCGCCCAGCGCGACCTTGGCGCGCACCTGCACGATGGCGGTCTTGGCCGCCATGCACATGACCGGGCCGAAGTTGCGCGCGCTCTTGTTGTAGGTGAGGTTGCCCCAGCGGTCGGCCAGGTCGGCCTTTACCAACGCGAAGTCGCCATGCAGGGGCTGTTCGAAGACGTGGCCACGGCCGTCGATCATGCGCGTTTCCTTGCCGCGCGCCAGTTCGGTGCCGTAGGCTGTGGGCGTGTAGAACCCGCCCAGGCCGGCGCCGGCCGCCCGCAGGCGTTCGGCGATGGTGCCTTGCGGCACGCATTCCAGTTCGATGCGGCCCTGGCGGTAGAACTCGTCGAAGACCCAGGAGTGCGAGGCCTTGGGAAACGAGCAGATCACCTTGCGCACGCGCCCGGCCTTGATCAACGCCGCCAGGCCGGTTTCGTGGTTGCCGGCGTTGTTGCTGACCACGGTGAGCTCGCGCGCGCCCTGCGCGATCAGCGCGTGGATCAGCTCGGTGGGCATGCCGGCGCCGCCGAAACCGCTGATCAGCACGGTGGCGCCGTCGTGCACGTCCGCAACGGCGGTCTCGGGAGTGTCGTAGAACTTGTCGATCATGCGGGGCTCCTGCGCTTTCAGTCCACGGTGATACGCGCCTGCTTGATGATCCCGGCGTAGCGCGTCGAGTCCGTCTTCATCAGGTCGGCGAATTGCGCGGTGGTGCCGCTGACCGGCAGGAAGCCCGCGTCCAGGAATTTCTGCCTGACGTCGGGCTCCTTGACGATCTCGCTGATCTCGCGCGCCATGCGGTCGATGACCGGCGTGGGCGTGCCGGCCGGCGCCATCAGGCCCGCCCACGAACCGGTGACGAAGCCGGGCAGGCCGGCTTCTTCCATGGTCGGGATCGAGGGCTCGGTCGGCCAGCGCTGCTTGCCGGTGAACGCCAGCGCCTTCAGCCGGTTCTGCTTGACGTACTGCATGGGCACGAGGATCGGATCGAAGACCATGGACACGCGGCCGCCCAGCAGGTCCGCCAGGATGGGGGCGCTGCCTTTGTAGGCCACGTGCGTCATGGTGATCTTGCTTTGCAGCGCGAAGTCCGCGCCGGTCAGGTGCGCGCTGGAACCGTTGCCGCTGGAGGCATAGGTGAGCTTGTCCGGATTCTTGCGGGCATAGTCGACCAGTTCGGCCACCGTCTTCACGGGAATGTCTTCGGCCACGAACAGGAACAGGGGCAGGTCCGCCATCTGCACCACGGGCGTCAGGTCGGCGGGCTTGTAGCCCAGTTTGTATAGATGGAAATTGATGATGTAGGCGGGCAGGATGGAAAGAAAGGTGTAGCCGTCCGGCTCCGCCTTCGCGGCGATGGCGGCCCCCACGCTGCTGTTGGCGCCGGGGCGGTTCTCGATGATGATGGTCTGCTTCAGGCGCGGGCCGAGCTTGTCCATCACGATGCGCGTGACGATGTCGGTCGAGCCGCCTGGCGTGTACGGCACGATGACTTTGATCGGCTTGCTGGGCCAGTCGTCTGCGGCGTGAACGCCAGCGCCGGCGGCCAGGCCGGCGGCCGCCAGGGCCGTGCCCAGCAGGGATTTGAGGGTGCTGCGGCGGGACTGCAAGTGGCTTGCATGGGTCATGGGTTGGGTCTCCTCCATGAATCGGCCGCTCGCGTAGTCGCGGCCGTTATTTTTTGAGAGATCGCGGCGCCGGCAGCGGCGGGCCCGGGACGCGAAAAAAGTATGGCACCAAGGCAAGCGGCCATCGCGGTCTGGCGGGCGGATAAAGTTCGTTCACCGGACAGGTCTGCAACCTTCAGGAATCGCGCCCCGTCCTCCGGGTTTCCACTAGGCGCCTTCGCGTTGTTCACGCCGTGGACATGGCTTAATCTGGCGGCCGGCCCAGTAAGGCAGGGCTCGGTTTCAACCGCAGTCGGCTTACAAGCCGGCGCGGCATCCATACTCAGGAGAAGTGATCATGAAGCGGTCCATCTTGTTTGCAGCCGGCGCCTTGGCCCTGGCTTGCGCATCCCAGGCGGCGGTGGCGGGGCCCACCCTCGATGCCGTGAAGAAAAAAGGATTCGTGCAGTGCGGCCTGACCGACGGCGTATCCGGCTTTTCGGCGACCAACAGCAAGGGCGAATGGGAAGGCATGGACGTGGACATCTGCCGCGCGGTCGCGGCGGCGGTGTTCGGTGATCCGACCAAATTCAAGGGCACGCCGCTGTCCACCCAGCAACGCTTCACGGCGCTGCAATCGGGCGAGGTGGACGTGCTGCTGCGCACCGTCACGCTGACGCAGACCCGCGACACGTCGCTGGGCCTGGCGGCCGTGGCGGCCAGCTTCTACGACGGCCAGGGCATCCTGGTGAGCAAGAAGCTGGGCGTCAAGAGCGCCAAGGAACTCAACGGCGCCACGGTCTGCGTGCAGCCCGGCACCACCACCGAGCTCAACCTGGCCGACTGGTTCCGCACCAACAACATCGAATTCAAGCCGGTGGTGATCGACAAGGTGACCGAGGTCGTGCGCGCCTTCGAATCGGGCCGCTGCGACGCCTTCACCGACGACGCCTCGCAACTGGCCGCGGTGCGCGCCACCCAGGTCGCCAAGCCGGACGACTACGAGATCCTGCCGGAACGCTTCTCCAAGGAGCCGCTGGGTCCCATGGTGCGCCAGGGCGACGAGAACTGGCTGGGCATCGTGCGTTGGACGCTGTTCGCGCTGATGGAGGCCGAGGAATACGGCATCACCCAGAAGAACGTCGACGAAATGTTGAAGAGCAACAACCCCAACATCGCCCGCATCCTGGGCGTGACGCCGGGGGCGGGCAAGAACATGGGGCTGGATGAGAAGTGGGCCTACAACGCCATCAAGGCAGTGGGCAACTACAGCGAAGTGTTCGAGCGCAACGTGGGCAAGGACAGCAAGCTCGGCTTGCAACGCGGCACCAATGCGTTGTGGAACAAGGGCGGCGCCATGTATCCCTGGCCGATCCGCTAAGGTTCGCGCCAGCCAGGACGGCCCGGATTTCCGGGCCGTTTTTTTATGGCATCGCCACGCGATACGTCTGCACCGTATTGCGGTACGCTATGCGCTTTCTACTGGACGGCCCACGCGCCATGACGCAGACCCGAAACGCCGAGGATTCCCCACTGTTCATCGCCGCGCTGGCGCGCGGCGTCTCCGTCCTGCGGGCCTTCAGCGAGGGGCAGCCCGCCATGACCTTGCCGGAGCTGGCCGAAGCGACCGGACTGAGCAAGAGTTCGGTGCAGCGCTTCACCCACACGCTGTGGACGCTGGGCTATCTGCGCAAGGACCCCTTGAGCAAGAAGTTCTCGCTGGGGCCCTGGTCGCTGGAGCTGGGCATGAAGTACGTGCAGACCAGCCCGCTGGTGCTGGGCGGCAATCCTTTCCTGCACACGCTCAACCGCAACAGCCAGGAAACCTGCAGCCTGGCCGAGCCCGACGGTCTGGACATGGTGTACGTGGCGCGCTTTGCCACCCACAAGGAAATGTTCGTGAACATGCCGGTGGGCATGCGCCTGCCGCTGTACTGCACGGCGGCGGGCCGGGCGGTGCTGGCCAAGCTGGATCCCGCGGTCGCGCGTGGTCTCCTGGAACGGTGCGACCGCAAGGCCTACACGGCCGCCACCATCACAAGCATGGACGAGCTCCTGGCCGAGCTGGAGTTTGCCCGCAGGCACGGCTATGCGCGCTCCAACGGCGAGTTCTATCCGGGCGACATCACGGTCAGCGCCGCGGTGCTGGATGCCGGTGGCACGCCGGTAGGCGCGGTCAACGTATCGGTGCCGTCCAGCCGCTGGTCGTTCGAGCAGGCGCAGGCGGTGTTCGGTCCGCAAGTGGTGGAAACGGCGCACGCCATCAGCGCGTCGCGCACGCTGGGGCGGTCGCGCCCCTTCTATGAAATGGAGCCGCCGGGCGGCGCCCTGCGCGACGCGATGCCGTTCGCGGGCGACGAGGCCTGATTCCAGGAGGCCCGGGTCCCGGACGCGCCGACCACGCGCGTTCGTTATTCATACTAATTTAGTCGGATATAAAACTGCTGATTAGGGGAAACTCCCTAATTGGCCGGATGCTTGTACGCACGCTACTCTTATTTCGACACGATCATATCGCACAGCGATTTGATTGAATCTAAATGGTGATCCCAGCCTTATCCAGGGCAGCGGTCGTCACCCAGGAGCCGAGTTGTGCAGCAGCCAGCCGAAGTCTGTTTTCATCCCGTCGCCGGGTTCATGGGCCTGCCTGCCGTCCGCGCCGCGGGCATGGGCGCGGCGCGCGCCTGCGTGGTCGGCATTCCCTTCGATTGCGGCACGCATCCGTTCCGGGTCGGATCGCGCCAGGGGCCGGACGCGATCCGCGAGCAGTCCAGGCTGCTGCGGCCGGTGGATATCTTCCGGCGCCACGGCATCGACAACCCGCCGGAGTTCCTGCGCGCCATCGATGTGGGCAATGTGGCCTGCCATCCGGGCGATCCGGACGCCTCCTATCCGCTGATCGAGGCCGGCATAGGCGCCATCCTGGATTCGGGCGCCATACCGATTTCCATGGGAGGCGATGGCGCGGTCACCTTGCCGCAGCTGCGCGCCGTGGCGCGCCGCCATCCGGATTTCGTGGTGCTGCATTTCGATTCGCACACCGACACCTATCCCATCCCTGGCTACAACACGGCCACTACGTTCACACGCGCCGCTGAAGAGGGGCTGCTGGACGTGGCCTCCAGCTTTCACATCGGCACGCGCGGCAGTTCCTTCATGCCGGGCGTGTTGGAGTTCGGGCGCGAGGTCGGCTACACGATCCTGCCTTATGACGACTTCGACCAGGACCAGAAGGGCGCGCTGGCCAACATCAAGCAGCGCATCGGCCAGCGGCCCGTGTACCTGTGCTTCGACATGGACATCTTCGATCCTTCCTGCGCGCCGGGCGTGTGCACGCCGGAGTGGGGCGGACTTACGGCCAAGGAAGGGCTGGCGCTGCTGCGCCAGCTCGCGGGCCTGAACTTCGTGGCGTTCGACGTGAACACCGTGTCGCCGCCGCAAGACGTGCAGGGGGCCACGGCCTTCCTGGCAGCCACCGTCATGCAGGAATTCTGCGCGCTGGCGGCGGTAGCGGTGCAGCAGTATCCGCAGGGGCGTCCGGCCTGAGCCGGCAGCGCCACGCCAACCAATTCATCCAAGGGGAAAACGATGAAACTCAAATCCATTCTGCTGGGCCTGGCTGTAGCCGGCCTGCTGGCCCAGGGCGGCGCGCAGGCGCGCACGCTGGACGAGATCCGCGCGGACCAGAGCCTGAACGTCGTCACCACGGCGTCCGCGCCGCCGCACGGCTTCAAGAATCCGAAGTCGAACCAGCTGGAGGGCATCATGGTGGACGTGGCCGCGGCCGTGGCCAAGCACCTGAAGGTGTCGGACAAGCTGTCCGACGTGCCGTTCTCCGGCCTGATTCCCACGCTGACCTCGGGCCGCGCCGACGTGATGTCCGCGCCGCTCTTCATCACCGAGGAACGCGCCCGCGCCATCGATTTCTCGGCGCCGGTCTATGAATGGGGCGAGGGCATCGTGGTCAGCGACAAGGCCGACAAGAAGTACGCCAAGTTCGAAGACATGAAGGGCCAGCGCGTAGGCGTGCTGGTGGACTCGGTGCAGTTCAACATGATCAAGGACATGCCCGGCACCAAGGTGTCGACGTACCAGGACTATTCCACGCTGCTGGCCGACGTGCGCGCCGGCCGCATCGACCTGGGCATCGTGGATCCGCCCAGCATCATCTACCAGATCAAGACCAAGAACATCCCCGGCGTGAAGCTGGACACGGGCTATCAGCCGCAGCGCAAGTGGCAGGTGGGCATGGCGGTGCAGAAGGGCAACGCCGCGTTGCTGGAGGCGGTCAACGGCGCGCTGGCACAGATGAAACAGAACGGCGAGCTCGCCGCCATCGGGCAGAAGTGGGGCGTGGCCGACCTGATGAGCAAGTGACGCCGTACCGGCACGGATAAGGAGTACGACTTGGATCTCGCGACCCTGCGCATGTACCTGACCCCCCTCGCCGAGGGCACGGTCTGGACCCTGGCGCTGTTTTTCTCTTCGGCATTCCTGGCGGTGGCCCTGGGCCTGGTCGTCTGTCTGTGCCGCCTGTCGCCGTCGCGGCTGCTCAGCCGCGGCGCGCGTTTCTACATCGACGTGATACGCGGCACGCCGCTGCTGCTGCAGCTGTTCTACATCTACTACGGCCTGCCTGAGATGGGCGTGGTCATCAACGGCTTCGTTGCCGGCGTATTGGGCCTGACGCTGAACTTCGGCGCCTATCTGGCCGAACTCTTCCGCAGCGGCATCCAGTCGGTGGACAGCGGCCAGTACGAGGCGGCGCGCGCGCTGGGCCTGGGCAAGGTGCAGCGGCTGCGCCGCATCGTGCTGCCGCAGGCCTTGCGCACGGTGTTCCCGGCGCTGGGCAACTACGCGCTGGTGCTGATCAAGGAAACCTCGCTGGTGGCCGTCATCAGCGTTTACGAATTGATGCGCGCGGGCGAAATGCTGGCGGGCGCCACCTTCCAGGCGCTGACCGTCTACACCATGGTGGGCGTCATCTACTTCGCCATGTGCAGCGTGCTGTCCTACGTGTTCCGCCGTTCCGAAAAGCGCCTGACCGTGCCGGGCTACTGGAGCGGCGCGGGCGAAAACCATGACATTTCCAAGGCCTGATGCGATGGATGGATTGAACTACGCCGCCCCTATCATCACGATGCAGGGCGTATGCAAATGGTATGGCGACTTCAAGGTGCTGGACGAGCTGGCGCTGGAGGTGTTGCCAGGCGAAAAGCTGATCCTGTGCGGGCCGTCCGGCTCCGGCAAGTCCACCACCATCCGGCTCTTGAACCGGCTCGAGGAACACCAGCAAGGCCGCATCGTCGTCGACGGCATCGAGCTGAACGACGACCTGAAGAACATCGAGCGCATCCGCGCCGAGGTCGGCATGGTGTTCCAGCACTTCAACCTTTTTCCGCACCTGACCGTGCTGGACAATTGCACGCTGGCGCCGATGCTGGTGAAGGGCGTGCCGCGCGAGGAAGCCGAGGCCCGCGCCATGGAATACCTGGAGCGCGTCAAGATTCCGCAGCACGCCTCCAAGTACCCGGGCCAGCTGTCCGGCGGCCAGAAGCAGCGCGTGGCGATCGCGCGGGCGCTGTGCATGCGGCCCAAGATCATGCTGTTCGACGAGCCCACATCCGCGCTGGACCCCGAGATGGTCAAGGAAGTGCTGGACACCATGGTGGCGCTGGCGCGCGACGGCATGACCATGGTGTGCGTGACGCATGAAATGGGTTTCGCGCGCGAGGTCGGCGACCGCGTGGTCTTCATGGACCAGGGCGCCATCGTCGAGGCCGACACGCCGGACAATTTCTTCCGCGCGCCGCGCACCGAACGCGCGCAGGCCTTCCTGGGACAGATACTGGGCTGATCGGGCCTTTCAAATTCCGTTTGGCGGAACCTGCGGAATGGTTCCATGACGGCGGCCTGAAATGGCTCTAGCCGGTTTCGGCTACGCTACCTATCATGCATGTCACGCGGGCGCGCATGCGCCCATGCACCGCCAATGGAAAATGATCAGGGAAAAACGATGAACGGCGCTGATAGTCTTTGCGATACCTTGCTGGCCAACGACGTGGATGTTTGCTTCGCGAACCCCGGCACATCCGAAATGCACTTTGTCGCGGCATTGGATCGCAAGCCGAAGATGCGCTGCGTGCTGGGCCTGTTCGAAGGCGTGGTGACCGGCGCGGCCGACGGCTACGCGCGCATGGCCGACAAGCCTGCCGCGACGCTGCTGCACCTGGGCCCGGGCCTGGGCAACGGCCTGGCCAACCTGCACAACGCCAAGCGCGCCCGCACGCCCATGGTCAACATCGTGGGCGACCACGCCACCTATCACGTCCAGTACGACGCGCCGCTGACCAGCGACGTCGAAGGCGTCGCGCGCCCGATGTCGCATTGGGTCAAGCGCACCACCAAGGCCGCCGACCTGTCCGCGGACGCCGCTGAGGCCGTGGGCGTGGCGCGCCGCTCGCCGGGCAACATCGCCACGCTGATCCTGCCCGCCGACGCGGCCTGGACGGACTTGCCGGAAAACACCGCGCCGGTGCTGGCCAAGAGCGAGGCCTTGGCCCAGACCTCGGCCGACGCGGTGCGCGCGGCGGTTGCCGCGATCCGCTCGGGCGAAGTCACGACGCTGATGCTGGGCGGTTCCGCGCTGCGTGAACGCGCGCTGAACGCCGCCGGCCGTATCGCGCGCGCCACCGGCGTGCGGCTGGTGTCGGAAACCTCCAACCGCCGCATCGAGCGCGGCGGCTCGCGCACGCCGGTGGACCGCCTGCCGTATCCGATCGACCTGGCGGTGGCCAAGCTGAAGGACGTGCGCCATCTGGTGCTGGTGGGCGCGAAAGCGCCGGTCGGCTTCTTTGCCTATCCTGGCAAGCCCAGCCTGCTGGCGCCGCCCGACTGCAAGCAGGTGGTGCTGGGCACGCCCGAGCAGGACCTGGCGCATGCGCTGGAGTGGCTGGCCGACGAGCTCGGCATCGCCCAGGACGCGCCGCGCCTGGCCGCTGCCCCCGCCAACTACGAGGTGCCGCAGTCCGGCAAGTTGACTGGCGCCGCCGTCAACATCCTGGTCGCGCACCATCTGCCGGAGCAGGCCATCGTCTGCGACGAGTCCATCACCCAGGGCCGCGAATTCCCGCTCTACAGCGTCAACAGCGCGCCGCACGATTGGCTCATGCTGACGGGCGGCGCCATCGGCATCGGCCTGCCGCTGGCGACCGGCGCTGCCGTCGCCTGCCCGGACCGCAAGGTCGTCACCCTGCAGGCAGACGGCAGCGGCATGTACACCTTGCAGGCGCTATGGACGCAGGCGCGCGAGAACCTGGATTGCCTGACCGTGATCCTGGCCAACCGTTCCTACGCCACCCTGCACGGCGAGATGAAGAACGTGGGCGTGCAGGAACCCGGGCGCAACGCCCGCCGCATGCTGGATCTGGAAGAACCGTACCTGGACTGGACGCATCTGGCGCGCGGCATGGGCGTGGAAGCGGTCAGCGTGGATACGGTGGAAGGCTTCGCGCGCGCGCTGCAGGAAGGCCTGAAGCGCCGCGGCCCGTTCCTGATTGAAGCGGTGATCTGAGCGGCCTGCGCGCCTCAGTCCAGGAAATAGGCGGGCTGGGGCGCGGCAATGACCGCGCGGTATTCGTCGAGCAGCAGTTCGGCGTGCCGCGTCAGCGGCCGTATGCGCGAGCGCACGATGCGCGAGTGGATCAGCAGGCTGGGACGGAAAGGCCTGACGACGAATTGGTCTTCGGGGAAAGGCACGATGGCGGCGGGCTCAACCAGGCCCACGCCCACGCCCGCGCGTATCAGTGCCAACAGCGCAGCCGAGGAGGTCACTTCGACTGACACGGGCATGTGCAAGCCAGCCTCGGAGAAGGCGAGCTCGACGAAACTGCCGAAATTCGTTTGCGGGCCGTACGACAGGAATGTCTCGGATTTCAAGTCCTGCGCCGTGACATGGTCCAGGTCCGTGTAGCGATGGCCGCGCGCGGCAACGCAGACCAGGTGTTGCGGCCCGAGGTCCTCGTTGTGCGTGTCGGGCGAGGCGGTGATGTCATGCACCAGTCCGAAATCCGCCTGGCCGTTCAGCACACGGTCGACCACCGGCTGGTTGGCCAGGATTTCCAGCGTGACGGTGATGCCGGGATGGCGTTCGCGTAGGCGCTTGACCGCTTGCGGAATGAAGGTTGCCGCTTGCGTGGGTATGGCGGCCACGGTGACGTTGCCATGGTCCGGATTGGCCAGGCTGCCGATCAAACGCTGCACCACGCCATAGGATCCGTATAGGTGCTCCACGCTTTCCTGCAAACGTAGCGCCTGCGGCGTCGGCACCAGGCGCTGATGCGCGCGTTCGAAGAGCAGCAGGCCCGTGTCGTCCTCGAGCTGGCGCAGCATCTTGCTGGCCGCCGATTGCGTCATGCCCAGCAGCTTGGCCGCACGCGACACGGAGCCCGAAATCATGATGGCGTTGAACACGCCCAGCTGCGCGAAGCTTGGTTCGCGTGGTTCATGGGACCTGGTCAGTCCGAGATGCGAGCGAGGGCTCATAAGCGGGGCTTAGGGGAAGTACGGATAGGTGCAAAGCTCATATATTGCATGAAAGAAATGGCCCCGTCATCATGCCCGCTCCCCCTCTCCCCATCAGGAGCAAGCCGATGAAGACGCCTATGCAAGACCCTTGCCTGACCGATGCGGCGCACCTTGCGCTGAGCGATCCCTCGCTGACTTCCGCACGCCGCCGTCAGTTATTGGCGCTATTGGGCGCAGCCGGCATGTCGGCCATGTTGCCGCTGGGCCGGGCGCATGCCGACGCAGGCAAGATCGTGGTCTGCAATTGGGGCGGAGACGCCATCAAGCATCAGCCCACGGTATGGGGCAAGCCTTTTGAAAAGGCCTCCGGCACCAAGGTCGAATTCGATGGAACCGGTCCGTCTTTCGGCAAGATCCGCACCATGGTGGAATCGAAGAACGTGGTGTGGGACGTCTGCGATGCCAATTTGGCCGCGGCGCATTCGCTGGGCAAGCGAGGCTACCTGGAGCCCATCGACTACACGATCGTCGACCGCAGCAAGGTGCGGCCGGGCTTCAGCAGCGAATACGGCGTTTCGCACTTCATCTACAGCTTTGTGCTGGCGTACGACAAGAAGGCCTTCGGGGACCGCGTGCCCAGGACTTGGGCTGACTTCTGGAACACTGAGGATTTCCCTGGCACCCGCATCTTGCCGGATCGCGTGCTGGCCTCGCTGGAGGCCGCGCTGATGGCGGATGGCGTACCTGCGGACGCGTCCAAGCTCTATCCCATCGACGAGAAGCGCGCGCTGGACAAGATCGCTGCGATCAAGGAACACGCGATTTTCTGGAAGACTGGCGCCGAGAGCCAGCAATTGCTGCGGCAAGGCGAGGCCACGATGGGGCTGGTATGGCACACCCGGGCGACCGTGATGCGGCGGGAACCGGGTTCGACCATCGATTTCACCTGGAACCAGGGCATTCTGATTCCCGCCGGCTGGCTGGTACCCAAGGGCAATCCGGCGGGACGCAAGGTGTTCGATTTCATCGCGTCGACGCAATCGCCGGAAAGCCAGATCGAGTTGTTGCGGCTGATGGGCAATGGCCCCGCCAACCCCGCGGCCAATGCGCTGGTGCCGCCGGAATTGCGCAAGGACAATCCTACGGACGAAGAGAATTTCCGCCTGCAGATCGTGGCGGATGCGACCTGGCATGGCGAGAACCAGGACCGCATCTACAACGAGTACGTCAAAGTCATCACGGGTTGAGCCGCCAGCATGAGCGCATACGCGGATATGGTGTTGCATGGCGGCCGCATCGCCACGCTGGATGAAACGCTGGGCGTCGTGCCGGCGCTGGCGATACGGCATGGCCGCGTGGTCGGCGCGGGCACGGATGCGGACTGCCTGGCGCTGGCCGGACCCGCCACGGCGAAGATCGACCTGGACGGCGCCTTCGCCATGCCGGGCATCAACGACAGCCATTGCCATCCGGACGGGCAGGCGGTCAAGGCGGGGCGATGGGAGGACCTTTCCGGCATCGGTTCGCCAGCGGCGCTGCTGTGGCGCGTCGCGGCATTCCACGGTAGCGCTCCAGCCGGCGCCTGGTACCTGGGTTTCCGCCTGGACGAGAACGATATCGGCGGCTACCCCTCGCGCGCGGCGCTGGACGCTGCGGCGCCGGGACGGCCGGTGTTCCTGTTGCGGCGGGATGCGCAGGTGGGTGTGGCCAGCAAGGCCGCGTTCGACGCTCTCGCGGCCAGCGGCCTGGCGCGCACCGTTCCGGACCATTGCCTGAGCCAGGGCGAGGGCATGGCGCGCGGCCGCGGCGTTTTCGCCTTCACCACGCATATCGCGGCGGGTGACCAGGTGGAAGACTATCTCGAGGGCTATCCCGCGATTTTCGGCGAGATGGCCAGGGTGGGCATCACCAGCGTGCACAACGCCCTGACCAGCGCCTTGGCGATGCAGGCATACCGCCAGCTGCATGCGGCGGGCAGGCTGCCGGTGCGCGTGGGCATGATGCTCAACGGGCGCGACGAGGCTCTGGTCGAGGATGTCATCGGGTCGGGCCTGCGTTTCGGCTTTGGCGATGAATACCTGCACCTGCTTGGCGTGGAGTATGGATCGGATGGCAGCACCAGCGGCCGCACGGCCGCGTACTACCAGCCCTATGCCGTCCAGGCGGGCAAGACGGATGCCCCGAAGGAGTACGGCGACGTCAATTTCTCTGCCGAGGAACTCGCCTTCAAGGTAGGCCGAGTCATGGCAGCGGGCTTGCAGGCGGCAGCTACTGGCAATGGCGACCGCGGTATCGACTTCGCGCTGGATGCGTTCGAGCAGGCGCTTGCCGCGCATCCCGGCGCGGTGCCGCCGCGCATCGAGCATTGCTGCTGCGCGCCGCCCGCGATCCAGGAACGCATGGCGCGGTTGGGCGTGATCGATTCCTCGGCGGCGGGCTTTGCCTACAACCTGGGCGATGCGTATCTGCGCAACCGGCCCGAGTCCGACTGGCCCTGGCTCTGGCCGCACCGAGACATGTTGGACCGGGGCGTGCTGGTCTGCGGGCATTCGGACGCGCCGGTATGCGACCGCAATCCCTTCCTGGGCATGTGGTCGATGGTCAATCGCAAGACCGCCTCGGGGGCCGTGATCGGCGCCTCTCAGGCGATTTCGGTGGACGAGGCCATGCGCTGCTACACCGTCAATCCGGCGCGGGCCGAGCGCCAGGACGCGAGCAAGGGCACACTGGCGCCGGGCAAGCTGGCCGACCTGATTGTGCTGGATCGCGACCTGTACCGCATTCCCTCTGACCAGATCAAGGAGGCCGCGGTGCGCGCCACGCTGGTCGGCGGCCGCGCCATATTCCGCTCGCCGCTCTCATCATGGGCGGATCAACTGCACGAAGAGGATTGACCCCATGCAGCGTTCCTTACCCGCCGTGCTGGTTCTGCCCGTGGTGTTGCTGGTGGGAGGCCTGTTCCTGCTGCCGGTCTTGCACATCCTGGCGATCAGCTTCACCGAGCCCGTCGCGGGCATCGGCAACTATGTGGCGCTGTTCACGCAGCCGCTCTACCTGAAGATCATGGCCACGACCGCCAGGGTATGCCTCTGGACCACGGTCATTGCATTGGTGCTGGGCTATCTGGTGGCCTATGTCATGGCGAACGTGCCTGACCATGTGCGCAGCTGGATGACGATCTGCCTGCTGGTGCCGTTCTGGCTGTCGGTGCTGGTGCGCGCGTTCGCGTGGGTGCTGCTGCTGTCCAAGGAGGGAGTGGTCAATGCGACGCTGATGGCCTTGGGCCTGGTCGACCGGCCGCTGGCGTTGCTGCGCAATGAGACCGGCGTGCTGATCGGCATGGTGCACTACATGATTCCCTACGCCGTGCTGCCGATGCTGACCAACATGCTGGGCATGGACCGGTCGCTGATGGCGGCGTCGCGCGCGCTGGGCGCTGGACCCGTACGCACCTTTCTGCGCGTATACCTGCCGCTGTCCCTGCCGGGCGTGCTGGCCGCGGCCGTGCTGGTGTTCATCTTCTGCCTGGGCTTCTTCATCACGCCGGCCCTGTTGGGCGGAGGCAAGACCGTGATGGTGGCTCAGTACATCGAATTCGGCATCAGCGAGACCATGAACTGGGGGATTTCGACCGCATTCGCCAGCGCCTTGCTGGTCACTGTGGTTCTGAGCCTGATCCTGATGTCGCGCTGCGTGCGTGTTCCTTCCCTGTTCGGTGCGCCATGACGATACGTCCTTCCTTGTGGTTCGCCCTGGCGGCGTTGGGCGCGGGGCTGGTGCTGGCCTACCTGTTCCTGCCAGCGCTGGTGGTCGTGCCGGTTTCGTTCACTGACCGCAGCTATCTGTCGTTTCCGTCGGAGTCCTGGTCGCTGCAGCACTACCGGCAACTAGTGGAGAGTCCGGTATGGCGCGACAGCCTGTTGCAGAGCGTCGCCGTCTCCGCGGTCTCCACCTGCGCCGCCACCGTGCTGGGGTGCGCGGCCGCCATCGGCGCATGGAAGCTGGGCGCGAGGCTGGGCGGCCTGGTGCGCATGCTGGCCCTGTTGCCGCTGATCGTGCCCACCATCGTGGGTGCGCTGGCGTACTACCGGTTGTACATCGACCTGGGGCTGCTCGATACCTACACCGGCGTGGTGCTGGCGCACGTGGTGGCGGCCACGCCGTTCGTCTTTGTGTCGGTGGGCTCGGCCCTCGCCAACTTCGACCCGCGCCTGGAGCAGGCCGCCCGTTCCATGGGGGCGCGGCCCTTGCAGGTGCTGCGGCGGGTGACGCTGCCCGGCATCCGGCCCGGCATCGTTTCGGGCGCGATCTTCGCGTTCATCGTGTCATGGGACGAGCTGGTTGTGTTGTTGTTCATCACCACTCGCAACGTCTATCTGTTGCCGCGCGCGATGTGGGACGGCATCAACGAAAACGTCGACCCCACGATAGCGGCCGTGGCCACCCTGATGATCTTGATCACCTTTATCTGCCTGTGCGTCGAGCGCCTGCTCGCGCATCGGAAAGGAAAGCGGGAATCCTCATGAACTCGTCTCACTCTTTATCCGAACCCTTGCTGCGCGTGCAGGGGCTGCGCAAACTCTTTGGTGCGACGGTGGCGCTGGATGGCGTCGATTTCTCGCTGGCGCCGGGCGAATTCCTGACGCTACTGGGCCCGTCGGGATCCGGCAAGACGACCACCTTGATGTCGATTGCGGGCTTCGTCGCGCCGAGCGCCGGCGAGATCTTCCACAAGGGCGAATCCATTACGCGCCGGCCGCCCGAGGACCGCGGTTTCGGCATGGTGTTCCAGGGCTATGCGCTGTTTCCCCACATGACGGTGGAGCAGAACGTGAGGTTTCCTCTGTCGATACGCGGGGTCTCGGGCGCCGAAGCGCGAACTCGCGCCCGCGCCGCGCTGGAACAGGTGCAGCTGGGCGCCTATGCCGGCAGGTATCCCAGGCAGCTGTCCGGCGGGCAGCAGCAGCGCGTGGCGCTGGCGCGCGCGCTGGTGTACCGGCCCGATGCGTTGCTGCTGGACGAGCCGCTATCCGCGCTGGACAAAAAGCTGCGCGCGGATTTGCAATGGGAACTGCGCAAGCTGAACAAGGAGTCCGGCGCGTCGTTCCTGTACGTGACGCATGACCAGGAAGAAGCCCTGTCCATGTCGGACCGCATCGTTATTTTCAACCAGGGGCGGATTGCGCAGATCGGCACGCCGTCCGAGCTCTATGAGCGGCCGGCGAACCTGTTCGTGGCCGAGTTCCTGGGCCGCAGCAACGTGCTCGAGGGCACGGTGCGATCCACGGGGCAGGAGGGCGTGGCGGTGGACTACGAGGGGGGAACGATCCAGGTGGGCGGCGCCTCGCGCGCCTACGCCGCGGGCGAGAGCGTGAGCCTGGTGGTGCGGCCGCACAAACTGCGGCTGGCCTTGGCGGGTGATGGCGGCCTGCAGGCCAGGGTCGAGGCGGTCAGCTATGCCGGCAACCTGCTCAACTATCTGTTGCGCACGCCCCGCGGCACGCCCTTGTACCTGGAGTTGGTCGCCGGCTCGCAAGGCGCTCCGGATCTGCGGCAGGGCGCCGAGGTCGGGGTGGTGCTGGACGCCGCGGTCGTTAGCGTCCTGGACGCCGCCGGGGCGGCCTGATCTAAACCCCCAGATAGCGCGTCAACTGCTCGGGCTGCCGGGCCAGCGACGCGCTGTCGCCGTCCTGCACGATCTGGCCTTTTTCCATCACCAGGCAGCGGTCGGTGTGTTCCAGCACCGCCCGGTAATTGCGGTCCACGATCAGCGTGGACATGCCGCTGGAGCGGATCTGGCGGATGATTTTCCAGATCTCGGCCACGATCAGCGGGGCCAGGCCCTCGGTGGCTTCGTCCAGGATCAGCAGTTCGGGATTGGTCATCAGCGCCCGGCCGATGGCCAGCATCTGCTGCTCGCCCCCCGATAGCTGCTGGCCGCCATGGCCCAGACGCTCTTGCAGGCGCGGAAACACCTCCAGCACGCGCGCGTAGGTCCAGTCCTGGCGGCCGTCGCGGCCGGCGCGCGCTGCCACCTGCAGGTTCTCGCGCACGTTCAGGTTGGGAAAGATGCCGCGCCCTTCGGGTACATAGGCCACGCCCATGCGGGCGATGGCGTGGGGCTGCGCACGGGTGCAGTCGCGCCCGTCCACGCGCACGCTGCCCTGGGCGCTTCTGACATGGCCCATCAGGCTGCGGATCAGCGTGGTCTTGCCCATGCCGTTGCGCCCCACCAGGCCTACGGATTCTCCGGGCGCGATATGCATGTCGATGCCGCGCAGCACATGGCTGGCGCCGTAGTAAACGTGCAGGCCGCCTGCTTCGATCAATGCGGTCATACGCTGGCTCCATGGCTGTCTTCGCCCAGGTAGGCGGTGCGCACGTCGGGGTTGGCGCGGATCGCGTCTGGCGTGCCGCTGGCGATGGCGGCGCCGTTGACCATGACGGTAATGGTTTCGGCGACGCGGAAGACCGCGTCCATGTCGTGTTCCACCAGCAGGATTGCGTGGCCGGGCTTGAGCGCTTCCAGCAGCTCCAGGATGCGGTCGGTTTCCTCGGCGCCCATGCCGGCCAGGGGTTCGTCCAACAGCAGCACCTGCGGTTCGCCAGCCAGGCACATGGCGATCTCAAGCTGGCGCTTGCGGCCATGCGGCAGCAGCCCGGCGTCGCGCGCGGCGTCGTCCGCCAGGCCGGTGCGCTCCAGCGCGTGACGCGCAAGCTCCGCGCTGTGGCGGCATTCGGCGGCGGACCGCCACCAGTGCCAGAAGCGCTGGCGGCGAGCCTGGGCGGCCAGCCTGCAGTTTTCGAACACGCTCAGTTCGGGAAAGATGGTGGACCGCTGGTAGCTGCGGCCCAGGCCCGCGCGCGCCCGGTCGGGCTGGCGCCAGGCCGTGATGTCGCGGCCGGCCAGCATCACTTGGCCGCTGCTGGGCGCAAGTTCGCCCGACAGGATGTTGATCAGCGTGGACTTGCCCGCGCCGTTGGTGCCGATGACGGCGTGGACCTGGCCGCGCTGCAATTCCAGCGACACGCCGTTCACCGCCGTCAGGCCGCCGAAGCGGCGCGTGACCGCGCTTGCGGCCAGCAGGACATCAGACATGGGGCTCTCCCTGGATGGGCAGGCGGGCGGGGGCCTGCTGACGGCTGGAATGCGCGGCATCCGGTTTGGGAGCGGCGCGGGCGGTGTCGGCGTCCAGGCCGGGGGCGGCAACGTGCGCCGCGCGGCGCTGGCGCAGCTGAGCCGGGAGCCCGGCCAGGCCGTTGGGCAGCAAGGCCACCAGCGCGATGATGGCCACGCCCAGCGGCAGGTGCCAGTGGCGCGCGTATTCGCCAAAAATCTCCTGCGACTGGAACAGTTCCTGCATCAGCACCAGCGCCACAGTGCCCAGCACCGCTCCGCCCAGGCTGCCCATGCCGCCCAGGATCACCATCAGCAGCACCAGGCCCGATTGTTCCCAGGCCAGCAGCTCGGGCGTGACGAAGCCGTCCTTCAGCGCGAACAGAAAGCCCGCCAGGCTGGCCAGCGTGGCGCCGATGACATAGGCGGCCAGCTTGTAGGGATAGGTCGAGTAGCCGGCCGCGCGCATGCGCTGTTCGTTGATGCGGATGCCGGCGAGCGCGGCGCCGAAAGGCGAGCGCCGCAGCAGCGCCAGGAAGCCCCAGGTCAGCGCCAGGCAGGCGAGCACGAAGAAGTAGAAGGTCCGGGCATCGCCCAGGTCGAACGGCAGCCAGCCGCCCAGGGACAGTTCGGGCCGGAAGTACAGGTAGATGCCGTCGCTGCCGCCGCCGATCTTGGTGTCGTGGAACACGTAGTAGGCCATCTGCGAGAAGGCCAGCGTGACCATGATGAAGTACACGCCGCGGGTGCGCAGCGCCAGCGCGCCGGTCGCCAACGCATAGGCCGCGGCGGCGAGCAGGGCGGCCGGCAGCAGCCACCACAGGCCGGCGGCTTCGGATTCCGGCGACAGCAGCGCCGCGACGTAGGCGCCGATGCCGAAGAAGGCGGCGTGGCCCAGGCTGACCAGTCCCGCGCCGCCCACCAGCAGCTGCAGGCTGAGCGCGAAGATTCCATAGATCATGATCTTGATCGCCAGGCCGGTGTAGTAGTCGCTGCCGCTCCAGGAGAAAACGGCCAGCGCCAGCAGCGCCGCAATGGGCAAGAGTCGGTTCAACATGGTCAGCCCTGCTTGAACAGCCCTTCGGGCTTGCAAAGAAGTATGAAGGCCATCAGCAGGTACACCAGCACGCCCGCCGCGGACGGGAACAGCACCTGGCCGAAGGTTTCCACCACGCCCACCAGCATCGCGGCCAGGAAGGCGCCGCGGATCGAGCCGATGCCGCCGATCACCACCACCACGAAGCAGATGATGAGTACGCCGTTGCCCATGCCGGGATAGACCGAGGACACCGGCGCGGCGATGCTGCCTGCCAGCGCCGCCAGCGCCACGCCTGCCGCGAACACCAGGCGGTAGAGCTTGTTGATGTCTATGCCCAGCGATCCGATCATCTCGCGGTTGCTGGCGCCGGCCCGCAGCATCATGCCCAGCCGCGTGCGCGTGATGACCCAGTACAGCAACAGCGCCACCGCGATGCCGACGGCGGAAATGAGCAGCCGGTAGACCGGATAGGTCATGACGTCGCCCAGCGCGATGCTGCCCTGCAGCCAGGCTGGCAGGGGCACGCCGTGCACGTCGTTGCCCACCAGGATGCTGCGCAGTTCTTCGAAGACCAGGATCAGGCCGTAGGTCATCAGCACCTGCTGCAAGTGGTTGCGCTTGTACAGGTAGCTGAAAAAAGCGGCCTCCAGCAGATAGCCCAGGGCGCCGGCGGCCAGCACGCAGACCGCCAGCGTGGCCAGGAAGCCGCCGCCCAGCCAGCGGTCGACGGCCGGTCCCAGCGCGAACGCCATGTAGGCGCCGATCATGTAGAAACTGCCGTGGGCAAGATTGATGATGCCCATGATGCCGAAGATCAGCGTGAGTCCGCTGGCCACCAGGAACAGCAGCAAGCCGTACTGGAAAGCGTTCAGGCTCTGGATGAGCAGGATGCTGATGTCCATGGGGCCTCCCTGTGGCGGATTGCGGTCAGAGCTTGCAGCCGCGGGCCGGGTCGGCCAGCTTCTTCACGGCGATATCCACGACCTTGTTCTCCAGCCCGTCGACGCGGCGCAGGTAGATGTCCTGCACCGGGTTGCCCGCGCTGGACAGCGTGAAGGGGCCGCGCGGGCTGTCCACCGTGGCGCCGCGCATGGCCTTGCGGAAGTCTTCCTTCTTGGCGAAGTCGCCCTTCACCGCGGCCAGGCCCGACTGCATCAGCTGCGCCGCGTCATAGCCCTGCACCGCGTAGACGTCGGGCTGCGCCTTGTAGGCTTTGCTGTAGTCGGCGCGGAAGGCGTTGTCGCGAGGTGTGTTCAGGCCGTCGGCATAGTGCAGGGTGGTCAGCAGGCCTTGCGCCGAAGCGCCCTGGGCCTCCAGCGTGCCGTCGGTCAGGAAGCCCGAGCCGTACAGCGGGATGGTCTTGCCCAGGCCTGCGGCGTAATAGTCCTGCACGAATTTCACGGCGCCGCCGCCCGCGAAGAACGTGAACACCATGTCGGGCTTGAGCGCCGCGATCTCGGTCAGCAGCGGCTGGAATTCCACGTTGGGAAACGGCAGGCTCAGTTCCTTCACGACCTTGCCGCCGGCCTTCTCGAAGCCTTCCTTGAAGCCGCCGATGGCTTCGTCGCCGGCCGCATACTTCCAGGTGATGGTGACGGCCGTCTTGTGGCCCTTGGCAAAGGCCACCGGACCCATGGCGTACGCCGGCTGCCAATTGGTGAACGAGGTGCGGAAGATGCCCGGGCCGCACAGCGGGCCGGTGATGGCGTTGGCGCCCGCGTTGGTCACGATCAGCGTGGTGTCGGCGTCCTTGGCGGCCTTGGCCAGCGCCATCGCCACGCCCGAGTGCACGGTGCCGATCAACACGTCCACCTGGTCGCGCTTGATCAGGCGGTTGGCGTTTTCGGCGGCCTTGGCGGGGTTGGACTCGTCGTCCACCTTGAAGTATTCGATCTCGCGTCCGCCCAGCTTGCCGCCTTGTTCGGCGACGTACAGCTTGAAGCCGTTCTCGATGGCGTTGCCCAGCGCGGCGTAGGTGCCGCTGTAGGGCAGCATGAAGCCGACCTTGATCTTGTCGGCGGCCTGGGCGCCGGTGGCGGCGAGCGTCAGAGCCGCGGCGAGCGCAGCCCGGGTCAGGGCGTGGTTCATGGTTAGTCTCCGTGCTTGTTATGGGCCGACGCAGTGGTCAGCGGGGTTTTTCCAGGCCGCCCATAAAGCTGGCGACGGCCTGGATAACGCGGGCTGGCTGGTCCTTGTGCGCCGAGTGGCCGCAGTCGGGCAGTTCCAGCAGTTCGGTCTGGGGCGCGAGCCGGCGTATGCCGCGTATCTGCGCCAAGCTGCCGTATTCGTCGTCCACGCCCTGGATGGCAAGCACGGGACAGGCGATGCAGGGCAGGTATTCGTCCAGGTTCCAGCGGCGGAAAGCCGGGTCCAGCCAGATGTCGTTCCAGCCCCAGAACGCCGAATCCGGGTCCGCGTGATAGCGCCCCAGCCGGGCGCGCAGGTCCGTGTCCAGATAGGCCTGGCGCGCCTGCGCGATGCTGGCGACCGACACGTCTTCGACCAGGATATGGGGCGCGGCGGCGACCACGCCGGCCACCGCGTCGGGATGCATGGCCGCATACAGCAGGGCGATGGAGCCGCCGTCGCTGTGGCCGAACAGCACCGGCTTGTCGCGCCGGGCGTCCACGCCCAGCGCGATCAACAGCGCGGGCAGCACTTCGCGCGCCTCGATGTGCATGAAATCCACCGGCCGCTTTTCTGCTGGCGGCCGTGGCGTCGATTGCCCGTAGCCGTAGCGCGAATACACCAGTCCGCGGCCCCCGGCTGCTGCACAGACGCGCTCGGGCCAGTCCTTCCACATGGATACGGACCCCAGTCCTTCGTGCAGGAAGACCAGCAACGGGGCGCCGGGGCTGTCGGACCCTATCCACTGGTATTCCAGGCGCAGATCCCGGCCGCCGGCATGAAACTCGGCAAACACGGTCTCGGCCACGGCGCAGGCGCTCATAGCGTGGCCTCTTCCAACTGGCGCAGGCGGAAGCGCTGTATCTTCCCGGTGGCCGTCTTGGGCAGTTCCTCCGTGAAATTGATCTGGCGCGGATACTTGAACGGCGCCAGATGCTGCTTCACGTAATTCTGCAGCGCAGCCCCGGTCTGCGCGTCGGGCTCGAAGCCGGGACGCAGCACCACGTAGGCCTTGGTCTTGACCAGCCCGTCGTGGTCCGGCACGCCGATCACGGCCGCTTCCAGCACAGCCTCATGCTGCACCAGGATGTTCTCGACCTCCACTGGCGACACGTACTGGCCGCTGACCTTGATCATGTCGTCGCTGCGCCCGGCATAGGTGTAGTAGCCGTCCGCGTCGCAGGTGTACTTGTCGCCGCTCTTGAGCCAGTCGCCCAGGAAGCACTGGCGCGTCTTGTCGCGGTTGTTCCAGTACATCAGGGCTGCGCTTGGGCCTTTGATGTAGAGGTCGCCGATGGCGCCGGGCGGCACCGGGGCGCCGTTCTCGTCGCGCAACTGCACCTCATAGCCGGGTACGGGCTTGCCGGTGGTGCCGTAGCGCAGCTGCCCGGTCTGGTTGGAGATGAAGATGTGCAGCATCTCGGTGGAGCCGATGCCATCCAGGATCTCGCAGCCGAAGTGGCGCGTGTAGCGTTCGCCGATGTCGCGCGGCAGCGCTTCGCCGGCGGACGTGCAGATGCGCATGGCGACCTGTTCGCGCGCCGGCAGGTCGGGCGAGGCCAGCATGCTGGCGTACAGCGTGGGCACGCCGTAGAACACGGTGGGCCGATGCTGCGTCAGGCGTTTGAAGACCGCTTGCGGCGTGGGGCGTTCGCCCATCAGGATGACGGTCGCGCCCACGGACAGGGGGAAGGTCAGGCCATTGCCCAGGCCATAGGCGAAGAACAGCTTGGCGGCCGAGAACACCACGTCGTCCTCGCGGATGCCGAGCACGGGCTTGGCATAGAGTTCGGCCGTGTGCCACAGGTTGCCATGGGTGTGGACCACGCCCTTGGGTTTGCCGGTGGAGCCCGACGAATACAGCCAGAAAGCGATCTCGTCGGACAGGGTGCGCGCCGCGGGCGCGAGCGGGGCGGCGGCCAGCAGCGATTCGAATTCGCGCCCGCCTTCGGGTAAGGGGCCGGCGGGCTGGGAAACCACCAGGTGTTCGACATCGGCGGCGGCCTGCCCCAGCGCGGTCTGCACCACCGGCAGCAAGGCGCCCGATACGAACACGGCGCGCACGCGGCTGTGGGCAATGATGTAAGCGTAGTCATCGGCGGTAAGCAGGGTGTTCACGGCCACCGGCACCACGCCCGCATGCAGCGCGCCCAGAAATACCACCGGCCAGTCGACAGTGTCCTGCATCAGCAGCAGGATGCGCTCCTCGCGCCGCAGGCCCAGCTGGCGCAGCGCGCCGGCCATGCGCGCCACCCGCTCCGCCAGTTCGCCGTAGCTGATCTGGCGCGTGTCGTCGATGTAGGCCGGCTTGGCGGCGCGCGGCGCATTGAGCGCCGCCAGGTGGCTGGCGAAGTTGAGTTCGTCGGGACAGGCGTTCACGGTTGTCTCCTGATGTCCTGTGGGGGGAGCCGCGCTTTGTGTGTTTTTCTGGCGGCGGGTGGGGCGGGGCCTCTCAGGTGCGCGTGAATTCGATGGCGCCGCCCGGCAGCAGATACAGCACCAGCGCGCGGCCGCCGCTCACGGTCGGGCTGTGCGCGCTGCCGGGGCCGTAGACCAGCCAGCCGGCGCCGTGGCCGTCGAAGCGGGCGCCCTCGGTCAGCGGCATGATCATGTCGATCTCGCCATTGGGGTGCGCGTGGTGCGGGCCGGCAAGATCGTTCATGTCCACTACGTCCACCGAGCAGTCCGCCAGGTCTGGCGCGGGCTTGATGACGCGGCCGTAGCGGATGCCGCCGCCTTCCCGGCTGCACATCCAGCCCTCGGCCACGCCCTGCCTACAGGTGGCGTAGATCTCCTGGAACAGGGCGCTTTGCGGGCCGGCCTCGCGGTTCAGGCTTTCCTGCAGCGCCGCGTCCAGCGGCTGGCCTTGCGTCAGGCGCGTGACCTCGCGCATCAGGGCATGGAATTGATCAGGCGTACTCACCGGGCTCCTCCTTTACACTGTCGGCGCTTCAGAATCGACATGAAATCGACTGCTGCTTTTTTGCACATGAGGCGCTTTGGACTGATTGAATGGAAAAATAGTGCTTCCATTGATTATGGTCAAGCACTATAGTGCATAAAACGTGGTAATCAGGGTTTTTGCGGAGTCACGTAAACATGAATCAAGCGCTAGATGCGGCGCCATCCGAACCCAGGCGGGAAGCGTTCCTGGTGGCCTTGGGCGAGCGGGTGCGCCGCCTGCGGGCCATACGCGGCATGACCCGCAAGAGCCTGTCGCAGGTGACTGGCGTATCGGAGCGCCATCTGGCCAATCTGGAACATGGGGTGGGCAATGCCTCCATCCTGGTGTTGCTGCAGATCGCACGCGCCTTCAACTGCGCGCTGGCCGAATTGGTGGGCGACGTCACCACCGAATCGCCCGACTGGCTGCTGATCCGCGAGCTGCTCAGCGGCCGCACGGAATCCGACCTGCAGCGCGCGCGCGAGGCCCTGACCCAGCTGTTCGGCGTAGGGGCGGGGGCGCAGCGCCCCAACCGCACCCAGCGCGTGGCGCTGATCGGCCTGCGCGGCGCGGGCAAGTCCACGCTGGGCCAGATGCTGGCTGATGACCTGGGTTATCCGTTCGTGGAGTTGAACCGCGAGATCGAGCGCGTGGCCGGCTGCAGCATCCTGGAAATCCACAATCTGTACGGCCCCAATGCCTACCGCCGCTACGAACGGCGGGCGCTGGAAGAGGCCGTGCAGATCTACCCGGAAATGGTGCTGGCCACGCCGGGCGGGCTGGTGTCCGAGCCCGCCACCCTCAATCTGCTGCTGGCGCACTGCTACACGGTATGGCTGCGCGCCACGCCCGAGGAGCACATGGGCCGGGTCATGGCGCAGGGGGATTTCCGTCCCATGTCGGGCAACAACGAGGCCATGGCGGACCTCAAGCGCATCCTGGCCGGACGCGAAGCCTTCTACGCCAAGGCCGACCTCACCTGGGTCACCAGCAACCTGGACGTGCAGGAAAGCTTTGCCGGCCTGCGCACCCAGGTGCGCAAGGCTTGCGGCCTGCCGCTATAGCTGGATTCGATGCCGGCAGCGCCGGCAATATGCATTTTTGTGCATGCCCCGCTTGACGGGGCTTTTTTTGTCCTCTAATCTGCACAATAATTCATGTGGTGCAGTATTTTTCCTGTTTTGGCAGGCGTACGAGGAGACACACTATGAGCAGCACCCTCAACCGGGTTGATTTCCGGACCGACCCCGAGCAGTACCGCCACTGGCGCTTGAGCTTCGACGGCCCGGTCGCCACGCTGGCCATGGATGTTGCCGAGGACGGTGGCCTGCGTCCGGGCTACAAGCTCAAGCTGAATTCCTACGACCTGGGGGTGGACATCGAACTGCATGACGCCTTGCAGCGCATCCGCTTCGAACACCCGGAAGTGCGCACCGTGGTCGTGACCAGCATGAAGGACCGCATCTTCTGTTCCGGCGCCAATATCTTCATGCTGGGTCTGTCCTCGCACGCCTGGAAGGTGAACTTCTGCAAGTTCACCAACGAAACCCGCAACGGCATTGAAGATTCCAGCCGCCACAGCGGCCTGAAGTTCATCGCCGCGCTCAACGGCGCCTGCGCCGGGGGTGGCTACGAGCTGGCGCTGGCCTGCGACGAGATCATGCTGATCGACGACCGCTCGTCCGCGGTCGCACTGCCCGAGGTGCCGCTGCTGGGCGTGCTGCCCGGCACCGGCGGCCTGACCCGCGTGACCGACAAGCGCCGGGTGCGCCACGACCATGCCGACATTTTCTGCACCTTGGTCGAGGGCGTGCGCGGCCAGCGCGCCAAGGATTGGCGCCTGGTGGACGAAGTGGTCAAGCCGGCCCGCTTCGAGGAGGCCGTGCGTGAGCGCGCGCAGGCGCTGGCGCAGGGCAGCGACCGCCCGGCAGGCGAGCAAGGCATCGCGTTGACGCCGGTGCAGCGCACGGAAAGCGCCGATGGCCTGTTCTACCGCTATGTGGACATCAAGTTGGACCGCGAGAAGCGCCAGGCCACCTGGACGGTGCGCGCGCCCGAGGGCGCGGTGCAAACCGAGCTGCAGGACATCGTCGCGGCCGGCGCGGCCTGGTGGCCGCTGCAGATGGCGCGCGAACTGGACGATGCCATCCTGTCGATGCGCACCAACGAACTGGACATCGGCACCTGGATCATCAAGACCGAAGGCGACGCCGCGCTGGTGTTGGCCGCGGATGCCGCGCTCCAACAGCATGCGGACCACTGGTTCGTGCGCGAAACCGCCGGCATGCTGCGCCGCACGTTGGCGCGCCTGGACGTGACTTCGCGCAGCCTGTTCGCGCTGATCGAACCCGGCTCCTGCTTTGCAGGCACCTTGCTCGAACTGGCGCTGGCTGCCGACCGCAGCTACATGCTGGACAACGAAGACGAATCCGCGCCCGCGCAGATCGTGGTGGGCGAGCGCAATTTCGGCGCGTATCCGCTGGTCAACGGCCAGAGCCGCCTGCAGCGCCGCTTCTATGAAGAGGAAGCGCCCCTGGAAGCGGTGCGCGCGCGCGCCGGCCAGCCGCTGTCGGCCACCGACGTGCTGGAGCTGGGCCTGGTCACCTATGCACCCGACAACATCGATTGGGACGACGAGGTGCGCATGATGCTGGAAGAGCGCCGCGCACTGTCGCCCGACGCCCTGACCGGACTGGAAGCCAACCTGCGCTTCGGCGGACAGGAAACGATGGAGACCCGCATCTTCGGCCGCCTCACGGCCTGGCAGAACTGGATCTTCAACCGCCCCAACGCCGCCGGCGACAAGGGCGCGCTCAAGCTCTACGGCAAGGGCGAGCAAGCCGCATTCGACTGGAACCGGGTCTGACGGCCCCGCGTCACCGCGCCGCGTGAACGCGGCCACCCCAAAGGAACAGGAGCGAGACATGTCTGGAATCAACTACACCGATAAGATCCCCAACAACGTCAATCTGTCCGGCGACCGCACCTTGCAGCGCGCGCTGGAACATTGGCAGCCCAACTACCTGCAGTGGTGGCAGGACATGGGGCCTGACGGCTCCCACGGCTTCGACGTCTATCTGCGCACGGCGGTCAGCGTGCAGCCCGACGGCTGGGCGCACTTCGACCACGTCAAGATGCCGGACTACCGCTGGGGTATCTTCCTGGCGCCGCAGGACGGGCAGCGCAAGATCCATTTCGGCGAGAACATGGGCCGCGACGTCTGGCAGGATGTGCCCGGCGAGCACCGCGCCAACCTGCGCCGCATCATCGTCACGCAGGGCGACACCGAACCGGCCTCGATCGAGCAGCAGCGCCACCTGGGCCTGACCGCGCCGTCGCAGTACGACCTGCGCAACCTGTTCCAGATCAACGTCGAGGAAGGCCGCCACCTGTGGGCCATGGTCTATCTGCTGCACCGCTACTTCGGCCGCGATGGCCGCGAAGAGGCGGACGCGCTCCTGCAGCGCAGCTCGGGGGATTCCGACAATCCGCGCATCCTGGGCGCGTTCAACGAGAAGACGCCCGATTGGCTGGCCTTCTACATGTTCACCTATTTCACCGACCGCGACGGCAAGTTCCAACTGTGCGCGCTGGCGGAGTCCAGCTTCGATCCGCTGGCGCGCACCACGAAGTTCATGCTGACCGAGGAAGCGCACCACATGTTCGTGGGCGAATCCGGCATCTCGCGCGTCATCCAGCGCACCTGCGAGGTCATGAACCAGCTCAAGACCGATGATCCCCAGGCCGTGCGCGCGGCCGGCGTGATCGACCTGCCCACCATCCAGCGCTACCTCAACTTCCACTACAGCGTCACCATCGACCTGTTCGGCGCGGATCAGTCCTCCAATGCGGCCATTTTCTACGGCTCGGGCCTGAAGGGCCGCTACGAGGAAAGCAAGCGCACCGACGACCACCAGCTGAAGAACGACACCTACCGCGTGCTGACCGTGGAAAACGGCAGGCTGCGCGAGATCGAGGTGCCGATGCTGAACGCCCTGAACGAAGTGCTGCGCGACGACTTCATCCGCGATTCGGTCGCTGGCATCGGGCGCTGGAACAAGGTCATCGAAAAGAGCGGCCTGCCGTTCCGGCTGCAAGTGCCGCACAAGGCCTTCAACCGCCAGATCGGCACGCTGGCAGGCATCCGCATGTCGCCCGAAGGCGAGATCCTGTCCGAATCGCAATGGCAGGCCAACAGTCACAAATGGCTGCCGACGCCCGAGGACCGCGCCTTCGTTGCATCGCTGATGGGCCGCGTCACCGAGCCGGGCAAGTTCGCCAACTGGATCGCGCCGCCCGTCATGGGCGTCAACCGCCAGCCGGTGAATTTCGAGTACGTCCGTTTCAACTAAAGCGGGGCGGCGGCTGTTTCCACGGCCGCCTACCGGAGCATGGGGAAGACCGAGATGAACGCTCCCTTACCAGCAGAAGTCCTGAAGCAGCACCTGATCGATCCCGAGATCTGCATCCGCTGCAATACCTGCGAAGAAACCTGTCCGATCAAGGCGATCACCCACGACTCGAACAACTACGTGGTGGACCCCGAGATCTGCAACGGCTGCATGGCCTGCGTGCCGCCTTGCCCCACGGGGGCGATCGACAACTGGCGGCTGATGGTACGCGCCGAAGCCTATGGCGTGCAGGAACAACTGGGCTGGGAAGAACTGCCGGGCGAGAAGGCGCTGCCGGAAACGGCTGCCGCCGCGCCGGCCGGCGATGAGCCGGATACGCCGCAGCCTGCCGCGCCCGCGCCGTCCACCGCGCCCGGCGCAACGGTCCCGCCCTGGTCCGCCGCCCATCCATACGTCAACCTGTACACGCACAAGACGCCGATGACGGCCACCGTGGTCGGCAACTACCGCGTGACCGGCGCCGACACGGAAAGCGACATCCACCATATCGTGCTCGACTTCGGCGAGCTGCCGTTTCCCGTGCTGGAAGGGCAGTCCATCGGCATCCTGCCGCCCGGCGTGGACGCGCAGGGCCGGGCGCACCACGCGCGCCAGTACTCGCTGGCCAGTCCGCGCGACGGCGAGCGGGCCGGCTACAACAATCTTTCGCTGACCGTAAAGCGCGTCACCGAGGACCATGCGGGCGCCGCCGCGCATGGCGTGTGCTCGAACTACCTGTGCGACCTGGCCAAGAACGACAAGGTGCAGGTGATCGGGCCGTTCGGCCACACCTTCCTGATGCCCAATCACCCCCGCGCCAATCTCATCATGATCTGCACCGGCACGGGTTCGGCGCCCATGCGCGCGATGACGGAGCGCTACCGCCGCCGCATCGAGACCGGCGAAAACGGCAAGCTGCTGCTGTTCTTCGGCGCGCGCACCGAGCGTGAACTGCCGTACTTCGGGCCGCTAATGAAGCTGCCGCGAGATTTCATCGACATCAACCTGGCGCTGTCGCGCGAAGCCGGGCAACCCAAGCGCTACGTGCAGGACCTGATCCGCGACCGCGCAGGCGCGGTGCGGGAACTGCTGGCGGACCGCAATACCTGCATCTACGTGTGCGGGCTGAAGGGCATGGAAGTAGGCGTGCTGGACGCCCTGCGCGATGTGACGGTGCAAGCGGGCCAGGATTGGTCTATCCTGCATGATGCATTGCGCCGCGAAGGGCGCCTGCATTTCGAAACGTACTGAATCCACAAACATGCGTGGCAATCGGCGCGCGCTGGCGCGCCGATTGCATTTGCGGGGGGAATCCACAAAATGAAGTTCGCCGAATTCAAGGACGGCATGGTCATCAAGGGCGGTCCGGTCACCCTGACGGAAGCCGAGATCCTGGAGTTCGCACGCAAGTTCGATCCCCAGTGGTTCCACACCGATCCCAAGCGTGCCTCTGAAGGGCGCTGGGGCGGCCTGATTGCCAGCGGCTGGCATACCTGCGCGCTGGCGATGCGCATGGCCGTGGACGCGGCGCTGCACGATTCCGAATCCTTCGGCTCGCCCGGCCTGGGCGAGGTGCGCTGGCGCACGCCGGTGCGTCCGGGCGACACCCTGCGCCTCGAAGCGCGCGTGCAGGGCGTGCGCACCTCGTCGTCGCGTCCCGACCTGGGCATCATTACCTGGGCCTGGACGGTCCTGAACCAGCACGACGAAGGCGTGCTGGAGCTGGACGCGACCAGCCTGTTCGATCTGTCCGGCGAAAACTGAGGCTGGCCGTCTAGCGCTTGCCTGTCTGCTTCAGGATGGCGGCGGCTTCAGGACCGGCTGCTGCCTTCCAGTTCTTGACCGAGTCTGCCGCGGCATCCTTTAGCGCGCGCTGCACGGGCAGCGGCACCGACGTATTGATCGCCACGCCGTTCTTGCGCATGTTGGCGTAGTTCTGCTGCAGGCGGCCGTCGATGCGCTTCCATTGTTCGGTTTCGGTCTGCGCCGCCGCCTGGTCGATGGCGCGGCGCGTGCGCGCATCCAGCGCCTGATACGCCTGCAGGTTCATCGTCGCCACCGAGATCGGCATCGCGTAGTTGATTTCCGCGAAGTTGGGCAGGTGCTCCCAGAGCTTGCGGCCCGCGCCGCCGTCGCCTGACGACAGTACCGCGTTCACCTCGCCCGAGGCGATCAGCGGCATCGCATCCGCGAAGGAAATGTTCTGCGCGCGGGCGCCGGCTTTCTGCATGACGTCCTGCGACGTGGCGTCGTAGGTGCGGATGCTCAGCTTCTTCAAGGCCGCGACGCTGTCCAGCTTCTGCTTGGACCAGATGCCGGACGCCGGCCACGGCGTGGTGTACAGCAGCTTCTGCCCATGCGCCGCCAGCAGCTTCTCGTAGGCGGGGCGGGCGGCCTTGTTCAGGTTGCGGGCCTTGGACAACGAGTCCGCCAGGAACGGCAGGGACGACACGCCGAACAAGGGATACTTGGCCGCCAGTGCGCCGGCGAAGGCATCGCCCGCATCCACCTTGCGCGCTTGCACCGCATCGATCATGTCGGCCGACTTGATCCCCTTGGACGCGTCATAGCTGGCGTCGATGACCACGTTGCCCGCGGTCTTGGCGCGGACCAGTTCGGCAAACGTGGATACGCCTTGTCCGGGCATGGAGGTGGCCGGATACTCGGTGGCCATCGTGAGGGTGGTGACGGCGTAGGCGCCATGGGCCATGAACGTCATGGCGATGCCTGTCATCAGGCGGAGGGTGGGACAGCCTTGCATGCGCGGCTCCTGGGCTCGGGGGGAAACCTGGTCGGGACACGCGGCAGGGCGCGGGAGCGCCCGGCCCTGTGCCTGGCCGATGCTGCAAAGCGTACGGCGAGTGCAAGGGCTCGCCTATACGGGCTTTCGGCAATGCGCGGGTTGTTGCGGGGACGAGAGCGGCCTGGCGGCAATTACTGGATGGGCAGGCCGTGCATCTTCAAGAAGGACAGCTTGTCCCAGTAACCCCGCTGGAACACGATCCTGCCGCCGCGCACCGTAAAGAATCCGCAGCCGCGCAGTCCCAGGGGATCGCGCCACTCCAGGGCAGCAACCTCGCCGGCTTCATGGATCGTCTCCACGATGCAGGTCATGTCGGCCTGGGCGAACTCCCGTTCAAACATCGCGCGTATGGCCTCGCGTCCGACGATGGGCTCCTGGGTGACCTGATGGTTCACCGCCGCTTCATCGTAAAGCTCCGCCAGGCCAGCGGCATCGGCGGCATTGAACCGTAGGACCCATTCTTCGACCAGTTGCCGCGGAGTCATGTGTGCTTCCTTTTTTTTGGGGGGACTTACGTTGTAAACGAAATTTGGGTGGCGCGGCCACAGCCGTCTCGGCCTAGCAAAAACTGCGCATTAATGCATGGATATTGCTACGTAATATGCTGTAATTACTAGAAGAATTGCCAGTTATAAAGTACAGTGACCTTATGGAATTCAATGCTCCGTCGGAGGTAAAGTATGAAGCTGGAAGACCGCATGAGTCGCTCGATCAAGCAGCGCGCAGGGGTTGTCGTTTTGCGCTCGGACTTTGCTGATATGGCGAGCGACTCACAGGTCGGGCGAGTCTTGGCCCGCTTCGTCGATGACGGGATGCTTGTACGCATCAGCAAAGGGGCTTTTGCCAAGACCCGCGTCAACCAGTTCACGGGCAAGCCGACCGCTGCAGGAACGCTGGAAATGATTGCTGCGGAGCTTTTTCGCAAGCTCAAGATCTCTGTGAAACCTAGCGCGTTCGTAGCCGAATACAACTGCGGCAAATCGACCCAGATTCCCATGGGGGCTACTGTCAGTACGGGACGCCGGCGCATCACTCGAAAAGTGACTGTAGGGAGCAGCACGCTGACGTATGAAAAGGATCTCAGACGAACAGAAGTCTGATATTGAAGACGCCGCCACGGCAGGCCTGCTGGGCGCCTTGCCGCCTGCCGTCGTTGAGAAAGACCTGCACATCACTGATGTGCTACGAATTCTGGCCCAGATCGAGGTCACGCACATTGCGCATCAGAAAGGCCGCAAGAAGGGGGATCCCAGGCCGGCGTCCATCCCCGTGGCTACGCGCTTGGTCTTCGCCGGCGGGACCTGCCTTTCGAAAGCGCATGGTCTGGTTGAGCGGATGTCCGAGGACATAGACATCAAGGTTGTGCTGGACAATGTGCCGGAAGGCTATGTGCTGCAAGACGGTCACACAGACCGGGCTCGGCTAGGCAATCTGCATCGGCAGGTGGAGCGGCTTCTCACGGATATCGGCTTCCAACTTGTGACCCGTGACGATGAGGATAACCCCGTTGCGCGGGACAGCCGTCGTTACTACTGTCTTTCGATTTCATATGCGGCGCATTTTCAGGACGTATCTGGTGCGCTGCGTCCCGAGCTCAAGCTTGAGCTGATACATCGTTCTACCGTGTTGGCGGCTGAAATGCGCGACATGGGCTACATGTTCGACGGCCTTGTTCCGCGCGTAGCGCCCCTGCGTTTTTCGATGGCATGCATCACGGTCGCGGAGACGCTCGCGGAGAAGGTGTTGTCACTGCTGCGGCGCTGCGCTTGGAATTGGGATGGGCATCAGCGCGGGGAGTACGACGCCGCCTTGGTGCGCCATGTCTATGACGTCTGGCGTATTGCAGAAATCCGGCCCGATGCCTTGGCGGCAGCCCGTCAGATCTTTGCGGAACTGGTCCGAAAAGAGGTAGAGGAATTCCGCGGCCAGCATCCTGGGTTTGATCAAGACGCATACTCGGTGCTGAGGCGCACATTGGCGTCTGCTGCCGTTCATGAAGGATTGAAGACGAACTTCGAGCAAGGTCTGAAGCCACTGCTCTACGCTGCGCGGAAGCCGGAATTCGAGACCTGCTATGCGGTCTTTGCGCGTACTGCAGAACAGTTGCTGAATCTCCCCCCGTCTGACTAACGACTTTTCAACGGCACCGGTATCAGGAAGGCGGGCGCGGCGCTCGCTGTCCAGGGGCAGCAGGCGCCGCCCTGTGTTGAGTCGCGCGAAAAAAAACCGCCCCGTAGGGCGGTTTCGTCGGAACCGAACAAGCGATCAATAGAACGCCTGGATGCCGGTCTGCGCGCGGCCCAGGATCAGGGCGTGCACGTCGTGGGTGCCTTCGTAGGTGTTGACCACTTCCAGGTTCACCAGGTGGCGGGCCACGCCGAACTCGTCGGAGATGCCGTTGCCGCCGAGCATGTCGCGCGCCAGACGGGCGATGTCCAGTGCCTTGCCGCAGGAGTTGCGCTTCATGATGGAGGTGATTTCGACGGCGGCGGTGCCTTCGTCCTTCATGCGGCCCAGGCGCAGGCAGCCTTGCAGGGCCAGCGTGATTTCGGTCTGCATGTCGGCCAGCTTCTTCTGGATCAGCTGGTTGGCGGCCAGGGGGCGGCCGAATTGCTTGCGGTCCAGCGTGTACTGGCGGGCGGTGTGCCAGCAGGCTTCAGCGGCGCCGACGGCGCCCCAGGCGATGCCGTAGCGGGCGGAGTTCAGGCAGGTGAACGGACCCTTCAGGCCGGACACGCCGGGCATCATCTGGTCGGCGGACACTTCCACTTCGTCCATGACGATTTCGCCGGTGATCGAGGCGCGCAGGCCGACCTTGCCGTGGATGGCCGGGGCCGACAGGCCCTTCATGCCCTTTTCCAGGATGAAGCCGCGGATCTTGCCGTCGAAGTCGCCGCCGACGCACTTGGCCCACACCACGAAGACATCGGCGATGGGGGAGTTGGTGATCCACATCTTGTTGCCGGAAATCTTGTAGCCGTCGGACGTCTTGACGGCGCGGGTTTCCATGCCGCCGGGATCGGAGCCGTGGTTGGGTTCGGTCAGGCCGAAGCAGCCGATCCATTCGCCGCGAGCCAGCTTGGGCAGGTACTTCTGCTTTTGCGCTTCGCTGCCGAATTCGTTGATGGGCACCATCACCAGGGACGACTGCACGCTCATCATGGAGCGGTAGCCGGAGTCGATGCGTTCGACTTCGCGGGCGATCAGGCCGTAGCTGACGTAGTTCAGGCCGGCGCCGCCGTATTCGACGGGGATGGTGGCGCCCAGCAGGCCCAGTTCGCCCATTTCGGAGAAGATGGCCGGGTCGGTCTGTTCGTTGCGGAACGCGTTCAGAACGCGCGGGGCGAGCTTGTCCTGCGCATAGGCGTAGGCTGCGTCACGCACCATGCGTTCTTCTTCGGTCAGTTGCTGGTCCAGCAACAGGGGGTCTTGCCAGTGAAAGGAAGGATTCGAGGACATGCTGGGTCTCCGCTATGGATTTCGGAATGCTAGAAAGTTTAAACCTAAAATAATTCAGGCGGCAAGCGGCGAATGGAACGGCGGGCGCGCGGCGGCGCCGTTCCGTCCCGCCTTCAGTGCTGCGCCTTGAGCGCTGCGTCGCGGATTTTTTCCAGGGTCGTGCCCGGGGTGATGGTTTCCGGATCGATGAAGCAGTGCAGGATGGCCGGCTTGCCGCTGGCCAGGGCGCGTTCGAAGGCCGGGCCGAACTGCTCGGTGGTTTCGACGCGTTCGCCGTGGCCGCCAAAGGCGCGCGCGTAGTCGGCGAAATCCGGATTCTTCAGCTCGGTCGCGGAAATGCGGCCGGGGTAGTGCTTTTCCTGGTGCATGCGGATCGTGCCGTACATGCCGTTGTCCACCAGCACCACGACGATGGGCAGGTCGTACTGCACCGCGGTCGCGAATTCCTGGCCGTGCATCAGGAAGCAGCCGTCGCCGGCGAAGCAGACCACGGTCTTGTCCGGCGACACGCGCTTGGCGCCCACGGCCGCGGGCAGGCCGTAGCCCATGGAGCCCGACGTCGGTGCCAGCTGCGTGCCGTAGCGGGTGAAACGATGGAAGCGGTGCAGCCAGGTGGCGTAGTTGCCGGCGCCGTTGGTCATGATGGCGTCTGCCGGCAGCGTTTTTTCCAGGTAGGCCATGACCTGGCCCATCTGCAGCGCGCCAGGCGTCGTGATGGCGCTGGGGTCGCTCCATTTCAGGTACGACTCGCGCATGGCCTGCGTGCCGGCGGCCCAGGCGGGCTGAGCCGGCGCCTTCAGGCCGGCCAGCGCCTGCGCGAAGGCGGCGGGCGAGGTATTGATGGCCAGGGTGGGGCGGTAGACGCGGCCCAGCTCGGCGGTATCGGGATGCACGTGCACCAGCTTCTGCTTGGGTACCGGTATGTCCAGCAGCGTGTAGGCCTGGCTGGGGTTTTCCGACATGCGGCCGCCCACCAGCAGGATCAGATCCGCGTCGGCGACGCGCTTGAGCAGCGCGGGATTGATGCCCAGGCCCACGTCGCCGATGAAGCAGGGGTGGTCGGCCGGGAACAGCATCTGGCGGCGGAAAGACACGGCCGTGGGCAGCGCATGGCGCTGCGCAAAATCGGCGAACTGCTGCACCGCGCGGGCGTCCCAGCGCGTGCCGCCCAGGATGGCGACCGGATTCTTGGCTTCGGCTAGCAGCTTTTCCAGGTCGGCCAGTTGGCCGGCCGTGGGGGCGGAATCAATGATTTCGTAACGCGGCGCGTCGGCGACCTTGGCGGCTTCGACCAGCATGTCCTCGGGCAGCGCGATCACGACCGGGCCGGGACGGCCCGAGGTGGCAATGTGGAAGGCGCGCGACACCAGTTCGGGAATGCGTTCGACCTGGTCGATCTCGGTGACCCACTTGGCTTGCGTGCCGAACACGGCGCGGTAATCCATTTCCTGGAAGGCTTCACGTTCGCGCATGCCGCGCTCGATCTGGCCGACGAACAGGATCAGGGGGGTGGAGTCCTGCTTGGCGATGTGCACGCCGGCCAGCGCGTTGGACGCGCCCGGGCCACGGGTCACCATGCAGATGCCGGGTTCGCCGGTCAGCTTGCCGTGGGCGTCGGCCATCATGGCCGCGCCGCCTTCCTGGCGGCACACCGTGACCTTGATGTCCGCATCGTGCAGGCCGTCCAGCACTGCCAGATAGCTTTCGCCGGGGACGCAGAAAACATGTTTGACGCCCTGCGCAACCAGCTGGTCGACCAGGATGTGACCGCCAAGGCGGGATTCTTGCTGGGACATGGGGGTGGTAGTCATGATGAGCCGAGGTTAGGACATCCGAGCATAATGTTCCTTGATCGCACAATGCAATTGATAAAATTGCACAATCTATTGACCCACCGGCACGACCTGCCATGCTGCGCCGCGGCAAGATCCGCGCGGCCGAGCGGCGGGGACGCCCGCCGGCACCTGGCGGTTCCCTCGATATGAGAAACGGCATTCCCAACCTGAGCGCCCTGCAGGCGTTTGAAGCGTCAGCCCGTCTGGGCAGCTTTTCCCGCGCGGCCGAGGAACTGTCCCTGACGCACAGCGCCGTCTATCGCCAGGTGGCCAGCCTGGAGGCGCGCCTGGGCGTGCAGCTGTTCACCCGGGTACGCCGGCGCATCGTGCTGACCGACCATGGGGCCGAGTACGCCGGCCGCATCCGCCACCATCTGGACCAGATCGAAAAAGACACCTTCGGCCTGGTCAGCCGCACCGGCATGGGCCGCAGCATCCATATCGCCGTGGTGCCCACCCTGGCGACGACCTGGCTGATCCCGCGCCTGGCGGATTTCCAGCGCGAGCATGGCGATATCACGGTCAGCCTGTCCGTGCGCACGTTGCCATTCCAGTTCAAGGACCAGCCCTTCGACGGAGCGCTGTATCACGGGGACGGATTGTGGCCAGGTACCCAGGGCGTGCTGCTGTTCCCCGAGCGCGAACTGGTGCCCGTGTGCGCGCCGGAGCTGGCGGCACGCACGCCGGAGCCGGGCGCCAGCGCCTTGTCCGGCATGACCCATTTGCACCTGGCGTCACGGCCCGACGCCTGGCGCCAGTGGTACGCGGCCAATAGCCATCTTTATGGTCCGCACGCCGCCGGCGGCCCGCGCTACGAACTCTTCACCATGGTGATGGCGGCGGTGCAGGCCGGCTTGGGCGTCGGGCTGATGCCGCGCTTCCTGGCCCAGCCCGCGCTGGACCAGGGCACGCTGGCGATGCCCGTGCCGCAATCGCTGTCGGTCAGCCAGGGCTACTACTTCGGCTATCCGCAGCGCAGCGAACGCTCCGAGGCGCTCAAGCTCTTCGAGAGCTGGCTGAAGTCCGCCGCCGCGGGCGTGGGCGGACGCTGAGCCGTAGAATCCTGGCATGCCCGCGACCCGCCCCCCGCTTGAATCCCAGGCCGATATCGACGCCTTCATCGACGCCGTCTGGCTGGAAGACGGCCTGTCGGCCAACACCCTGGCTGCCTACCGGCGCGACCTGACGGGCTTTGCCCGTTGGCTGGAAGACCCCGAAGCCTATGCGCGCGAAATGGCCGACCGCCATGGCGATGCGGCACAGGCCCACGCGCTGCCTGCTGGACCCGCCAAGCCCTTGCGCGATGCCGGCAAGGCTGACATCGAAGCCTGGTTCGCCTTCCGCCACGAGGAAACCCGCGCCACCACCGCCAACCGCAGGCTGGCCGCGCTGCGCCGCTTCTACGCCTGGGCCTTGCGCGAGCACCGCGCCGAACGCGATCCCTGCCTGACGCTGATCGCGGCCAAGCAGCCGCCGCGCATGCCCAAGACGCTGTCCGAGCAGCAGGTGGATGCCTTGCTGCGCGCGCCCGACCTGGAGCAGGCCCGTGGCCTGCGCGACCGCGCGATGCTGGAAACGCTGTATGCCACGGGCTTGCGCGTGTCCGAGCTGGTGGGCATGCGCACGCTGGACGTGAGCCTGAACGAAGGCGTGGTGCGGGTGGTGCTGGGCAAGGGCGGCAAGGACCGACTGGTGCCGTTGGGCGCCGAGGCTGCGCATTGGATCGACCGCTACCTGAAGTCCGCGCGGCCAGAGCTGGCGGCCGGGCGCGTGAGCGATGCGCTCTTCATCACCGGCCGGGCCGAAGCGATGTCGCGCCAGGCGTTCTGGCAACTGGTGAAGAAGTACGCCTTGCTGGCGGACGTGCGCGCGCCGCTGTCGCCCCACGTGCTGCGGCACGCCTTCGCCACGCACCTGCTGAACCACGGCGCCGACCTGCGCGTGGTGCAGATGCTGCTGGGGCATGCCGACATTTCCACTACGCAGATCTACACGCACGTCGCGCGCGAACGCCTGAAGGCGCTGCACGCGACCCACCATCCCCGCGGCTAGCCGGCGCGCGCCGCTTCGAAATTCTTCTTTCACGCATAACCATGAGCAAAGCCCGCCACGTTTCCGAAACGCCCGCCACCCAGTTCCTCAAGCAGAACAAGGTGACGTACACGGAACATACCTATGACTACATCGACCATGGCGGCGCGGGCGAAGCCGCGCGCCAGTTGGGCCTGGATCCGCATGCGGTGGTGAAGACCCTGGTGATGGAGGACGAATCCGCCAAACCCCTCATCGTGGTCATGCACGGCGACCGCGAAGTTTCCACCAAGAACCTGGCGCGCCAGGCCGGGCTCAAGCGCGTCGAGCCCTGCAAACCCGAGGTCGCGCAGCGCCATTCGGGCTATCAGGTGGGTGGCACCTCGCCCTTCGGCACGCGCAAGAAGATGCCGGTGTGGGTCGAGGCCGAAGTGCTGGACTACCCGGTGGTCTACATCAACGGCGGGCGGCGCGGGTATCTGATCGGCATAGACCCCAAGGTACTGGTCACGCTGCTGGGCGCCAAGGGCGTAACCGTCGCGCTGGAATAGGGCGGGCTGGCGTGGGCGTGGTATTCCCATACCACCACCCAAGCCGATGGCGGCGTCACAATAGGGGCGTAGATCAAGAACCGGAGCCCGGCCACGGGCGCTGAACCGGCTTTCCGCCATCCCTAGGAGACAAACATGAGCAAGCGACTGTTGATGCTGGTCGGCGACTACGCCGAGGACTACGAGACCATGGTGCCGTACCAGACCCTGCTGACGGTGGGGCACACGGTGCATGCGGTATGCCCGGACAAGAAGGCGGGCGACACCATCGCGACTGCGATCCATGACTTCGAAGGCGCACAGACCTACACCGAAAAGCGCGGCCACAATTTCGCGCTGAACTATGACTTCGATCGCGTCGAGCCGTCGTCCTACGACGGCCTGGTGATTCCGGGCGGCCGCGCGCCGGAGTATCTGCGCCTGAACGAAAAGGTGCTGGACATCGTGCGCGCCTTCGACAAGGAGGGCAAGCCCATCGCGGCGGTCTGCCACGGCGCGCAACTGCTGGCCGCGGCCGGCATCCTGAAGGGCCGCACCTGCTCCGCCTATCCGGCGTGCGCACCGGAAGTGCGCCTGGCAGGCGGCACCTATGCCGAGATCGGCATCGACCAGGCCTACACCGACGGCAATCTGGTGACGGCGCCGGCCTGGCCCGCGCATCCGGCCTGGATGTCGCAATTCCTGGCGGTGTTGGGCACGAAGATCACGCCCTGATCTTCAACGCCACAAAGCGCCAGGGCCGCAAACATGCGGCCCTGGCGCTCTTCCTTTACGGCTTGGAAATCAGGCGAAATCGAGCACGATGCGGCCTTCGATCTGGCCGCGCCGCATGCGGTCGAACACGTCGTTGATGTTCTCCAGGCTTTCGGTGGCGACAGTGGCGTGCACCTTCCCCTCTTCGGCGAACTGCAGCGATTCCTGCAGGTCCAGGCGCGAACCCACGATGGAGCCGCGCACGGTGACGCCGTTGAGCACCATGTCGAAGATCGACAGCGGGAAGTCGCCCGGCGGCAGGCCGTTGAGCGCCACGGTGCCGCCGCGGCGCACCATGCCCAGCGCCTGCTCGAAGGCCTTGGGCGATACCGCCGTGATCAGCGCGCCGTGCGCGCCGCCGATCTCGCGCTTGAGGTAGGCGGCCGGGTCGGTAGTCTTGGCGTTGACCGTGACCTCGGCGCCCAGGCGGCGGGCGAAGTCCAGCTTGGCGTCGTCGATGTCCACCGCGGCCACGTTCAGGCCCATGGCCTTGGCGTACTGCACCGCCATGTGGCCCAATCCGCCAATGCCCGAGATCACTACCCAGTTGCCCGGACGGGTGTCCGTCATCTTCAGGCCCTTGTAGACGGTCACGCCGGCGCACAGCACGGGCGCGACCTCGACGAAACCGACGTTCTTGGGCAGCAGGCCCACGTAGTTGGCGTCAGCCAGCGCGTATTCGGCGAAGCCGCCGTTCACGGAGTAACCGGCGTTCTTCTGTGTTTCGCACAGCGTTTCCCAGCCGCCCAGGCAATGCTCGCAATGCCCGCAGGCGGAATACAGCCAGGGTATGCCGACGCGGTCGCCTTCCTTCACATGGGTCACGCCCGCGCCCACCGCGACCACATGGCCGACGCCCTCGTGACCGGGAATGAAGGGCGGGTTGGGCTTGACGGGCCAGTCGCCTTCGACCGCGTGCAGGTCGGTGTGGCAGACCCCGCAGGCTTCAATCTTTACCAGCAATTCGCCCGGACCCGGGCGCGGCACCGCGACTTCTTCGATTGCCAGGGGCTTGCCGAATGCTCGTGCAACCGCTGCTTTCATGGTTTTATCCATCACTGCCTCCGAAGTCTGATCAAGATTCCTTATGCTCGAACGTGGACGCTTTCCCGACCATGATTTATATCAACCGAGCGGGCTGCCCGCCGATGCCGGAAACGTGTGGTTGCAGAAAGAGGCCGGCCGCCGCGCCCTTGCCCGGGCCGCGGCAAACGGCGTACAGTCAGCCGTAGGCCTCCCGGCCCAGGCCTCGCGCCCAGTCCCGAGTTCCAGGAGCTCCCATGTGTGAAATCTTCATCCGCGCCAGCGAACAGTCCTACGCGCCCGAAACCCGTTCGCTGCGGCTGCATGGCGTGGCTACCAGCCTGAGGCTGGAACAGTTGTTCTGGCAGGTATTGGAAGAAATCGCCGGCCGGGACGGCATGCGCGTGACGCAGCTGATCGAACGTTTGTACGACGAACTGATCGAGTATCGCGGCGAGGCCGCCAATTTCACGTCGTTCCTGCGCGTATGCTGCCTGCGCTACCAACTGTTGCAGGCGGAGGGCCGCATTCCGTTGGATGCGGCCGTGCCGATCCGTTCGCTCAACCCGCAGGCCGTGCTGGAAGGCTTGCCGCCCACGCTGTACGACGCCCAGCCTCTGCGCCCGAAACGCAAGGCTGCCTAATCCGTCAACACTGGCGCCGCCGCCACGGCAAAAAGCAAAGGGCCCGAATTCTCGGGCCCTTTGTTCATGTGGAGGCAGCGCAGCAGGCGTTCAGCCGCCAGACTGGATCGACGCCATCGCCACTTCGTTCTGCACGATGCGGCGGATGCGCACCGCATCGCCGATGCGTGAGAGTTTGCCTTGCGAATCCAGCAGCACGATGGCCAGATCGCGGCCGTTGATGCGGGCCAGCATGACCAGGCATTCGCCGGCTTCGTTGATGTAGCCGGTCTTGGACACCTTGATGTCCCAGTCGGGCTTGCGCACCAGCAGGTTGGTGTTGCGGAAGGTCTGCGTGCGGTTGTTGACCTCGACGTCGTACTCGGTATCGGTGGAGTAGCGGTGGATCAGCGGGCGCTGGGAGGCCGCGCGCAGCAGTCGGGCCAGATCGTGCGGCGACGAGACGTTGTCGCTGGACAGGCCGGTGGGTTCGATGAAGCGGGTGCTGGTCATGCCCAGCGCCTGCGCCTTGGCGTTCATGGCGGCCACGAAAGCCGGCAGGCCGCCCGGATAGTGGCGGCCCAGCGCGTTGGCTGCGCGGTTCTCGGACGACATCAGAGCCAGGTGCAGCATGTCGCCGCGCGACAGCTTGGTGCCCACGCGCAGACGGGAGGTGGTGTGCTTGAGGCCGTCGACGTCTTCGTCGGTGATCTCCAGCATTTCGTCCATGGGCAGGTTGGCGTCGACCACGACGACGGCCGTCATCAGCTTCGAGATCGAAGCGATGGGGCGCACTACGTTTTCGTTCTTGGCGAAGATGACCGTGGACGTTTCCAGATCCTGCACGTAGGCGGTGCTGGAACGCAGGGCGGCGGCTTCGGCGCGCACCGAGGAGGCGGGCGGCGGCATGGCGGCCGAACCGACTGCGGCGGCAGCGGCGGCCCGTTGCGCGCGCGACGGCTTGTTTGGCTTGCCGTTCTTGCCGGCGGCCGCGCCCTTCTTGGGCGGCGTGCCCTTGGCTGCGACCTGCTTGCCGCCTTTGGGGGCGGCGGCTTTCTTGCCGGAGGAGGATTTGGGGGGAGCTTTCTTGGCGGAGGAGGCGGCTTGTTTGCCGGAGGCGCTCTTGCCGGAGCTGGCTTTGGGGGCCGGAGCCTTCTTTGCTTGTTGCGCCTTGCAGGCCGACGACTTGGCGTTGGTCTTGCAAGGGTCCGTATTCTTCGCGGCTTGGGCGGCGGGGGGCAGGAGCGCGCACACCGCCAGCGCCACAGGCGCTATCGCGTTCGCAATCGCACGTTTCCAGGGAAATGCCATGGTTTGAGCTGGCTTGTCAGTCTGTCAGTAAATGTTTCTTAAGCCGGCGTTTCGTCGGGCCAGAAAAAGTCCAGATGAATTAGAGGCTTACGCGTCGAATTTAAACAGCAATTTCAAGTTGCGCGCAAGGCGATTCGCTATCATCGTCCAAAAAAATAATAGTGACGTATTGACGCAGCTTCAATTCGTCACAAGACAAGTGCGAGAAGCTAACGGCAGGCCGCGCGTGAGCGTAGCCCGGATTAACCCTCATCCGGCTGAACGCGCGAGGTTTTTGTCCATGCCGGAGCAGGCAAACCGCGCTCACAAAAGCGCAGGGCTTCGGGCGCGTAGGGGGATGCAGGGAAGGGGGGGCGTCGGAACCGACGCCAGAGATGGCCTCGCCGGGTGGAATCGAACCACCAATTGACCCTTAGGAGGGGCCGGTTATATCCATTTAACTACGGCGAGACTATTGCTGATCAGGCGGCAGCGTCGGTCGAGTGACCGCGCTTGCTTGCTAAGGCCTTGATATCGCTACGATTCTGTCGGCCCTGAGTTTATCACTGGGGGCACGGGTTTCGGCGCAGGACGCAAGTCTATCAGCAGGCGGCGCAAGCCCCAAATCCGTTGCCCTGCAACCCGGCTCGCTGGACCCGACGCCCAACGTGGCTATTGCCGGAGCGCGCAGGCTATTTGTATATGATGACCGGGTCCCGCGCTGCGCGCCGGACCGTCCCGTGGAGGGGGCGACGAACAAAACAACGAAAAACGGGTTTCATGTCTAACCAAACCGATACGAATTTCATCCGTACCCTGATCGTGGGTACGCTGGTGGTGCTGCTCGCGATGGGGGTGCGCGCCACCTTCGGGCTCTTCATGCAGCCGATGGGGCTGGCGCAAGGCTGGGGACGCGAAGTGTTCTCCATGGCCTTCGCTTTGCAGAACCTGGTGTGGGGCGTGGCCTGTATCTTCATGGGCATCATGGCCGACCGCTACGGTTCGGGCCGCACCATCGCGCTGGGCGCGCTGCTGTACATGCTGGGCATGATAGGCACGCGCTTCGCCACGGATGAAGCCACGCTCTATCTGACGGCCGGCGTGCTGGTCGGATTGGGCCAGGCCGGCACGACCTTTCCGGTGATCCTGCCCGTGGTGGCCCGCGCGGTTCCTCCCGCCTACCGCAGCACGGCGATGGGCATCGCCAGCGCTGGCGGCTCGCTCGGTCAGTTTGCCGTGGTGCCCACGGGACAGGTGCTGATCAGCGGCCTGGACTGGACGGGCGCATTGTGGGTGCTGTCGCTGTTCGTCGCTTGCGGCGCCCCCCTGGCGTATTTCCTGCGCGGACGTCCGCAGGCCCACACCGGGCCGCAGCAATCGCTGGCCTCGGCGGTCAAGCAGGCGGTACGCCACCCCTCGTTCCATTTCCTGTTCTGGAGCTACTTCGTCTGCGGCTTCCACACCGCCTTCATCACGCTGCACTTGCCCGCCTATGTCACGGACGGCGGCCTGAGCGCGGGGCAGGGCGCGACCGCCATTGCGCTGATCGGCCTGTTCAACGTGCTGGGCTCGTTCTATGCCGGCAAGCTGGGCGGCAAGTACAGCAAGAAACGGCTCCTCGCCGTGGTGTACGGCATGCGCGCCTTCGGCATTCTGTTGCTGCTCTGGATGCCGTTGTCGCCATGGGTGCTGTACGCCTTCGCCGCGTGGATGGGTTTGTTCTGGCTGGGGACCGTGCCGCTCACGCAAGGCCTGATCGGCCAGATCTACGGCCTGCGCTATGCGGCCACGCTGTCGGGCATCGTCTTCCTGGGGCACCAGCTGGGCAGTTTCATCGGCGTGTGGCTGGGCGGATATGCCTATGCCAAGACCGGCAATTACGACGCCGTCTGGTGGCTGGGCGTGGCCCTGGCCGTCATCGCGGCGCTGTTGTGCCTGCCGGTGCGCGAACAGCCGGTTGCCCAGCCGGCCGCGGCCTGAGACGTTCATGAACCCTGCCAATCGTTCCGCGCCCGCCGCCCGCCGCCATCGCGGCTGGCGTGCGATTGGCGCGCTGGCCCTGGTTGCCGTCCTGGGCCTGGCTTTCTGGGGCTACACCACGCCGGAAATGCAGATCCACTGGGAAAACCTGGCCGCGCTCTGCGGCTTCTAGGCGCTTTTTCCGCTCGGCCTCGCGGTATCCTACGGCGGTATTTCTCCCCTCATCGCGCGCCGCCTGCGGGCGGGCGCTACGGATGCCCATGCAGGACTCATCGCCCTCCTATCCCGATCTATCGCTGCCGGACATCGGCGGCATGCCTGCCGCCGACACGCTGGTGCTGACGGTGAACAACCGCCTGTCGCGCCGGCTTACGCTGGAGCTGGCGGGCCTGCTGCGCCAGGAGCGCCAGGTCAGCGAGTTGCCGCGCATATTGCCGCTGTCCGCCTGGCTGGCCGATGCCGCCAATGAACTCGCGTTCGAGACGGATGGCGATGTGCCTGCCTATCGGCTGGACAGTTTCGCCACGCAACTGGTGTGGACCGAGGCGATCCGCGCTGAAGAAGCCGAGCGCGTGCTGTTGGATGCGAGCCAGGCCGCGCGCTTGTCGATGGATGCAGACCTGCTGATGGACGAATGGCAACTGCACGTGCCTTCGGGCGCGGATACCGACGAATACCGCGGCTTCGCGAAATGGCGGGTTCGCTACCGCCAGGCGCTGGCCGGCATCGATGCCGAGGATGCCAACCAGGGCTATGCGCGCGTACTGCGGGCGCTGGAGGACGGACGCCTGCCCGTGCCGCGCCAACTTGTGCTGGCCGGATTCACGGACATGTCGCCGCGCTTTCGCCGGCTGCTGCAGGCGTTTGAAGAGCAGGGCGCGGCCGTTGCGCAGTGGCGCGACGCGCAGCGCATTGAAACGCCGGCGCGCAGGTTCGAGGCCGCCGATCAAGGCGCGGAATGGCGCGCTGCCGCGGCCTGGGCGGCCGAGCGCTTGAAAATGCACCCCCATGGCCGCTACGCCATCGTCTCGCCCCAGCTGGAGGTGGAATCGCCGTTCGCGCGGCGGGTGCTCAGCCAGGCCCTGGCCGGGCGTGGCGGCGAAGCCGCGTACGCCTTCAACGTGGCGGTGGGGCGGCCGTTGAACGAATGGCCGATGGCGCGCGCCGCGCTCGCTTGGTTGCGCGCCCTGGCCGAATGCGCGCCGGGCAAGGGCTGTGGCGTGGAGGTGCTGGGCGCGGCCCTGTTGGGCGGGCATTGCGCGGGCGACGTGCGCGACCGCGCGCGGCTGGCCTCGATCGACGCGCGCTGGCGGCGCCAGGCGCAACTGCATGTCGGCCCGCAGGATTGGCGCAAGCTGCTGGCGGACTTGCCAGCGTTGGCGCAGGCCTGGAATCAGGCCATGGAAATCTGGACGCAGGGCGGCCGCCAGGCCACTTGCGACGTGTGGATGTTGCGCATGAAGGCCGCGCTGATGGCGCTGGGCTTTCCCGGCGAAGGCGTGCTGGACAGCGTCGGCTATCAGGTGATGGGCGCCTTGGGCGATGCGCTGGGCAGTTTTTCGGCGCTGGCGCCGGCCGCCGGGCGCCTGGGCGGCGTGGCCGCCGTGAACCTGCTGGAAAGCGTGGCGCGTTCCGCCTCGTTCCAGCCGCAACGCGATCCGCAGGCGCGCCTGGACGTGCTGGGTTTGCTGGAAGCCGAGGGCGGCTATTGGGACGGCGTCTGGGTGTTGGGCCTGACCGATGACGTGTTGCCGGCCTCGCCCAAGCCCAATCCGCTGTTGCCGCTGGCAGTGTTGCGCCAGGCCAAGGCGCCGCGCGCCACGCCCGAGCGCGAACGCGAATGGGCCGAAGGCATGTACGCGGCATTGTGTCGCTGCGCGCCCGAGATCATCGTCAGCCACGCGCACATGGACGGCGAACGCGAGCTGCGTCCGTCGCCGCTGATCGCGGCGGCAGCGCTGACGGACTGGACGCCCGCGGCGGCGCAAGCGTTGCCGGCCTTGCCGCAGGAATCGCTGGACGACGCGCAAGGGCCCGCTCTGGCGGCCGGCAATCGTGGCGGCGGCGGCCTGGACGTGCTGGACACGCAGGCGCGCAATCCGCTGTGGGCCTTCGTGCGGCATCGCCTGGGCGGCCGCGAAATGGCGCCCTATGCGGATGCGGCCACGGTCAACGTGCGCGGCCAGTTTTTGCACAAGGCGCTGGAACTGGTGTGGGGCATGATGCCCGACCAGGACGCGCTACACGAGGTCATGGCCACGGGCCGCCTGCCTGCCTTGCTGGAGCAGGCGGTGGCGCAAGCCGCGGACGAGGAACTGAAAGACTACGCGCCCGCCTTGCGCACGCTGGAATGCCAACGCGCCCAGGCCGTGCTGGCGTCCTGGCTGGATATGGAAGCGCAGCGCCTGCCCTTCGCGGTGGCGCAGGTGGAAAAGAACCATCAATGGCAGCGCGGCGCGCTCAACCTGAAGCTGCGGCTGGACCGCATCGATACCCTCGGCGATGGCCGCAATGTCATCGTCGATTACAAGACCGGCGTGGCGGCGGCCAAGCCCGAACCCGACTGGTCGCGCAGTCGCCCCGTGAACGTCCAGTTGCCGTTCTATGCCTCGGTGCTGGCGGACGCCGCGGGCGGCGAAGTGGCGGGCCTGGTGCTGGCACAGATCCATGCGCGGCAGGTCGCCGCACAAGGCCTGGCCGACGAGGACCTGGGCGTGCCCGGCGTTACGCTGGCCAGCGACAGCAAGTACTTCGACGGGCTGTCCTGGCCGGAGATCCGGCAGCGCTGGCGCAGTGCCATCGAAGCGCTGGCCGACGAGTACGCCGCGGGCTACGCGGCCAACGTCGCGTATCGCCGCGACGACCTGAAATACTGCGATGCATTGCCGTTCCTGCGTTTGCATCTGGACGACGAGGACGCATGAGCCATGGCTGAACAAGAACGCTTGCCGCATGACCATATGGCGCGCGCCGACGCGCTGGATCCGACCCGTTCGTTTCTGGTGCAGGCGCCCGCCGGCTCGGGCAAGACCGAGCTGCTGACGGACCGCATCCTGGCGCTGCTGGCCACTGTGAACCGTCCGGAGGAAATCGTCGCCATCACCTTCACGCGCAAGGCCGCGTCGGAGATGCACGCGCGCGTGCTGAGCAAGCTGCGCCGCGGACTGGATGCCCCGCCCGAAGCCATGCACGAGCGCCGCAGCTGGGAGCTCGCGCGCGTCGCATTGGCACGCAACGACGAGCAGGGCTGGCATCTGCTGGACCATCCCGCGCGCCTGGCCATCCGCACCATCGACTCCTTCTGCGCGGGCCTGGTGCGCAGCATGCCTTGGTTGTCGGAGCTGGGCGGCATGCCCGAGATCACGGATGATGCGCGCACCCACTACGAGGCGGCGGCGCGCGCCACCCTGGACCTTGCCGACGACTACGAGGCCGTGCGCATCCTCCTCAAGCATCTGGACGTGGACGTGCAGGCCGCCAAGGAGGCCATCGCCGACATGCTGGGTCAACGTGACCAGTGGCTGCCACTGCTGCGCCACGGCTCCGACCGCGAGGGCATGGAAGCCATGCTGGCCGAGGCCATCGGCGAAGACCTGGACGCGCTCAGCGAGGCCATGCCCTATGGCTGGGCCGAAGCGCTATGCGGCCCGGCGCGGCTGGCTGCCGCCAATCTGCAGGATGGAGAGACCGAAAACAAGCTGCTGGCCTTGCTGGACTGGACAGAAGAGCCTCCGCCTGACGCCGAAGCGCTGGAGCTCTGGCAAGCCGTGGCGCATCTGCTGCTGACGGGCACCGGCACCTTGCGCAAGACCGTCAACAAGAACCTGGGCTTTCCTGCCAAGTGCGCGCACAAGGACCCGTTCGTGGCGTGGCTGGAAGCCGCCGACCCGGACGCAGTCTGGGTGCGCCGCCTGCATGCGGTGCGCGACGTGCCCGTGCCACATTTCACCGATGCGCAATGGGAAGTGCTGGGCGCGCAGCTGATGACGCTGGCGCTGGCGGTGGCGCAGTTGCGGCTGCGCTTCGCCGACACGGGCGAGGTGGATTTCATCGAAATCTCGCAGCGCGCCGCGGCCGCGCTGGGCAGCGCCGACGATCCGGGCGAACTGCTGCTGAAGCTGGACGCCTCGATCCGCCATCTGCTCATCGACGAATTCCAGGACACCAGCCAGACCCAGCTGGACCTGCTGCGCACGCTGACCTCGGGCTGGCAGCAGGGCGACGGCCGCAGTCTGTTCCTGGTGGGCGACCCGATGCAGTCCATCTACCGTTTCCGCAAGGCGGAAGTGGGCCTGTTCCTGGAAGTCGCCGACATCGGCGTAGGCGAACTGCAGCCGGATTTCCTCAACCTTACCGACAACTTCCGCTCGCAGGCGGGCATCGTCGAATGGGTCAACCAGTCGTTTGCGCAGTTGCTGCCCCGGCGCAGCGATGCGGCGGCGGGAGCCATCGCCTACAGCCCGTCCACCGCTTTCCATGAAGCGCTGCCGGAACCCGCTGTGCGCTTTCACCCGGCCTGGTCGCGCGAGGGCGCGGCCCCCGCGGAAGCGCAGGCTGAAGACATTGCGGTGGACCTGGTACGCCAGGCGCTGATCGACCACAAGGGGGCCAAGCATCCCGTCGCCGTGCTGGTGCGGGCACGCAGCCATCTGGGCAACCTGACCCGCCGCCTGGCGCAGGAAGGCATACGCTGCCGCGCGGTGGACCTGGTGCCGCTGGCGCTGCGGCCGGTGGTGGCAGACCTGGTGCAACTGGTGCGGGCCTTGTCGCATGCAGGCGACCGTCTGGCCTGGCTGTCGGTGCTGCGCGCACCGTACTGCGGCTTGACGCTGACATCCCTGCAGCGCTTATTCGGCGACGACCACATCACGCCGGTGCCGGTGCTGCTGGAGCGCGCCCTGCGCATCGCGCCGCAGACCGTACCTTCATCCGCCACCAGCGCGCCTCAGGGGTCATTGTTCGACGCGGCGCCCGCAGCGCCGGACACGCCATCGGCGCAAAGCGTGCTCGGCGCCGACGAGTTCGAGCGCCTGCGTCAGGTGGCGGGCATCCTGCTCGACAAGCGCAACGCCTCGGGCGCCATGCCTTTCGCGGCGTGGGTGGAGTCGCTGTGGCGCCGCCTGGGCGGCCCGGCGTTGTACGCCGGCCTGTCTGTCGCCAACGATGCGGAAAGCCTGTTCCAGCTGGTCGAGCGCCTGGCGCCGCACGGCGCCATCGACGTCGCGGCCCTGGACGCCGGCATCGCGCGCTTGTTCGCCGCGCCGGACGCGGCGGACGAAGACACGGGCGCGGTCGAAATCATGACCATGCACAAGTCCAAGGGACTGCAGTTCGAAACCGTCATCCTGTACGGCCTGCACCGCGCGCCGCGCGGCGATCAGGCGCCGCTCGTGCGCTTTGAGCAGAGCGGCGGCCGCGTGCTGTTCGGTCCGGTAAAGCCGCGCGCCGAAACCGAGGCCGACCCCCTGTCGCGCTACCTGGGCGCGCGCGAGGCGCGCCGCGCATCCTACGAAATCGATCGCCTGCTGTATGTGGCAGCGACGCGGGCGCGCAAGCGCCTGCACCTCGTGGGCCACGTGTCGGTGGACGAAGCCAGCGGTCAGGTCAAGACGCCGTCCTCCGCCAGCCTGCTGGGCCGCTTGTGGCCCTGCCTGGCCACACCGACACCGCCGTCGCTGGATGGCGAAACGGTGGTGCAGGAAGCCGACGGTCCCGAGTGGCAGGGCGAACCCTTGCGGCGCGTGGACCGCGCGGGCCTGGCGCAATTGGCGCGCGTGGCGGACGTGGCGGTCAGCCCCGGCTTTGGCGCCGCAGCGCGCGGCGCCTGGGGCGATGGCGGCGAACATCCCGCCTGGCAACTGGAGGCCGGCTACGACGCTGCCATCGGCACCTTGTCGCATGCCTGGCTGGCGCGCATCGGCCAGGACGGCGTTCAGGCCTGGTCCGCCGACGCGCTGGCCGAACGCTTGCCCGCCATGCGCCGCCAACTCACGCGCGCCGGCATCCCCGCCAGCCAGGCCGACGCCGCCTCCGAGGCCGTGCTCGAAACCCTGCAAGCCACCCTGGCCGACGAACGTGGCCTGTGGCTTTTGTCCCAATCCGGCGCCCGCCGCGAATGGCCCCTGATCGACGCCGCCGGCAAGGTGTCCGTCATCGACCTGGCCCTCAGCACCGAAGACGGCTGGCTCATCGTCGACTACAAAACCGGCCGCCCGCACCCCGGCGAAACCCCCACCGCCTTCGCTGCTCGCATGCGCCAACGCCACGGCGACCAGTTGCTGCGCTACTGCGCCCAAGTCACCGCCCTGGATGGCCGCACCGCCCGCGCCGCCCTCTACTTCCCAAGAGCACGCGCCTGGATCGACCTGAAGGAATAGCGCAGAGACAAAAGGAGTAGAGAGGGTGTAGAGAGGCAAAGCGAAGCGAGCCGAAAGGACCAGCGAAGCGACGTCCCAACCCCCTCCCCCTCGGGGGGAGGGCTGGGGAGGGGGCGCACATTCAGCCCCCCGGGGCCCGCCAGCCGAGAGGCTAGCAAGCAAGCGAAGCGCAGCTCTGCTAGAATCTCGGCTGGCGGGCCCCTCCGCATGGTTCGGCGGTGAACCTGGTCAGGTCGGGAACGAAGCAGCCATAGTCGTTTAGGGTCAGTGCCGGAGTAAGGCTCGCCAACCGGATTCTTCAAAGCAGCGCGTCATGACTATCCATGATGTCGCCGCTTTCAAGGGGGACGGGGTTATTTTCCAAGGATACGTTCCACGGGAATAAGCCCGTCCCCTTTGCGTTTCAGGCCGCGCTGAGCAGGGTTGCCATGCTTCGCGCCGAACCCCGGCAGCTGGACCGGCCATTTCGGGCCAGCTTGCGAAACAGGCTCTACAATCCACCCATGACTTATCTGGTACTGGCCCGCAAGTGGCGGCCGAGATCGTTCGATACCCTCGTGGGACAGGATCACGTGGTGCGCGCGCTGACGCATGCGCTCGACACCCAACGCCTGCATCACGCCTGGCTGTTCACGGGAACCCGCGGCGTCGGCAAGACCACGCTCTCGCGCATCCTGGCGAAGTCCCTCAACTGCGAAACAGGCATCACGTCCAAGCCTTGCGGCGTCTGTCGCGCCTGCACGGAGATCGATGCCGGGCGTTTCGTCGACTACCTCGAGCTGGACGCGGCCTCGAACCGCGGCGTCGAGGAAATGACGCAGTTGCTGGAGCAGGCGGTGTACGCGCCGGGAGCAGGGCGCTTCAAGGTCTACATGATCGACGAAGTCCACATGCTGACCGGGCATGCGTTCAACGCCATGCTCAAGACACTGGAAGAGCCGCCGCCGCACGTCAAATTCATCCTCGCGACCACCGACCCGCAGAAGATTCCGGTGACGGTGCTGTCGCGCTGCCTGCAGTTCAACCTGAAGCAGATGCCGGCCGATTCCATCGTTGGCCATCTGCAGGCCGTGCTCGGCCAGGAAGCGGTGGGCTTCGACGTGCCGGCCTTGCGGCTGATCGGGCAGGCGGCCGCGGGCTCCATGCGCGACGCGCTGTCGCTGACCGACCAGGCCATCGCCTATAGCGCCGGCAACCTGACCGAGGACGCCGTGCGCGGCATGCTCGGCACCATCGACCAGCGGCATCTGGTGCGCCTGCTGGATGCGCTGTCCGCTGGCGACGCCAAGGGCGTGCTGGCGGTGGCGGATGAACTGGCCATCCGCGGCCTGTCCTATGCTGGCGCCTTGGCCGACCTGGCCGTGCTGCTGTCGCGCGTCGCCATCGAGCAGCGCGTGCGCGGCGTGACCCCCGCCGAGGATCCGCTGGCCGGCGACATTGCCCGGCTGGCGCTGGCTCTGCACCCGGACGCGGTGCAGCTGTTCTATTCCGTGGCGGTGCACAGCCGCAGCGAACTGACCCTGGCGCCCGACGAGTACGCGGGCTTCATCATGGCCTGCCTGCGCATGCTGGCGCTCAATGGCGACGCCGGCCCGCAGACCGCGCTCGAAGCGCCCGCCGCGCCGGCCCGTCAGACTGCCGATGCGGCCGCAGCGCCGGCGGCAGTTGCCGCGCCTGCGCCCGCCGCGGCGCAGCCCCAGCCCGCGCCGGCAGCCGTTCAGCCCGCAGCCGCACCAGCGGTTGCGGAGCCTGCACCGGTCGCCGCGATTCCGGCGCCGCCCGTGGCCGCGCAGGCTCCTGCTCCGGCTGAGTCCGCGGCTCCCGCAGCCGTCGCGCAGAAGGCTGAACCGGCGCCTGCTGCGGCGGAACCCGAACCGGCCGCGTTGGAACAAACTTCGCAAGCCACCCGGCCCGGCAGCGTGCCGCCCTGGGAAGAACTGCCTGCCGATGCGCCGGCCATGTCCGAGTCCGAAGCTGGCAAGACCGCTGGTTCGGCCGCGCTGGCGATCACGCCCGCGACCGCCGCAGCCATCGCGCCCGCGCCCGCGCCCCAAACCGATGATGGCGAAGGCCCGCCCGCCTGGGTCGACGAAGAAATCCCGTTCGAAGCCGAAGGCGGCTTTGCGCCGGACAACGGCTTTACGTCGGATCCCGACGACGATGATTTCGAAACCCTGGCCAGCGCGCCCTCGGCCGCGCCGCCGCCAGCGGCCCGCCGCGAAGGTCCGGCGCCCGCGCGCAAGCGGCAGTCGTCGCGCGCCCGCCTGACGGACATGACGTCGGAAACCTGGCCCGAGCTGGCTGCGCGCCTGCCGGTCACCGGCTTGGCGGCGGAACTGGCGCGCCAGAGCGCATGGGCCGGCGTGCAGGGCGATGCCGTCATCCTGCGCGTGGCCGTCAAGACACTGGCCGAAAGCGAAAGCCGCGTCCGTCTGCAGACGGTGTTGTGCGAACATTTCGGCCAAGGCATACGGCTGGACGTCGAGGTCGGCGTGACGGGCGAGGCGACGGCGCATGCCGTGGCCCAGGCCGAACGCGCCGCCCGCCAGCAGGCCGCCGAAGAGGCGGTCGCGGTCGACCCGTTCGTACAGGCGCTCGTCGCCGATTTCGGCGGCCAGGTCGTCGCCGGCTCGATCCGCCACGTAGATTCCCCCGCCGCCGCTGCCTGAAGCGGCGGCCATCTCTCATTCCCCTCGTTCAAGGAAGCATCGATCATGATGAAAGGACAACTGGCCGGCCTGATGCGCCAGGCGCAGCAAATGCAGGAAAACATGAAGAAGGCGCAGGACGCGCTGGCCGAGATCCAGGTCGAAGGCGCCTCCGGCGGCGGCCTGGTCAAGGTCACCATGACCTGCCGCCACGACGTCAAGCGCGTGGCCATCGATCCGTCGCTGCTGGGCGACGACAAGGACATGCTGGAAGACCTGGTCGCCGCCGCGTTCAACGACGCGCTGCGCAAGGCCGAAGCCACCTCGCAGGAAAAGATGGCCTCGGTCACCGCCGGTATGCCGCTGCCCCCGGGCATGAAGCTGCCGTTCTGAACGCAGCCCCAAGGCCGCAATGGACCCGCTACTGCCTGAACCCGAGCCGCTCGTCTCGCTGATCGAGGCGCTGCGGCGCCTGCCCGGCGTGGGCGTGCGTTCTGCCCGGCGCATGGCCTATCACCTGCTGCAGCATGACCCGCAAGGCGCGGACATGCTGGGGCAGGCGTTGGCGGGCGCGGTGCGGGACCTGAAGCATTGCGCCCGCTGCAACAGTTTCTCGGAAGAGGAAGTCTGCGGCACCTGCATCAATCCCAAGCGCGATCCCTCGCTGCTGTGCATCGTCGAGACGCCGGCCGATCAGAACATGATCGAGTCCAGCCACGGCTATCGCGGCCTGTATTACGTGCTGATGGGCCGCGTCGCGCCGCTCGAAGGGATCGGTCCGCGCGAGCTGGATTTCGAGCGGGTGATCAAGCGCGCGACCGACGGCGTGGTGCAGGAGGTCATCCTGGCCACCAACTTCACCGCCGAAGGCGAAACCACCGCCCACTTCCTGGGCGAAGCGCTGGGCGAGCGCGGCCTGCGGGTCACGCGGCTGGCGCGCGGCGTGCCTGCCGGCAGCGAGCTGGAATACGTCGACGCCGGGACCATCGCCTGGGCCCTGATGGAGCGCAAGACCACCTGATTCCGCAGTACCAGAACGCCTTGCCGGCAACGTATCGGCAACGGCAAAAACCGTGAGGAAGACAAGCCATGTCAGCGCTGACCGGACTGAAGGTCCTGGAACTCGGCACGCTCATTGCCGGCCCGTTCGCCGCGCGCATCTTCGGCGAATTCGGCGCCGATGTCATCAAGGTGGAAACGCCCCACGGGCCTGACGGCACGGGCGGCGGCGACCCCATCCGCAGCTGGCGCCATCTGCACGAGGGCAATTCCCTTTGGTGGACGGTGCAGGCCCGCAACAAGCAATCCATCGCACTCAACCTGAAAGATCCACGCGCGCGGGAGATCGCCCGCAAGCTGGCGCTGGACGCCGATGTGGTGGTCGAGAACTACCGGCCGGGCGTGCTGGAGAAGTGGGGGCTGGGCTACGAACAGCTGCGCGCCATCAACCCCGCGCTCATCATGGTGCGCCTGTCCGGCTATGGGCAGACGGGGCCCATGAAGGACCAGCCGGGCTTTGGCGCCATCGGCGAATCCATGGGCGGGCTGCGCTACGTGTCGGGCCATCCCGACCGGCCGCCCCTGCGAGTGGGCATCTCCATCGGCGATTCCATCGCCGCCTTGCACGGCGTGATCGGCGCGATGATGGCGCTGCGGCACCGCGACGCCACCGGCGGGCGCTGGAACGGCAAGCAGGGCGCGGAGTGCCAGGCGGGGCAGGGCCAGATGGTGGACGTGGCGCTGTACGAGGCCGTGTTCAACATGATGGAAAGCCTGGTGCCAGAGTACGACGTGGCCGGCGTGGTGCGCGAGCGTACTGGCGGCGCGCTGCCCGGCATCGTGCCTTCGAATACCTACACCACCCGTGATGGCCAGAACATCGTCATCGCCGGCAACGGCGACGCGATCTTCCACCGGCTGATGCGCGCCATCGGCCGTGACGATCTGGCCACGGATCCGGGGCTGGTGCGTAACGACGGCCGCGCCAAGCGCGTGGACGAGATCGACGGCGCCATCCAGCAGTGGTGCGGCGCGCGCGGCATCGAAGAGGCGCTGGGCGCGCTGAAGGGCGCCGACGTGCCGGTGGGCAAGATCTACAGCGTGGCCGACATGTTCAGCGATCCGCAGTTCCTGGCGCGCCGCATGATAGAGCAGCACCGCTTCCCTGACGGCACGCCGGTCAAGCTGCCGGCCGTCGTGCCCAAGCTGTCGGAGACGCCCGGCGAGACGCGCTGGGTGGGGCCCGTATTAGGGGAACATACCGAGGAAGTCCTGAAATCGCTGGGGTATGATTCAGCGGCTATAGAAGAGCTGGCAAAGACCGGCGCTATCGGTCTGCCCGACAACTAGGAGACAAGCACATGTCAGTCACTCGCCGTGATCTGCTCAAGATGGCCGGCGCCGCCGGCGTCATGGGCATGGCGCCCGCCATCGTGCGCGCGCAGAAGCTGGAGAAGACCAAGGTCCAGATCGCAGTCGGCGGCAAGCCGCTGATCTACTATCTCCCCCTGTCCATCGCGGAAGCCCGCGGCTACTTCAAGGACGAAGGGCTGGACGTCAGCATCGCCGACTTCGCGGGTGGCTCCAAGGCCTTGCAGGCCGTGGTGGGAGGCAGCGCCGACATCGTGTCGGGCGCGTTCGAACACACTTTGTCCATGCAATCCAAGGGCCAGGCCTACCGCGCCTTCGTGCTGCAGGGCCGCGCGCCGATGATAGGCGTGGGCGTGTCCAAGAAGAACCTGCCCAACTACAAGAGCGCCGCCGACCTGAAGGGCAAGAAGATCGGCGTGACCGCGCCGGGCTCGTCCACCAACATGGTGGTCAGCTTCTTCCTCGCCAAGCACGGCCTGAAGGCCTCGGATGTGTCCATCATCGGCGTGGGCGCCGGCGCCGGCGCAGTGACCGCGCTGCGCAGCGGCCAGATCGACGCCATCTCCAACACCGACCCCGTGGTGTCGATGCTGGAAATGCCGGGCGACATCCAGATCATCGTCGATACGCGCACGCTCAAGGACACCAAGGAAATCTTCGGCGGCAACATGCCGGCGGGCTGCCTGTACGCCCCGCAGGCCTTCCTTGACGCCAATCCCAACACCACCCAGGCCCTGGCCAACGCGCTGGTGCGCGCCGACAAGTGGATCCAGAAGGCCGGCGCCGACGAAATCGCCAAGGTCGTGCCGGAAACCTATCTGCTGGGCGATCCGGCCGTCTACAAGGCCGCCATCGCCAAGAGCCTGGAAGGCCTGTCGCCGGACGGCCTGATCCCCGAGGATGGCGCCGCCACTGCGCTCAAGGCGCTGGCTGCCTACCAGGCGGATTTCGACGGCTCCAAGATCGACCCGTCCAAGGTCTGGACCAACGACTACGCGCGCCGCGCCAACGAGAAGTACCCCAATGGCTGAAGCCGCGCTGTCGCTGGAAAACATCAGCTGCACCTTTGTCTCCCGCGACGACCGCTCGCAGCGCTACACCGCCGTCAGCGACACGACCCTGGCCATCGCGCCAGGGGAGTTCGTGTCGGTGGTGGGTCCGACCGGATGCGGCAAGTCCACCCTGCTCAACGTCAGCGCCGGCTTGCTGGCGCCGTCCTCGGGCAGCGTGAAGGTGTTCGGGCAGCCCCTGTCCGGCATCAATGAGCGGGCCGGCTACATGTTCCAGGGCGAGGCCCTGCTGCCCTGGCGCAGCGCGCTGGACAACGTGGTGGCGGGCCTGGACTTTGCCGGCGTGCCTCGGCAACAGGCGCTGGAGCGCGGCCGCGAATGGATGCGCCGCGTGGGCCTGGGCGGCTTCGAGGGCCGTTATCCGCATCAGATGTCGGGCGGCATGCGCAAGCGCACGATGCTGGCGCAGACGCTGATCCGCGATCCCGACATCATCCTGATGGACGAGCCGTTCTCGGCGCTGGACATCCAGACGCGCCAGCTCATGGAGAACGAGGTCCTGGACCTGTGGATGGCCAAGCGCAAGGCCGTGCTCTTCATCACGCACGACCTGGACGAGGCCATCGCCATGAGCGATCGCGTGGTGGTGCTGTCGGCAGGGCCCGGCACGCACCCCATCGGCGAATTCGCCATCGACCTGCCGCGTCCGCGCGACGTGGCCGAAGTGCGCACGCATCCGCGCTTCGTGGAGCTGCACTCCGCCATCTGGGGCGTGCTGCGCGAAGAAGTTCTTAAGGGCTACGCCCAACAGAAGCGAGCCTAGGCCATGTCCAAGCTGATCAAACCCGGTTCGGCCAGCCTGCGCTTCTGGCAGTTGCTGCTGCTCGTCATCATTCTTCTCGTCTGGCATTTCGCGTCGCGCGATCCCAAGGTGGCCTTCTTTTTCGGCGAACCGCTGAAAGTGTGGGGCCGCATCTGGGCCTGGTTCGTGACCAACGCGGACATCTACACCCACCTGGGCGTGACGCTGACCGAAACCGTGCTGGCGTTTTTCATCGGCACCATCGCCGGCCTGGCCTTTGGCCTGTGGCTGGGTCTGTCGCCCGGCGCAAGCGCGATCCTCGATCCCTACATCAAGGCCGCCAACTCGATGCCGCGCGTCATCCTGGCGCCCATCTTCGGCATGTGGTTCGGCCTGGGCATCTGGTCCAAGGTGGCGCTGGCCGTGACGCTGGTGTTCTTCATCGTGTTCTTCAACGTCTACCAGGGCGTGCGCGAAGTCAGCCCCACCTTGCTGGACAACGCCAGGATGCTGGGCGCGCGCCGCCGCCAGCTGTTGCGGCACGTGTACCTGCCGTCTGCCACCAGCTGGGTGTTTTCCAGCCTGCATACCTCCGTGGGCCTGGCCTTCGTGGGCGCGGTGGTGGGCGAGTATCTGGGCTCGGCCAGCGGCGTGGGCTACCTGATCCTGCAGGCCGAAGGTACCTTCGACGTCAACACCGTGTTCGCGGGCATCATCGTGCTCACGGCTTTTGCTCTGGTGCTGGACGCCATCGTCGGCATGGGCGAAAAGCGGCTGATGAAATGGCAGCCCAGGTCCGGCGAAACCGAAAAGATCTGACCGGAGTTTCCCATGGCCCGTCTACCCTACGCCGACCTGACCCATCCCGAAGCCAAGCCTCTGGTCGACCGCATCGTCGCCGAACGCGGCAGCGTCCTGCACCTGTACCAGATGCTGCTGCACAGCCCCGCGGTGGCCGGCGGCTGGCTCAATTACCTGACCTCGATCCGCCAGCTCAGCACCTTGCCTGGCGATCTGCGCGAGCTGGTCATCATGCGCGTGGCGGCCATCAACGGCGCGCCCTACGAGGCCGACCAGCATGCGCCGATCGCGCTGAAGGAAGGCGTTTCGCAAGCGCAGCTGGACGCGCTCAATGATTGGGAAGCGTCAGATCTGTTCGATGAACGCGAAAGGGCGGTGCTGGCCTACACCGATGCCATGACGCGACAGGTGCAGGTGCCGGAACCGGTGTTCCAGGCGGCGAAGGCGGCGATGGGCTCCGAAAAGCTCATCGTGGAGCTGACCGCGACGGTGGCGGCCTACAACATGGTGTCGCGCTTCCTGGAAGCGCTGCAGGTGCATTCACACGATCACCGCTGACGCATGCGCGCGGCCGCAAGGGCCGCGCGCATGCTTGCGGATGTGGCAGAGGAAAGTCGCGCTCAGGCGCGCTGCGCCTCGATCAACGCATCCAGCTTGACCGCGTCCGCCACGAACAGGCGGATGCCTTCCGACAGCTTTTCGCTGGCCATCGCATCCTCGTTGAGCAGGGTGCGGAATGTGACCTCGTCCGCGCCAATGCGGGCGATGTTGGCGGGCACGTCGTCGGCGCGCAATTGCGCGGGCGCGTCGCCCTCGGTGCCGGCCAGCTTGGTCAGCAGCTCGGGGCTGATGGTCAGCAGGTCGCAGCCCGACAGCGCCAGGATCTGGCCCACGTTGCGGAAGCTCGCACCCATGATTTCCGTGGGGATGTCGAAGTGCTTGTAGTACTGGTAGATCCGCGTGACGGACAGCACGCCGGGATCGCGCGCCCCGGCATTGTCGGCCTCGACCCAGTTGGCGCCGGCGGACTTCTTGTGCCAGTCGTAGATGCGGCCGACGAAGGGCGAGATCAGCTGCACGCGGGCATCGGCGCAGGCCACGGCCTGCGGCAGCGAGAACAGCAGGGTCAGGTTGCAGCGCACGCCTTCCGATTGCAGGGCGCGGGCCGCCTGGATGCCTTCCCAGGTCGAGGCGATCTTGATCAGCACGCGCTCGCGCGGCACGCCAGCGGCTTCGTACAGGGCGATCAGGCTGCGGGCGCGTTCGATGGTGGCGCGGGTGTCGAAGGACAGGCGGGCGTCGACTTCAGTCGACACGCGGCCGGGCACGATGTCCAGGATGGCGCGGCCAAAGGCCACCAGCAGGCGATCCATGAGTTCGGCAGTGGGCGCGCCGCGGTGTTCGCGCGCGGTCTTTTCCAGCAGGGGACGGTAGGCGTCCTGCTGGACGGCCTTAAGAATTAGGGACGGGTTTGTGGTGGCGTCGGTGGGACGCAACGCCTTCATCGCTTCGAAATCCCCCGTGTCGGCGACGACGGTGGTGTGGTTGCGCAGGGCGTCAAGTTGGCTGGGCATGGACGGTACGGCTCGCTGCAGGCTAGGGTTGAAGGTGTCCTAGCGTATCACCGAGGCCGCAGGCGCGCTGCCGGCCGGACGGCGGAGGGGGACGGCTGGACGCGGAAAAACAGGCGAAAACCCCGTTTCCGGCCTTATTTGGCGCGGTTCCCCGAGAAAAACGGCCGCTCAAGGTATAATCCGAAGGTTTGATTATCGATTCTAAAACCGGGGTTTACTGTGCTGCCGCAACTCTTTCCCGAGGGGATCAACCGCTTCCCTCCTGCAATTCTGGCTCTGGCGGACGGTACCATTTTTCGAGGCGTGTCGATCGGTGCGCCTGGGCATACCGTTGCCGAAGTGGTGTTCAACACCGCGATGACCGGGTACCAGGAAATTCTCACCGATCCCAGCTATAGCGGCCAGATCGTCACGCTGACCTATCCGCACATCGGCAATACCGGCGTCAACGCCGAAGACGTGGAAGCCAAGCGCGTCTTTGCCGCCGGCCTGGTGGTCCGCGACTGTCCCGCCCGCGTGTCGAACTTCCGTTCCACGCAATCGTTGCCTGAGTACCTCTCCGAGCAAGGCGTCGTCGCCATTTCCGGCATCGACACCCGCAAGCTCACCCGCATCCTGCGTGAAAAGGGCGCCCAGGGCGCCTGCATCTTCGTCGGCACCGACGCCGAGCGCGCCGTCGAGCTGGCCCGCGGTTTTGCCGGCATGGCCGGCCAGGACCTGGCCAAGGTGGTGTCGCTCAAGGATCGCGCCGAATGGACCGAAGGCACCTGGCAACTGGGCGAGGGCTTCTCCAAGCCCGACCAGTCCAAGTTCCACGTCGTGGCCTACGACTTCGGCATCAAGACCAACATCCTGCGCCTGCTGGCCGACCGCGGCTGCCGCCTGACGGTGGTGCCGGCCCAGACCAGCGCCGAGGAAGTCTTGAAGCTCAATCCCGACGGCGTGTTCCTGTCCAACGGCCCTGGCGACCCCGAGCCCTGCGACTACGCGATCGAAGCCACGCGCGCCTTCCTGGACAAGAAGCTGCCGGTGTTCGGCATCTGCCTGGGCCACCAGATCATGGGCCTGGCGCTGGGCGGCAAGACGCTCAAGATGAAGACCGGCCACCACGGCGCCAACCACCCCGTGCAGGACCTCCAGTCCAAGCGCGTGTTCATCACCAGCCAGAACCACGGTTTCGCTGTCGACGCGGCAAGCCTGCCGGCCAACGCGCGCGTGACGCACGTCTCGCTGTTCGACGGCACGCTGCAGGGCTTCGAGCTCACCGACCGCCCGGCCTTCTGCTTCCAGGGTCACCCCGAAGCCAGCCCGGGTCCGCACGACATCCTTGAACTGTTCGACAAGTTCATCGCCCTGATGTCCGGCCAAAAGTAAAGATTGCATCATGCCCAAGCGTACAGACCTAAAAAGCATACTCATCATCGGCGCCGGCCCCATCATCATCGGGCAGGCCTGCGAATTCGACTATTCCGGCGCACAGGCGTGCAAGGCGCTCAAGGCAGAGGGCTACCGCACCATCCTGGTGAACAGCAACCCGGCCACGATCATGACGGACCCGGAAACGGCCGACGTCACCTACATCGAGCCCATCACCTGGCAAGCCGTCGAAAAGATCATCGAGCGTGAAAAGCCCGATGCGCTGCTGCCCACCATGGGCGGCCAGACCGCGCTGAACTGCGCCCTGGACCTGGCCCACCACGGCGTGCTGAAGAAGCACAACGTCGAGCTGATCGGCGCCAACGAGCACGCCATCGAAAAGGCCGAAGACCGCCAGAAGTTCAAGCAGGCCATGACCGACATCGGCCTGGAATCGGCCAAGTCGGGCGTCGCCCACAGCATGGACGAAGCCTGGGAAGTGCAGCGCCGCATCGCGGCCGAAGTCGGCACCTCCGGTTTCCCCGCCGTGATCCGCCCCAGCTTCACCATGGGCGGTTCGGGCGGCGGCATCGCCTACAACGCCGAAGAATTCGAAACCATCTGCCGCCGCGGCCTGGAAGCTTCGCCCACCAGCGAACTGCTGATCGAAGAGTCGCTGCTGGGCTGGAAGGAATTCGAGATGGAAGTGGTCCGCGACAAGGCGGACAACTGCATCATTGTCTGCTCCATCGAAAACCTGGACCCGATGGGCGTGCACACGGGCGACTCCATCACCGTGGCGCCGGCTCAGACGCTGACCGACAAGGAATACCAGATCATGCGTAACGCATCGATCGCGGTGTTGCGCGAGATCGGCGTGGATACGGGCGGCTCGAACGTGCAGTTCGCCGTCAATCCCAAGAACGGCCGCATGATCGTCATCGAGATGAACCCGCGCGTGTCGCGTTCGTCGGCGCTGGCGTCCAAGGCTACCGGCTTCCCCATCGCCAAGGTCGCCGCGCGCCTGGCCGTGGGCTACACGCTGGACGAGCTCAAGAACGAAATCACCGGCGGCGCCACGCCCGCCTCGTTCGAGCCCTCGATCGACTACGTGGTCACCAAGGTGCCGCGTTTCGCCTTCGAAAAATTCCCCACCGCCGACGCGCGCCTGACCACCCAGATGAAGTCCGTGGGTGAAGTCATGGCAATTGGCCGCACCTTCCAGGAATCCTTCCAGAAGGCGCTGCGCGGCCTGGAAGTGGGCGTGGACGGCCTGAACCAGAAGACCACCGACCGCGAAAAGCTGCAGGTCGAACTGGGCGAACCCGGTCCGGAACGCATCTGGTACGTGGGCGATGCCTTCGCGCAGGGTTTCACGCTGGACGAAGTGCACAACATCACGCACATCGATCCGTGGTTCCTGTCGCAGATCAAGGAAATCGTCGACATCGAGCTGGCGCTGGAACAGAAGACGCTGGCTGACCTGGACTACGCCACGCTGTGGGAACTCAAGCGCCGCGGTTTCTCCGACCGCCGCCTGGCCTTCCTGCTGGATTCCTCGGAATCCGAAGTGCGCAAGCTGCGCCACCAACTGAACGTGCGTCCGGTCTACAAGCGCGTCGACACCTGCGCCGCCGAATTCGCCACCCGCACGGCCTACATGTACTCGACCTACGAGGAAGAGTGCGAAGCCGCGCCCACCGACCGCAAGAAGATCGTGGTGCTGGGCGGCGGTCCGAACCGCATCGGCCAGGGCATTGAATTCGATTATTGCTGCGTGCACGCCGCGCTAGCGCTGCGCGATGACGGGTACGAGACCATCATGGTCAACTGCAACCCGGAAACCGTGTCCACCGACTACGACACCTCGGACCGCCTGTACTTCGAGCCGCTGACGCTCGAAGACGTGCTCGAGATCGTCCACAAGGAAAACCCGGTCGGCATGATCGTCCAGTACGGCGGCCAGACCCCGCTGAAGCTGGCGCGCGCCCTGGAAGCCAACGGCGTGCCCATCATCGGCACCAGCCCTGAATCCATCGACGTGGCCGAAGACCGCGAGCGCTTCCAGAAGCTGCTCAACAAGCTCGGCCTGCGCCAGCCGCCCAACCGCACTGCGCGCACCGAAGGCGAGGCCCTGGCCCACGCCGCCGAAATCGGCTATCCCCTGGTCGTGCGTCCCAGCTATGTGCTGGGCGGCCGCGCCATGGAAATCGTGCACGAGCAGCAGGACCTCGAGCGCTACATGCGCGAGGCCGTGAAGGTCAGCAATGACTCGCCGGTGCTGCTGGACCGCTTCCTGAACAACGCCACCGAAGTGGACGTGGACTGCCTGGCCGACGGCGAAACCGTCTTCATCGGCGGCGTCATGGAACACATCGAGCAGGCCGGCGTGCACTCGGGCGACTCGGCTTGCAGCCTGCCCCCGTACTCGCTGTCGGCGGAAGTCATCGCCGAGATCAAGCGCCAGACCACGATGATGGCCAAGGCATTGAACGTCAGCGGCCTGATGAACGTGCAGTTCGCGATCCAGGGCGGCGACGTCTACGTGCTGGAAGTGAACCCGCGCGCTTCGCGCACGGTGCCCTACGTTTCCAAGGCCACCGGCCTGCAATTGGCCAAGATCGCCGCGCGCGCCATGGCCGGCCAGACCCTGGCTGCGCAAGGCATCACCAAGGAAGTCGTGCCGCCTTACTTCTCGGTCAAGGAAGCCGTGTTCCCGTTCGTGAAGTTCCCGGGCGTGGACACCATCCTGGGTCCGGAAATGAAGTCGACCGGCGAAGTGATGGGCGTGGGCACGAGCTTCGGCGAAGCCTTCGTCAAGTCGCAGCTGGCCGCGGGTGTGCGCCTGCCGGAATCCGGCACGGTGTTCATCAGCGTCAAGAACCAGGACAAGCCCCTGGCGGTGGAAGTGGCGCGCGGCCTGCACGCGCTCGGCTTCAAGCTGGTCGCCACGCGTGGCACGGCTGCCGAGATCGAAGCCGCCGGCATTCCGGTTCAACTGGTGAACAAGGTCACCGAAGGCCGTCCGCACATCGTCGACATGGTGAAGAACGGCGAGATCTCGCTGGTCATCAACACCGTCGAAGAGCGCCGTAACGCCATCGCTGATTCGCGCACCATCCGCACCCAGGCGCTGGCCGCCCGCGTGACCTTCTTCACGACCATCGCCGGCGCCCGCGCCGCGGTCGAAGGCATGCAATACCTGCGCCAAGGCCTGGGCCTGCAGGTGTATCCGCTGCAGGAGCTGCACGCTTCCTTGCAAGGCTAAGCCGGCAAGCGACACAATAGGGCACGCGAAAGCGTGCCCTATTTTTTTGCAACGCGATTCCGCAACGCTACGACAGGCATCAGGCACACATGGAAAGAGTCTTCATCACCGGCGCCAGCAGCGGCCTGGGACGCGCCTTGGCGCAGCAATACGCGTCCACGGGCGCCACGCTGGGCCTGCTGGGCCGGCGCGAGGACGCGCTGCGCGAACTGGCCGACAGCCTGCCCGGCGAGCACCGCTGCTATGCAGTGGACGTGCGCGACCGCCAGGCGCTGCATGCTGCGGCACAGGATTTCATTGCCTTTTGCCAGGGCCGGGTGGACGTGGTCATCGCCAGCGCCGGCATCAGCGCCGGCACCCTGACCGAGCATGGCGAAGACTACGACGTCTTCAAGGCCATCGTCGACACCAATCTGCTGGCCACCGTGGCAACCTTCGAACCCTTCATCGCGTCCATGCGCCAGGCCGGGTCGGGCAGGCTGGTGGGCATCGCCAGCGTGGCAGGGGTGCGGGGGCTGCCGGGCGCGGGCGCCTACAGCGCGTCCAAGTCGGCGGTGGTGACCTATTGCGAAAGCCTGCGGCTGGAGCTGGCCGCCGAAGGCATAGACGTGGTGACGATCGCGCCCGGCTACATCAAGACGGCGATGACGGCCCACAACCCGTATTCCATGCCTTTCCTGATGGAAGCAGACGCCTTCGCCCGCCGCGCGCGCAGCGCGATCGGGCGGGGCGCGTCCTATGTGGTGATTCCGTGGCAGATGGGCATCGTGGCCAAGCTGATGCGCTTGTTGCCCAATGCCGTCTACGACAGGCTGGCGCGCAACGCGCCGCGCAAGCCGCGCCGCGCGCGCTAAGTGTTCACGGCACCACGTCGTTGCCGACTTCGTCGGTCACGTGGCCCACGTCGCCCCAGTCCAGCACCTGCCATTTACGGCCCTGCACGCCGACGCGGTTGATGCTGACGTTCAGCAGCGAGGCGTCGCGCGGCCCGTTCAACGGCACGCCCGAGGCATGGCGCCAGATGATGTCCAGCACGCCGCCGTGCGTGAACATCAGGATGCGTTCGTCGTCGTGGCGGCTGGCGATGTCGTCCACGGTGGAAATGACGCGGGACTGGAATTGGCCCAGCGTTTCGCCGCCGTCCAGCGGGCGCAGCGGGTCGCGGCTCTTCCAGGCGGCAGCGGCTTCGGGGGCCAGCACATCGATGCGTTCGTGGTCCAGGCCTTCCAGCACGCCGAAGCCGCGCTCGCGGATGCCCGGCTCCACGCGCACGCGCAGGCCCAGCTGTTCGGACACGGGCACGGCGGTGGCGTGGGCGCGCTGCAGGTCGCTGCTGTAAATGGCGTGGATGGGCGTGTGGCGGGCCTCTTCGCGCATGCGCGCGGCCAGCAGGCTGGCCTGGTTGACGCCGAATTCGTTCAGGGGGATGTCTTGCCAGCCTTGCAGGCGGCGCTGGCGGTTCCAGTCGGTTTCGCCGTGGCGGATGAACCAGATTTCAGTCATTACGGTCTTGATGCGGATTTAGAGCTGGCCGGACGCGATGGGCGCGCGCGGTTTCCAGATGGTTTGAATGATCGAGCTTAACGCGACCAGCGCGGGCTCGCTAGCGCGCTCATAGGGCAGGATGAATCCCAGCATGGCGTCCACGCGCGCCTGGCCCCAGACGATGAAGTCGTTCGAGGCCGCGCCGGCCAGCGCGGCTTCCTCGCGCAGCAGGGCGCAGCCGGCGCCCGCGCGCACCAGCGCGTCCAGGTTGGCCTGGTCGTCATTCTGCATCACGATGCGCGGCGACAGGCCATGGCGTTCGAACATGTCGCGCAAAAGCAGGTGCGTATGGCTGCCGGCGGGGCCGTCCAGCCAGGGCAATTGCGCCACCTCGCGCCAGCCGCCGCGCTTTAGCACGGCGGCGTGCTCCTTGGGCATGGCGATGCGGTAGCGCACGCTGCGCAGGGGCTGCCAAAGCACGCCGCGCGGCGGATTCGCGGCGATGATCAGCGCCGCCGGCAGGCGGCCGGTGCTGACCTGTTCCGCCAACGCGGCGGCAGGCAGGGTCTGGGTCTTCAGCTCGACCAGCGGCAGGCGTTGGGTGACGGCCGAGGCCAGTTCGCCCAGGCGCAGGAAATCCGGCTTTTCGCTGGGCACGCCCAGCTCGACCGCGCCATGCAGGCTGCCTTGCAGCTGCTGGGCTTCGGATTTGAACTGCGCGCCCAGCACCAGCAGCGATTCGGCGGTGGGCAGCAGCACCTCGCCGGCCTTGGCCAAGGCCAGCCTGCCGCCGCTGCGGTCGAACAAGGCCACGCCCAGGCTTTGTTCCAGCGCCTTGATCTGCGCGGTCACGGCGGGTTGGGTCAGCGACAGCGCCTCGGCCGCCTTCGTCAGGTTGCCCAGCCGGGCGACGGTGACGAAGGCGCGGATCTGATAGATTTCCATGGCCCCGAGTTTAGGCCGCCAGGAGCCGCACTTGGGTAGGTTCGAGACCGATGGAAACCGGAGCGCCGATGGGGAAGGGCGACAGCCCGGCCAGATGCGATTGGTCCGCCGTCAGCCGCTGCTCGCCGATCTGCACCTGATAGCGGGTGAACTCGCCCAGGAACTCGCTGCTTTCCACGATGCCCGGCAGCCACACATAGCGCGCGTCGCCCAGCCCGTCCGCCATTTCGATCTGTACCGTGTGCGGGCGGAAGCTGGCCGCCAGCCGGGTAGCGGCGGGCGCTTCGCCCGTGAGCGGCAGGTGCAGGTCGCCCACGCCTTCCACCGCCAGCACCACGCTGCCGCTGGTGCGTTCGCGCACGTCGCCTTCCAGCACGTTCATCGTGCCCACGAAGTTGGCGACGAAACGGTTCACCGGATAGTCGAACAAGGTGCTGGGCGCGCCGATCTGCTGGACCACGCCATGGTCCAGCACCGCCATGCGGTCGGCGGTGGTCATGGCCTCTTCCTGGTCGTGGGTGACGAAGATGGTGGTGATGCCAAGCCGGCGCTGCAGGCTGAGCAGGTCCTGGCGCATCTGCACACGCAGTTTCTTGTCCAGGTTGGACAGAGGCTCGTCCAGCAGCAGCACCTGCGGCTCGATCACGATGGTGCGCGCCAGGGCCACGCGCTGCTGCTGCCCGCCGGAAAGCTGGTTGGGGCGGCGCTTGCCATACTGGGACAGGCCGACGAGGTCCAGCGCGGCCTCCACCTTGGCATGGATCTCGGCGCGCGGCAGCTTGCGTTCGACCAGGCCGAAGGCCACGTTGTCCCAGACCGTCATGTGCGGCCACAGCGCATAGTTCTGGAACACCATGCCGATGTTGCGGTTCCAGGGCGGCGTGCCGCTGATGTCCTTGCCGTCCACCAGCAACTGCCCGGCGCTGTGCCGGTTGAAGCCGGCGATCAGCCGCAGCAGCGTGGACTTGCCCGAGCCCGAGGGGCCCAGCAGCGCGAAGAACTCGCCGGGTTCGATGCTGATGTTGACGTCCTTGAGCACTTCCGTCTTGCCATAGGACAGCCGGATGTTGCGGCATTCGACGCTGACTTTCTTCATGCGGATTCCCCTTCATTGCGAGCCGGCCGCTGGCGCGACTGGGCGCGCTCCACCAGCAGGTGCGAGACATACGTGCCGATGGCCACCGCGGCCACCGCCAGGACGCCGAGCGCGGCGCCGGGACCCCGCCCCGCTGCGCTCTGCATGTACAGATAGATGCCGTAGCTCATGGGCGCCTGGCTATCCTTGGTCACCAGCATGATGGTGGCCGACAGTTCCACGGCCGCCGTCACGAAGCTGGTCACGAAGCCCGCCAGCATGCCGCCCGCCATGAGCGGCACCACCACGCGCCGTATGGTGCTCATGCGCGTCGCGCCCAGCGATTGCGCCGCCTCTTCCAGCGAGATGTTGATCTGCTGCAGCGAGGCCACGCAGGAACGCAGGGCGTAGGGCAGCCGGCGCACCGAGTACGCGATCATGATGATGATCCACGACGAGGTCAGCAACGTGCCCGTGCCGGGCAGCTCTATGCCGCGGAAAGTGCGCAGAAAGCCGATGGCCAGCACGATGCCTGGAATCGCCAGCGCCGCGGAAGCCAGGAAGTCCAGCCACTGGCGCGCCGGCAAGCGGGTGCGCAGCATCAGGTAGGCAATGGCAGTCCCCAGGATCACGTCCACGCCGGCGGCCAGGCCGCAATAGAGCAGGGTGTTGGCGATCATGCCTTGCGACTCGGAGAACACCGCGGCGTAATGCGCCAGCGTGTAGCCGTCAGGTAGCGGCGCAAAGCTCCAGACGCTGGCCAGCGACAGCAGCAATACGCCCATGTGCGGCGACAGCACCAGCAGCAGCACCAGGATGATCCAGCCATAGGCCAGCACGCTCTCCATCGGGCGCAGTTTGCGCTTCTGGATGGAGCCGCCGCCCTTCTGCAGGGTGGAGTAATCGCGGCCCTTGAGGACCCGTGCCGACAGCCACAACGCCAGGATCGAGAAGCCCACCATGATCACGCTGATCACATAGCCCAACGGGTCCTCCAGGCCCACCTGCGTGATGCGCAGATAGGCTTGCGGCGCCAGCATGTTGGTGGTGCCCAGCACCAGCGGCGTGCCCAGGTCGTCGAACACCTTGACGAACACCAGCGAGGCGCCAGCCACGTAGCCGGGCAGGGCCAGCGGGAAGATCACGCGGCGGAACAGGCGAAAGCCCCGCGAACCCAGGTTGAAGGCCGCTTCTTCCATGGCGCCGTCGATGTTGCGCAGCGCCACCACCAGGTTCATCAGGATGAAGGGGAAGTAGTGCAGCGCTTCCACGAAGATGACGCCGTTCAGGCCTTCCATGAACGGAATGGTGAAGCCGAACCAGTCATTGAGCAGCAGGTTCACGCTGCCCGAGCGGCCGAAGATCAGCTGCATCGCGACCGCGCCCACGAAGGGCGGCATGATCAGCGGCAGCACGCCCAGCGTCTGGATCAGCAGCGCGCCGCGGAAATCGAAGCGCACCGTGAAGTACGCCAGCGGCACGGCGATCAGGGACGCCAGCAGCGCCGACCAGCCCGCCACGTACAGGCTGTTGAAGAAGGCTTCCTTCATCAGCGGCTGGTTGAAGAAGGCGCCGAAGTGGCCCATGGTGAAGCTGCCGTCGGCGTTCACGAATGCGCTGTAGAACACCGTGCCCACCGGCACGGCCAGGAACAGCAGCAGAAAACCGAACACCAGTAGCGCCGTCAGCAGGGGGCCGACGGGCAGGCGCGAGTGGCCCGAAGAATTCATCGAGATTCCCGAAATCGTTGCCAGGGGAAAACCGCGGCAGCGGACGGGACCGGCCCGTCCACTGCGCGTCCTGCGGGTGTGGCGGCCTAGAGCGCGGCGGCCTGCTTGGCGAGCTTCACGGCTTCTTCGTAGTTCGCCTTGGAACGGCCGTTCCATTCGCCTTCCAGCTGAGTGATCTGCTGGTTCACGGCGGCGTCCTTCTTGTTGCCGGCGAAGATCGCCAGGAAGGCCGGGTCGGCGGCCTTCTTTCCGTCGATCAGCGGCGCCCAGGTCAGCTTGCGGGCCTGCGCCAGCAGTTCGGCAGCCTTGCCGCTCTTGGCCTTGTCGCCCAGCTTGGCTTCGGCGTCGTAGATGGCCTTGGTGGCGGCCTGCAGTTCCTTCAGGCGGAACGTGACCGTCTGGTCATACAGTGACTGCACCACGTAATAGCGCGACTGCGACAGGTCGGCGTTGAATTGCACCTTGCTGCGCTTGGCGATTTCAGCGGGGTCGGGGTAGCCCTGGGGAATCTTGCCGGCCAGCGCCGTGTAGGGCAGCACTGGCAGGCGCGAGATCTTGGGCTCCAGCAGCAGTTCCTGCCCGGCCTGGCTGAGGGTGAAGGCGATGAACTTCTTGCCTTCCTCAGAGTTCTTCGCGCCGGCGATCAGCGCGATGTTGGCCGGCACGATGGCGGTTTCGGAGGGGTAGACGAATTCGACCGGGAACTTGGAATACTTGCTGGACAGGCCGAAGAAGTCGATCACCGGGCCGGCGCCGAACTGGCCGTTGTTCACGCCGTCGGGTACGCCGAACGAACGCTCGGTCACGGCGCTGCTGTTGCCCGACATGCGCAGCAAGGTGCTCCAACCTTCGTCCCAGCCTTCGCCCTGGAGGATCGTTTCCACCGTCAGGTGCATGGTGCCCGAGCGCGACGGCGAGGTGATCCCGACATGGCCGAACCACTGCGGCGACAGCAGGTCCTTCCATTCCACCGGCGCAGGGATCTTGTGCGCCGCGATGTAGCGGGTGTTGTAGATGATGCCGTAGCCGGCCAGCGCCTGGCCCAAATACATGCCGCCCGGATCGTTGATGGGATAGTTGCCGATCTTGTCAGGCACCTGCTTGTTGGCGACGTCGGCGGAACTTGCCAGCAGTTTGTCGCGGCCCAGCACTTCGAAGGCGTCGGGCGCGCTGGCCCAGAACACCTCGGGGCGCTGGCCGGCGGGCGTTTCGCGCACATAGGCGATGCCCGATACCGTGTTCTTGTTCAGGACTTCCAGCGTGATGCCGGGATTGGCCTTTTCGAAGGCCGTCTTGTAGGCCTGGGTGAGGTCTTTGGGGAACGACGTGATCACCGTGACGGTGCCTGCCAGGGCAGGGGCCGCGCAAACGGCCAGCACCGCACCTGCAAGGGCTGTGCGCATTGCATGCATGGTTTGTCTCCGTAGTTTTAGATTTGTCCGGAGACAGTACTGGCCGGCCTGGGCAGCGTCCAATCACAAATTTTGATGCGCGCCATCAATGCGGGCGCCCCGGCCGGGCGAGGCGCCGAGCCTTGCCCGCTAGGCCGTGGCGGATATGCCGCCTTGCATGGCCCGGGCCTGCTTGTCCATCACTGCGGTGATCTGCTGCTGGATCTGCATCGCCTGGGCGTTGAGCGCCATCAGTTGCTGGGCCTTCATTTCGGCCGGCATGCTGCTGGCCTTGACCTTGGCGATCTGGTCCATCACGCGCTTGAGCTGCTTCTGCAGTTCCTTGATCTGGCGTGTGTAGGCGTCGTCGTTGCTGGAGTCTTCGGTTTCCTTGGCTTCCTGCACGTTGCCCATTTTCAGGCCGCCTGGGTTGTTGACGCGGATCTTGCCGTCCGCGGACACCGTGCTCGCTTCCGCGTCCGAGGCGCTCTTGGCTTCCTTGTTGGCCTGGATCTTCTGGGCCCAGAGGTCGGCCAGGCTGTTGATTCGGGAACTGCCGCTGATGGGATCGATCGCCATGATTGCTCCTGCCGCCTATGAGGATTTCGGGGTTTTCACTAGTACGGCATTCTGACGGTGAACTTAAGCATTGCCCCCTGTTTGCGGCCCCCTTTACACTGGCGCCCGCTCACACCCAACACCTACTTTGGGATATCCATGTCCAATTCCTACTTTCCGCGCTGGCGCCTGGCGGACGACGCCGAGCCCGGCGTCATCATCGCGCCCGACGAAAGGCTGTCCTGGCCCAAGAACGTGGCCATGGGCGCCCAGCACGTGGTTGCCATGTTCGGCTCCACCGTGCTGGCGCCGCTGCTCATGGGCTTTGACCCGAACGTCGCCATCCTGATGTCAGGCATCGGCACGCTGATCTTCTTCCTGTTCGTGGGCGGACGCGTTCCCAGCTACCTGGGTTCCAGCTTCGCCTTCATCGGCGGCGTGATCGCGGTGACCGGCTATGCCGGCGGCGGGGCGAACGCCAATATCGGCGTCGCGCTGGGCGCCATCATCGCCTGCGGCCTGGCCTACACGCTGATCGGCCTGATCGTCTGGTTCGTCAACGCGCGCGCCGGCGGCGGCGCGAACTGGATCGACACCTTGATGCCGCCCGTCGTCACGGGCGCGGTGGTTGCGGTCATCGGCCTGAACCTGGCCCCGATCGCCGCCAAGGGCGCGATGGGCGCATCCGGTTTCGACAGCGTGATGTCCATGGTCACCATCCTCTGCGTGGGCGGCATCGCCGTGTTCACCAGGGGCATGGTGCAGCGCCTGCTGATCCTGGTCGGCATGATCCTGGCCTGCGTGGTGTACGGCATCCTGGCCAACGGCATGGGGCTGGGCAAGCCCATCGACTTTTCGGGCGTGGCCGGTGCGGCCTGGTTCGGCTTGCCGCATTTCGCCGCGCCGGTGTTCAAGGCCGAGGCCATGGGCCTGATCGTGCCTGTCGCCATCATCCTGGTGGCCGAGAACCTGGGCCACGTGAAGGCCGTCAGCGCCATGACCGGACAGGACCTGGACCGCTATCTGGGCCGCGCCTTCGTCGGCGACGGGGTCGCCACCATGGTGTCCGGCGCCGTGGGCGGCACGGGCGTCACCACCTACGCCGAGAACATCGGGGTGATGGCGGTCACGCGCATCTATTCCACCCTGGTGTTCGTGGTCGCCGCCCTGATCGCCATCGTGCTGGGCTTCTCGCCCAAGTTCGGCGCGCTGATCCAGATGATCCCGGGGCCCGTGCTGGGCGGCATGTCGGTGGTGGTGTTCGGCCTGATCGCCATTGCCGGCGCCCGTATCTGGGTGGTCAACCAAGTGGACTTCAGCGACAACCGCAACCTCATCGTGGCTGCGGTCACGCTGGTGCTGGGCGCGGGCGACTTCACGGTCAAGTTGGGTAACTTCACGCTGGGTGGCATCGGCACCGCCACCTTCGGCGCCATCATCCTGTACGCCTTGCTGCGCCGCAGGAAGTAAGCGGCGCGACCACGCGCGGACCCGGCGTCGCGCGCGTGGCCGGCCAGCGCGCCTAGGTGCCCGACAGCCTCGTGGCAGAGGCCGTGGCGGTCACGGCCACCGGCACCGCCTCGATCACCTGTCCGGATTGCGTCTTGAATACTGCGGTGGCTTCCGCCAGGCGCCGCGCCTGTTCCTCCATCGCGGCTGCCGCCGCTGACGCTTCCTCGACCAGCGCGGCGTTCTGCTGGGTCACCTCGTCCATTTGCGAAATTGCCAGGCTGACCTGGTCTATGCCGCCGGCTTGCTGCGTCGAAGCGGCCGAGATCTCGGCCATGATCGCCGCCACCCGCTGCACGGAATCCACAATTTCCTGCATGGTCTGCCCGGCTGCGGCGACCTGGGCCGAACCGGCGGCGACCGTGTCCACCGAAGCTTCGATCAGCGTCTTGATCTCCTTGGCGGCCTGCGCCGCGCGCTGGGCCAGGGTGCGGACTTCGCCCGCGACCACGGCAAAGCCCTTGCCCTGCTCGCCGGCGCGCGCGGCTTCCACCGCGGCATTCAGCGCCAGGATGTTGGTCTGGAAGGCGATGCCATCGATCACGGACACGATGTCCGCGATCCGCCGCGAACTGTCCGAGATGCCGTGCATGGTGGCCACCACCTGCTCCACGTTCTGGCCGCCGCGCTGCGCCACGTCCATGCTGACCGCGGCCAACTGATTGGCCTGGGCGGCGTTTTCCGCATTCTGCTTGACGGTCACCGCCAGCTCTTCCATGGTGGATGCGGTTTCTTCGAGCGCCGCGGCCTGTTCTTCGGTACGCACTGACAGGTTGGAGTTGCCGGCAGCGATTTCCGCCGCGCCCACATTGATCTCATCCACGCCCTGGCGCACGGACGTCACCGTGCGGGTGAGGCCCTCCTGCATGCGTTTGAGCGAAGCGAACAGGACGCCGATCTCATTGTTGGAGCGGGTTTCCACGCGGTTCGTCAGGTCGCCGGCCGCGATGCGGTCAAAATGCCTGCCAGCCTCCTGCAGCGGACGCAGCACGGCGCGCCGGATGAAGGTCCAGCACAATGCCGTCAGCAGCAGGGCGGCGGATATCAGCGCGACCGCCGAGATCCGGGCGGTGGAGTAGGTTTGCTCCGAGCTTGCCAGCACGCCGTCGCTGCGCTCCTGGACCCGGGCCAGGAAGGCTTGCATGTCTTTCATGAAGTAGGCGTCTGCCTGGGGCAGCCGTCCCTCGTCCTGGCGGTACTTGGCAGGCGAGCGTGCCTTGAGGTCGGATTCCAGTGTGTCCAGGATGGCGGCGTACTCGGTGAAGCGTCCCTGCAGCGTCTGGGCCAGCTCCTGACCGCGAGGACTCTTGGGGACGGCCATGTAGCGGGCGAAGCGCTCGCGCGCCTGCTTCAGATGGCTGGCGGCTTCGTCGCCGGCCAGCCCGGCCTGGTCCATGCCGCCGGCCTGCATGGCAGCCATGCCCGCGCCGAGCGCCAGTCGCGCGCGCAGCAGGGCGGCGTTGGCTTCGTAGAGCGGGTCGACCTGATGGACCGCGACATTGTTCAGGTCCTTGATCTCGGTCACGCTTTTTTCGGCGTTCATCCAGCTCAAGCCGCAAGCCAGCGCCAGGGCGACGACGAAGCAGCCCAGCACCAACAGCATTCCAGTACGGACTTTCAATTTTTCCAGCATGAGAGCTCCTCGTTCTTGAACGCGATCCGTCGTGCGAAGGAACGGCCCAGGCCGCCCGCCGAGCGGCGGAATGGCGAACGTCGCGCCGGGTGGCTGCGATGCGTCCGCCTCCACTGCAACTACCCGCAAAAACAAGACTCCTGCGCCTGGCACGTGCTTGCGATCAGCAGCCCGGCCAATCGGCAGTGATTTCAATGTATTAAATTGTCATGAATGACACAATTTGTTGTTTTATACTGATTCAGTCCGTTTTTGCTGGCGTTTTTGATAGGTAAGCCTCGGCTGTTGCAAAAAACTATCGAAGAGTAGTTTTTACGCCACACCTGCGCTGCGGAGCGCGATTGCGGCCTGCCCCATCCGGCTATCGGGCGGATCAGGAAAAACTGAAAAAAATGACGGGTTTTAGCGGGTTACAGCGGCGAAATGCGGCGAAAACAGCGGTTTCTCCGGCGGCTTGCAATTCCCGTGGACTTTGACCACAATATGACCTTGATTGCCCCGGTTCCGACCCGAGCCGGGGTTTTGTTTTGGTCGTCCGCGCCGCTCGCCAGTTTTTGCTTTTACCCGGCTGCCTGCGCGCGCCAGGATTCCGACCTTCACCGAGAACGCTCCGTCCGGGGCGTTTTCTACTTTTGTTTGGGAAACGACATGTCTGCCATTCCTTTGACCGTGCGCGGGGCCGAGCGCTTGCAAGAAGAGCTCCAGCGGCTGAAAACCGTGGAACGTCCTGCCGTTATCAACGCGATCGCTGAAGCGCGTGCGCAGGGTGATCTGTCGGAAAATGCCGAGTACGACGCTGCTCGCGAGCGCCAAGGCTTTATCGAGGGCCGGATTGCCGAGCTTGAAGGCACGCTTTCCAACGCCCACCTGATCGATCCTACCGCCCTGGATGCCGAAGGCCGCGCCGTGTTTGGCGCCACCGTCGACATCGAGGACCTGGACTCGGGCGATCGTGTGACGTACCAAATCGTCGGCGACGTTGAAGCCGACATCAAGTCGAACCTGATTTCCGTGTCCAGCCCGGTGGCGCGCGCGTTGATCGGCAAAAGCGAAGGCGATGTGGTCGAGGTCAAGGCCCCGGCTGGCGTTCGCGAGTATGAAGTCCTGGGCGTGCGCTACATCTGACGCCAACGTAGTAAGCTGGAAGTTGTCAAAACACCATAGTCCGAACCGTGCGTTCGACTGAATTCCGCGGTTTAATGCGGATCGCTATGGTGGACCGGGCGCGTAAAGCGCCCGTTTTTGTGCCTGCACTTACCTTTTCGTCGACTTGCGGCTGGTGCCGCTGCGTGCTCCGGCCCGCAGGCTGAGCGCGCTGCCGGCGCGGCGGGGAATGCCGTGACCGCTGGCGGTGGTCTTCCTGGTGCCAGGGCGCATGGGCTTGCCGTTCTTGTTGAGCTGGTCCTGGGGCACGAAGCGCGTCTTCGGCTTGGGCTCTTCGGATTCGCTGCGGCGCGGACGCTTGGCCAGGGTCTTGCCTTCGGCGGCCAGCTTCTTGGGCGTGTGCGGCTCAGAGGCGCGGCGCTTGGCAGGGCGTTCGGGTTCCATGGCGGCCAGCGCGGCGGGCTTGATGTTGCCGGCCAGCGGGCGGAACAGGATCAGCGTCTTGCCCAGGTGGTGCACCGGGGCGCAGGAAAGCGTGTCGCAGATGGTCGACAGCATTGCGTCGCGGGCCTCGCGGTCGTCGCCGCCGGCGCGCACCTTGATGAGGCCATGCGAAGTCAGCGCCAGGTCGATTTCCTTGAGCACGGCTTCGGTCAGGCCATTGTCGCCGATCAGGACGACGGGGCGCAAAGGGTGAGCGGCGGACCGAAGGTCGCTGCGCTCACGAGAGGTAAGTTCTAATATAGGCATGCGTGGAATTGTACGGTAATGGCCAAGAATAAATTCTCTAAAGACTGGATTCACCAGCACATCAACGATCCCTATGTGAAGCTGGCGCAACAGAAGGGCTACAGGGCCCGCGCCGCCTTCAAGCTGATCGAGATCCTGGATACCGAGAAGCTGATGCGCCGGGGCGACCTCGTGGTCGACCTGGGTTCGGCACCCGGCAGCTGGTCCCAAGTGGCGCGCGAGCGCCTGGCGGGGCCGGGCGGGGTCGTGGACGGACGCATCATCGCGCTCGATATCCTGCCCATGGAACCCGTGGCGGGCGTTGAATTCATCCAGGGCGACTTCCGCGAGGATGAAGTTTTGAAACAATTGGAAGACATGGTCGGATCGCGCGCGGTGGACCTTGTTATTTCCGACATGGCCCCCAACTTGTCAGGGGTGGGTATTGCCGACTCCGCGCGCATCCAGCATGTGTGCGAGTTGGCGATGGAATTCTCCTGCGCCCACCTCAAGCCCAACGGGGCGCTGATCGTCAAGGCTTTCCACGGCAGCGGCTTTTCGCAGATCGTGGAATCCTTCAAGCAGCGCTTCAAGCGGGTGGTCGAACGCAAGCCGAAGGCATCGCGGGACAAATCCTCCGAAACCTTTCTGGTTGCGCGCGATCTGAAGTAGCCCGGGTCCGGGGCGCGCCGCCTCGGATTCGAAAAACCTACAGCCTGCCGGGACAACGACCAGAAAATTCGCGAATAAGACAAAACTCAGAGGGGCTCAGGCATCCCGGGACGCAATCTGGTCTGACAGGGTAGAATGAGCTATTGACATACTTGTGACTGTGCCATATGCGGGTGCGCGGTCGCCGGTCGGAATCGAAAGCAGGAGATCGACCTTGAATAATTCATTTTCGAAAGTCGCTGTCTGGATGGTGATAGCCCTCGTGCTGTTCACCGTCTTCAAACAGTTCGACGGACGCGCTCAGACCCAGGACGGCGTGACCTACACGCAGTTCATGGACGACGCCAAGGCGGGACGTATCCGCAAGGTCGACGTCCAGGGCGACGTGCTGTACGTCACCCCTGACGCGGGCCGCGCCTACACGCTGACTTCGCCGGGCGACCTCTGGATGGTCTCCGATCTGCTGAAGTATGGCGTCCAGGTGTCGGGCAAGCCGCGCGAAGAGCAGTCGCTGCTGATGAGCATCTTCGTGTCGTGGTTCCCCATGCTGTTGCTGATCGGCGTCTGGGTGTTCTTCATGCGCCAGATGCAGGGCGGCGGCAGGGGCGGGGCGTTCAGCTTCGGCAAATCGCGCGCCCGCATGCTCGACGAGAACACCAACCAGATCACCTTCGCCGACGTTGCCGGCTGCGACGAAGCCAAGGAAGACGTCCAGGAACTGGTCGATTTCCTGCGCGACCCCAGCAAGTTCCAGAAGCTGGGCGGCCGCATTCCGCGCGGCGTGCTGATGGTCGGCTCGCCGGGTACCGGCAAGACGCTGCTGGCCAAGGCCATCGCGGGCGAAGCCAAGGTGCCGTTCTTCAGCATCTCGGGTTCCGACTTCGTTGAAATGTTCGTCGGCGTGGGCGCGGCCCGCGTGCGCGACATGTTCGAAAACGCCAAGAAGCACGCTCCCTGCATCATCTTCATCGACGAAATCGATGCGGTCGGCCGCCAGCGTGGCGCCGGCCTGGGCGGCGGCAACGACGAACGCGAACAGACGCTGAACCAGATGCTGGTGGAAATGGACGGCTTCGAGTCCGGCCAGGGCGTCATCGTCATCGCCGCGACCAACCGTCCCGACGTGCTGGATCCCGCGCTGCTGCGCCCGGGCCGCTTCGACCGCCAGGTCGTGGTGCCGCTGCCCGATATCCGCGGCCGCGAGCAGATCCTGAAGGTCCATATGCGCAAGGTTCCGCTGTCGCCCAACGTCGACGCGACCGTGCTGGCGCGCGGCACCCCGGGTTTCTCCGGCGCCGACCTGGCCAACCTGGTCAACGAAGCCGCGCTGTTCGCCGCCCGCCGCAATGGCCGCACGGTCGACATGTCCGACTTCGAAAAGGCCAAGGACAAGATCATCATGGGTGCGGAACGCCGCTCCATCGTGATGCCCGAAGAGGAACGCAAGAACACCGCGTACCACGAGTCCGGCCACGCGATCGTCGCCCGCCTGCTGCCCAAGACCGATCCGGTCCACAAGGTCACCATCATCCCGCGCGGCCGTGCGCTGGGCGTGACCATGCAGCTGCCTGAGACCGACCGCTACAGCATGGACAAGGGTCGTCTGCTGTCCACCATTGCCGTGCTGTTCGGCGGCCGCATCGCCGAAGAAATCTTCATGGACCAGATGACGACGGGAGCCTCGAACGACTTCGAACGCGCCACCGCCATCGCCCGCGACATCGTCACGCGCTACGGCATGACCGACGAGCTGGGCCCGATGGTCTATGCCGAGAACGAAGGCGAAGTGTTCCTGGGCCGCAGCGTCACCAAGACCACGCACATGTCGGAAGCCACCATGCAGAAGGTGGACACCGAGATCCGCCGCATCATCGACGAGCAGTACAGCGTTGCGCGCAAGATCCTGGAAGACAACCGCGACAAGGTCGAAGTCATGACCTCCGCGCTGCTCGAATGGGAAACCATCGACGCCGACCAGATCAACGACATCATCGAGGGCCGTCCTCCGCGTCCCCCGAAGACGCCTCAGGGCCCGTCGGATACGTCCGATACGCCGCCCACGGGCCTGGCGGCAGGTGGCAATACGGCTGCCGCTGTCTGAGGCTGCTCATCCTGAGTTATGGCAAATAACTTCCTTTGCGGGCGCTTCGAGTTTGATCTCGAGCGCCCGCTTGTCATGGGTATCGTCAACGTCACGCCGGACTCCTTTTCCGACGGCGGCCAGCATGACGATACGGATTCCGCAGTGGCGCATGCGCGCCAATTGATCGCCGAAGGCGCCCAGATCCTGGACCTGGGCGGCGAATCCACGCGCCCCGGGGCCGATCCGGTGTCCGTGGCCGACGAACTGGCCCGCCTGCTGCCGGTGGTGGAGGCGCTGCGCGATTGCGGCGTGCCCCTATCCATCGACACCTTCAAGCCGGAAGTCATGCGCGCCGTGCTGGATGCCGGCGCGGACATGATCAACGACATCTACGGCTTCAGGCAGCCCGGCGCCGTCGAGGCGGTGGCGCATTCGCGCTGCGGGCTTTGCGTGATGCACATGAAGGGCGAACCTCGCACCATGCAGGCCGCCCCGCCCGAGTACACCGACTTGATCGGTGAAATCGGACTCTTCCTGGGGGCTCGCGCGCACAAGCTGCGCGCGGCCTGGATCGATCCTCGCCGCATCGTGCTGGACCCGGGCTTCGGCTTCGGCAAGACGGGCGACCAGAATTTCCAACTGTTGCGCCGGCTGTCCAGCCTGCGCAGCGCCGGTTATCCCTTGCTGATCGGCCTCTCGCGCAAAACCATGATCGGCCAGGCTACCGGCCGGCCCGTGGGCGACAGGTTGCCCGGCAGCATCGCCGCGGCGCTTGCCTGCGTGGCGCGTGGCGCTTCCATCGTGCGGGTGCACGATGTGGCGGCCACGGTCGACGCGCTCAAGGTGTGGCACGCGGCAGAACAAGGAGCACTCAGTTCATGATTCGACGCAAATATTTCGGTACCGACGGTGTCCGCGGCGAAGTCGGCGGTCCGGTGATCAACGCCGAATTCGCGCTGCGTCTGGGTTACGCGGCTGGCCGCGTCCTGGCGCGTGAGCACGCCGTGCGCGGCGGCAGCCGTCCGCAGGTCGTGATCGGCAAGGACACGCGGATCTCCGGCTACATGCTGGAATCCGCGTTGGAAGCCGGCCTGTCGGCGGCAGGCATCGACGTGCTGCTGGCCGGTCCGATTCCGACCCCCGCGGTGGCCTACCTGACCCGGGCGCTGCGACTGGTGGCGGGGATTGTCATCAGCGCTTCGCACAATCCGTACCAGGACAACGGCATCAAGTTCTTCTCGGCGCAGGGCATGAAGCTGCCCGACGAGATCGAGGCCGACATCGAAGCCGCCCTGGACGAGCCGCTGGGTTGCGTCGCCTCGGAAGGGCTGGGACGCGCGCGCCGCATGGGCGACGCGCAGGGCCGCTACATCGAGTTCTGCAAGAGCACCTTCCCCAACGATCTGGACCTGAACGGCATGAAGATCGTGGTGGACGCCGCCCATGGCGCCGCCTACAACATCGCGCCGCACGTGTTCCGCGAACTGGGCGCCGAAGTGCACGCCATCGGCGTCAATCCGGATGGCTTCAACATCAATAAGGGCGTGGGCGCGCTGCATCCCGAGCTGCTGGCCAAGGAAGTGCACGCCCGCGGCGCTCAGTTGGGCATCGCGCTGGACGGCGACGCCGACCGCCTGCAGATGGTCGATGGCGAAGGCCGCATCTACAACGGCGACGAACTCATGTACGCCATCGTCCGCGAACGCATGCAGCGCGGCAAGGTGGACGGCGTGGTCGGCACGCTGATGACCAACTTCGGCTTCGAACGCGAAATGCAGCGGCTGGGCGTGGGCTTCGAGCGCGCCAATGTCGGCGACCGCTACGTGCTGGAGCAGATGCAGGCGCGCGGCTGGCTGTATGGCGGCGAAAGCTCCGGCCATCTGCTGTGCCTGGACTGCCATTCGACGGGCGACGGCATCGTCGCCGCGCTGCAGGTCCTGACTGCGCTGCGCCGCAACTCGGTCGGGCTGGCGGAGTGGGTGAGCGATCTGCGCATGTATCCGCAGAAGATGATCAATGTGCCGCTGGCTCCGGGCCAGGACTGGAAGACGCATGCCGGCTTGAGCGCCGCGCGCAAGGCCGTCGAAGCCGAGCTGGACGGCCGCGGCCGCATCCTGATCCGTGCCTCGGGCACCGAGCCGAAGCTGCGCCTCATGGTCGAGGCCGAGGATGAAGCCCTGGCCGTCTCCTGCGCCGAGAAGCTTGCGGCCAGCCTGGGATAAACGCTGCCTTACGATTTCGAGCAAGGCCACCCGGCGCGTGACGGGTGGCCTTTGTTTGTTCAAGGGTTGTATAGATTTGTAAAGTTTTGTCGATTTGGGCGGAGGATTGATTTATTCGCTCCAGACTAAACTTCATAGTCACGTAACATATTGGTCAAGTCTTTGACATACAGGGCGTCCACACTGGCTGGACTCTCTAGGAGCTTCGCGCAATGCTGGAATTAGCACGCATCAATCCGAGCCGTAATGCCGCGGAACCTTGGACCGGCGCCGCCGCCAAGGTGCTGGTGGTGGGCTTGGCGCGCACCGCTGAAGAAATCGAGCAGATTCAACGCCTGCGCTACGACGTCTTCACCGAGGACATGGGCGCGGTGTTCCCCGACGCCCAGGACGGCATCGAGCATGATCGCTTCGATCCGTTCTGCGAACATCTGATGGTCCGCGAGCTGGATACGGGCCGCGTGGTCGGCACCTACCGGATCCTGACGCCGGAAAAGGCGCGAGAGGCTGGCGGGTATTACTCGCAGTCCGAGTTCGACCTGTCCGGGCTGGGCTCCATCCAGGACGAGCTGGTCGAAGTCGGCCGCTCTTGCACCCACCCCGACTACCGCAGCGGCGGCGTGATCATGCTGTTGTGGTCTGGCCTGGCCGAATACCTGCGCCGGGGCGGCTACCAGTACGTGCTGGGCTGCGCCAGCGTCAGCCTGCGCGACGACGGCGTCACGGCCGCCGAAGTGTGGCGCACCATTTCCAAGCAGCTGCCGCAGGGCGATGAGCCGCGCGTGACGCCGCTGCACCGCTATCCGGTGGAGAAGCTCAACAGCACCCTGCCGGCGCGCGTGCCGCCGCTGATCAAGGGCTATCTGAAGCTTGGCGCCAAGGTCTGTGGCGAGCCCGCCTGGGACCCGGATTTCAACGCCGCGGATTTCCCGGTCCTGCTGAAGATGGACCGCATGGACGAGCGCTACCGCCGCCATTTCGGGCTGGATCAGCCCGCAACCGCCGCTGTCCAGCGCTGAGACCCCCATGCGCCGCCTGTTCCGCCGCATGAAGATCAGATTGATACGGCGGGCCACCAGGCCCTTGCGCATGGAACTCAAGCGGCTGGATCGCGAAACCGATCTGTCGCCGTTCTAGCGCACCGGCCCCGCAGCGCGGGGCCGGAACAGGGCGGCGCGAGCGCGCCGCCCGGCTGGTTCCTCAGAACTCCAGCAGTTCGAACGAAAAGCCCACCTTGTTCCACTCGGCTTCTTCCGCGCGCAGCGTGAAGTCGCTCAGGGGGTGCTGCGCCAGCCATTCGCGGTTGACCCGCACCACGATCGAGTTGTCGCGCACCGACGCGGTCAGCGGCAGCGGTTCGATTTCATTGCGGCGGCGGAACAGCAGCACTGCCAGGCGCAGGCTGAGGATGGCTTTCCATTGCGGGCGCGAGCGCACCAGCGGTTCCAGCTTGGTCAGCTTGCCCTGATGGCCGAGCGCAAGCAGCGCCAGCAACTGCTGGTCGGCGCGCGAGAACCCGGGCATGTCGGCGTTTTCCAGCACGTAGGCGGTGTGCTTGTGGTACGCGTTGTGGGCGATGGACAGGCCCACTTCGTGCAGGTCGGCCGCCCAGCCCAGCGCGGGGCGCAGCTCCGCGCGTTCCGGACCGTCCGGGAACATGGCGTCGAACAGCGTCAGCGCAGCGTGGTGCACGCGACGCGCCTGGTTGACGTCGACGTGGTAGCGCTTCATGAACTGGCGCACCGATTCATCGCGCTTGTCATGCTCGTCATCGCGGCCCAGCAGGTCGTACAGCACGCCCAGGCGCAAGGCGCCATCGCCGGTGTGCATGACGTCGATGCCCAGCTCGTCGAACAGGGCGCTCATGATGGCCAGGCCGCCGGGCAGCACGTCCGAGCGTTCGATCTTGATGCCGGGCAGTTCGGATGGGATGACGCGGCCCGAGCGGATGATGCGGTCCTTCAGCTTGTTCAGGCCGGCGCGCGTGATGCCTCGGTCCGAGAAGCGGCATTCGGTCAGGATGGCGAACAGCGCCTTGGCCGTGCCGGAGGAGCCGTAGGCTTCCTTCCAGCCCATCTTGCGGTACTGCTTGGCGATGACTTCGATCTCGCGGCGCGCGGCCAGTTCGGCCTGCTTCATCTGATGCGCGTCCACCACGCCGTCCGAGAAGAACTGGCGGCTGTAGCTGACGCAACCCATGTAGAGCGAGGACATCAGGCCGGGCTCGTGGCCTTTGCCGATGATGACCTCGGTCGAGCCGCCGCCGATATCGATGACCAGGCGCTTGTTGGGCGAGGGGGGCAGGGTGTGGACCACGCCGGAGAAGATCAGGCGGGCCTCTTCGCGGCCGGCGATGACTTCGATGGGAAAGCCCAGCGCGGCTTCGGCGCGCGGCAGGAAATCCCGGGTGTTGCGGGCAACGCGGAACGTATTGGTGGCGACGGCGCGGACCCGGTTGGGATGGAAGCTGCGCAGGCGGTCGCCGAAGCGCTCCAGCACGGCGATGGCCCTGTCGATGGCCTCGTCGCCCAGCCTCTTTTCGGAGTCCAGGCCGGCCGCAAGCCGGACGGTTTCCTTGAGGCGGTCGATCTGATAGATCTGGGGCGTACCGTCCTGTTGAACGATGCGTCCGATGGAGAGGCGGAAGCTGTTGGACCCGAGGTCCACCGCGGCCAGAAGTTGATCCATGCGGCTCGTAAATATTGTCTGAGAGGTGGCCCGATTATAGAGATCCCATGTGACAGCGCCCCCGCCCACGTTTTTTTTCTTATGGAACAGGGGTTTGCGGCATCTGATCCGCCTGCTATGCGTCCCGGTTTTGGCGTACGCTACGTATTTGCTGCTGTGTCATGGAACCGTCACTTTTTTGCAGTAAAACTCCACGCTCTCCCTACGTATGGAATCCGGTATGCCCTCACGCCCTCCTGCCGAGCCTTTGCTTCTGAACCGCGAGTTGTCGCTGCTGAAATTCAACGAACGCGTGCTGGCGATGGCGGAGAATCCCAAGACTCCCTTGCTGGAACGCCTGCGCTACGTCTGCATCGTCAGTTCCAACCTGGATGAGTTCTTCGAGATCCGGATTTCCAGCCTGAAGGAGCAGCAGCGCCAGTCGCCGAATCTGGTGGGACCCGACGGCATGACGCCCGACCAGGCGTTCGACAATGTGCAGCAGGCGGTGCACGAACTGGTCAACCGCCAGTACAACCTGCTCAACGACGAGATCCTGCCGGCCATGCACGCCGAGGGCATTTCGTTGCACCACGCGTCCGAATGGAATCCGCAACAGCAGGAATGGGCGCGCGATGTCTTCAATCGCGACGTGATGCCGCTGCTGACCCCGATCGGACTGGATCCGGCGCATCCGTTTCCGCGGGTCTACAACAAGAGCCTGAATTTCATCGTATCGCTGTCGGGCGCCGACGCCTTTGGCCGGCAGGCCTCGATCGCCGTGGTGCAGGCGCCGCGCGCCTTGCCGCGCCTGATCAAGATGCCGCAGGAGCTGTCGGGCCAGCCCGAGGGCTACATCCTGCTGACCTCGCTGCTGCGCGCCTTTGTCGGCGAGCTCTTCCCGGGCCTGGAAATGCTGGGCTGCTATCAGTGGCGGGTCACGCGCAACAGCGACCTGTTCGTGGACGAGGAAGAAGTCACCAACCTGCGCCACGCCTTGCAGGGCGAGTTGTCGCAGCGCAACTTCGGCGCCGCCGTGCGCCTGGAGATCGACAAGCTGACGCCGGTCGAACTGGAACACTTCCTGCAGCGCGAGTTCTCGCTCAAGGCCGAGGACACGTACCGCGTGCCGGGGCCGGTGAACCTGTCGCGCCTGATGCAGCTGTGCAACTCGGATTCGCGCCCGGATCTGTTGTTCCCGGATTACCGCGCGCCCGTGCCGGCGCCGTTCGACCGCGTGGGCGACAAGCCGGCCGAACTGTTCGAGGCCGTGGCCGAGCAGGACCGCCTGCTGCACCATCCCTACCAGTCGTTCCAACCCGTCATCGACTTCCTGACCGCCGCCGCGCTGGATCCGGACGTCATGGCGATCAAGCAGACCATCTACCGCACCGGCGAGGACTCCGAGCTGATGAAGATCCTGCTGGCCGCCGCGCGCGCCGGCAAGGAAGTGACGGTGGTGGTGGAGCTGATGGCCCGCTTCGACGAGCAGACCAACATCAACTGGGCTTCCAAGCTGGAAGAGGTGGGGGCGCACGTCGTGTACGGCGTGGTGGCGCACAAGACGCACGCCAAGATGGCCGTGGTGTTGCGCCGCGAAAAAGGGCGGCTGCGCCGCTATGCCCACCTGGGCACCGGCAACTACCACCCGCGCACGGCGCGCCTGTACACCGACTTCGGCTTGCTGACCGCCGATCCTAAGCTGTGCGAGGACATGGACAAGGTGTTCGCGCAGCTGACCGGGCTGGGCGCGCGCCGTTCGCTCAAGGCGCTGATGCAGTCGCCCTTCACCATGCACGACGGCATGGTGGCGCTGATCCGCGCCGAGGCCCGCGCGGCCAAGGCCGGCAAGCGTTCGCGCATCATGGCCAAGATGAATTCGCTCTTGGAAGAACAGATCATCGAAGAGCTTTACAAGGCCGGTCAGGCCGGCGTGAAGATCGACCTGATCGTGCGCGGCGTATGCGCATTGCGCGCTGGCGTGCCGGGGCTGTCCGAGAACATCCGGGTGCGTTCCATCGTCGGCCGCTTCCTGGAGCATTCGCGGGTCTTCTACTTCTACGCCGAGGGCGAAGAAACCGTGTACCTGTCGTCGGCCGACTGGATGGATCGCAACTTCTTCCGCCGGGTAGAGATCGCTTTCCCGATATACGACAAGACCCTGAAGAAGCGCGTCATCGACGAAGCCTTCACCTACGCCCTGCGCGACAACCAGCTGGCCTGGCAGCAACTGCCCGACGGCGACTACACCCGCGTCAAGAGCCGTCGCGAGCCCTTCAACGTGCACCAGTACCTGATGCAGAAGCTGGGCGTGTAACGCCTGCCGCCCCGACCGGGGCGGTTTTCGAAGCAAGGCCTCCCATCTGTTCCGCCCCCCCTTTTTAGGATGGCGGCGTTCGAGGCAAATCCTCCCCAGATCCAGGCCGCGCGGATCCGGCTCCGCCGGTCCGCCACCGGCGCCCCCTGGGGGGAGGCCGCGCAGCGCCTCGGGGGGATCATGACTGTCACTATCCTGTCATGTGGGACTTCTATTATTCGAGGGTCGCTGAAAGACAGGCAGTTTTCCAAGCCTGCCAGACTCCTCCAACGAGCACAGAAGGAACCCTGATGTTCAAACGTGTCTTCAAACAAGTTTCCCTGGGCGTCGCGCTGAGCGCCGCCGTATTTGCCGTCCAGGCCGCCGACGTGACCGGCGCCGGCGCTTCGTTCCCGTACCCGATCTACGCCAAGTGGGCCTCCGACTACAAGGCCGCCACCAATAGCGCCGTCAACTACCAGTCCATCGGTTCGGGCGGCGGTCAGCAACAAATCATCGCCAAGACCGTCGATTTCGGCGCTTCGGACGATCCCATGAAGGCTGCCGATCTGGAAAAGAACGGCCTGCTGCAATTCCCGGCCGTCATCGGCGGCACGGTTGCCGTGGTGAACATCGACGGCGTCGAACCCGGCAAGCTGAAGCTGTCGGGCAAGGTCCTGGCCGACATCTTCCTGGGCAAGATCAAGAAGTGGGACGACGCTGCCATCAAGGCGCTGAACCCCGACCTGAAGCTGCCGGCCGCCGACATCATCGTCGTGCACCGCTCGGACGGCTCGGGCACCACCTTCGGCTGGACCAACTACCTGTCCAAGGTGTCGCCGGACTGGAAGTCGACCGTGGGCGAAGGCAAGGCCGTCAAGTGGCCCGTGGGTCAGGGCGGCAAGGGCAACGAAGGCGTCGCCGCCTACGTCGGCCAGCTGAAGAACTCGATCGGTTACGTGGAATACGCCTACGCCAAGCAGAACAAGCTGGCCTGGACGCAACTGCAGAACAAGGACGGCAAGTTCGTCCAGCCGGAACAGAAGGCGTTCGCAGCCGCGGCCGCCAACGCCGACTGGAAGAGCGCGCCGGGCATGGGCGTGGTCCTGACCGACGAGCCGGGCGCCGATTCCTGGCCCGTCACTGCCGCCACCTTCATCCTGGTCCACAAGTCGCAAGACAAGCCGGCGCAGGGCAAGGCCGTGCTGGAATTCTTCGACTGGGCCTTCAAGAACGGCGCCAAGTCGGCTGAAGCCATGGACTACGTGCCGCTGCCGGAAGCCGTGACCAAGGAAATCCGCGCCGCCTGGGGCGAAGTCAAGGCCGCCGACGGCAAGGCCGTCTGGCAATAAAGGCTTGAGCGCGAGGGAGGCCGGCTGACAATGCCAATCTCCATCGCGCGCAAGCCCCAGCGGCCGCCGCTGGCGTTCCGGATACGGGATGCTGGCGGCGGTCCGCCGCAAGACCTTCGAAGTTTCTCCCCTGGTTTCCTAAGGAAAGTCCATCCATGAGCGCGGTAATGGATAATAGTGTGCCGCTTTCGCCCAGCGTGGCGGACTCCGTGACTACCGGCACGCCTTCGCCTATGAAGCAAAACAAAAACGCGCTGATGGATGCGCTATTCAAGAACCTGACCCGCCTGTTCGCCTTCCTGGTGTTCATCCTGCTGGCGGCGATTCTTGTTTCCCTGATCTACGGCAGCCGCGAATCGCTGGCCAAGTATGGCCTGTCGTTCCTCTGGCTCAACGACTGGGATCCGGTCAATTCGAACTACGGCGCCGTGGTGCCCATCATCGGTACGCTGCTGACCTCGGCCATCGCCCTGATCATCGCCGTGCCCGTGTCCTTCGGCATCGCCATCTTCCTGACCGAACTGTCGCCGACCTGGCTGCGCCGCCCCCTGGGCACAGCGGTCGAAATGCTGGCGGCGATTCCGTCCATCATCTACGGCATGTGGGGCCTGTTCGTCTTCGTCCCCGTGTTCCAGCAGTATGTGCAGCCCTTCATGATCGCCACATTAGGCAGCCTGCCCGTGATCGGCGGCATCTTCGCGGGGCCGCCCTTCGGCATCGGCATCTTCACCGCCGGCCTGATCCTCTCGATCATGATCATCCCGTTCATTGCCGCGGTGATGCGCGACGTGTTCGAACTGGTGCCGGCGATGCTCAAGGAATCCGCCTACGGCCTGGGCAGCACGACCTGGGAAGTGATGTGGCGCGTGGTGCTGCCCTACACCAAGTCGGGCGTCATCGGCGGCATCATGCTGGGACTGGGCCGCGCGCTTGGCGAAACCATGGCGGTGACCTTCGTCATCGGCAACGCCTTCAAGTGGTCCGGTTCGCTGTTCTCGCCGGGCAACTCGATCGCTTCGGCGCTGGCCAACGAATTCAATGAAGCGGGCGGCATACAGAAGTCGGCGCTGCTGGAACTGGGCCTGATCCTGTTCCTGATCACGACCATCGTGCTCGCCCTGGCCAAGATGCTGCTGGTTCGCTTGTCCGCCAGTGAAGGCAAGAAAACCTGACGCGCCGCGAGCACAAGGAAAAGATCATGGCTGTATCCGTACTCAATATGCAGAACGGCACCTATCGCCGGCGCCGCGTAGTCAACCGCATCATGCTGACCGTGTCGCTGGGCACCCTGGTGTTCGGGCTGTTCTGGCTGTTCTGGATCATTCTGACGCTGTTGATGAAGGGCGCGCCCGCGCTGTCGTACACGCTCTTCACCGAGATCACGCCGCCGCCCGGGCAGACCGGCGGTCTCATCAACGCCATCTTCGGCAGCGTGATGATGGCTGGCGTGGGCACGCTCATCGGCACGCCCGTCGGCATCCTGGCCGGCACCTACCTGGCCGAATACGGCCAGCGCGGCTGGCTGGCGCCGGCCACGCGCTTCCTGAACGACGTGCTGTTGTCGGCCCCGTCCATCATCATCGGCCTGTTCATCTACGCCGTGTACGTGGCCCAGGTGGGGCACTACTCGGGCTGGGCCGGTGCCATCGCGCTGTCCATCCTGGTGATTCCGGTGGTGGTGCGCACCACCGACAACATGCTGCTGCTGGTGCCCAACAGCCTGCGCGAAGCCGCTGCCGCGCTGGGCTGCCCCAAGTGGCGCATGATCACCATGGTGTGCTATCGCGCCGCCAAGACCGGCATCATCACCGGCGTGCTGCTGGCCATCGCCCGCATCTCGGGTGAAACCGCGCCGCTGCTGTTCACCGCGCTGTCGAACCAGTTCATGTCCTTGAACATGAACGGCCCGATGGCCAACCTGCCGGTCGTGATTTACCAGTACGCCGCCAGCCCCTTCAAGGACTGGAACAACCTGGCCTGGGCCGGCGCCACCCTGATTACGCTGCTGGTGCTGGGCATCAACATCATCGCCCGCAACATGTTCCGCAAGTAAAGATCGCTATGCCGGCGCGCCGGGCGCGCCGGAGCCAAGGGAAACCAAATGGAAAACACCGCTACCGCCGTCAAGAACAAGATCGAGGTCAAGAACCTGAACTTCTACTACGGCAAGTTCCATGCGATCCGCAATGTGAACATGTCGATCCAGGAGAAGAAGGTCACGGCCTTCATCGGCCCGTCCGGCTGCGGCAAGTCCACGCTGCTGCGCACCTTCAACCGCATGTTCGAGCTCTACCCCGGCCAGCGCGCCGAGGGCGAAATCATCCTGGACGGCGAAAACCTGCTGACGGCCAAGACCGACATCTCGCTGATCCGCGCCAAGGTCGGCATGGTGTTCCAGAAGCCCACGCCGTTCCCCATGAGCATCTACGACAACATCGCCTTCGGCGTGCGCTTGTTCGAGCGCCTGTCCAAGGGTGAAATGGACGAGCGCGTGGAATGGGCCCTGAGCAAGGCCGCGCTGTGGAACGAAGTGAAGGACAAGCTGCACCAGAGCGGCAACAGCCTGTCGGGCGGCCAGCAACAGCGCCTGTGCATCGCGCGCGGCGTGGCCATCAAGCCGGAAGTGCTGCTGCTGGACGAGCCGTGCTCGGCGCTGGACCCGATCTCGACCGCCAAGATCGAAGAGCTGATCGCCGAACTGAAGAACGACTACACCGTCGTCATCGTGACGCACAACATGCAGCAGGCCGCGCGCTGCTCGGACTACACCGCCTACATGTACCTGGGCGAGCTGATGGAATTCGGCCAGACCGACCAGATCTTCGTGAAGCCTTCGCGCAAGGAAACGGAAGACTACATCACGGGCCGCTTCGGCTGACCGTTGCGTTTCGGCTCTGCAAATGGCGGCGCGCTGTTCGGACAGCGCGCCGTTTTTCATTTGCTGTTACAGCAGCACCTGCTCGGAGCCCGCCGGGGCTGCTCCTGGACGTTGCCCGCATGGCGGCCGGGAATCAGCACCATGAACATCCTCGCCAGCGCGTAACAGCCCCGCAGGCCCAGCCGCATAGGCCAACCGGGCCGGGATCTGGTATAGTTGCCACCCTTCGGGGCGTAGCGCAGCCTGGTAGCGCATCTGCTTTGGGAGCAGAGGGTCGTGAGTTCGAATCCCACCGCCCCGACCAATGAAGAAAGGCCGTCAGCGACATGTCGCTGACGGCCTTTTGCTATTTCCGGGCCGACCCTCAGGTCAAGCGCAGCATCCGCCGCATCCTTTCCGTCAGCAGCTGCTTGATTGCATCATCCGGGAGGCGCATTGGACCCGGGTCCGTCAGCATCATGGCACTGAGCGTTCCCAGCAGCATCTGCATGGCGATCTGGATTTCCAATTCTGTGTCCACGCCCGCCTGGACCGGCATTTTTCGAGCCAAGGCCGGCACGAACAGGGCATGCATATGGCGATTCAAGATGACCAACGGACTCGATTCTCGTTCGGCCATCGAGAAATCCTGTAGCACGGCCTTGAAAGTCCCCTGGCTTTCGCGGCAGCCATCGACGTAAAAATCCACCATGGCTGCGACGATATCCGAGACAGTGCCTTCGGTCCAGACGGCGTCTTGGCGGACAAGATTATCGGCTTGCGCTTTGCTTTCCGTGACGGCAGCGTCCAGGACTGCCGCAAGAAAGGTCTCTTTGTCCTGGAAACGGCCATAGAACGCGCCGATGGATGTGTCCGCGAGACGTATCACGTCACCAATCAGTACCAGGTCCAGGTTGGCGTGCCGTTCTATCAATTCGCGGCCGGCGCGGATCATCCTGGCCAGGGACTCCTCGCTGCGTAACTGACGGGGAGGGCGCGGAACGCCCGGTGATTGCGCGACCGGGCGAGCGGCTTTCCGCTCCCTGGAAGCGCGCGTTGTCTTGGTAGTTGTTTTCTGCGATGGAGGGGCTGCCATGACAACATCTATCCAAACCTGAAGTGCCACATTATGCCGTAGCAGATGCGCTCTCTTATCGATCAAGCGCCTGTTGCTGCCACGTCATAACGGGGAGGTTGTTTGCAGGACGAACGGCGGTCACAGGTGCTTGGCCCAGCGCTGATCTCGGCCTAGGGAAACCTCGCGTTGAAGGGCCTCAAGTACCTTCCAATAATAGAATTAGAATTCTAATTATTGTGTGACAACGAAATATGGTCGTGGGTTGGTCCTCCTGCCAGCTCTGCCGTATCCCACGGATCAGTCCGCGACTTGCGTGGATGCAACGGCAGGTCATGCGCACGGCGGCGATGCGGCATGGCGCGGCTCCTCGCATAGCGGCATTGGAGAAGAGAATCATGAGTGATTACATCTCAGGCAAGACCATCGTCATTACCGGGGCAGGCGGCGGCTTTGGACGCCAAGTCGCGCAGCAGGCCGCCGCCCGTGGCGCGCTGGTGACGTGCGGCGATATCGACGCGGACGCTGCGGCGGAAACCGTCGCGCGCATTACCGCGGCGGGCGGCCGGGCGCAGGCCCTAGCCGCGGATGTCCGCATTCTGGATGACCTGAGAGGCCTCGTCGGCGCCAGCGTGCAGCGCTATGGTTCGATCGACGTAATGCTCAACAATGCAGGCATCATGCCGCTGGCTTTTGTCGCGGATCACTCGCGTGCCTACGATGCCTGGATGCGTTGTATCGACATCAATATGAGGGGCGTGTTCAATGGCATGATTGCCGCCCACGATGCGATGATCTTTCAGGGGCGGGGCCACTTCATCAACATCTCGTCCATCTATGGGGACTTCCCCGCAGTGGGCGCGGCAATCTACGGCGCCACCAAAGCCGCAGTCGATTTCATGTCGGAAGCCGTGAGGACGGAGGCGCGCGGGAAGATCAAGGTTACGACCATCAGCCCCACCGGAGTGCCCAACACCGGACTTGGCGGGTCCGTAGCCAACCACGCTGCCGCCGTCGGGAGAGTCGGGAACAACATGGAGCAATTCATGGCAATGGTAAAGGGCCTGCAGGAAGGGGCCCTGCCGCCTGATCTCCGCGATCCGGAGAGCCTGTCGCATATGCCGGTGGAGCCTGACTCGATCGCCGACGCGATCCTGCTGGCCATCGATCAACCATGGGGCGTTTCGGTCAGCGACATGACGGTGCGCGCTTCGGCGGATTGCTTCGTGCTGTGATGGATCCGGGGTTTGTCGGCCAGGCGCCGCCAGCCTGCCAATTGATGGCGTGGGCGGGAACCTGAATCAGGCCGACCAATCTGCCACGAACTCATCACGAAACCGCCGTATCCAGTCCAGCCGCGTGGCAGCAAGCGCGCGGCCGCCATCCGTCTGCATGGTTCCCGCGATGCGTGCGAGCTTCAATTCGATGTGATCCAGCGCGTAGGCGCCGTCGTCCAGTTGCCGATGCATGCCCATGGGGTCGGTGGGGTGCGCAAGCGCCCGCCCCAGTTGCCCGCCGACATGGAACATGCGGGCCAGTCCCACCGGTCCAAGCGCATCCAGGCGGTCGGCATCCTGCACGATGCGGGCCTCGATGGTCCGGGGCGGGATGTTGGCGGAGTAGCTGTGGGCCTCGATGGCGTGATGGACGGCTGCGAGCTTGGTTGAGGGATAGCCGGCGGCCTGCAGCTCACGCACGGCCTCGTCAGCTGCCATGGTCGATGCGCGCGCCCGGTCGGGATGGTTCTTGGGCAGGTTGACAAGGTCATGCAGGTAACTGGCGGCCATGACCACCATGGCGTCGGCTTCGGGGTGGTGCGCCAGCATGCTGTTGGCGGCCTTCCATACGCGTTCCAGATGGCTCAGGTCATGGGCGCCGTCACCGGTATCCGCGCTCTGGGCGATCTGTATGAGCTGCGGCCGCAATGCCGCCAAATCTTCGCGCATCTTCATTTTCTTCCGCCAGCTTCGGGACCAGCGGAAAGTGTACACAGGACGTTTTCGGGCCGGGCGTTTTGCCGCGCGGCCCGCAGCGCGGCCTTAGCCGCCCTGCGCCTGCATCCGTGCCGCCGCCGTGGAGCAGATCCGGTACACCAGCGCCGACACCACGAAGCTGGCCGGCGCGGCCAGCGTCGCCGCGAAACCCTCCGTGTGCATCAGCGCCAGGCCGCAGATCGCGCCTGCGAACCAGCCGGCCAGGCCAGCGCGGTTGAAGGCGGCCCCGCCATGTTGCGGCGCGGACTCCTGGTCGCCCAGAATGTGCACCAGCGCCACCGCCACCCACGACACCACAAAGATGCCCTGGTAGGCGAGCGCCTGCAGCAGATACGAGAACACGTCCAGCAGCATCAGCGCATACGTCACCGCGCCCACGATGACCGCCCACATCGCCTTGGGCCAGCGCATGCCCGGCCAGCGCGCGAAGAACGCCTGCATGTTGATGGTGGCCAGGTAGTAGTTGGCGGTGTTGATGCGGGTCTGCGTGATCCACACGAACAGCAATCCGCCCAGGCCCATCAGCTTGAGCAGCGCCAGCACCACCGACACCTCCGACAGCGCGGCGTCGCTGGGGATGGTGCTGACCAGATAGATGCCGGCCACGCCGTTGAGCAGGAAGGTCACCAGATAGAAGGGCATGCCGAAGTTGTAGCGGCTATGGTAGGTCTGGTCTTCGCGCTTGCCGAAGCGGGCATAGTCGAAGGTGAACATCATCAGGACCCATACGCCCATGTAGTACACGAAGGCGTCCCACCAACCGCCGGGGACCGGGCCTTCGGGCGGACCGAATGACAGCCAGGCATCGCTGTAGCCGTATTCCTGCGTCGCCATCACCACGGCCAGCAACAACCCCAGCAAATAGAAGGGCAGCAGCACGCCGTTGAACTTGTCGAGCCATGTTTGCACGCTGCCGAAGATCAACAGCACGCTGTAGATGACCACCACCAGCGCCACCAGCCAGTACGGCACGGCAGGATAAAGATGATGCGCGGCGACCGACATCACCGCGCCTTCGAACACCGCGTAGTAGATGGCGGTGGCGAAGAAGATCAGGGTGGCCAGCGCCGCGCCCGAGGTGCCGAAGAGCCGGCGCGAGAACAGCGCCACCGACAGGCCGCTGCGGATGGCGTAGCGGCTGATGACGCCGTTGATCAGCCCGTAGCTGATCACCGACAGCACCATGCCGATGATGGCGTTGCGGGCGCCGTATTTCAGCGCCAGCGTGGCGCCGACGACGATGTAAAACACGGCGCTGCACACGGCCCACCAGGCCATGGTGAGGGCGTAGCGGGGCATGCGGTCGCTGTCGGCGACGGCATGCAGCGAGTTGTCCGTCTCATCGGACGGTTTGCGTGGGGTCATGTTGGCCATGTCGGATCTCCTGGCGGGATCGGATGCTGCGGTTCGACTGCGGAACGGGCGCGTGTCGCCCACCGGCCTTGCCAGGGGGCAAGGCCGGGATATACGAAAAACCGGGCGAAGGGCGCGGACCGGCCGCGCCCCGGGGATTAGCCGCTGAGCGCCTGATGCAGCCGCTCGAAGCGGGCGCGGTAGTCGCGCCTTGCGGCCACCGCCTGCTCCAGCGTCACCCGCTCGAAATGGGCGCTCTGGTTGGGCTGCATCTGACCGACCTTGTCCAGGTCGGCGCTGATGACCGTGCCTATCATGGCGTAGCCGCCGCCGGACACCGCATCGCGATGCAGGATGATGGGTTCCACGCCCGCAGGCACCTGGATGGAGCCGATGGGATAGCAGGCGTCGACGATGTTCGACGGATCGGCGCCCGCGCCGAAAGGTTGCTCGCGGGCGCGAAAGCGTAGCGGGCGGCCCTGCTTGTAGCGGTAGCCGATGCGATCGGCCTCGGAGGTCACGGTCCAGGCGTCTTCATAGAAAGTGGCGGCGGATTCCGGCTCCAGGCGGTGATCGTATAGGCCCGGAAGCACGCGCAGCGTCTGCGTCTTGGGCGGGGCCTCGGCCAACGCGGCCGGCAGTTCGCGGCCCACGCGCGTGCGGATGGACGCCCGGCCCACCGCCAGCCGGTCGCCGGCCTGCAGCTTGCGGCCTTCGTGCCCGCCGATAGCGCCCAGCGCGTAGGTCGAGCGGCTGCCCAGGACCACAGGGACGTCGATGCCGCCCGCGACCGCCAGGCAGGCGCGGGCGCCGGCCTGCACGAAGTCGAACGACAGCCGGCTGCCGGCCTGCACCGCCAGCGCCACATTGCAGGCCTGCGCCACGCCGTCGATCTTGGGGATCATGCTGGCGCCCGTCACGGCAATCACGGCGGTGCGGTGGAACAACAGCTCCGGGCCGAGCAGCGTGCATTCCAGTACCGCGTCGCCGGCGGCATTGCCCACCAGCAGGTTGGCGGCGGCCAGCGCGTACTGATCGAGCGCGCCGGACGGCGGTATGCCCAGGTGGTAGTGGCCTAGGCGGCCCGTGTCCTGCACCGAAGTGGCCAGGCCGGGCTTGATGACTTCGATGATGGGATCGTTAGGCATGGAGCGTCTCCAGCAGTTGGGCGTTGCAGGCATCGGGCGCGCGCTGGAACTCGGCCAGCGAGAACGACACGGGCCGGATGCGCAGGTCGAAGCTGCCGGCCTCGACCTGCGCCGTGGCCTGGTCGTACTCGTCGCGGGTGATGGGCTTGAACTTCACGATGTCGCCCGGGCGGAAGAACACCATCGAATCGCGCAGATGCGCCTGGCGCTGGGCAGGTTCGAAGATGGGTGCTGGCGTGACGCCGAACATCTGGTAGCCGCCCGCGCCGCGTACCGAATAGATGCAGCCGAAGCAGCCGCCGTGTCCCACCGTGTGTTTGGGAGTATCGGTGCGGGGGCGCAGGTATTTGGGAACCTGCAACTGGCGCTCGCGTTCCACCATCTGGTACATGAAGGGCAACCCGGCCACGAAGCCCACCATGGACACGAACCAGGGCGAACCGGAGTGGGCGTCGATGAAGCCCTGCACCGAGTCGTGGCCGTTGATGCGGGCCGCGTACTCCAGGTCGGTCGATTCCGGATCCTGGTGCCTTTCGCGAAACCGCATCAGGGTCTCGTGGGTCCAGGGGTCGTTGTAGTACACCGGCACTTCGATGATGCGGGTGGCCAGCGTCAGGTTGGCCAGGTCTATGCCCGCCTCCAGCTCGCGCAGCAGCGCCAGCAGGGCGTCCGGCGCGATGCGGTCGGGGTCGTACCGTACTTGATAGGACGCGTTGGCCGGGCATATCTCGGTCACGCCGTCGACCGCGCGTTCGCGCAGCGCCCGCGTGATCGCCATGCCCTTGAAGAAGGATTCCAGCGACATGTCCTCGCTGATCTCGACGAAGATGAACTCGTCGCCGCCATGGGTGTAGCGCAAGCTCATTGGTTTTCCTCCCGGTCCCTTTGCATCCAGGCTTCAAGATAATTGGTGTGGTAGCGGCCCGCCAGCACGTCCGCATCCTCCAGCAGTTCGCGGTGCAGGGCCTGCGTTGAATGCACGCCCGTCAGTTCCACTTCGTCGAGCGCGCGCGCCATGCGCGCCAGCGCCGCCGTGCGGCTCTCGTCCCAGACGATCAGCTTGGCCAGCAGCGAGTCATAGTAGGGCGGCACGGAGCAGCCCGGATACAGCATCGAGTCCACGCGCACGCCGGGCCCGCCGGGCCAGCGCACGTGTTCCACCCGGCCAGGGCTGGGCGCGAAGTTGCGCTTGGGGTCTTCGGCGTTGATGCGGCATTCGATCGCTGCGCCGCGAATGGCGATGTCCTGCTGGCGTAAGCGCAGGGGTTCGCCGTCGGCGATGCGCAGCATTTCGCGCACCAGGTCCACGCCCGTGATGGCTTCGGTGATGGGGTGCTCGACCTGGATGCGGGTGTTCATCTCGATGAAGTAGAACTCGCCGGCGCCGCGGCTGTCGTCATACAGATACTCCAGCGTGCCCGCTCCCCGGTACCCGACCGAGCGCGCCAGTTGCGCCGCCGATTCGCACAGCTTCTGCCGGGTGGCGGGGTTCAGGGCGGGTGAGGGCGCTTCTTCCAATACCTTCTGCCGGCGCCGTTGCAGGGAGCATTCGCGTTCATACAGGTGGACGGCGTTGCTGCCGTCGCCCAGAACCTGCACTTCGATGTGCCGCGCGCGCGGCAGATAGCGCTCCAGGTATACACCGGCTTCGCCGAAGGCCGCCTGCGCCTCGGCCTGGGCCTGCGGCATCTGCGCGCGCAGTTCGGCTTCGTCGCGCACCACGCGTATGCCGCGCCCGCCGCCGCCCGCGGCTGCCTTGATCATGAGCGGGTAGCCGATGATGGCGGCATGGGTCAGGGCTTCGTCCAGCGATGACAGCACGCCTTCGCTGCCAGGCACCGTCGGCACGCCGGCCGCCTGGGCGCAGGCGCGCGCCGCCGCCTTGTCGCCCATCGTGCGGATGGTGGCGGCATCGGGCCCGACGAAGATCAGGCCGGCGTCGCTCACGGCCTGCGCGAATGCCGCGTTTTCCGACAGGAAGCCGTAGCCGGGATGTACTGCCTGGGCGCCGGTGCTGCGGGCGGCCTCCAGCAGCGCTTCGGTGTTCAGATAGCTGCGCGTCGCGTGCGAGGGGCCGATGAGCACCGCTTCGTCGGCCATGCGCGTGGCCAGCGCGTCTCGGTCCGCTTCGCTGTATACGGCCACGGTGCGCATGCCCAGTTCGCGGGCGGCGCGGATGATGCGCAAGGCGATTTCGCCGCGGTTGGCCACCAGCACCTTGTGGATGTTGCGCGGCCGGTAGGGAAGATGGGTATCGGACATGGCGCGGCCTATCCCTCGATGCGCAGCAGGGGCTGTCCGGCTTCCACCGGCTCGCCGTCTTCCACCAGGATCTCGGCCACCACGCCGCCGGTGGGCGTTTCGATCTGGTTGAACTGCTTCATGACCTCGACGATGCCGATCACGGCGCCGGCGGCGACCGTGGCGCCCCGCTCCACGAAGGGGGCAGCGTCGGGGCTGGGGCGGCGGTAGAAGGTTCCGGGCAGGGGGCTGGGAATATCGTGCAACGGCATGGCTTTCTCCTTGGAATGTCGTTCGGGCGGCAGGGGGTCAGGGGCCGGTCACGCTGGGCGGCGCGATCCGGATACCGTGGGCTTCCAGCTTCTCGCGGGTGGCGCGCACCAGGGACAGGGCGCCGGGTGTGTCGCTGTGTATGCAGACGGAATCGAAGTCGATGGGGATGTCCTTGCCTTCGACCGTGCGCACGCGGCCCTCGGTGCAGGCGCGCAGCACTTTTTCGGCGACCTGGGCGGGGTCCAGCGGCTGGGTGTAGCGGGTGAAGACGATGGAGCCGCTGGCGTCGTAGTCGCGGTCGGCGTAGAGCTCGCGCACCACGGGCTGGTTCAGTTCGCGCGCCAGACGGTAGGTGACCGAGCTTTCCATGCAGTACAGCGCCAGCGTGGGCTCCAGCTCCTGCAGCGTTTCGATCAAACGGCGCGACAAGGCTTCGTCGCGGGCGGCCTGCATGTACAGCGCGCCGTGCGGCTTCACGTGCTGCAGGCGCAGTCCGTGCAGTCGGGCGAATTCGCGCAGCGCGCCCAGTTGATAGACGATGTCGTGCACCAGCGCTTCGGCGCTTTCGCGCATGTCCCGCCGGCCGAAGCCGACCAGGTCGCGAAAGCCGGGATGGGCGCCGATGCAGACGCCGTGTTCGCGGGCCTGCAACACCGTGCGGTTCATGATCCGAGGGTCGCCTGCATGGAATCCCGTGGCGATGTTGGCCGAACTGATCAAGGGCATGATCGCTTCGTCCACGCCGTCCCCGATGGTCCACGGGCCGAATCCTTCCCCCATGTCCGAGTTGAGGTCGATGCTGCGTTTGCTCATTGCCGGAGGCTCCTTGGCGTTGCTCGCCGCATTCGACGCGGCGTGTGACGTGAACATTAGCCAAGGCCGAGGGGGACAAAAAGATCTTTTTATTGATCGATCAATATCTGTTTTTTAGATAACTGTCCGTTGAATTGGCAGCATCGTTCCGACGTTTTTCCTATGAAAAATAAGGGATACCCCTGATAAGACGCATCGGATTGCAGAGAGAATATTCAGATATTCTGAGGTAAAGATATCGATTAAAAAGATAAAACCGGACATGTCGATTACCCTACGTCAGCTCAAATACTTCATCGCCGCAGCCGAACTGGGCCAGATTTCGCAGGCGGCAATCCAGCTGGCGATATCCCAGTCGGCCATCACCAGCGCCATCCGCGAACTGGAGGAGACAGTGGGCACGGCGCTGTTCCTGCGGGGCGCCCACGGCGTGACGCTGACTCACAGCGGCCGCACCTTCTTGAACCACGCCTACAACATCCTGTCGTCGGTCGACGAGGCCCTGCGCATGCCGGCGACGGCGGAAGAGGTCTCGGGCCGCCTGTTGCTGGCGGCGTCCTATACGGTGATCGGCTACTTCCTGCCGTATCACCTGCAACGGCTGTCTCAGCTGTATCCGCGCCTGGACATCCAGCTGCACGAACTGAACCGCAGCGCAATCGAGGAAGGCCTGATCGCAAACCGCTATGACATGGCGGTGCTGCTGACCTCGAACGTCGCCAATCCGGATCTGGCGGTGGAGCATTTCTTCGGCTCGCCGCGACGCCTGTGGCTGCCGGCCAGGCATCCCTTGCTTGCGGCGGACGCCGTGACCCTGGAGGACGTCTCGCGCGAACCCTTCATCATGCTGACCGTGGACGAGGCGGCCTACACCGCCTTGCGCTACTGGAACGAAACTCCGTTCAAGCCCGACGTGCGGCTGCGCACCTCATCCGTCGAGGCGGTGCGCAGCATGGTGGCCAACGGCAGCGGCGTGGCCCTGCTGTCGGACATGGTCTACCGGCCCTGGTCGCTGGAGGGACGGCGGATTGAAACGGTACAGCTCAAGGACCCGATTCCGCCCATGAACGTCGGGTTGGCCTGGCGCCGGGGCGCGGAAGTGTCGCCCGCCATGCAGGCGGTGCGGGACTATTTCCGGCATGCGTACATGGCGCAGCGGGGCGGGGCAATTTGAACGGGCAGCGCATGCGCCAAGATTGCGCGAGGTCCGTGACATTCAACAGCGCGTGATTTTGGGTTCTAATCCTGGCAGCTTGAACGTGCCAATGCGCTGGCCGCCTGCGCGGCCCGCCAGACCGGGGAAAATAGAATGAGAACATCCTTGCTTTTCGTGGCCGCCCTTGTGACGGGCTGCGCCAGCGGTTCCAGCGACCTGCTGACCGAATCGAAGGTGGCCGCCATCAAGCTCAACGTCACCACCTACGAAGAGATGGTCCGGGACTACGGCCCGCCCCGGTCGCAGGGCGTCGGCCGCGATGGGCTGACGACGGCCACCTGGTTCTATTTCGACAATAGCGCCTACGGCGCGATGGACAACCAGCAGACGCTGACCGTGATCTTCAACAAGGACCGCACGGTGAAGGACTACGTGAACGCGTCCGCCGGGTCCGGCAAGAGCCGCTAGGCCGCGCAGGGGCTTCGGCCCAGGTGTTCAGAGCACCAGCTTCAGTCCGATGGCGAACATGGCCGCGGCGACGCAGCCGTCCAGCACCCGCCACGCATTGGGATTGGCGAAGATGGGCCGCAGCAGGCGCGCGCCATAGCCCAGCGCAAAGAAGAAGGCGAAGGACGCCGTGATCGCGCCCAGCGCGAAGGCGGTCTTGTGGCCGTCGTACTGGCTGGAGACCGAACCCAGCAGCACCACGGTGTCCAGGTACACGTGCGGATTGAGCCAGGTCAGGGCCAGGCAGGTCGCCAGCGCGGCGGCGCGTCCGGCGGTCTGGGTGGATGAGGGCTTGAGGCTGTCGTGGCGGGCGCGCAGCGCCGATATGAGGCTGCGCGCGGCGTAGACGAACAGGAATAGCGCGCCGCCGTAGCGCAGGGCGGGTTCCAGCCAGGGCAGTGCGCCCACGGCCAACCCGAAGCCGGCCACGCCGGCGCTGATCAGGATGGCGTCGGACAGGGCGCAGGTCAGGCAGACGGCAAAGACATGTTCCTGGCGCAGGCCTTGGCGCAGGACGAAAGCGTTTTGCGCGCCGATCGCCATGATGAGGCTCAGGCCGAGCAGGAATCCGGGAATGTAGGCGGTGGTCATCGTCAACCTTGAATCAAGGGCGACAGACTAGCCTGGGCTAAACAATTAGGACAGCTAATTATTCTAATCTATATTCAGTTTTACTAATTATCCTGGACGCGTCCGAACGCACTCGGACGCGCCGCCAGGCCAGACCTTAGAACATGTGGCGGATGCCCGCCGAGGTCTGCAGCGTATGGGATTCCCGGACGTCCAGCCGGTTCACGTAAGCGTAGAGGTTGGTGCGCTTGGACAGGTCGTACTGGTAACCCAGCGCCCAGCCGGTGATGTCGGAGGACGTGGCGCGCTGGTAAGAGGCCATCACCTTGCCAGCCTTGCCCGTCGGCACGGTCACGCCGGCGATATAGGAGTTGACGTTGTCATAACCGGCCGAAGGCCCGCTATTGGCGTTGCGCAGATTGCCGTAGGTGCCGTGCAGCGTGATCCATTCGAAGTCATAGGAGCCCGCGGCCTGGAAATTGGTGGCGTTCTTTTTGCTGGGCTGCAGCGCGTTGGGATTCAGGCGTTCGTAGGTCAGCGCGGCGGCGATGGGGCCCTTGTTGTAGCGCAGGCCAGCGGTCAAGACGCGGTCGTGGTTGTCCGTGGCGAATTCGTTGCCGTCGTTGGCTTCGAAGCTGTAGCCCAGGCCGGCCTGCCAGCCGTTCATCCGCGGCGTGGCGTAGAACACGGCATTGTTGACGCGACCTCCGGCGCCGAAGTCGCCGTCGTTGTAGCCCAGCACGGCGTTGTTGGAGCTTTGGCTCCAGCCGGTGCCGAAGGGCGAACCTACCCCAGCCCACTCGAAGCCGTAGACCCACTGGCGGCCCAGGCGCACTTCACCGAAGCCGCCCGCCAGGCCGACGTAGGCCCAGCGTCCGAACATGCGCCCTTGCGCCTGGGTGCCGTTGTTGGCATTGAAGCCGCTCTCGAGGCGGAAGACGGCCTTGTAGCCGTTGCCCAGGTCTTCGCTGCCGCGCAGGCCCCAGCGCGAGCCGGACTGGTTGCCGCTTTTCTGGCGCAGGCTGGATTCGCCATCCTTGCGCTCATAGAGCATGCCCAGGTCGACCAGGCCGTACAGCGTGACCGTACTGGTTTCGGCAGCCTGCGCCGGGCTCATGCAAGAAAGGGCCAGCGCCGCGCCCAGGAATTTGCGTTGTCTCAGCTTTTTTTTCAAGGTGATCCCCATTGATGTTGTGTTGCGGATGGACGAACGGCCCCAGCCGCCCGCGCGGTGCGCGGGTGGCTGGGGGTAAAACACGGGTGGCCGGGTCAGGGCGCCGGCAAGGGCGTCAGCGCTTGCGGATCGGCGACGTGCAGCGTGAGGCTGCAACCGTGGACCGAGGACAGATGCAGGGTGTTGAGAGCGATGCGTTTCTCGCGGGCATCGGCCGCCGCTTCCCCGCTATTGGGATTGACGTCGTACTTGGGAAAGTTGCTGCTGGATATGTCCAGGCGGATCCGGTGCCCCCGCTTGAACAGATTGCAGGTGGCGAAAGGCTCGATCGTGATTTCATAGACCTTGCCGGGCTCAAGCGCCGCCGGCTTTTCCCAGGACTCATGGAAGCGGCAGCGGAAGATGCCGTCGGTCAGGTTCAGCGCGTAGCCTTGCGGATAGTCGGGGTTGGCGGGATAGACGTCGATGAGCTTGGCGGTGAAGTCGGTGTCAGGGCAGTCGGACGAGATGCTGAGCTTGACCACGACCGGGCCGACGATGGCCAGGTCCTGCTCCAGCGGTTCGGTCTGGAATACGACGACGTCATCGCGTGAGGCCAGCGGCAGGCCGGGCTGCTCAATGCCGAAGAAGCGGGCGTCCTCGCGCTGGTCGAAGCCGCCGCCCACGAACACCGGCTGGCCGGACGTGAGCGCGCCGCCGATGGTGGGGACGGGGCGCCGAGGATCGGCCTGGTAGCGAATGCTGGCGTGCGTGGCCTGCGGCGGGTCCAGCCGCAAGCTGCCGTCGGCATGCAGAAAGTAGGGCGTGGCGCGGGCCTGCGGCACCGGCCAGGTCTCGGCCTGCACCCACTGGCCGCCATGCTCGAAGCGGCCCTGCGTGTCGCGCCGGCCGCTGCCGCCACCCATCAGGAATAGGCGCGCGGCTGGGTCGGAAGCGGCGGGGCTGGCGTCCTGCTGTAGCCAGCGGCGGAACCAGGACAGGCGGAACTCCAGCCAGTTGCGGGCGATGTGGCCGTCGAAGGCCGCCGTCGGCCCGAACTCGGCGTCGCCGCTGTGTGTGATGTTGCGGTCGCCGTGCAGCCAGGGACCCATGATGAGCCGCAGCGGCGCGTTCCTGCCGGCGCCCAGACCCTCGTAGTTCTCCATGGTCGTGCGCACGTAGGCGTCGTACCAGCTGGACATCAGCACGACCGGAATGTCGGGGATGGCGTCGTAGTAGCCCTGGGCATAGATGCCCAGCTGGCGCCAGGATTCGTCGAAGGACTCGGCGCGCCATTGTTCGAATAGATAGTCTTCGTACTCCGGCACGGCCGACAACGGCGAATGGCCGGGCCGCCAGGGCATGCGCGCGAACCACTGGCGGATGTCCTGGGCGTCGAGCGCGGCCAGCACTGCCGGGTTTTCCTGCGCGGCCGGGCTGAGCTTGGCCTGCTTGTAGGCCCAGGTCGCCTGTTTCAGTTCGAAGGCGCCGGATTGGCGGATGCCGCACTGGTAGCCGTTGGAAAAGCCGCCGGAATCCAGCACCATGCAGGCCAGGCCTGGCGGGTTCATGCAGGCCAGCGCCATCTGCGTGTGCGCGCCATAGGAAAGGCCCATGGTGCCCACCTTGCCGTTGCACCAGGGCTGGGCGGTTATCCACGCCATCGTGTCGAAGCCGTCCGGCCCTTCGGACAGGTACTTGGTGAACTGGCCCTCGGAATCGTAGCGGCCGCGGCAGTCCTGGAACACCACGGCGAAGCCGTGCTGCGCGAAATAGCGCGCGATGGCGGGGCGCGGCTGGCCCTGTTGGCCGTCGATCTGCTCGGAACGGGAGATGTCGGCCTTGCCATAGGGCGTGCGCTCAAGAATCACGGGTAGCGGCGCGTCCGTGCCGGCCCGGTAACCGGGGGGAAAATACACGTCGGTCGCCAGCAGCACGCCGTCGCGCATGCGCACTTTCTGGTTGGACAGGTCCGCGAGGGGGCGGGTGGGGCTCATTTTGCTTCCTGTATGTAGACCATGGAGGTCCGTTCCAGCTTGTTGGCGCGCACGACGATGCCGTCGCGGGCGGCCCAGAAAACGACTGGGAAATAGAGGGGCACGATGCCGACGTCGTTGAAGGCGGCTTCGGCGGCCTGGCGCAGCAGTTGGTTGCGGACGTCCGTGTCGAATTCGGTGGCGGCCCGAGCCAGCAGCCGGTCCACCTCGGGGTTGGAGTAGCGCGCGCGGTTGAACGCGCCTGTGCCGGCGGCCTTGTCGTAAGTGGCTAGCACGTTGGTCAGTCCGTTGGACGAATCGCTGGTGCTGTTGCCGTAGGAGAAGATGAAGGCGCTGTACTGCTGCTTGCTGCTGGCGCCGGCATAGACGTTGTAGGGCTGCGTGACCACGCCGTTGATGCGCAGGCCGGCGCGCGCCATCATCTGCGCCAACGCCTGCGCCAGGTCGCCGTCGCTGGCGAAGCGGTCGTTGGACGAATGCACGGTCAGGCCGAAACCCTTGGGATAGCCGGCCTCGGCCAGCAGCTTGCGCGCGCCTTCCAGGTCATAGGCGGGCGGCGCCAGCGTGGGCGAGTAGCCGCCCAGCCCTTGCGGCACCATCTGGCCCGCAGGCACGCCGGCGCCGCTCAGCAGACGGTCGGTGATGGGCTCGCGCATGAACATCATGGAGATCGCGCGGCGCACCCGCACGTCCTTCAAGGGATTGGCGTCCATGGGCTTGCCCTGGGCGTCGGTGACGTACGGACTCTTGTCGCGCGCCGAATCCAGCGCCAGGTAGATCAAGCGCGCCGAGGCCGACTGATACAGCGCGTAGCCGGGGCGGCTCTGCAGCTTCTTGGTGTCGGTGGGCGGTACGCTGTCGATCAGGTCGACCGAACCCGACAGCAGGGCGGCCAGGCGCGCCGCGTCGTTGGAGATGTAGCGGATCACGACGCGGTCGAAATCCGGCGACTTGCCCCAGTACTGCTCGTTGCGCTCCAGTTCCAGGCTGTCGCCCGGCTGCCAGCGCTTGTACTTGTAGGGGCCAGTGCCGATGGCGGCCGGGCCGGCATTGAAGTCTTCCGAGCTGCGCCCTTCGGCCGCGTGGCGCGACAGGATGTAGACCAGGCCGATCTGCTCCATCAGGTCGGGGGTGGGCTGCTTGCTGCGGATGCGCAGCGTCAGCGGGTTCACGATCTCGATGCCGGCGATGGAGCGCACCGCGCCGGTAAAGGGTGCCGGACTGTTCGGCACCTTGGGCGCGCGCTGCAGCGAGAACATCACGTCGTCGGCCGTGAACGGCGAGCCGTCATGGAAGCGCACGCCGGGGCGTAGCTGGATTTCCCAGAGCGTCGGCTCCAGCGCCTTCCACGACAGCGCCAGGCCTGGGCGGATCTGCATGTTCTCGTCGGTCGATACCAGGCGCTCGAAGATGTTCTCGGCCGCGGCCTGGTTGTTGCCCGTGCGCGAGAACAGCGGGTCCATGGACGAGGGCTCGCTGGAGTGGCCGATCGTCAGCAAGGGGCGGGCGTACGTGCCCGCGGCGGCCGCCAGCAGCGCAGCGGCGAGCAGGGCCTGCAGGCCGCTGCGCAACAGGGAGGATTTGAGGCTTGCAGCTTTCATGGACGGATCGTTCCTTGCGCTGGCGCATCCAGCAGGTGACAGGCGGCGCGGTGGCCATTGCCCTGCTCCAGCAGCATGGGCTGCTCGGTCTTGCAGCGCGCCATGGCATGGGGACAGCGCGGATGGAAATGGCAGCCTGGCGGAGGATTCAGCGGCGAGGGGATCTCGCCCTTAATGGCGTGAAAGCGCCGCTTGCGGTTGGTCAGCCGCGGGACCTCTTCCAGCAGGGCCTGGGTATACGGATGCAGCGGCGTCTTGAAGATCTCGGCGGTGGGGCCGGATTCGACGATGCGGCCGAGGTACATGATGACGGTGCGGCCGCTGATGCGCTGCACCACGCCCAGGTCGTGGCTGATGAAGAGATAGGTCAGTCCCAGCGTCTCGCGCAGGTCCATGAAGAGATTCAGGATCTGCGCCTGGATCGAGACGTCGAGCGCGGCGATGGACTCGTCGCAGATGAGGAAGCGCGGCTTGACCGCCAGCGCGCGACCGATGCCCACGCGTTGGCGCTGGCCGCCGGAGAACTGGTGCGGAAAGCGGTTGCGGTAATCCGGATTCAGGCCCACTTGCCGCATGACCTCCACCACGTAGTCGTCGTAGTCGGGGCGCGCCACGATGCCGTGGGCGAGCGGGGCTTCGCCGATGATGTCGCGCACACGCTTGCGCGGATTCAGCGAGGACATCGGGTCCTGGAAGATCATCTGCGTGGACATGCGCTGGGCATGCGCGGCCTGCCCGGTCAGGGAAGACAGCTCGCCGGCCGGCGTCAGCAGGGTGCCGGAAGTGGGCGGCAGGATGCCGGCCAGCACGCGGCCCAGGGTGGACTTGCCGCAGCCGGATTCGCCGACCAGGCCCACGACTTCACCTTCATGGATGGACAGGTCCACGCGGTCCACCGCGTGCACCGTGTGCGACGCCACGCGCGCGCCCAGCAGCCCGGCCAACCTTTCGGCGTAATCGGGGCGCTTCACGAACAGGCGCGATACCTGCTGGGCCTGCATCAGGATGGGCGTGTTCAAGAGAGGGCTCCTGTCTGGGGATGAAAGCAGCGCAGCGTGCGTTCCTGCCCGGCCGTGATGTGCGGCTGTTCTTCGCGGCAATGCAGCGTGGCGTGCGCGCAGCGCGGGCTGAAGGCACAGCCCTGCGGCAGCGCGAGCGGAGAGGGCGCCATGCCGGGAATCTGGTAGAGGCGCGCGCCGCCCTGGTCGTTGCTGGGCACCGAGCCGATGAGGCCGACGGTGTAGGGATGGCGCGGATGGTCAAGGATGTCCGCGGTGGGGCCGGACTCCACCACCCGGCCCGCATACATCACGCAGACGCGGTCGGCCAGGCCGGCGACCACGGCCAGGTCGTGGCTGACCCAGACCATGGCGGTGCCGGTTTCGGCGCAGAGCTTCTGCATCTCGGCCAGGATCTGCGCCTGGATGGTCACGTCCAGCGCGGTGGTCGGCTCGTCGGCGATGATGAGGTCGGGTTTGTGCAGCATGGCGATGGCGATTGCCACGCGCTGGCGCATGCCGCCCGAGAGCTGGTGCGGGTAGGCCTTCAGGCGCTCTTCCGGTGAGGGGATGCCGACCGCGGCCAGCGTGTCGCGGGCGCGGGCCCAGGCGGCCTGTCGGCTGCAGCGCTCGTGCGCCCGCACCGTTTCGACCATCTGCGTTTCGATACGGAACACCGGGTTCAGGGTCATCATGGGATCCTGGAACACCATGGCGATGCGGTTGCCGCGCAGTTCGCGCAGCTCTTCGGCCGACAGCGTGGCCAGGTCACGACCCTTGAACAGGATCTGGCCGCCGTCGATGCGTCCGGGCGGGTCGATGAGGCCCAGCACGGAGAAGCCCGTGATGGACTTGCCCGAACCGGACTCGCCGACCAGGCCCAGGATCTCGCCCGGGTGGACGTCGAAGCTCACGTCGTCGACTGCGCGCACCACACCCGCTCGGGTGTGGAACCAGGTGCGCAGGTTCCTGACGGAAAGCGTGGGAATTGCCGGATTCATGGGGCTTCCTATTTCTGCAGGCGGGGGTTGAGCGCTTCGCGGATGCGATCGCCCACGATGTTCATGGTGAAGACCACCGTCAGCAGCAGGACGCCCGGATAGACGCTGATCCAGTACAGGCCGGCCAGCATCTGCTGGTAGCCGTTGGCGATCAGCAGACCCAGCGAGGGCTCGGTGACGGGCAGGCCGATGCCAAGGAAGCTGAGCGTGGCCTCCGCCGCGATGGCGTTGGCCGTCTGGATCATCGCGATCACGATGACGGGCGGCACGCAGTTGGGCAGCAATTGGCTGAAGAGCGCGCGCCGGTGGCTCAGGCCCAGGCAGAGCGCGGCCTCCATGTATTCCTTGCGTCGTTCGACCACGGCGGTGGCGCGCACCGCCCGCGCGAAGTAGGCCCACTGCACCACCACCAGGGCGAAGATGACCTTGTCCAGCCCTTGTCCCAGGATGGCCAGCATCATGAGCGCGACCAGGATGGTGGGAAAGCCTAGCATCAGGTCGACCAGCCGCATGATCAGGGTGTCCACGCGGCCGCCGAAGTAGGCGGCGGCCAGGCCCAGCACGGTGCCCACCACCATGGCGAACAGGCCGCTGAGCACGCCCACGCCCAGGCTGGTGCGCAGGCCATACATCATGGCCGACAGCATGTCACGCCCCTGCGCGTCGGTGCCCAGCCAGTAGGTGTCGCCGTAGACGCCGACGCTGCCGGGCGGCAGGCGGCCGTCCAGGATGGTGATGGCGGCGAGGTCATAGGGATTCTGCGGCGCGATCCAGCTGGCGAACAGCGCGGCCAGGACCAGCACGCCCAGGATCGCGGCTGCGATGCTGGCGGCGCGGCTGTCGAGCACGCCGTACAGGGCCTGGCCCAGCGTCGTTTCGCGGTTGAGTTTCATGGCGGTGGTTTTCATTCGGCGGCCCCCACGCGGACACGGGGGTCGAGGACGGAGTAGATGATGTCCACCAGCAGATTGAGCAGGATGAACATGGTCACCACGATAAGCAGATAGGCGACCACGACGGGACGGTCCAGCTTCATGATGCTGTCAATGATGAGCTTGCCCACGCCGGGCCACGCAAAGATGGTTTCGGTGACCGTGGCGAACGCGATCATCGAGCCGAACTCCATGCCGACCACCGTTACGATGGGGATCATGATGTTCTTCAGCACATGCATATAGATCACGCGCGATTCGCGCAGGCCCTTGGCGCGCGCGAATTTCACGTAGTCCAGCGGCATGGTCTCGCGCACGCCGCTGCGCGTCAGGCGCACGATGAGGGCGATCTTGAAGAGCGCCAGGTTCAGCGCCGGCAGGATCAGGTGGCGGATGCCGTCCCAGGACGCCAGGCTGGTCTGGATGCCCAGCACTTCGCCGGTGGGGCCGCGCCCGGTGGATGGCAGCCAGCCCAGCGTCACCGAGAAGATCAGCACCAGCATGATGCCCTGCCAGAAATTGGGCAGGGAGAAGCCCAGGATGGAACCGGTCATGATGCCGCGGTCCAGCGCCGAATCCGGCTTCAGGCCAGCGACCAGGCCCAGCGGCAGGCCGATGGCCAGGGCCAGCAGCAGGGCGACGAAAGCCAGTTCCAGCGTGGCCGGCAGCCGCTGCAGGATGAGCTGGATGGCGGGCTGGTTGTAGACGAAGGACGTGCCCAGGTCTCCATGCAGCGCGTTGCCGACGAATTTCAGGTACTGCTGATAGAGCGGCAGGTCCAGGCCCAGCGACGCCACGGCCTGAGCGATTTCCGCCTGCGAGGCGTCGGCCGGCACCAGGATTTCGATGGGGTCGCCGATGGCATAGACGCCGGCGAACACGATGAGCGAGGTGAGGGCGAGGATCACGACGCTCTGGCAAAGCCGGCGGATGATGAACGCGGTCATGGCGCGGCGCTGCGACAGGACGGGCGTGGGGCTACGGCGCGCATTGGGGCTCCTTGCGATTCGGCGCTAATACGGATTGATTGCGGATTCGTGTATGGGCAGAATCCGCGGTTGCCGGCATGTTCTAGCCAACGCGGAGCCTTGGCAACCGTATGCTGGGCCGGCATGCGTCTATGTGAATTTCGCCAAATTTGGTGCTAACCCTAGGTATTGGGCAATGCGTCGCCGCCGGCGCGCCCGCGACAACAATGAATTTCAAGCAGCTAGAGGCCTTCGTGGCCTTCATGACCACCGGATCGACCATAGAGGCCGCGCAGCGGCTGGGAACGTCCCAGCCGGCGGTCAGCCGCCTGCTCAGCCAGTTCGAGTCCGATTTGGGGCTGCCGTTGTTCCTGCGACGCAAGGGGCGCCTGCATCCCAGCAGCGAGGCTGACGCCTTGCTGCCGGACGTGCAGAACATGATCCTCGATGCCAAGTCGCTGCAGCGGCACGTCAACCAGTTGCGGCTGGGCGGACTGCGACGCACGCTGATGCGCGTGCAGTTGCCTAGTTCGGTTGCCCAGACGGTGATGCCGGCCGTGGCGGAGTCCTTCCTGAACGACCATCCGGAGGTGGCGCTCGAGGTTCTGGTGGGTACCTACGAAACCAGCGAGGCCGCAGTGCTGGGCCGCGAGGCCGATCTGGCCCTGGTCCGTTCGCCCACCTTGAATTCCGGGTTGGAGACGGTCGCGCGCCTGAGCACGGACGCCGTGTGCATCGTGCCGCCCGGGCATGCGCTGCAAGCCCTGCCTGAGGTCGGGCCGGCTGATCTAATCGGAGTGGACATGGTGCTGCTGGGACGCCAGCGCCTGCTGCGCCAGCAGATCGACCACGTCTTCCGGCAGGGCGGCATGGTGCCGCAAATCCGGGCGGAAGTGCATTCGGTGGAAATGGCCTGCCGGCTGGTGGCGCGGGGCATTGGCGTGTCCGTGGTCAACGGCCTGTTCGCGCGCCTGTGCCAGGAGACTGGTGTGATCTGCAAGCGGTTTGCGCCGCGCATCGGCTACAGCCTGGGCATGGTCACGATTGCGGGCGAGCCGCGCAGCCCGCTGGTGCTGGAACTGTCGCGGCGCATCATCGACGAGATGTCGCAGGCCGCAGGCAGCGACGCCTTCGCGCTTATCGATCCTTGACGCGGACGGCTTGCGCCGGAAATGGCGGGTACTCAGGGAGTCAGGGGGAAATCAAGGGCGCCCGCGCGGGCAGGCGCCGCCCGTGATGTTGATGCCTTTCAGCTGCCGCCCTGGTCGGCAGCGCGCAGGATGCCGTACAGCTTGTCCTTCAGGTGCAGTTTTTCTTTTTTGAGCACTTCAACCTCGTTGCCCGACGCCGGCTGGATGCCGGCCTCCATGTTCTTGATTTCCTGGTCCAGGTCATTGTGACGCTGGAACAGCGCGGAGAAATGCGCGTTTTCGGATTTCAGTTGGGTAATGAGGTGGCGGTATTCAGGGAACATAGGGGCCTCTTTAAAGAACCGGTTGATGGGCACTGCGGGAAACCGGGGAACCTGATGATCCATAAAGCTTTCGATTCCATGACACGCCAACCCCGCGCCGTTGTCAACCATCCGGGTGCTTGCAGTCCGTCTGAGAATTGATGTCGCGCAAGGCGCTGCCAGGGGCGTCATTCTGTCGTGCCTGATCACGTTTTATTACATGAAGATCCGTCCCCGGCGATAAACTCGCTTCCCCGTGGTCTGCCATAAATTTGAAATGAATCAGCGCGCGTCCATCCTTCGCCAAGTCTTACAGCTTTTCAAGCAGGACGGGAGGATCCATCCGGGTACGGGCATGATGAGCGGCGTGATCGCGCTGTTCCTGGCGATCCTGGCGGTCCTGGGCGTCCTGGCGTTCCATTTCCCCGCCTACCTGACCACTCCGGAGCTGCGCAGCTTCTACAACGTGGACGCGATGCGGGCCCTGCTGTTCACCGCGCTGCTGATTTCGGGCAGCATCGCGCTGGCCAATACCGTGCTGGGCCGCCAGCGCTGGCTGAACATCGCGGCCTTCGTGCTGGTCTGCGGCGCAGTGGCGGCGGGGGGCAGCAACGTGGTGGTGACCACGTCCAATACGGGCAATCATCCCTATCTGGGGCTGGATTGGTTCATCCTGGACCTGCTGGCGTCCAGCACGGTTTTCATCATTTTCGAGAAGCTGTTCCCGCTGTATCCGGGCCAGCCGGTGTTCCGCGGCGAATGGCAGGTGGACATGAAGCACTTCCTGTTCAACCACCTGTCGGTGGGGGCGGTGCTGCTGTGCATCAACTTCTTCGTGCACCGGCTGTTTTCCTGGGCGGCCTACGAACCGCTGCAGCAGGCCATCGTGTCGCTGCCTTACCTGGCAGAGCTGTTCCTGGCCGTGCTGGTGGCGGATCTGGTGCAGTACGCGGCGCACCGCGCCTATCACGAGGTGCCGTTCCTGTGGCGCATCCACGCGGTGCACCACAGTACCCGCACCCTGGACTGGCTGGCCGGTTCGCGCCTGCACATCGTCGAATTGCTGATCACGCGCGTCGCGGTGCTGGGCGTGCTGTTCGCGCTGGGCTTTTCCAAGCCGGTGCTGGACGCCTACATCATCATCGTCGGCTTCCAGGCGGTGCTGATCCATTCCAATGTGAGGCTGCCCTGGGGCTGGCTGCGCTACATCATTGTGACGCCGGACTTCCACCATTGGCACCATTCCTCGGATACCGAGGCCATCGACCGCAACTACGCCGCCCACTTCTCGTTCATCGATTACGCGTTCGGCACGGCGGTGCGCGGCGTGAGCAAGCGCCTGCCCGAGAACTACGGGATCCTGGATAACGACATGCCAGGCACGTTCCTGGCGCAGCAGGCCTACCCTTTCGCCCGCAAGAAATGAAACGGCGGCGCGCCCGATGCGCGCCGCCGTGGAAGTCCGAGCCAGCCGGCCATGCGCCCGGGCGCGGCCGGCAGGGACTTTACCTGCTGCCCTTGACGGTGGAGTAGGCCGCCATCAGGTTGCGGTAGTCGGGGATGTGGTTGGAGAACAGCGTCCCCAGGCCTTCGATGTCGTTGCGCCAGTCGCGGTGCAGTTCGCAGGCCACGCCGAACCAGCTCATCAGCTGTGCGCCGGCCTGTTCCATGCGGCTCCAGGCGGCATTGCGGGTCACTTCGTTGAAGGTGCCGGACGCGTCGGTCACGACGAACACGTCAAAGCCTTCCTCCAGGGCCGACAGCGCCGGGAAGGCCACGCAGACCTCGGTGACGACGCCGGCGATGATCAACTGCTTCTTGCCGGTGGCCTTGACGGCCTTGACGAAGTCTTCGTTGTCCCATGCATTGATGTTGCCCGGGCGGGCGATGTAGGGCGCCTTGGGGAATTTGTCTTTCAGCTCCTGGACCAGCGGGCCGTTGGGGCCGTCTTCGAAGCTGGTGGTCAGGATGGTGGGCAGCTTGAAGTATTCGGCCAGGTCGGCCAGCGCCAGGACGTTGTTCTTGAACTGGTCGGGCTGGAAGTCCCGGACCAGGGACAGCAGGCCCACCTGGTGGTCGACCAGCAGCACCGCGGCCTGGGTCTTGTCGAGTTTCACATAGGGCTTGGTCATTGCGTACTCCATGAGGGAATTGCGCGCCCTGCGGCGCGCGGGAAACCGGGCGGACTCAACGCTGCGAGTCGAGCTGTTCGCCCTTCTTGATGACTTCCTGGGCCCGGTTGTAGCTTTCGATCAGCAACTGATAGGGCGGGAAGATCTTGGTATAGACCTCGGCCCACTTGGCCGCGTCTTCGCGGTGCCAGGTCTTTTGCAGTTCCGCCGCGACGGCGCCCGTGTCCATGGGCACGACGCCGGCCTGCACCACGCGCGCCAGCGTGATTTCCTGGGCCATCTTGCTGTAGGTGCCCGAGGCGTCGACCACCACGAAGACCTTGTAGCCCTCGGCCACCGCGCTGATGGCGGGGAACGCCATGCAGACGCTGGTGATGGTGCCGGCAATGATCAGGGTCTTGCGGCCGGTTGCCTTGACCGCGGCAACGAATTCAGGGTTGTCCCAGGCATTGATTTCGCCTTTGCGCGCGACATATTTCGCGTGCGGGGCGTTTTCATGGATTTCAGGAATCAGAGGGCCATTGGGGCCCTGCGGCACGGAAGCGGTGGTGATGACGGGCAGCTTCGCCAGGGTGGCCATCGAGGCCAGCGCGCCGGCCAGCGAGCGCAGCTCGGTCATCGGCATGTCGGCAACCGTCTGGAACAGGCCGCTCTGGTGATCGATCAGCAGCATGACGGCATCGTTGGGATCGATGACGGGGCGCTGGCCATTGAAGTTGGCGGGGACGCTCATGGTGTGCTCCTGTTGACGTGGGGCTAACCATGCTAGGAGCAACGCTGGCCGCTGGGTAGGCGGGAGAAATGGGTTTCTGCGTCCCATTCGTCGGACGCTGCGGGCGGCCCCGAAGCTACTTCAGGGTGGGCACCTTGTGGCGCACCTGCGTGTCGTGTTCGCGCTTGGCCACTTCCTGGTACTCCGAACTGAGGAAGTCCAGCAGCTCGCGCACGCCGGGCAGCAGGCCGCGGCGCGACGGAAAGATGGCGTGCACGCTGCCGGCTTCCGGCTGCCAGGGGGCGCCTACGTCCACCAGGGTGCCCGCGTCCAGTTCCTCGCGGATCATCAGCAGGGGCAGGGAGACCACGCCCACGCCGCGCAAGGCGGCCTGCTTCAGCGCCAGCATGTCGTCCGTCACCAGGCGAGGCGTGAACGGCACGACGATGCGCGCGCCGTCCGGCCCGTCCAGCCGCCAATGGGATTCGCGCTGTTCCGTACCCAGGGCCAGCGTGGGCAGCTCGCTCAGGGCGTGCGGATCCGCAGGCAGCTTGATGCTGCGCGCCAGCGCCGGGCTGGCCACCAGGCACTGGCAGCTCATGCCCAGCGGTTTCATGATGAGGTCGCTGCTCTCGATGGGACCGAAGCGCACGCGCACGGCGATGTCGAAGCCCTCGCGCAGCACGTCCACGGGGCGGCTGAAGCTCTTCAGGTAGACGTGGACCTTGGGGCAGCGGACCATGAAGCGGGCCACCAGGTCGCCCAGGAAGTAGTAGATCAGCGCGGGCGGCGCGCTCATGCGTATGGTGCCTTGCGGTTCGGCGCGGGTGCGGTCGATGACTTCCTGGGCGGCTTCCGCGCCCGCCAGCATCGACAGGCATTGCTCGTAATATTCCTGTCCCAATTCGGTCACGGCGAAGCTGCGAGTGGAACGCTGGATGAGCCGCACGCCGAGCCGGTCTTCCAGCAGCGCAATGCGCCGGCTCAGGCGGGATTTTGGTATGCCCAGCGCCCGTCCCGCGGGTGCGAATCCGCCGTTCTTGACGACCTGGACGAAGTAATAGAGGTCATTCAAGTCATGCATTGCTTCCCCGCTGTTCTGAAAATAGGACGTCTAGGGGAGCATATAACGGCTGCGGCACTGTGCGGGCAGGTTTTCTTTTACATTTGAGCGTACCTTCAGGAGCCACCATGCCAGCTTCCGACCCGGCGGCGCTCGCCCGTGAAATCAAGGCGGCGCAGGACCATGCCTCTTACATCGCGCCGGTCACGGCCCGGCGTCCACGCTTCGACCTGGATGCCGCCTATGACGTGGCTGCGCGCATCCATCAGGCGCGGCTGGCGGAAGGCGCGCTGCTGGTCGGCCGCAAGATAGGCTTCACCAATGCCGCGATGTGGGCGGCGCTGGGCGTGGATTTTCCCGTGTGGGGACGCGTTTATGAACACAGCGCGGTTTATGACGACACCGGCGAAGTCCATTGCCGCCTGGGCCGCTATGTCGAGCCGCGCATCGAACCCGAGATCGTGCTGCATTTCCATTGCGCGCCGCCGCGCACGCGGGAACTGGCCGCCATATTGGAATGCGTGGATTGGATCGCCCATGGGTTCGAATTGGTGCAGTCGCACTATCCCGCCTGGCAGTTCCAGGCCGCCGATACCGTGGCGGACAACGCCTTGCACGGCGCGCTTTACATCGGGCCGCTGATGGAGCCGGCCGAGCTCGGCCCGGGCTTGATCGAACGGCTGGCGGACTTCCGGGTGGAGCTGTCCTGCAACGGCATCCGCCGTGAAACCGGTGCGGGCGCCAACGTGCTGGGCAGTCCGCTGGCGGCGCTGGCCCATCTGCTGGAGGTGCTCGGGGAGCGTCCGGCCGACGAGGCGATCCAGGCGGGCGAACTGGTCACGACCGGAACGCTGACCAAGGCATATCCGGTGCACGCGGGCGAAACATGGAGCACCACGCTGGACGGCATCGGCTTGCCGGGCCTGCGCATCGTGTTCGACGAGTGAGCCCGCGCCGGTTGCCGGCGCGCAGGGACGCTAGGCGCTGGCGCGCTGGTTCAAGGTCAGCGGAAACACTTCCTGGCGCGCGGCGGGCGCGCCGCCATTCAGGCGCTGCAGCAGCAGTTCCCCGGCGCGGGCGCCCAGCTTGCGGCTGTCCACGCCGATGGTGCTCAGGCCGGGCTCGATTTCGCGGGCGATGTCGGTATCGCCGAAACCCAGGATGGCGATGTCGCGGGGAATTGCGAGTTTGCGGTCGCGCGCCTCGAACAGCGCGCCCACCGCCAGCAGGTCGTTGGCGCAGAACACGGCGTCAAAGGCCTGGCCCATGGCGAGCAGGCGGCCCAGGGCCGCGCGCCCGTCGGCGATGGTTTGCGCGTTGTCCACCGCCAGTTCGGCCACCACCTGCAGGCCGAGTTCGGCAGCGGCGGCATTGAAGCCCTGGCGCCGCAGTTCGCCGCGGCCGCCCTGGCGCGCCACGAAGGCGACGCGGCGGTAGCCGCGTGCGGCCAGATGGCGCGCTGCCATGACGCCGCCGTCATAGTTGGAAAAGCCCACCAGCATGTCGATCGGGTCGCGCGGATAGGCCCAGGTCTCCATGATGGGGATGCCCAGTTCGCGCAGCGACTGGCGATTTTCCTCGAGCTCGATGACGCCGGTGAACAGCACCGCCGCGGGCCGCAAGGCGCGCAGCGACGCGATCATGCTGGTTTCCTTGGCGTAGGAATACGAGGTCTGTCCGACCATCAACTGGTAGCCCTGCGGCTCCAGCACTTCGGCGCAGCCCTGCACGGCCAGCGCGAACTGCTGGCTGAGGATGTTGGAGACGAACGCCGCCACCACGCTGGACTGCCCGGAACGCAGGGCGCGCGCGTGCGGATTCGAGGCATAGCCGGTCTGCGCCACTACCTGCAGGATGCGGTCGCGCTTTTCCTGGGCCACTTTCTCGGGCTGGCGCAAGGCCCGCGACACCGTGATGGGCGATACGCCCGCCAGCCTGGCCACTTCCTCGATGCGCGGCGGCTTGGCGGGGGCGGCCGCGCGGGCGGGCACGGCGGCGCCCTCGGGACGCACGCGCAGCACGTCGTCGTAGGTGGGGGCGGAAGGAGGCGCGGGCCGGTGGGTCATGCGATTTCTTTTGATTGTTCCGGGATCAGGCGGCAGGCGTCAGGATATCAGCCTGGCCGACGGGACGCGCAACCTGGATCAGGCTATCGCCGGATTCGCAGTCGGTATGCAGCCGCCGCGAAATGACGATACCCGATACCCGGAAACGCAGGACTTCCTCTTCCGCGTCCAGCTGGTTGAGGTCATGGTAGTAGCCCGCGACGTCGCCCGCGCGCACGCTGGCGCCGATGTCCACCGCCGGCTCGAACCAGCCGCGCCGGGTGGCGAAGATGTTCTGTTCGTGGCTGTCCAGCTCCAGCAACTGCATGGCGGGCGCGCCGGGCTGGTGCGGGCCGAGCACGGGCGCATCGGTCACGCCCAGCTTTTGCAGCAGGTTGTCGATGGCGCGCTGGGTCGCGGCCAGCGTGGCCGGCGTCAGCGTGCCGCCGCCGCCGAACTCGCCGCTGATGCCGATCGCGCCGGCGCGCGCGGCCGCCGCCATGGAGGTGGGCGCATCGCGGCCATTGGCGGCGACGAAGGCGTGGCCCATGCCCAGCGAACCCATCAGGTCCAGCGCGCGCGCCATGCGCTCGGGCGAGTCCTGGCGCTCGATCAGGGCGGTGGGCAGGTGCGCCATCGAGGTGCCGCCGGAATGGATGTCGAACACCACCTCGTGGCGCGGGAACAGTTCGTGTTCGAGGAAGTGCGCCAGGCGTTCGGTCGGGGTGCCGCCGGGTTCGCCGGGAAAGGCGCGATTGAGGTTGCCGTTGTCCAGCGGAGAGCGCCGCCGCGCCGCCATCACGGCTGGCAGGTTGGCCAGCGGCAGGATGGTGACTTCGCCGCGCATGCGGGAGGGATCCAGGCGGCGGATCAGCCGGCCCAGGGCGACTTCGCCTTCGTACTCGTCGCCATGGTTGCCCGCCATGAGCAGCACGCGCGGGCCGCTGCCGTTGCGGATGCGGCAGATGGGCGTCTTGATCTGGTAGTAGGGCGAACGGTCTACTGAGTAGGGGGTGCCCAGGAAATTGAGCGCCTTGCCGTCGGCATCGAAATCTATGTCGTGAAACAGGCCGGTATGCATGGGGAGATACAACAGCGCCGCGCGAGGCGGCGCGAAGAGGGATCGGAAGGCTGCAGCAAAGCGCGCTTAGCGCAGCGCGGCGACCGCGGTCATTTCGACCCGCAGGTCGGGGTCGGCCAGGCGGGCTTCGACGCAGGCGCGGGCCGGCGGATTGGCGGGGTCGACCCAGGCGTCGTAGACGCGGTTCATGGCGTCGAAGTCGCCGATGGCGGGCAGGAACACGTCCACGGCCAGCAGGCGCGATTTGTCGCTGCCGGCTTCGGCCAGCAGCGCTTCGATCTTGGCCAGCACTTCGCGGGTCTGCGATTCGAGCGAGCCCTGGCGATTGTCGGCCACCTGGCCGGCGATGAACACGAAGCCGTTGTACGAGACGGCCTGGCTCATGCGCGAGCCGGATTTGTAGCGTTTGATCATGCGAGTCCTTTGTTGGGGCCGATTACATCTGCGGCAGGGTCTGGGCTTCCTTGAACCATTTTTGCTGCAGGGCCGGCAGCTTGCCGTTCAGGCGGTTGGTGAAGAGGAAGGTATTGATCCAGTTCAGCAGGTTCTGCTGGCCCTGCTGCACGGCGGCATGCGCGGGCGATTGGCGGATCAGGAACTTGAGTTCGGGCGCCTTCGCGGCGTTGTCCTCGGCCACCTTGAGCGCGATGGCGCTGTTCTCGGCGAACGATTCCGACTGCCCGGCCAGGTAGGCGGCCACGGCCGAAGGCGTGTCCTCGAAGCGCACCAGCTTGGCGCCCGGCGCGTTGTCGGTGAGCCAGATGTCCAGCGTGGAGCCCTTGGCGACCGCGATGCTGTGGCCCTTCAATTCGTCCACCGTTTTGGCCTGCGGCATGCTGGCGCCGCCGTAGACGCCCAGGTTCACCGCGGCATAGGGCTGCGAGAACATGACCTGCTGGGCGCGTTCCGGCGTGGCGCCGGCGGCCGCGATCAGCACGTCGACCTTGCCGGCCAGCAGGCTGGGAATGCGGCTGGCGCCGGTGACCTGCACCAGCTCCAGCTTCACGCCCATGTCGGCGGCCATGAGTTTGGCCAGGTCGATGTCCAGGCCCGCGGCCTCGCCCTTGGCGTCCTTGAAGCCCCAGGGCGCGGCGTCCATCAGCACGCCCACGCGCAGCTTGCCCGCGCCCAGCACGTCCTGCAGTTTGTCGGCGGCCGAGGCGGGCGCGGCCAGGGAGAGACAGACGGCCGCGGCGGCGGCCAGCTTGGCGAACAGTTTCATGCAATGACTCCAGGAGCGGATGGTTCAGTGGGTGGACGGCGCGGCCGTGCCGATGAATTGGCGCAGCTCGGGGGTTTGGGGATTGGCGAAGAGTTCGGCGGGCGGGCCTTGTTCCCAGACGCGGCCCTGGTGCATGAACACGACCTTGGACGCAACGTTGCGGGCGAAGGCCATTTCATGCGTTACCAGCACCATGGTCATGCCCTGGCGCGCCATGTCTTCCATGACCTTCAGCACTTCGCCCACCAGCTCCGGGTCCAGCGCCGAGGTGACCTCGTCGAACAGCATCAGTTGCGGCGCCATGGCCAGGCAGCGCGCGATCGCCACGCGCTGCTGCTGGCCGCCCGACAGCAGGGCCGGATAGGCGTCGATCTTTTCAGCCAGGCCGACGCGGCGCAGCACGTCCAGCGCCAGCGCGCGGCCCTGCGACTTGGCGATCTTGCCGTTGAGCGTGGGCGCCAGCGTGATGTTGCGCTCCACGTTCAGGTGCGGAAACAGGTTGAACTGCTGGAACACGATGCCCACGCGCTGGCGGAACTGGCGCAGGCCGGGCATGCCGGCGTGGATCCGTTCGCCGCCGATGCGGATGTCGCCGTCGTCCACCGTCTCCAGCGCGTTCAGGCAGCGCAGCAGGGTGGATTTGCCCGAGCCGGAGCGGCCGATGATGGTGACGATCTCGCCTTCATTGACTTCGAGCGAGACGCCGTTGAGCACCGCGTTGGCGCCGAAGCGTTTGTGGATGTTGGAGACTTCAACGAGCGCCATGGAAGCGGCCCTCCAGGTTACGGGCCCACATCGTCAGGGGCAGGCACGCCGCGAAGTACAGCAACGCGACGCAGGAATAGACCAGCAGGGGCTGGAAGGTGGCGGCGCTGGCGATCTGTCCGGCGCGCGCCAGTTCGACAAAGCCCACCACCGAAGCCAGCGAGGTGCCCTTGACGAGCTGCACCAGGAAGCCCACGGTGGGCGGCAGCGACAGGCGGAACGCCTGCGGCGCGATCACATGGCGGAACTGGTGCCACTTGGACAGACCCAGGCAGGCGGCCGCTTCCCATTGCTCGTGCTTCACGGCCTGGATGCCGCCGTACCAGATCTGGCCCAGGAAGGCCGCCGTGTAGATGATGAAGGCGACGCTGACGGCGGTCAGCGCGGGCACTTCGATGCCCAGGAACACCGGCATGCCGAAGTAGAAGAACATCAGCAGGCCCAGGAGCGGCACGCCCTGGACCAGTTGCTGCATGGCCGCGGCCAGCCAGCGCAGCGGCGCCGAACGGTGGCCGCGCAGCAGCGCCAGCCCCAGGCCCAGCGGCGCGCCGATGGCCAGCGCAATCAACACCAGGGCCACGGTCCATTGCAGCGCGCTGAGCAGGGAGGCGAAATCACTCAGGGTAAATGTACGCATGCTCGCGACTCCTAGCGGCGCACGGGCCAGGTGAAGGCCAGGCTGCCGGCCAGGGCCAGCAGCGCCTTGGTGATCAGCACCAGCGTGAAATAGATGCCGCAGATCACCGCATAGACTTCAAAGCTGCGGTAGGTGCGGCTTTCGATGAAGCTGCCGGCATGGAACAGATCCTCGGCCGATACCTGCGAGGCCAGCGAGGTGCCCAGCAGCAGGATGACCAGCTGCGTGCCCAGCGCGGGGTAGACGTTGCGCAGGGCGGGCGCCAGCACGATGTGGCGGTACACCTGCCAGGTGCTCAGGCCCAGGCAATGGCCGGCCTCGATCTGGCTGCGCGGAATGGAATCCAGGCCGGCGCGCAGGATCTCGATGGCGTAGGCCCCGAAATACAGGCTGAGCGCCAGCGCCGCGGCTACGAAGGGGGGCATGCGCAGGCCCAGACCCGGCAGGATGAAGAACACGACGAACAGCTGGATCAGCGACGGCGTGTTGCGGAACACCTCGACATAGGCGCGCAACACCAGCTTGACCGGCTTGGGGCCATGGCGCGTCAGCAGGGCGCCGGCCAGGCCGATGGCCAGCCCGGCGATCACGGCGATGACGGTCAGCTCCAGCGTGACCTGGATGCCGTCCCAGAGCTGTTCGCGGTAGCGCCAGATCTGTTGGAAGTTCAGCTGTTGCATGGCTTATCCGAAGAACGTGCGGTAGGCCGACTGCACGCGGCCGTCGGCGTCCAGGCCGAAGAAAACGCGCCAGCGGTCCAGACAGGTGCAGGGATGCGAAATGCCGAACTCGATCACGTCGCCCGGCGCCAGTTCGCTGTCCGGCGCGATGGCCAGGAAGGCGTGCTGGTCGTTGAGCCGCGTGACGCGGGCTTGCGTGTCCCAGCCGGGCAGGGCCGCGCCGCCGCGGAAAGCGGCCAGCGGCGCGGGCAGGTCCTGGTCGTAGGACACATCGCGCATGCCGAAACCGCAGATCGCCAGGCCCGGTTCCGGTCGCGACAGGACTTCGCCCCACAGGCGCAGGGCTGGCCGGAAATCGGTGGCGGCATTGCGCGCCTGGCCGTCGACCAGGAAGCCCGCGCGGGCGTCCATGGCCTGCAGCGCGCGCTGGTAGGTGCCATGGTCATGGAAGAAGATGGCGCCGCTGCGCAGCACCAGCTGGGCATTGCCGTCCTCGGACAGCCAGCCCTTGGCAGCCTGAGTGACATGGTCGAAGAAGGCCGAGCCGCCCGCGGTGAACACCAGAGGCGCGTGCGGCGCCAGCGCGCGCACTTCCTTGAACGCGCAGGCGGCGCGCTCCATCAGCGCGGCGATATTGCTGGCGGTGAGCGCCGCGTCCGAGCTGGCGACGGCGCCTTCGTAGGTGGCCACGCCCGCCAGCGCGAGCTTGTCGCCCTGCTCACGGATCGCGGCCAGGATGGCTGCGACCGCGGCATCGTCGCGCGCGCCCGCGCGGCCGCCGCCGACTTCCACCAGCACCTCCACGGGCCGACCGGCTTCAGCGGCCGCGGCGGCCAGCGAACGCACGGTGTCGGCGGAGTCCGCGAATGCCAGCAGGCGCGCATGGGGGTAGCCGGCAAGCAGCTTGCCCAGGCGGGCGCCGCTGGCCGCGCCGCCGATCTCGTTACCCAGCATCAGGCGGGATACGCCTGCGCGCAGCAGCACGGCGGCCTGCTGCAGGTTGGCGACGGTGGCGCCCCAGGCGCCGGCATCGAGCAGGCGCTGCACGATCTGCGGCGACATCGGCGTCTTGGCATGCGGCGCCAGCGCCGCCCCGTGGCTGCGGGCGTACTGGAAGATCTGCTCGACGTTATGGGCGAAGGCGGCCTCATCCAGCGTCAGGACGGGCAGGGCCATGTTGCCGCTCCTGGGCTGCCAGCCCCGGGCCGCGACGCCGCGCAGCGGGACGGCGGGCTCGCCCGGAGGAATGCCCCGGTAGGTATCGTCCAGTGGAGTATCGAGCAGGGTTTCCAGGAAGGGATTCATGTGGCCGCCGAAGAAAGATCAGGGTTATGACAACGTTGTCATTTGATGGCGGCAGTCTAATGGTAACGTTGTCAAATTAGGATTAGGGCAATCCCCTAGGGATGCCCGAGCGGCGGCTCAGGCTGGCGCCGACGCGGTTTCGTCCTTCCAGCGCTGCTTGTCGCGCAAGGGCGGCGAACCGAACAGGCGGCTGTATTCGCGGCTGAACTGCGACGAGCTTTCGTAGCCCACGGAATGGGCTGCCAGCGCTACGCCCGCGTCATCGGTCAGCATCAGGCGCCGCGCTTCCTGCAGGCGCAGGTGCTTCTGGTATTGCAGCGGGCTCATGGCGGTGGCTTGCTTGAAATGATGGTGCAGCGAAGACACGCTCATGTGCACGTCGCGCGCGATTTCTTCCACGCGCAGGGGCTGGGCATAGTTGTCGCGCAGGATGCGGATGGCCTTGGCCACGCGGTTGAGCTGGCTGTCCTGCAGCACCGATTGGCGCAGCACCGCGCCCTGGCCGTTCATCAGCAGGCGGTACAGCAGCTCGCGCTTGACCAGGGGCGCCAGGATGGGAATGTCGCGCGGCGTGTCCAGCAGGCGCAACAGGCGCAGCACCGCGTCCAGCAGCGCGCCGCCCAGCGGATTGACGCAAAGCGCGCGCGCGGCTTCGGCTGGCGGCTGCGGCGGCAGGCTTTCGTCGCTGATCAGCGAGGTGATCTCCTCCACGTTCAGCTCCAGCCGCAAGCCCAGATAGGGCAGCGTCGGGCTGGCGACGGACACCTTGGCCACGACCGGCAGATCCACCGAGGAAATCAGGTAATGGAAGGGGTCGTACTCGTAGGCATCGTCGCCGATGAGCAAGCGCTTGGAACCCTGGGCGATGACGCCCAGCGCGGCCTTCTGCAGTCCGGGCTTGGCGCCGGTGGGCTGCGAAATGCGGTGCAGGAACAGGCCCTCGATGGGCGTGTCCAGCGAACCCTCCAGGTCGCCGGTCATGCGTTCCAGCGTGCAGAGCAGTTCGCGCCGCGCCGGCTCATAGGCGACGTCCAGGGGCGGGACGGCGACTCTGGCGGCAAGTGCGGATGTGATGGTCATGGGGGCTCCCGTGGCGCGCCGTGCCGGATGGGCGTTGGCGGCAGAAAGTCGGAGGATTGGGTGGCTTTCAGTTTATGCCTAAGCTTGCCTGCATCCAGGCTGCGGCGCTTTTCATGGAGAAATGGGCAGAAAATTCGGAGGAATGAGCGGCCAGGCGCCGCAGACTGGCCAGCGCTGCAGGATTGGGCAAAAAAAGGGCAGGATCAAGCAGCGTCCGCGCCGGCCCCTGGACGCATACTTTCCTTCATCCCGGCAGGCGGGCCGCGGCCATTCCATCCCGGAGCGCCGGCTCCCGCCCAGCCCTTGAAGGAGCGCAACCATGCGGTACAAGAAATTCGGAAGCACCGGCCTGTTCGTGTCGGAACTCTGCCTGGGCACCATGACCTTCGGCGGCGGCGGCGAGTTTTGGAGCAACATCGGCAGCCTGCAGCAGGAAGAGGCCAATCGGCTGGTGGGCCGTGCCTTGGATGCCGGTGTCAATTTCATCGACACGGCCGACGTGTATTCCGAGGGCCGCTCGGAGGTCATCACCGGGCAGGCGCTGCGCGACCTGAAGGTGGCCCGCGAGGACGTCGTGATCGCGACCAAGGTGTTCGGACCGACGGGCGCCGGCGTCAATGCGCGCGGCAACTCGCGTTCGCACATCATCGACGGCGTCAAGAAAAGCCTGTCGCGCCTGCAGCTGGATCATATCGACCTCTACCAGATCCACGGCTTCGATCCCGCCACGCCGGTGGAAGAAACGGTCAGGGCGCTGGACAATCTGGTGCAGCATGGCCACGTGCGCTACGTTGGCGTGTCCAACTGGGCCGCCTGGCAGATCATGAAGGCGCTGGGCATTGCCGAACGCCTGGGGCTGGCGCGCTTCGAGTCGCTGCAGGCCTACTACACGATCGCGGGCCGCGACCTGGAGCGCGAGATCCTGCCCATGCTGCAAAGCGAAGGCGTGGGGCTGATGGTGTGGAGCCCGCTGGCTGGCGGCCTGCTGAGCGGCAAGTACAGCCGCGACGGGCAGGCCGAAGCCGGCAGCCGCCGCGCCGCCTTCGACTTCCCGCCGGTGGACCAGGAACGCGCCTACGACAGCATCGACGTCCTGCGGCGCGTCGCCGGCGCGCGCGGCGTATCGGTGGCGCAGGTGGCCCTGGCCTGGCTGCTGCACCAGCAGGCCGTGACCAGCGTCATCATCGGCGCCAAGCGCGTCGACCAGCTGGACGACAACCTGGCGGCCACGGCGATACGCCTGACGGCGGACGAACTGGCCGAGCTGGACCAGGTCAGCGCCTTGCCGCCGGAGTATCCGGGCTGGATGCATGTGCGCCAGGGCGAATACCGGCGCAAGCAGCTGAGCGAATCCGGCGGGGCGTAAAACGCCGGGGACAGGCGGGGCCGCCAGCGGTGGGACCGCCTCCGGCGAGGCCGTCGCCGGCATGGTTGCCGGCGGGCGTGCCAGGCCTCGCGCCGTGCCGCGGCGACTAGAATGTCATGCACATTGCTGTGTATGGATTCTTGTCTTCAAGGGACACGCGTGGCCATTCCGTATCTACGCCGCCTGACGGCCGTCAGCCGCAGCCCCCAGGCCAACAGGCACCTGGCTTACATCCTGACCTTCACCGCCGGCGCGGTCAACGCCGGCGGCTTCCTGGCCGTGCAGCAATACACCTCGCACATGTCCGGCATCGTCTCCATGATGGCCGATCACCTGGCGCTGGGCGGGGTGATCGTGGTGCTGCAGGGGCTGGCGGCGCTGCTGTCCTTTCTGGCCGGCGCCGCCAGCTCGGCCTTCCTGATCAACTTCGGGCGCCGCTCGCACCTGACCAGCGAATACGCGATGCCGCTGCTGTACGAAGCCGTGCTGTTGCTGGGCTTCGGCTTGCTGGGCGCCAACCTGGAAACGCTGCGCTGGTTCTACGTGCCGGGCACGGTCATGCTGCTTTGCTACATCATGGGTCTGCAGAACGCCATGATCACCAAGCTGTCGCGCTCCGAGATACGCACCACGCATGTGACGGGCATGGTGACCGATATCGGCATAGAACTGGGCAAGCTGTTTTACTGGAACGTGGCCCAGGGCGATCCGGCCTCCATGCAGCCGGTGCGCGCGGACCGCAGCAAGCTTGTCGTGCTCACCGTGCTGGTGTCGCTGTTCTTCGTCGGCGGCGTGACGGGGGCATATTCCTTCTTCAACTTCGGGTTCGGCTCGACGGTGCCGCTGGCGCTGGTGCTCATGGTGCTGGCCGCCGTACCCATTGTGGACGACATCCGCAGTCTGCTGCCGCGCATGTAGGGCCTGTGCGCCCGCCGCCGAACTACAATGCCCTGCACCGATACACAGGAGGCAGACCGGGCATGGACGCGGAATTCTGGCTGGAGCGTTGGCGCGAAGGGCGCACGCATTTTCATCAATCGCGGGTCACGCCGCTATTGCAGAAGTATTGGCCGACGCTGGGCGTGCCCAAGGACGGCCGGGTGCTGGTGCCGCTTTGCGGCAAGTCGCTGGACATGGTGTGGATCGCGGCGCAGGGGCATTCCGTGCTGGGCGTCGAGCTGTCCGAGCTCGCGGTCGAGCAGTTCTTCGAAGAAAACGAACTCAAGCCGCTCACGCACGTGTCCGTCTATGGCAAGCACTACGTGGCGGGCAGCATCGAAATCATCTGCGGCGACATCTTCAAACTGGATGCGCAACTGCTGTCGCATTGCGTGGGCGCCTATGACCGCGCCGCGCTGGTGGCGTTGCCGGACACCATGCGCGCAGACTACGTGCGCCACGTCTACGGCAATCTGTCGCCCGCCTATCAGGGACTGCTGATCACGCTGGACTACCCGCAGGAAGAAATGGCGGGGCCGCCGTTCTCTGTCGTGGACAGCGAAGTGCAGAACATCTTTGCGGGCGTGTCGCCCGCCAGGATCATCGACCGCCGCGACATCCTGGAAAAGGAACCGAAGTTCCTGGCGGCCGGCGTCAGCCGGCTGGACACCGTGGTCTATCACCTGGGCGCGCAGGAATGAAGACGGCGCCCGCCTGAGCACAGGCGGGCGCCATGCTCTCAGGTCATCAGCCAGCCGCCGGCCACGTCCAGTACCTGGCCGGTGACGAAGCGGGCTTGATCCGACGCGAAGAACAGGCAGGCATCCGCTACTTCTTCCGGCGTACCCAGGCGGCGCAGCGCGGTTACCTGCGCAACCGCGTCATTGATTTCCTTGGGCACGGTTTTCAGCAAGGGCGTGCTGATGCGTCCAGGCGCCAGGGCGTTGACGGTGACCTGGTGCTCGCCCAGTTCGGCGGCCCAATGGCGCGTCAGACCGATCAGTCCGGCCTTGGTGGCCGCGTAATGCGCCGCCACGATGTCGCAATAGGCGCGGCCGGCCACGGAAGACATGTTGATCACGCGGCCCTGGCGCTCGCGCACCATGTGCGGCGTGGCCAGGTGCGTCATGTAGAACACGCTGTTCAGGTTGACGGCGACCACGTTCTCCCATTCCCTGGGCGGCATCTCCCAGACCTTCAGCGCGCGTCCATCGGTCTTCGGTGAAATGCCGACGTTGTTGACCAGGATGGTGGCCGGACCCAGCTCTGCGCTGATGCGTTCGTAGGCTGCCTGGCACTCCTCGAAGCGCGCGACGTCCGCGTGCACGAAGCAGGCTTCATGGCCGCGCTTGCGCAGTTCCTTTTCGTAAGCCTGCCCGCCCTGCGCATTGAAATCGATGAGACCCACGCGGCCGCCTTCCGCCAGGAAGCCTTCGACGATGGCCGAGCCTATGCCGCCGACCGCGCCCGTCACGATGGCCACCTGGTCCTTGAAGCGCCCGCTCATGCGGCCACCTTCAGCATGATCTTGCCGATGTGCTTGCTGCTTTCCATCAGCGCATGCGCCTGGGCCGCTTCCGCCAGCGGAAATACCTTGTGGATGCGCGGCAGGCATTGCCCCTGTTCCATCAGCGGCAACACTTTTTCCGCCAGCGCGCGGGTGATCGCGCCCTTGTCCTCGTCGGAGCGGGGGCGCAGGGTGGAGCCGGTGAATTGCAGGCGCTTGAGCATGATGGGCATGGCGTCGATCTCGGCCTTGCTGCCCTCCAGGAAAGCGATCTGCACCAGCCGGCCATTGAGCGCCAGCAGCCGCAGGTTCTTGTTGATGTAGGCGCCGCCCACCATGTCCAGTATCACGTCCACGCCCGCGCCGCCGCTGCCCTGGCGCACCGCCGCCTCGAAGTCGGCCTCGCGGTACAGCACGGCATGGTGCGCGCCGGCGGCCAGGCAGGCGTCGGCCTTCTCCTGGTTGCCTACCGTGGTCCAGACTTCGGCGCCGAAGGCGCGCGCCAGCTGGATCGCGGTCAGGCCGATGCCGCTGGAACCGCCGTGCACCAGGAAGCGTTCGCCGGCGGCCAGACGGGCGCGGTCGAACACGTTGGTCCAGACGGTGTAGTAGTTCTCGGGGATGGCGGCGGCCGTCAACAGGTCCAGGCCGCGCGGCACGGGCAGGCAATGGCGTTCGTCCGCCAGGCAGTATTGGGCGTAGCCGCCGCCCGGCGTCAGCGCGCAGACCTGGTCGCCGACTTTCCAGAGGCTGGCGTCGGGCCCGGTGGCGACGACGGTGCCGGAAACCTCCAGCCCCAGGTGGGGCGAGGCGCCCGGAGGCGGCGGATAGGAGCCGGAGCGTTGCAGCACGTCGGGGCGGTTGACCCCGGCGTAGGCGACCTCGATCAGCACCTGGCGGCCGGCGGGGGCCTCCATGTCGCGTTCGGCCAGACGCATGCAGTCGGGCGCGCCGCCCTGGCCGTGGTCGATGTATGTGCAGCGTAAAGACATAAGGAATCCTTGGTATCAATGGCCCAGGTAGGCCTTCTTCACATGCGGGTCGCTCAGCAGCTCCGCGCCAGTGCCGGTGCGTACGATGGCGCCGTTCTCCAGCACGTAGCCGCGGTCCGCCAGCCGCAGCGTGCGGAACACGTTCTGCTCCACCAGCAGCACGGTCACGCCGTGCGCGGTGACGCCGCGGATGATGTCGAACATCTGCTGCACCAGCAGCGGCGACAGGCCCAGCGAGGGCTCGTCGAACACCAGCAGCTTGGGATCGGCCATCATGCCGCGCGCGATCGCCACCATCTGCTGTTCGCCGCCGGAAAGCGAGCCGGCGTACTGGTTCAGGCGTTCCTGCACCCGCGGGAAGATACCCAGCACCTCGTCCAGCTTGCGTTGCACGATGGGGCGGGCGGCGCGCTTGTAAGAACCCATCAGCAGATTGTCGCGCACCGTGAAATGCGGGAACAGCTGGCGGCCTTCGGGAATCATGGTGATGCCCGCGTCGACGATGTCGTAGGGCTTGCGGTTGGTCAAGTCCTGGCCTTCGAACTCGACTTTGCCCTCCATGGCGGCGATGACGCCGCACAGCGTCTTCAAGGTGGTGGTCTTGCCGGCGCCGTTGGCGCCGATCAGCGTGACGATCTCGCCCGCATGGACCTCGAAGTTCAGGCCGTTCAGGACCTGGCTCTTGCCGTAGCCCGAGGACAGATTCGAAACCTTAAGCATCCTGGTACTCCTTGCCCAAATAGGCCTCGATGACGGCGGGGTTCTCCACCACGTCCTTGGGCGCGCCGCTGACCAGCACCGCGCCTTCGTTCAGCACGATGATGCGGTCGGACAGCGCCATGGTGGCCTGCATCATGTGCTCGATCAGCAGCACCGATACGCCGGAATCTCGGATGCGGCGGATCATCTGGATCGACTTCTCGATGTCGGTCGGGTTCAGTCCCGCCATCACCTCGTCCAGCAGCAGGATGCGCGGCTTGATCGCCAGCGCGCGGGCGACCTCCAGGCGCTTCATGCCGCCCACGGTCAGGTTGCGCGCCTCGATGTCCAGGTATTTCACCAAGTCGGTCTGCTCGGCGACTTTCAGTGCGATCTGCTCGGCTTCGTCACGGTTCGACGTGCGGATGAAGGCGCCCAGCATGATGTTCTCAAGTACGGTCAGGCCGGTGAACGGCTTGGCGATCTGGAAGGTGCGGCCCAGCCCCTGGTGCGCGAATTCGTCGGGCGTCTTGCAGGTGACCCAGTTGCCTTGCGCGTCCAGCATGGTGATGCCGCCCTTGTCCGGCGACAGGAAGCCCGACAGCAGGTTGAAAACCGTGGTCTTGCCCGCGCCGTTGGGGCCGATCATGCCCAGGATCTCGTTCTGGTTCAGCGTCAGCGACACGTCGTTGGTGGCGCGCAGGCCGCCGAAGCTTTTGAACAGCTTGTCGGCCTTGAGCACCGGCTGATCCGTGCGTTCGGCGCTGTGCAGGCGCAGTTCATCGGCCAGCTTGAGCTTGGCGCGGGGCGTGCCCAGATAGGGCAGACGCGACAGCCAGCGTTCGATGGCCGGGCCGAAGGCGCCGGCCAGGCCGCGCGGAATGGTCAGCACCACCGCTACCAGGATCAGGCCGTAGATCAGCCCGTGCATGCCGTTGCCCACGCTGCTGAGCCAGCCGCGCGCCAGTTCGGCGATGGGCAGCACCAGGAAGGTGCCGGCGATGGGGCCGGCCACCGTGCCCAGCCCGCCGATCAGCGCGAACATGGCCACCTGGATCGACAGTTCCAGCGAAAACGCCGAACTCGGGTCCACGAAGGTCAGGTAGGTGATGTGGAAGGTGCCGATGATGCTGGTCAGCATGGCGGAAACGACCGCGGCGATGATCTTCATGCGCACGGTATGGATGCCGACCGCCAGCGCCGCGTCCTCGCGTTCGCGGATCGCGATCAGGTAATGGCCGATGCGCGACTTGCGGATGTACCAGGAGGCCCAGGTCACCAGCAGGAACAGGCCGAAGGCGATGATCACGTAATTGACCTTCTCGCGGAACACGATCCAGGTCCAGCCTATGTTCAGCGGCAGGCTGATGCCGCTGGAGCCGCCCGTCCAGCTTTCTTCGTGGATCACCAGGAGGCGCACCACCTCCAGGATCGCGATGGTGGCCAGCGCGAAGAACGGGCCGCGCAGCCGCAGCGTGGGGTAGCTGATGAGGATGGCGACCGCACCCGAGATCGCCGCGCCCGCCAGCATGCCGAACCACGGCGAAATGCCGAAGTTCTGCGTCAGCAGCGTGGCGGTATAGCCGCCGATGCCGTAGAACACGGCGTGGCCCAGCGACAGCTGGCCGGCGTAGCCGCCGACGATGTTCCAGGCCACGGACAGGGCCGAGAACACGAACAGCAGGACGAACAGGTTGGTCCAGAAGGGCGTGCCCATGATCACAGGCACAAGGAACATCGCAATCAGCAGGATGAGGCTGACGTAGGTCTTGGGGTGTCGGATATCGGGAAACACATCTCGCTCCTTGTTGCTCTGATCACTCTGTGCCGACGCCGAACAGGCCGTTCGGACGCAGCACCAGGATCAAGAGGAAGATCCCGAAATAGACGACCTCTTTCAGGTCGGGGGCGATGTAGAAGCCAGCCAGCGTGTCCACGATGCCGATGATCATGGAGCCGGCCACCGCGCCGTACAGGCTGCCCAGGCCGCCCAGCACCACGATGACGAAGGCCGTCAGCACGAAGTACGTGCCCACGGTGGGAAACACCGGATACTGCGGCGCCAGCAGGCCGGCGGCGATGCCGACAAAGGCCGTGCCCAGGCCGAAGGCGATGGCGTAGACGTTGTTGACGTTCACGCCCATCAGGGTGGCGGCATAGCGGTGCTGCGCCACGGCCCGCAGCGCGCGGCCCAGGTAGGTGCGGTGCATGAACAGGTGCAGCAGCACCGCCAGGGTCAGGCCGATCACGAAGGTGACGAGCTGCCCGGTCACCATCGAATAGGGGCCGATGTCGATGGCGTTCGTGCCCAGTTCCACCGGCGCGCGATAGACGTTGGCGCCGAATATGACCAGGGCGAGATTCAGCAGGATGGTGGACACGCCCACCGTGGCGAAGATCTGGATATGCTGGTCGGCGTTGAGCAGCGGCTGGATGATGCCTTTCTGCGTCAGCGCGCCCAGCGCGAACAGGATGACGGCGACGGGCACCAGGCCGGCATAGGGGTGCACGCCGAATTGCGCCGCGATCAGATAGACCATGTACATGCCTATCATCAGGAACTCGCCGTGCGCGAAGTTCACGACGCGCACCACGCCGAAGATCAGCGTCAGCCCCAGGCTGATGATGGTGTACGCGCCGCCCAGCAACAGGCCGTTGATGACCAGTTGAATGAATAGTTCCATGTTGCAACCTCTTAGAGCGGGTAGCGGCCCCGGCCCGGCCGTGTTGTCGGCCGGACCGGGGCGCGCGGACCCCGGGATACGTCAGGCGCCCCCGAGCGCCTGAGCACTGGCGTGGCGCTTATTTCTTGAAGACCGGCTTGCCGAGTGCGAGGTTGCTGGGCGCGATGGTGACCAGCTTGCCGTCCTGCCACTGCATCACGTAGAACGTGGATGCATTGTTCTGGCCGTCTTCGCCGAAGTCGAAGGCCCAGCCGTTGGCGGTCTGGCCGGCCGGCTTTTTGTAGGCCAGGACGGCGGCGCGGATCTTGTCCTTATCCGTGGACTTGGCGTTGCCGATGGCTTCGAAGAAGGCCTTGGCGCCGACGTAGTTGGTCAGGCTGTGGCCGGATTGGGGGTCGCTCTTGTAGGTGGCCTTGTAGGCTTCGAGGAACTTGTCCAGGCCGGGCGCGCCTGCGGGATTGATGGAGGATTGCGGGAAGTCCAGGTCGAACACGCCGTTCATGTCGGCGCCCACGGCCTTGGCCGTGTCCGCCAGCGAATAGCCGCCGCCCGCGCCGATCACGACCTTGGGCTTGAAGCCCGCGGCGCGCGCCTGGCTGAAGAACAGGATGGCGTCGTTCTGGTAGGCCGTCTGCAGCACCACGTCGACCTTGGCGCCCTTCAGGCGCAGGATCAACGAGGACAGGTCGACGGTCTTGGCCGAGTACGGCAGCACTTCCGCGACCGTATAGCCCAGTTCCTGCGCGCGTTTTTTCTCGGTGGCGGCCACGTCGGTGCCGTAGGGGCCGTCCTCGTGGATGATGCCGATCTTGATGTCCTTGGGGTTCAGCCCCATGCCCGGCGCGATGGTGTCGTGCAGCGCGTTGACCACCGACACGCCGTACAGCGCGGTGTTGGGGTTGCTGCGGAACAGGTACTTGTAGCCGCGGGTGGTGATCTTGTGCGCGGTGGCGCCCAGTTCGAAATAGGGCACGCCGGCCAGCTCGGTCACGGGCGAGGCCGCGTAGGAAATGCCGGAAGCGTAGCTGCCGAACACGCCGACCACGTTGGAGGAAATCAGGCGCTTGGTTTCCGACACGGCTTGCGTCGGATCGACGGCGTCGGCCTTGATGATTTCGATCTTCTCGCCGTTGACCCCGCCCGCGGCGTTGATTTCATTGACGGCCAGCTCCAGGCCGCGATAGCTCTCTTGTCCCAGGAGCGCGAGCGCGCCGCTGAACGGGAAGAGGGCGCCTACCTTCATGTCGGCCGCTGCGGTGCCGCTTGCCAGCGCGCCGCATACGCCCAGCGCCAAAGCAATTTTGTTGAACTTGAACACTGTCTACGCTCCTTTGTCGGTATGGGATGCGGACTTTCTTGTTTGGTCCGTTTTTTTGAATATATGATATATCGGCCGGGCGGGTAGCAAACCCCGCCTTGGATTCTAGTGGGGGCCGTAACCCGCCGAATCGGGGAATTCCCTAAAGCCGCATGAATAAAGACTTAGCGGGCTGACGTCGAGCAAATCCAGGTGCTTTTGCTACTTCGGGATGACACTTTTCGATGTACGACCCGGTTGCAATAAACGTCATAAGCTGGCGGTTTTTTTCATATATCGTATATCATCAATCGGCCGTTTTTCATAAGAATCAGGAGACAGAGGCATGTTCGAGGAAGTGGATTTCGCCGGGAAAAAGGTGCTCATCACCGCCGGCGCGGACGGGCTGGGCCTGGAGATGGCGAAGGTGTTCCGCCATGCCGGCGCCTCCGTGTTCGTATGCGATGTGAACCAGGAGCGCCTGGCCGCGCTGCCGGCCGAATTGCCTGGCGTGCATGCGGCCCTGGCCGACGTCTCGGACGAAGACAGCGTCGCCGCGCTGTTCGATCAGGTCCGCGCCAAGCTGGGCGGCCTGGACATCCTGGTCAACAACGCCGGCGTGGCCGGTCCCACTGGCTACGTCGAAACCCTGTCCAAGGCGGACTGGGACCGCACGCTGGCCGTGAACATCACCGGACAGTTCCTGTGCGCGCGCCAGGCCATCGGCCTGCTCAAGGAGTCCAAGGCCGGCGTGATGATCAACCTGTCGTCCGCGGCCGGCCATCTGGGCTTTGCCGGGCGCTCGGTCTATTCCGCCTCGAAGTGGGCAGTGATTGGCTTCACCAAATCCCTGGCCATCGAACTGGGTCCCTATGGCATCCGCGTCAACGCCATCCTGCCGGGCGCGGTGGAAGGGCCGCGCATCCGCGCCGTGATCGCGGCGAAGGCGGATACGCTGGGCCGTCCGGTGGAGGAGATTGCCGCGCAGTACGAGAACCAGGCCGCGCTGGGCCGCATGGTCACGGCGCGCGATATCGCCAACATGGTGCTGTTCAACGCCAGCGAGGCCGCCCGCAGCGTCTCGGGGCAGGCCATCGTGGTGGACGGCTTCACACAGAAGCTTTACTGATGGACGCCGGGTCCAAGGCGCAGCGCGCCGCCATCATCGGAACCGGCCTGATCGGCCAGGGCTGGGCCATCGTGTTCGCCCGCATGGGCTGGGAAGTGCGCCTGTATGACGTCAACGCCGCAATGCTGGCCGAAGCCCGCGGTCTGATCCTGCAGCAGCTGCGCGAACTTGAAGCCCAGGGCTTGCTGCAGGACGCCGAGGCCATAGGCGGGCGCGTCCATGTGGCAAGCAACCTGGCCGATGCCTTGAAGGGCGCCAGCTACATCCAGGAGAACTCGCCCGAAAACGTCGAGATCAAGCGGGCGCTGTTTGCCGAACTGGACGCGGCGGCCGAACCCGACGCGATCATCGGCAGTTCCACGTCCAGCATCCCCGCCAGCGAATTCACCAGGCACCTGGCCGGGCGCCACCGCTGCCTGGTGGCGCACCCGGTGAATCCGCCGTACCTGATCCCGGTGGTGGAACTGTGCCCCGCACCCTGGACCAGCCCGCAGGCCGTCGATTCCGCCCGCGCCGTCATGGCCGGCATCGGCCAGAAGCCGGTGCTGGTGCGGCGCGAAATCGAAGGCTTCATCCTCAACCGCCTGCAGGGCGCGCTGCTGCACGAGGCGTTCCGCCTGGCCAGCGCGGGCATCGCCAGCGCCGAGGACATCGACGCCACGGTGAAGGACGGCCTGGGCCTGCGCTGGTCGTTCATGGGGCCGTTCGAAACCATAGACCTCAACGCGCCGGGCGGCATCGCCGACTATTGCGCGCGCTACGGCGGGCTGTACCAGTCCATCGGCGCGACCCAGGGCGAACCCGTCGCCTGGGACGGCGCGCTGGTCGAAGCGCTGTCGGAGGAACGCCGCGGCTTGCTGCCGCAGGAAGATCTTGCCAAGCGCCGCTTCTGGCGCGATGAAAAACTGATGCGCCTCATGCGCCATAAACAGGACAACGGAGACAACAATGGCTAAGCCCAAGCAGAAAGTCATCATCACTTGCGCCGTGACGGGCGCCATCCACACGCCCAGCATGTCGCCGCACCTGCCGGTAACCGCCGACGAGATCGCGGAGGCTGCCATCGGCGCGGCCAAGGCGGGCGCGGCGGTGCTGCACCTGCATGCGCGCGATCCGCAGACCGGCAAGCCGTCGCAGGATCCGGCGCTGTTCAAGCCCTTCCTGGAGCGGATCAAGCGGGAAACGGACGCCATCATCAACATCACCACCGGCGGCAGCCCGCATATGACGGTGGAAGAGCGCATGCGCCCGGCCACCACCTTCAAGCCGGAACTGGCGTCCCTGAACATGGGGTCCATGAACTTCGGCCTGTACCCCATGCTGGGCCGCTTCAAGGAGTTCAAGCATGACTGGGAGCGCGAGCATCTGGAGAACAGCCGCTCGCTGGTGTTTCGCAATACCTACCAGGACATCGAATCGATCCTCGCGCTGGGCAACGCCAACGGCACCCGCTTCGAGTTCGAGTGCTACGACATCAGCCACCTGTACAACCTGGCCCATTTCGTGGACCGCGGCCTGGTCAAGTCGCCGCCCTTCATCCAGTCGGTATTCGGCATCCTCGGCGGCATCGGCCCGCACCCCGAAGACCTGATGCACATGAAGCGCACGGCCGACCGCTTGTTCGGCAACGACTATGAGTGGTCGATCCTGGGCGCCGGCCGCGGCCAGATCCCGCTGGCCACCATAGGCGCGGCCATGGGCTCGAACGTGCGGGTGGGGCTGGAGGATTCGCTGTGGATCGGCCCGGGCGAGATGGCGCAATCCAATCAGGTGCAGGTGGAGCGCATCCGCACCATCCTGGAGGCGTTGAACCTGGAAATCGCCACGCCCGCAGAAGCGCGCGCCAAGCTGGACTTGAAGGGCAAGGACAACGTGGCGTTCTGATGCGGCCAGGGGCCGGCCGCTATCCGGCTCCTTGTCGCGTCAGGCGCGGCGGCGCAGCGCGGCAGCCAGCGTGTCGGTGTCGAGCGCGCGGTCGAAGTTGGCGGCGTGGCGGGCCTTCAGGCTCAGCTCCGCAGCCAGCCGCAGTTCCGCGTCGTCCGGCATGTCGGCCGCACCCAGTTCGCGCAAGGTGGTGGGCAGGCCCACCAGGGCATACCAGCGGGTCAGCTCGTCCAGCATGCCGTCCGTCCGGCTTTCCAGGTCCAACTGCACCAGCAGGCCGACCGCCACCTGCAGGCCATGCGGGGCGCTCGCCACGCCGCTGATCTTGGGCAGTCCGCGCGTCAGCGCGTGGGCGATGGACAGGCCGCCGCTTTCGAAACCGAGGCCGCTCATGAGGATCATCGCTTCCACCACGCGTTCAAAGGCCGGCGTGGGCTGGCCGCTGCCGGCAACCGCCACGGCATCCGCGCCGTCGGCCAGCAGGGTGCGCAGGCAGCCGTCGGCGATGAACTGGGCGGTGAGAGGCGGCGCGCCGTCATACATGTTGCGGCCGCCGTTGCGGCCGCATTGCTCTGCCTCGAATTTCTTCGAGACCGCGTCGCCCAGCCCGGCGAGAAAGAAATTCGCCGGCGCGGTGGCGATGACGGCGGTATCGACCAGCACGATGGTGGGGTTGAACAACATGTGCTCCACCGCCAGGAGATTGTGATGGGCGTCGTACAGGACGTAGTTCTTGCTGGTCGGCGCGTCGTTGGACGCGACGGTCGGCACGGTGATGAGATGGCAGTGCGAGGACTTGGCCACCGCCTTGCCCGCGTCCAGCGCCTTGCCGCCGCCCACCGCGATGACCATGTCGATGCCGGCCGGCGCGGCCTGCGCGCGCAATTGCGTGATCGCGGCCGGCGTCAGGTCGCCTTCGACCATCAGCGGTATCAGCGACACGTTTTGCGCCGCGCACAAGGCTTCGATTCTTGGCCCCAGTACGCCATGCACGTAGCTGTCGATGACCAGGGCCGCGCGGCGGCCGAACAGGGCTGCGTACTGTCCCAGGGTGTCCAGGGCGCGGGCGCCCTGGATGTAGCGGCTGGGCGCGCCAAAAATCTTCAGCATCGGATTTTCCTTCGGGTTTGCCTATTTGCGGGCAGCGGGGGGGCGGTAGTCGAGTTCCTTTTCGCGCTCGACCAGCCAGTCGATCATGATCTTGCCGCCCCAGACCAGATCGGCCTGGATGGCTTGCCTGGCGGCTTCGGAGTCGCGCGCTTCCAGGGCTTCCAGCACCGCTTCGTGGCGGTGCTCGTTCTGCGAATAGTCCAGGCCCGAGGTCTTGACGTGGAACACCTTGAGGATGGGGCCGGTGATCACCCAGAACGATTCCACCGTGGCGCGCAGGATGGGCTTGTTGCTGGCTTCCAGGATGGCGAAGTGGAACTTGCGGTTCAGGTAGCTGGCGCGCTTGGGATCGCTGGCGGTGCAGGAGATGAAGTCCCGTTGCAGCGCGATCAGGTTGTCCAGTTGCTTGCGCGTGATGTGCTGGGCGGCCTCGGCCGCGCCCATGCCTTCCAGGTGGAAGCGGATCTGCTGGATTTCACGCAGCTTTTCCGAATTGACGTAAGGCACGTAGACCGCGGTGGCCGCCTGCATTTCCAGGCCTTGCTCGCTGATCAGCCGGAAGATGGCCTCGCGTACAGGCGTGATGGAGACGCCCATTTCCTGGGCCAGTTCGCCAATGATCAGGCGTTCGCCGGGTTCGTACTGCCCGTTGATCAGGGCATTGCGGATTTCGTTGTAGACCCTGACGGAGAGGTTCTCTTTCTTGACCGGTTTAAGGCTGGACATGACAGGCTCAGGCTTGCTGTATTGATGGGGGCGGGTGGATTCGGGATGAATTCTATCCCGCCATGGCAAATTCGAGCGCGATGGGTATATTATATATCATATATCCTAACAGCGAAAAGGAAGCGCCATGAGGAGTGACAGGGAGGTCCCCACCGAAGGGGAGGTCGGGCTGCTGCGGGAAAAGGCCCGCCACATCCGGCTGGAGACCATCAGGTTGATCGAGATCGCCAAGGTCGGGCATTACAGCTCGGTGTTCTCGTGCGCGGAAATCTTCGCCGCGCTGTACTACGACGTGATGCGGCTGCGTCCGGGCGAGCCTCAGTGGCCCGACCGCGACCGCTTCCTGATGGGCAAGGGCCATGCGGCGGTGGGCCTGTTCCCGGTGTTGGCCGACCATGGCTTCATCGCCCGCGAACTGCTGGACGGCTACACCCGCCTGGGCAGTCCGCTGGGGGACCATCCCGACATGAGCAAGGTGCCGGGCGTGGATTTCAGCTCGGGTTCCATCGGCCATGCCTTGTCCAATGGCGTAGGCATGGCGGTGGGCGGGCGCATGAGCGGGCGCGACTTCAATGTCTTCGTGCTGCTGGGCGATGGCGAGATGCAGGAAGGCCAGGTCTGGGAGGCGGCGCTCTTTGCCGCCCACAACCGCCTGTCGCGCCTGGTCGCCATCGTCGACCGCAACGGCTACCAGCTGGACGGCAAGGTCGACGACGTCATGGGCGTGGAATCGCTGAAGGAAAAATGGCAGGCCTTCGGTTGGGAGGTGCACGAAGTGGACGGCCATGACCTGGCGGAACTGACCGCCTTGCTGCGCCGCCTGCGCGCGGACGAATCGCGCGCCAGGCCGGCCTGCGTGATCGCAAAGACCATCAAGGGCAAGGGCGTCTCCTACATGGAAACCGAGCCGGGCTGGCACCTGGGTTACCTGGCGCCGCAAGATGCGCAAAGCGCCGTCGAAGAAATCCTTTCCCGCGAGATCTGAATGGCACAGGCACAAGTTCTCTCTCCCGATTCCTGGCAGTACCGCGCACTGAACGCGGTGAACCCCGGGCTGTCCTATCTTTCCGACGCGCTGATCGAATTGGCTGCGGCCGGCCATCCGGTGGTCGCGGGTTCGGCCGACCTGCAGTACTCCAACGGCCTGAACCGCTTTGCCCAGACCTATCCCGACCGCTATGTGCAGTTCGGCATTTCCGAGCAGAACATGGTGTCGGCCGCGGCAGGCCTGGCGACCACGGGCATGATGCCCTTCGTCGCGACCTTCGCGTCCTTCCTGGGTCTTCTGTGCTGCGAACAGATCCGCATGGACGTGGCGTATACCAAGCTGCCCGTGCGCCTGATCGGCCACCATACCGGCATCAGCCTGGGCTTTTACGGCACCTCGCACCACGCCACCGAAGATATCTCGACGATGCGGGCGCTGGCGGGCCTGACGGTGGTCTCGCCTGCCGACGGTCCGCAGCTGGCATCCGCCATCAAGGCATCGGTGGACTGGCCCGAGCCGATCTACTTCCGCATCGGCCGCGGCCGCGACCCGCAGGTTTACGAAGATGGCGTGCCGTTCGAGTTCGGCCGCGCCATCGTCCATTCCAGCGGCTCGGACCTGAACATCATCGCCTGCGGCATCACCGTGCACGCGGCCCTGGCCGCCGCCGAGCAGCTGCGCGGTGAAGGATTGTCGGTGGGCGTGATAGACATGCCCACTATCAAGCCCCTGGACCGCGACGCCGTGCTGGCCGCGGCAGGCAAGTCCCGCGTGCTGATGTCGGTGGAAGAGCACAACGTGCTGGGCGGGCTGGGCTCGGCCGTGGCCGAGGTGCTGGCCGACGCGGGCACAGGCACGCGCCTGCTCCGCCATGGCATCTACGATGAATACAGCCTGATCGCGCCGCCCACCACCCTGTATGCGCACTACAAGCTGGACGCGGACGGCATCGCCGACGTCGCGCGCGCCACGCTCCAGCCCTGAAACATGGAGACAGACATGAAGGAAATCACCGGCACCACGCGCCTGTTCGGCATCCTGGCCGATCCCATCCACCACGTGAAGACGCCGCAGCGCATGAACGAGCATTTCGCCGCCATCGGTTTCGACGGCGTGTGCGTGCCGTTCCACGCCCGGCCGGACAACCTGGCGGAGGTGGTCGCCGGGCTGCGGCGGCTGGAGAACCTGGGCGGCGTCATCGTCACGGTGCCGCACAAGACCGCGATACTGGACCTGGTGGACGACGCCACTCCCGTGGCGCGCAAGATCGGCGCGGCCAACGTGGTGCGCCGCGAGGCCGACGGCAAGCTGGTGGCGCACATGCTGGACGGCGAGGGATTCGTGCGCGGCCTGCAAAGCGCGGGCGTGTCGCCGCAGGGCAAGAGCGCCTATCTGGCGGGGGCGGGCGGCGCGGCCAACGCTATCGGTTTCGCGCTGGTCCAGGCCGGCGTGTCGCGGCTGACCATCGCCAACCGCACCACGGCCAAGGCCGAGGATCTGAAGGCGCGCATCCTGTCGCTGCATCCCGGCGCCCGGATCGATGTGGGTACGGCCGACCCCTCGGGGCATGACCTGGTGGTCAACGGCACTTCGCTGGGCATGAAGCCGGACGATGCCTTGCCGCTGGACGCCAGCCGCCTGACGCCGGACCAACTGGTCTGCGAAGTCATCATGCAACCCAAGGACACGGCCTTGCTGCTGGCGGCGCAGGCCCGCGGCTGCAAGGTGCACTACGGCGCGCCGATGCTGGCCTGCCAGATCGAGCTGATGGCGCAGATGCTGGGCGTGGCGGCGGACCAGCCGGCCGACGCAGGACGCTGACGGGTATGAGCGACTACGACTTCATCATTGCCGGGGGTGGCACGGCGGGTTGCATCCTGGCCAACCGCCTGAGCGCCGACGGCAAATACCGCGTGCTGATGCTGGAGGCCGGGCATGAAGCCCGCAGCATGTGGATCTCGATCCCGGCGGGCTTTTCCAAGCTGCTGGTGAACCCGGAATACAACTGGCGCTTCGCCACCGAGCCTGAAGACAACGTCCATGGCCGCAGCATCGCCGTGCCGCGCGGCAAGGGCGTGGGCGGTTCGACGCTGATCAACGGCATGATCTACGTCCGGGGCCAGCCGCAGGATTACGACGGCTGGGAGGCGGCGGGCGCGACCGGCTGGGGGTATAACCAAGCCGAGCGCATCTTCCGCAAGATCGAATGCTACGAACCCGGCGACGCCAGCCGCGGCAAGAACGGCCCCATGCATCTGGAAGAAGTCGCCGAACGCTTTCCCATATCGGATGCCTTTCTGCAGGCAGCGCAAGAAGACGGCCAGCCCTTGAATCCCGACTACAACGGCGGCAGCCAGGAGGGCGTGGGCTACTACCAGGTGCTGCAGCATCGGGGCAGGCGCTGGAGCGTGGTGGACGGGTACTTGAAGCCCGCCTCGGGCCGCAGGAATCTCAGCGTGGAATGCGGCGCGCACGTGACGCGGCTGGTGTTCGAGGGCAAGCGCTGCGTGGGCGTGGCCTATCGCAAGAACGGACGGGAGCACATCGTGCGCGCGCGGCGCGAGACGCTGCTGTGCATGGGCGCGGTGCAGTCGCCGCAACTGCTGGAGCTGTCCGGCGTAGGCAATCCCGCCTTGCTGCAAGCGTTCGGCATCGCACCGGTGCTGGCGCAGCCGCAGGTCGGTGAAAACTATATCGACCACTTTGCCACGCGCATGAACTGGCGAGTGAAAGGCACGGTGACGCTGAACGAGATGTCGCGTGGGTGGCGTCTGGCGCAGCAGGTGGCGCGCTACTACGCCAGCCACAAGGGCATCCTGACCCTGGGCACGGGACTGGTGCACGGCTTCGTGAAAAGCGCGCCGGACCTGCCGACGCCCGACGTGCAGTACTTCTTCGTGCACGCCAGCTACGCCAACGCGGCCGAACGCATCCTCGACCGGCATCCTGGCATGACGATAGGCGTGGCGCAGCTGCGGCCCGAGTCGGTCGGATCCATCCACATCAAGTCCGCGGACCCGCAGGCGGGGCCGGCGATCCGGCCCAACTTCCTGTCGGCCCAGGTGGACCGTGACAGCCTGGTGGGCGGCATGCTGGCGGCCCGGCGCATCGTCGGCCAGCCGGCCATGCGGCGCTATGTCGAATCGGAGATCAGCCCCGGCGCGGCGGTGGACAGCTACGACGAATGGCTGGACTTCGCGCGGCACAACGGCCAGACCATCTACCACCCCATAGGCACCTGCCGCATGGGTTCCGATGCCGCAGCCGTCACCGACGTGCGCTTGCGCGTGAACGGCCTGTCCGGCCTGCGCGTGGTGGATGCCTCGGTGATGCCGAAGATGGTGTCCGGCAATACGCAGGGCGCTGTCATGATGGTGGCCGAGCGGGGGGCCGAGATGATCCTGGAGGACGCGGCGCAGGCCTAGCCGTACCCTCATTGGAAAAAGGCGCACGGGGCCAACCGGTCCGTGCGCCTTTGCACTTCAGCGGATGAGGAAGCCTGCGCCGACCGGGTCGTTCTTGTCGATCACCCAGCGCGCCGTGCCCAGGATGCTGGCCGTGCCCTTGACCGTGGGACGCACGGCGCGGGTGCCGTTCAGGTCCACCTCGCCCAGCAGGCAGCCTTCGAACACGCCGCTGCCCAGCAGGCCTTCCGACTTGATCGGCTGGTTCAAGCCCATCTTGCCGCGCGCTTCGAACATGGCCATCATCGCGCTGGTGCCGGTGCCGCCAGGCGAACGGTCCAGCTGGCCGGCGCTGAACACGTGCACGTTCTTGTAGAACGCGCCTTCGATGGTCGGCTGGTGCCAGAAGGTGATGAAGTTCAGGTTGTTGATGTGGGCCTCGGTCGGGTGCTGGATGCGGTGGCGGGCATTGAGCTGGTCGCGCACGATCAGGCCCATGCGCGACAGCTCCGTGCCGTTGTCTGGCGAGATGCGCAGGTCGCAGCCCGACAGGTCGACGATGCCGAAGTAATTGCCGCCCCAGACGATGTCGGCCGACAGCTTGCCGTAGCCGGGCAATTCCACCGGAATGTCCTGCGCGGCCACGTAGGCAGGCACGTTCTCGAAGCGCGTCCACAGCACGTTGTCGCCCTCGGAAGCCACTTCCGACACGACCAGGCCGGCGGTGGTTTCAAAGCGGATCTTGGTGATGCCGTCCTTGCCGCGGGGCACCAGGCCGTTGGCCACCATGGCCATGCTGACCGCGATGGTGCCGTGGCCGCACATGTGCGAATACTCGGTGCCGTCGATGTAGATCAGGCCCGCGTCGTATTCGGGGCTGGACGGCGGCGTGAGGAACACGCCGAACATGTCCTTGTGGCCGCGCGGCTCGCGCATCAGCGCCTTGCGCAGCCAGTCGTAGTTCTGCTCCAGGAAGGCGCGCTTCTCCAGGATGGTGGAGCCGGCGGGGTAGGGGATGCCGCTATGCACGATGCACAGGGGCTCGCCTTCGGTATGGGTATAGATGACATCGAACGCGTCTTGCTTGCGCATGACTGTGGCTCCAGACAGTAGGGTAGGGAAGAAAGGTTATTTGCCGCGTTCGGACAGCATGTCCAGCCCGACGGTCAAATCCAGGATGACGATGGCGATCACCGCAACCACGATCGTGGCGCCCGATACGGCTGCGATGGTCGGATCTATCGTGTATTGCACGTAGTTGAAGAGTTTCACGGGGATGGTGTTCAGGTCCGCCGTGGTGTTGAAAATCGACAGCTCCACGTTGATCCAGGAAGAGATGAACGCGAAGATCGAACCGGTGACGATGCCTGGACGGATCTGCGGCAGCACCACCAGGAAGAAGGTCGTCCACGGGTTCGCGCCCAGGTCGGCCGAGGCTTCTTCCAGCGCGCGCTGCTCCGGCGTCAGCAGGGTCAGCGTGGACCGCAGCACGAAGGGCGCGATGATGACGATGTGCCCGATCAGCAGGGACAGGAAGCTGCGCGTCAGGCCGAAGTACGCGCCGTATTGCAGCAGCGCCGCGCCCAGCACGATGTGCGGCAGCACCAGCGGCGACATCAGCACCGAGGTCAGCGCGGCCTTGCCCGGGAACTCGTAGCGCGCCACCGCCAGCGCGGCCGGCACCGTCAGCAGCACGGCCGCGGCCGTGGCCGCCAGCGCCAGCACCGTGCTGGTCGTGAACGCGGCGACGTAGCCGGCCTCGATCAGCAGCGTGCGGTACCACTCCAGCGTGAAGCCCTTGGGCGGAAACGCCAGGTAGGGCGTGGACGTGAACGAGGAACCCAGGATCACCACCAGCGGCAGGGCCAGGTAGGCCAGTACCCCCAGGGCGACCAGGCGGATCAGGTTGCGGGCGATCATCGCGCGGCTCCCGGCAGGACGGCGGCGCGGTTGGCAAGCGCCACCAGGATCAGGGTGAACACCAGCAGCACCATGCTCAGCGCGCCGCCGTAATGGAAGTCGAACACCGTGCTGTACTGCTGGAAGATCAGCATCGACAGCACCGACACACGTCCCCCCGACAGCAGCGCAGGCGTCACGTAGGCGCTGACGGCCAGGGTGAAGACCATGATGGCGCCGGACACCACGCCGGGCAGGGTCAGCGGCCAGGTGATGTGGAAGAAGGTCGCCGTGGGACTTGCGCCCAGGTCGGCCGAAGCCTGCTCGCAGGCGGGATCGACCCGCGCCAGCGCATTGCCCACCGCCAGCACCACGAAGGGCAGCAGCACGTAGACCATGCCGATCAGGATGCCCAGCTCGGTGCCGATGAAACGCATCGGACGGTCGGCGATGCCCGCGCCCACCAGGGCCTGGTTGACCAGCCCGTTGCGGCCCAGCAGCACCATCCAGCCGAAGGCGCGCACGATATTGCTGGTGAACAGCGGCACCACCAGCAGGATCACGCAGAAGCGCCGCCAGGCCTGCCAGCGCACCACGCGCACCAGATACCAGGCCAGCGGATAGCCCAGGACCACGCAGGCGACCGTGGTGAAGAAAGCCAGCCGGAAGGTGACCAGGATCACGTCCCAGTGGTATTGGTCGCCCAGTACGCGCAGGTACTGCTGCGGGGTCGGGGTCAAGCCATCGGCGCCGCCGGTGATGCTGGCCAGCGCCACCACCGCCAGCGGCGCCAGGAAGAAGGCCGCGAAGAACAGCACGGGAGCCGCCAGCAGCAGGCCAGGCGAACGCCAGGCGCGCGCGTTCATGGCCGTTCACCGATCAGGTGCAGGTGTTCCGGCGCGAAAGCCAGGCGCGCCGCCGCGCCCGGGCCCAGCCCCGACGGCGCAATGCCGCCGTGGCGCGCCACCAGGACCTGTCCGCCGATGTCCACGTGGATCATGCAGTGGCTGCCCACGTTGATGACGTCGGTGACCGTGCCGTTCAGCGCAAGCGCCGCCGATTCATCGGCCAGGCGCAGATCCTCGGGCCGCAACACCGCCACGCCGCGCGCGGGCGCGGCCTTGCCCGGGAACGGCACGCGCAGTCCCTGGGCATCCAGCTGCAGCACATCGTCGTTGGCGGTGTACGGCATGAAGTTGGCGTCGCCGATGAACTCGGCCACGAAGCGGGTGGCGGGATGCCGGTAGATCTCGGTCCCGCCGCCCACCTGTTCGATCTTGCCCGCATGCATGACCACCACCCGGTCGGCCATGGTCATGGCTTCTTCCTGGTCGTGCGTGACGAAGATGAAAGCGATGCCCAGCTTGGCCTGCAGGTGCTTGAGTTCCAGCTGCATGCGCTTGCGCAGCTTCAGGTCCAGCGCCGACAGCGGTTCGTCCAGCAACAGCAGCTTGGGCTGGTTCACGATGGCGCGCGCCAGCGCCACGCGCTGCTGCTGGCCGCCGGACATTTCGCGGGGATAGCGCGGACCGAAGTCCGCCAGGCCCACCATGTCCAGCGCCGACCGGGCGCGCCCGGCCGCTTCCTGCTTCGACGCGCCCTGGCGCCGCGGGCCATAGGCCACGTTTTCCAGCACGTTCATGTGCGGAAACAGCGCATAGTTCTGGAACACCGTGTTCAGCGGCCGGTGGTGCGCGGCCAGGCGGCTGATGTCCTGGCCTTCAATCAGGATGCGGCCCGATTCGGGCCTGAGAAATCCGGCGATCGAACGCAGCAGGGTGGTCTTGCCGCAGCCGCTGGGACCAAGCAGGGCCACGAACTCTCCCTGTTGGATCTCCAGATCGATGCGGTCCAGCGCCTGATAGGCGCCAAAGCGCATCGACACGCCTTCAATGGTAAGCAAAGCGGACATGTTCTATCCCGGTCTAGCGCTTGCGGGCAACCTGGCGGTTCCAGGCGTCCGTGACCTCGGCGCGGCGGCTGTTGATGAGGTTCCAGTCGAACAGGCTCAGGTTCTTGACCGAGCCGTCCGCGCCCCAGGGCAGCTTGCGCGCCACGTCCTTCGGCACCTGCACATCCTTGACGGCGGGGCCCAGGTACAGGCGCGTGGCCAGGCAGGCGGCGGCATCCGGCGTGAGCGCGGTGTCGATGAACTTCTGCGCGGCCGCCTTGTTCGGCGCGTTCTTCACCAGATGCAGGCGCGCATCCGTGGCCCAGGCGCCTTCCTTGGGCACGGCGAAGCCGATGGGCAGTCCCTTGTCGATCAGATCCCAGGCGCCCACGTTGAAGTGCGCGCCGATGATGGCCTCGCCGCTCTGGTAGGCGTTGGTGGCTGCGCCCGAGCTGTCGAAGAACAAGGCCGTGTCCAGCGACGCAAGCTTGGCGTACAGCGGCGCCAGGTTGGAAGGATCGACAGAGAACACTCGCGCCAGGAAGAAGATGAACGGCACGCCCGACGAGTTCGCCGGCGAAGGAATGGCGACCGCGCCGGCATACTCGGGCTTCCACAAGTCCTTCCAGCTGGCGGGCGCCTGAGGCACTTCCTTGGTGTTGTAGGCGATGCCCAGCGAGTAGTAGCCGGTGCTGACCGCGTAGGCGCTGTCGCCATTGCGGTACACGCCCTGGTCGATGACGTTCTTCAGATTGGGAATGCCGGCGGGATCCAATGCGTCCAGCACGCCGGCTTCCGCGGCCAGTTCGCTGATGCCGCCGTCCATCCACGCCACGTCTATGGTGGGCGCGCCCTTCTGCTGCTGCAACTTGGCCAGCGTGGTGGTGGACGTGCCCACTTCCGGCACCACAGTCACGCCGGTGGCCTTGGTGTAGGGCTCGGCCACGCAGGCGCGAAACGCGTCGCCCCAGTTGCCGCCGTACCAGGCGACGGTGATCTTCTGCTGCTGGGCCAGCGCCTGGCCGGCGGCCAGCAGTCCGGCTCCCAGCAATGCGGCGCGCAGCGCGCGGCGGGTAGGTGTTGCCATGTCGGATTCCCCTTGTCGATTTATCGGGTCCGGTCTGCCTGCGCCGGCGGGCGCTGCGGGACGGAGCCATAGGTGCATCTTGGGCGATCCCCGGGAAAACCAGCTTGAAGGCCTGGGACAAAAACTTGAATAATTGCGACATGGAAACCGCTATGCCCGCCTCGACGTCGTCTTTCTCCTATGACGGTGAGTGCAGCGCCCTGCCTCAGGGGAAACCCGCACTGACCGTGGGTATCGTGCTGCTGGACCAGTTCACGCTGGCCGCCTTTGCCGGATTGGTGGACGTGTTGCGGCTGGCGGGCGACCACGGTGGACGCAGCCGCCAGATCCATACTGCATGGCGCGTCATGAGCTGGGACGGCAAGCCGCGCTGCTCCAGCGCGGGCCTGACCATAGACGTGGCCGATGGCCTGCCCGAAGACCCGGCCCAGTTCGACTACATAGCGGTTTGCGGCGGTAACGACTACTTCAACGGCCGCCTGCCCGACCCCCTGCGCGACTGGCTGCAACTGGCGGCGGCGCAGCGCGTGCGGCTCTTGGGCATCTGCACCGGCACCTTCGCGCTGGCGCAGGCTGACGTCATCGGGCCGCGCACGGTCTGCGTGCACTGGAATGTGCTGGACACCTTTCGCGAACGTTTTCCGCAGACGCGGGCGGTGGTGGACCGGCTGTTCGTGGATGAAGGCGACCTGATTTCCTGCGCAGGCTCCACGGCCGCGATCGACCTGGGGCTGTACCTGGTGGCCCGGCATTGCGGGCGCGACAAGGCCCAGCAGGCGATGCGGCACATGATGCTGCAAGGCGTGCGCCCGGGGCGGGTGCCGCAGGCGCATTTCCACACGGACCTGTCGGGCATCCAGGATCTGCGCGTGCGCCAGGCCGCGCACTTCATCGAGCAGCGTATCGACAACCCGCCGCCGCTGGATGCGATTGCGCGCTACGTCGGCGTCGGGCGCAGGCAGCTGGAGCGCGCCTTCCGCCTGGCCACTGGCATGTCGCCGATGGCGTTCCAGCGGCAATTGCGGCTGGAATACTGCAGCTGGCTGCTCTTGAACAATCCCAGCAGCATCACGCAGATCGCGCTGGACTGCGGGTTTGCGGATGGCGCGCATTTCTCGCGCGATTTCCGCGCGCATTTCGGCCAGTCGCCGCGCCAGTATCAGCAGGCCGCCGGCCGCGACGGCGGAGTCAGCGTGTTTCCCGCCTGAGGCGTCTGCACGGCTCGTTCCGGCGCCGGCAGGCCCTTGGGCTTATCAACGGAAGGAGACGACATGACCTATGACCTTTGGTACTGGGACGGCATCCCCGGACGCGGCGAGTTCGTGCGCCTGGCCCTGGAGGCCGGCGGCATTCCGTATCGCGAATGCGCACGCCAGCCCGGCGCGGACGAAGGCACGCTGGTGGCGGACCTGAGTTCGGCGCGCAAGCATCCGCCGTTCGCGCCGCCATATCTGGTCGCGGGCAAGATGACGCTGGGGCAGACCGCCAACATCCTCCTGTTCCTGGGCGAAAAGCACGGCCTGGCGCCGGACTCGCTGGAAGGGCGGCTGTGGGTGAACCAGCTTCAGCTCACCATCGCCGACATGGTGGCCGAAGCGCACGACACGCATCATCCGATATCCGCCAGCGAGTACTACGAAGACCAGAAGACCGAGGCCGCGCGCCGGGCGCGCTGCTTCCGCGAAGAGCGCATGCCCAAATTCCTGGGCTACTTCGAACTGGTGTTGGGCGGGCCGCAGGCCTGGCTGGCTGGCGGCAAGCGCTGGACCTATGTGGACCTGTCGTTGTTCCATCTCGTGGACGGCCTGCTCTACGCCTTTCCGAAACGCATGGCGACCCTGGCCGTGCGTTATCCGAACGTCATGGCGTTGCATGCGCGCGTGGCGGCGCTGGCGGAATTGCAGTCCTACTTCGACAGCGGCAGGCGCCTGCCTTTCGGGGAGGGGATTTTCCGCCAATATCGCGAATTGGACGCGGCTTGAGTCCGGATAAACCCTGGTGTTGCTGAATCCCTATTTTTTTGATGAGTGTCTTGAAAATCTTGAGACCCGCTCATTTTTAAGATTAAATATTTGCAAATTGTTAGATAAATATTTCCATTTGTCTCGCGGCAGATAGGTCGAACGGCTTCAAACCACCCGGACGCCGGGCAGGAGACGTCAAGATGAAATGGATCACTCTCAGCCAACTGCTACGCCTGGACCGTGGCATGCAGAAGGCAGACATGCTCGGGCAGATCGCTGCGATCCACAACGCCCAGGCCGTCATCGAGTTCGACCTGGACGGCCACGTGCTGGCGGCGAATTCGAACTTCCTGGACACCATGGGCTACGCGCTGGACGAGATCGCGGGGCAGCACCACCGCATGTTCGTCGACCCGGCGGAGCGCGCATCGGCCGCCTACGCGGAATTCTGGAACCGGTTGCGGCAGGGGGGCCGCGATGCGGGGCGCTACCGCCGCATCCGCAAGGATGGCAGCGACGTCTGGCTGCAAGCCTCGTACAACCCGATCTACGACCGCCATGATCGGCTGGTCAAAGTGGTCAAGTACGCCGTCGACATCACCGCGCAGCAGCAGCGGCAGGCGGACGTGGAAGGCCAGTTGGCGGCGATCTCCAAGGTCCAGGCCATCATCGAGTTCGAACTCGACGGCACCATCATCCGCGCCAACGATCTGTTCCTGGGCGCGGTGGGCTATCGCGCGGACGAAATCCAGGGACGTCATCACAGCATGTTCGTCCCGCCCGAGGAGGCGCGCGGCGAGGCATACAAGGAGTTCTGGCGCAGGCTGCGCAACGGCGAGCATGACACCGGGCAGTACCTGCGCATCGGCAAGGGCGGCCGCCAGGTCTGGATCGAAGCCAGCTACAACCCGATCTTCGATGCCGAGGGCCGGCCGGTCAAGGTCGTCAAGTACGCCACCGACATCACGCGGCGCTTTACCGCCGCCCAGACCTTGCGTGTCGCGGTCCAGGGGCTGACCGAAAACGCCGAACGCGCGGGCCAGGCCAATACGCTGGCGTTGGACGCCTGTCGCGTGGCCGAGCAGGGCGGCCATACGGTGCAGGAAGTGGTGCAGACCATGGGCGGCATCACCCAGAGTTCACGCCGCATTTCGGAAATCATCGGGGTCATGGACGGCATCGCCTTCCAGACCAACATCCTGGCGCTGAACGCCGCCGTCGAGGCCGCGCGCGCCGGCTCGCACGGCAAGGGCTTCGCCGTGGTCGCGGCCGAGGTCCGCAGCCTGGCGCAGAACAGCGCGGCGGCGGCCAAGGAGATCAAGGACCTGATCACTTCGTCGGTGCAGCAGGTCGAGAGCGGCGCGCGCCAGGTCCAGTCGGCAGGCTCGACCATGGACGATATCGTCGCATCGTCGCGCCGCGTGACTGAAATCATGGCGGAGGTGGTGGAGGTGTCGCTGGCCCAGTCCGCCAGGCTCGGCGAGGTCACCGAGGACATCACGCAGCGGGCAGGAGAGCCCGCGCGCGCCGCGCCGCCCACCGCCGCGGTCAGGCCCATGGCCCCCGCTCTGCGGGGCAGGCCGGCCGCCAATGGACCGCTGCAGCCGCAGGCCGAGCGGCAATACGTGCGCTACTGAGCCGGCGCCGCCGGGCCGATGCGCTATAAAGACGGTATTGATCTGAACCCGCAGGCCCGGGCAGGAACCCTCCGCCCGGGCCGCGCCATTTGCGGCCACCAACCATGACCGAATCCGAAGCACTGGCTCTCGCCTCGCACCGCCATTACAAGGGCGGCCTCTACCTTTATGTGGGCACCGCCCGCCACTCCGAAACCGAGGAGTCCCTGGTGGTCTATGAACACTTGTGGCCTCACGAGCGCGGCTTGTGGGTGCGTCCGGCCGATATGTTCTTCGGTCAGCTGCCCGACGGCACGCCCCGCTTCGCGCCCTTGCGGCCGGTGGAGTAGGGCCGTGGCGTTCTATTACCGGCGGCCGCGCGCAAGCGGCGCTGCGCCTGCCCGCGCAACGGGCGCAAAGGCCGGCAGTGAGGCGCTGGCGGCCGCGTTGCAGGCATTGCGCGGCCCGTTCATCGTCGCCGACTTGGAAACCACCGGCCTGTCCACCGCCACCTGCGAGATCCTGGAGTTCGCGGCGGTGCGCGTGGGCGCGGCAGGCGCGCTTGAGCGGGAGTACACGCAGGTCGTGCGCACGCGCGGACCGGTGCCGTCCTTCATCAGCCGCCTGACCGGCATCACGCAGGCGGAAGTCGACCGAGACGGCGTGCCGGTGGCGCAGGCGTTTTCCTCCTTCCTGGATTTCGTGGAAGACCTGCCGGTGTTTTTCCATAATGCTTCGTTTGACCGGCGCTTCCTGGGCGCGGCGGCGGACCAGACCGGCCTGCCGTTCGCCAACTCGACCCATTGCACGCTGGCGCTGGCGCGGCGCGCATGGCCGGAGCTGCCCTCGCACAAGCTGGAAATCCTGGCGCGCCATGTCGGCGCCTCGGATCCCACCCACCGCGCGCTGGCAGACGTGCGCACTACCGTGGCCGTGGCGCTGGCGGCAAGCTCCCGCCTGGCCGCGGGCTAGGAGTTTCGATGTCCGACCTGGAACATATCCGGCTGGCCGTGCGCCGGTTTACCGAAGAGCGGGAGTGGCAGCCCTTTCATACGCCCAAGAACCTGGCGATGGCGCTGGCCGGAGAGGCGGGCGAACTCGTATCCCTGTTCCAGTGGCTGAGCGAGGCCGAGTCGCGCAAGATGCCGCCCGAGAAGCTGGCGGACGCCGCGGACGAAATAGCGGACGTGCAGATGTACCTGGTGGCCCTGGCGGACCAGCTCGGCATCGATATCGCCGACGCGGTCACGGCCAAGATGGTCAAGAATGCGCGGAAATATCCGGCGGATCGGTTTCGCGGCAGCGCGCGCAAGTACGACGATCCGCCTGAACAGTCCTGACTCGCGCGCGGCGCGGCCAGGCTGGCCGCCTCAGAGCACTTTTTGCTCGTGATGCACCTGGGGCGGTTCGACGAAAAAGCCCGCCACCAGCTTGCGCCATTCCTGGAAATCGCTGGATTCGCGGAAATCCACCATGTGGTTCTCTACGGTTTCCCAAGCCACGACCAGCGTGTAGCGCTGCGGCTGTTCGATACTGCGGTACAGCTCCATGCCGTGGCAGCCGCGGGCCCGCAAGAACAACGGTTTCGCTTGCGCGACGCCCGCCTCGAACAGCGCTTCCTGTCCTTCGCGGACATGGATGCTGGCAATCTCCTGGATCATGGTCTGGTCTCCAAACAGATGAGGCCGGGTAGCGCCCGGCCGGCCGCCGTAGTATCGCTGAAATTCCCGCGCCGGGCGTGTTTCGGACCCTGCCGCTTCCGTTGTGCGCGTTAGGGAAATTGCCCGAGGCGGCCACCCTCATTCCCATCCATAAAGTTGAACCCGGGCGCGCGCGCCGCGTGGCTTGCGCTGTTTCCCTCGTCCATACGCACGGCCGCCGCGCAAGATCGCCGCAAATCTGGCCGATTGTTTTACAGCTTGGTGTCGTCCATCGGGACTCGGTCGCCCGTTTAGGCGATATCGACTTGCCTAGGACGGAGCAATCATTCCGTACCAATACGAAAGTCCCACGCCTTTCGTCATTGTCCAGGCGTGGCGCTGAGCGGTAACGGTCCGCGCCGGTCGGTCGCCGGTAATCGTGAATCCGTGCATGCACGGAGCAGGAGGAGCTGAAATGAAAAAGCTCATGGCAGTCGCCGCGTTGTCCTTGTTCGCTGTCTCGGCCTATGCGGACCCTGGTGGCTCAATCACGGGTCACGCGGGCGCAATCAATGGCACCGCGTCATCCATCTCCACGGGCAGCTCCGTGGCCGCCACCCAGATCAATGGCTACGGTTCATCCACCCAGGTGTCGTTCGGCATGACAGGCGGCGTTGCGGAAGTGGGCGGCAGCTTCAGCCGCGATGGCACGCAAGTGGTCACCAGCACGCGCCAGTACGCCAATAGCGATTCGTACGGCCATGTCTCGGGCAACGCGCCCATCATGGTGGGCGACAGCATCGCTAACGGCAGCGCCACGTTCGCCAAGACTGACACCAGCGCTTCGGCGACGGGTTCGTTCCATGCGGTGAATGTGGGTGCGTTCGGGTCGATACACGGCATCGGCCCGGTGGGCCATGTCGGCGGTTTCAATCACTGACCCAGTTATCCGGACGGCTTCGGCCGTCCGGGCGAGGGGACATCATGAAGACCATAGTGCTTGCCATTTCCCTGTCGCTGGCGGCGGTGTCCGCCAGCGCCCAGACCAGCAGTTCCAGCGCGACGACATCGGCATCCTCGGGATCGACCAACGCCGGCAACAATCAGGGCATCACGCTCAACTCCAGCAACAGCGGGTCCAGCACGCTGCGCAGCGTGCCGCCGCTGGGTGGACAAAGTTTCTACGGTTCTTTCTCGTCCGACAGCTGCATGGTTTCGGCGGGCGGAGGCGGCGCCGTTGTCGGCTTCGGCATGAACATAGCGATCCCGATCGAGGACCAGAAGTGCAGCCTGCGGCGCAACTTCGAGCGAACCATGCAGGCGGCCGCCTCGACCAGGGATGCGGACCGTTCGCGCCGTCTGGAGACCGCGGCCATCGACATCCTGTGCCAGACCGACGATCGCACCAAGGCGGCGCTGGTGGCGCAGGGGCTGTGCACCAATCCCGCGTTGACGACAGCGGATCACCGCTTCGACAGCAATGCGGTCGCGCAGGCGGCGCCGCCTGCCGGCGGCCCGGTCCTGGCTGACCGGCCTGTGCCGCCCGCGCCTCCTGCGCCCGAGGCGCAAGCCTATCCGGTGCGCAGCGTGCAGAGCGCCGCGCTGGCGTCGCCGCCGCTGCGCAACCGAACCTATACCGATCTGTACACGCCGGGCTGATGCTGGGGCCCGCTCGTCCCGGCGGGGCGGGACAAGGGAGGGATGATTCAGGATTGGGCGGGCGGCGGTACGGCGAGGGGAGCCGCCGCCGGCTGGGGGGCCGACGCCAGCAGCATGGTGGGCGGCGAAGATACTTCCAGGCCCGCGTCATGCAGGCGCTTGAGCAGGGTGAACAGCAGGGCGCTGCGCACGCCGTAGGCCGCCCGGGGGGAGGACACGTAGCCCTTGGCGTTGAAGACCAGATTGCCGCCTTCGATGCCATCCAGGAAGACGTTGGGCGCGGGCGTGTCCAGCACGTCTTCGTGGTCGGAGAAGGCCTGCAGGATCAATTCGCGCACCTGTTCGGCATCGGTGGAGAGCGGCAAAGGCAGCTTGATCTGCACCAGCCCCAGCGGGTTCGAGCGGGTCACATTGCGTACGGTTTTGGTGACGAACTCCGAATTCGGCACGATCACCGTGGAGCGGTCCCCCATCTGGATTTCCGTGGCGCGCACGTTGATGCGCAGGATGTCGCCCTCGACGCCGCCTAGCGACACCCAGTCGCCCACCTTGACGGGGCGCTCGGCCAGCAGGATCAGGCCGGACACGAAGTTCTGCACGACCGCCTGCAAGCCAAAACCGATACCCACCGACAGCGCGCTCGCGATCCACGCCACGCGTTCCAGGCCGATGCCCGCGGCCGAAAGCGACAGCGCCACGGCGATCACGAAACCTGCATAGCCGAACAGCGTGGCTGCCGACAACTGCATGCCCGGGTCCAGTTCGGTCGTCGGCAGGTAGCGGTTGGACAGCCAGCGCTTGAGCATCTTCACGGCCAGCAGCGACAGCGCCAGCACCAGCAGCGCCTGCAGCACGGCGCCGGGGCGGATCTGCGCTTCGCCGATGGCGAGTCCCTTGCGCAGCTGGTCGAAGCGCTGCAGCAGGTCCATCGGCGCTTCGCCGAAGGGCGCGGCCAGGAGAATCACGGCCAGCAGGCCGACCGCCACGCGGCCCACGCCCGACAGCAGCACGGCGGCCTGGTCGCGCATGCTGGGCGCTTCGTGCTCGCCGCCGTCGCGGTGCGAGGTGCCGAGCAGCGTGCTGAAGCCGTCCTCGATCAGCGTCGACAGCAGATAGGCGGAGGCCAGCACGATCAGCACCCACAGCACCTGCTTGACCATGAAACTGCCGAACGCCACATAGCCCGCCAGCAGGCTGGCCAGGCTCAGGATCAGCACGGTCCACACCGCTCCCAGCAGCAGCGAGACCCAGAACGGGATCGGCGTCTCGCTTTCTTGCATGGCCTGGCGCCGCAGCCGGCGGCTGATGGCCAGCACCGCGCCCAGCATCGCCATGGTCAGGACGGCGACGATGCCGGTCAGCGTGATGGTGGTGGTCAGGCTCGCGTTCAAGAGCACCGGCAGTCGCTCGGCCAGCCAGATCATCACCACCAGCACGCCCAGCACGGCGGGCAGCCAGCGCAGGCGCGCCGCCACGATGTCGCTGACGGGCGGCAGGCGCCACGACGGCCGGTTCGCGGACAGGAGCGCATAGCCCAGGCCGGACACGTAGCCGCCGAAGCAGACCGTTCCCACCAGGTTCGCGAGCAACGACGAGGTGTTGTCGCTCAGCTGCGAATTCCAGTCCAGCCCCATATGGATCAACAGCGCGACGACGCCCGGCGTGGCAACGGCCAGGACCACATGCGTGACCGCAAGAAAGGAGCGGCGCAGGCGCCCCGGTGGCACGCGCGTGGCAGTTATCCGCAACAGGACCCGGCCGATGGCGATACGCAGGGCGATCGTCAGCGCGATCGCCGCGCCCAATAGCAGCCAGCCCCATTTCGGCGTCTGGCCGACCGCGGTAGCGAGGTCGTCGCGCAGCGCTTCCAGCCGTTCGAGGTCGCGCGGGAACTCCTCGCGGAACTCTGTCCAGAATTGGTCGGACAGGAACGAGTCGCGTCGCTCGCCCAGGCGCGCCTGGAACTGCTTGCGCCGCTGCGCCGATATCTGTTCGGCCGTTTGCCCGGCATCCACGGACAGCAGCCTGGCCAGCTTGATCTGCGCATCCAGCGCCCGGCTGGTCTTGTCCAGTTGCATGCGCTGGGCCGCAACGTCGGACGCTTCCTTGACGCCTTCGGGCGGCGTGCCCAGTTCGCTCAAGCGGGCCGTCACGCTGGCCAGCTGGGGCGTCAGGGCCTCGGCGGCGGCGTCGGCCTTGGACTGGATGTCCAGCGCGTCGCCGCGCTGCTTCACCAGGGTGGCGTCATCGGTCTCGTCGGCAACGCGCTTGCGGATGTCGTCGATCTGTTTGCGCGCGGTTGCCAGCGCCGCTTCCGTGTCGGCGGGCGTGGGCGGCGCCGCGGCATGGGCCGGCAGCAGGAAAAGGACTAGCAGCAGCGCCGCAATCAGCGTCGTGAAAATCGACGCGCGGGCGCGGTGAGGCCGCGCGCGCAGGGGAATGGAAGTCTGTGTCATGTTCTGGGGCGAGTCGCTCGCATTCGAGGCGGGAGCATAGCAAGCCGCCGCCTCATTCGTTGCAACAAAAACGAGCGCTACGGCCCTATTTGTTTTGGCGTGCTCGGCGGCTATCCCGCGGGCGCGGACCAGGGATAGAAATAGGGCCGGATAGGCGACGGAAGGCCGCTGGCAGGGCGTGCCGGGCGCGGCGTCCGCAAACCATATTTACGAGGTCAACGTTTGGATTCAACTCAAACAGCACGGACGCTCGGCGCGGCCCGCTTTTTGGGCTTGCCCAGTACCGCGTCGCATACCTCCAGCCAGGCGCGGGCGGCATAGGACAGATAGCCGGACTGCTGCCAGATATGGCCGACTTCCCATTGCATGCCGGACTTGGCCAGCTTGGCGGTGCTCAAGCCGCGCGTTTTCATGCGCTGCATCAGGGGCTCGGGCAGTAGCGCCACGCCCAGGCCCGCCGAAGCCATTGCCACCAGGAAGTCCCAGTGCGCGCTCTGGGCCGCGATGCCGGGCTGGAAACCGGCATCGGCAAACGCCTGCCGCAAGCGCCGGGTCATGGCGAAGTCGTCCGTGGGTATCAAGAGGCGGGCGTCGCGCAGGGCGGAGAGCGGCAGCGAGGTCTTGCCGGCCCAGGGCGCGTCGGGCGGGCCGATCACCCAGATCGGGTAGCTGCCGAAGGGCTGGGCGGCCAGGCCGCCGTCCGGCGCGATCGGCAGTATGGTCGCGCCCACTTCCAGTTCCCCGCTCGCCACCAGTCCTTCCACGGCCTGGCCGGTGCCTTCGCGCAGGGTCAGGTGTATGCCCGGATGCAGTTCACGGAAGCGCTTGACCACCGGCGTGAACAGCAGGTTGATCATGGGCGGGATGCCGACTTCCAGCGCGCCCCGGCGCAGGTCCGCGGTCTGGCGCAGTTCTTCCGATAGTTGGCGCATCGTTTCCAGCACCTGCAGGCCGCGCTGGTACATGACCCGGCCGGTATCGGTGGGACGGGCTGTGTGGCCGTCGCGGATCAAGAGCGGCGTGCCGGCCTCTTCTTCCAGCTGGCGGATCATCTTGCTCACCGTCGACTGCGTCACGAACAGCGTCTTGGCAGCCTGCGTGAAGCTGGCGTGCCTGACGGTTTCGACGAAGTACCGCAATGCGCGCACGTCCATGGACCGGAATTCCCTCGCGCGTTGCGCGCAAAACATTCAAACGATGAAAAAAGCGACTTGTTTGGATGATTTTAAGTCATTACGAGATTTGAGCCGGCCTTCCTATACTGCGGAAAATTCGTTCCCGGGCCGCCTCGAGTCGGCCCTGGAGCCTTGGGAAACGCCGCGTCAGACGGCGCCTGGGCGCATGGCGGCAATGCCGCGCCCCGCCGCACGTAGGCCCTTGAATCTGGAGACACCATGCATCTCGACCGTATCCGCCACCCTGGGCTGCGCGCCAAGATCACTTCCGCCGATCAGGCGGCTTCGCTGGTACAGGACGGCATGACCGTCGGAATGAGCGGCTTTACCCGCGCGGGCGACTGTAAATCGGTGCCGGCGGCGCTGGCAGCCCGCGCCGAGCGCGAACCGTTCTCCATCACCCTGATCACCGGCGCGTCGCTGGGCCATGACACGGACAAGATGCTGGCGCAGGCCAATGCGCTGGCGCGCCGCATGCCGTTCCAGGTCGACACCACCCTGCGCCGCAAGATCAACCAGGGTGAAATCGCCTTCATCGACCAGCACCTGTCCGAAACCGTCGAGCAGTTGCGCGCGGGCCATATCGGCCCCATCAACGTGGCCATCATCGAGGCCGCCGCCATCACCGAGACCGGCGCCATCGTGCCGACCATGTCGGTGGGCAACTCCGCCTCCTTTGCGCAGCAGGCGGACGTCATCATCATCGAGCTGAACATGGGCGTGCCCGCCGCCATCGAGGGCCTGCACGATATCTACGTGCCCGAAGCCCGCCCGGCGCGTCAGCCCATCGGCCTGGTTTCTCCCGACCAGCGCATCGGCCAGTCCTGCATTGAAGTGGACCCGGCCAAGATCGCCGCCATCGTCATCACGCAAGAGCCGGACAGCCCGTCCAATGCCTTGCCGCCCGACGAGGAAACCAATGCCATCGCCGGCCACATCAATGATTTCCTGCGCCGCGAGGTCGACGCCGGTCGCCTGACTAACGAGCTGCTGCCCTTGCAGGCGGGCATCGGCACCATCGCCAACGCGGTGCTGCACGGCTTCGAGTCGTCCAGCTTCGAGAACCTGACGATGTACTCGGAAGTGCTGCAGGACAGCGCCATCGAACTGCTGGACCAGGGCAAGCTTGCATTCGCGTCGGCCTCTTCGATCACGGTGTCCAAGCCCGTGTACGAAAAGATCCTGGCCAACATGGAGCACTACCGCGAGCGCATCGTGCTGCGCCCGCAAGAGATCAGCAACGCGCCCGAGATCGTGCGCCGTCTGGGCATCATCGCCATCAACACGGCGCTGGAGTTCGACATCTACGGCAACGTCAATTCCACGCACGTGGGCGGCACCCACATGATGAATGGTATTGGCGGTTCGGGCGACTTCGCGCGCAACGCGCACCTCGCGATCTTCGTGTCCAAGTCCATGGCCAAGAACGGCGACATCTCCAGCGTGGTGCCCATGGTGTCTCACGTCGACCACACCGAGCATGACGTGGACGTCCTGGTCACGGAATGCGGCCTGGCGGATCTGCGCGGCCTGGCGCCGCGTGAACGCGCGCGCGCGGTCATCCGGAACTGCGTGCATCCGTCCTACCGCGACGCCCTGCAGGACTATTTCGACCGAGCCTGCGAGCGTGGCGGCCAGACGCCGCATCTGCTCGAAGAAGCGTTTTCCTGGCACCAGCGTTTCAATGAAACCGATACGATGCGGCCAGCCAGCCCGGCTGCGCGCAAGGTGGCCTGAGGCCCGCCGCAAAGTGTGACTGCCGCCGCCGCGGCGCCTGCCGGTGTTTGCGTGCGTAGCGCATCCCGGCTTGCGGACCGTGGTTTCCGCTGGCGCCGCGATTTGGTAGAGGTAAAGCAGCGGAGGCTGCTTTACCTTTTTTTTGCCTGGCCTTTCTTGCCGGGGCCGGACTTGGGGGCGCTCAGGTTTTCGCGCGACATCTCCAGCTCGTCGCGCAGCCACTGCTTCAGTTCCACCAGCGGCGCCCAGTCGCGCAGGCTGGGCCGGTAGACCAGGTGATAGGTCTGCGCCTGTTCGTACTCGATGCTGATCGGGGAAATCTGCACCAGCCGGCCCGAGCACAGCGCGTCCGCGGCCAGCAGTTGGCGTCCCAGCGTGATGCCCAGGCCCTGCTCGGCGGCCTGCATCATCATGCCGGCATCGTTGAAGGAGGCCACCGGCGTGATGGGCGTGTCCAGCCCTGCGGCGCTGAACCAGGTTTGCCAGAGCTCGCGCTCGCCCAGCAACGGTTGGCGCGCGAGCGTCTGCGGCGAATGATCGGGGAGCGCCGCCGCGGTTTCCGGCGATGCCAGGACGATCAGGGGCAGGGGCGTGTCGAACAAGGTCTCCGATTCCACACCCGGCCAGGGGCCGCGCCCAAAACGCAGCGCGGCATGAAAACCGTCGCGCAACAGATCCACCACTTGCTGCGAGGTCTCGATTTCCAGTGTCAGGCCCGGATTGCGCTCGCGCCACCGCGCCATGCGCGGCAACAGCCAGCGTTGCGCGAAAGAAGGCAGCACCGACACACGCAAGCGTTGTTCACTGCCCGAGGCCGCGGCCGACGCTGCCATCGTCCCTTCATCCAGCAGCGCCATGGCGCCCTGCACACTGCACAAGAGCGCGGCGCCAGCCGAATTCAGGACGATGCCCCGCCCGCTGCGCTCGAACAGGGGAAAGCCCAGTTGGGTTTCGAGCACCTTGATCTGCTGGCTTACGGCGCTGTGCGTCAGATGCAGCCTTTCGGCGGCCGCGCGCAGGTTCTGCAATTCGGCCACGGCGCGGAAGGCGGGGAGGGTGCTGAGCGGCAGGCGCATGGAGAGGACCCAGTAAGAGATTGGTCATCATAGCTTACCGATACCCCCAAAACAATTCGATTTTCAGCCGAGTATTGGGCGACTACGCTTACCAAAGTGCATAAACACCTGGAGCCCATCATGTCCGCACAGCTTTGCACCCCGTCTTCTTCCGCCCTGGCCGCCATTTCCAGGGATCGTCAGCAGTCCGCCGCCCAGCCCGTCACGGCGCCGTCCGCCGAATTGGCAGCGCCCCGCGTGGGATTCATCGCGATGCTTGCGGCCGCCTATCGCAAGCGCCGCAATGAAGCGCGCCTGCGTCATCTGGCTGCCGATCTGGATGAGCACATGCTGCAGGATCTGGGCGCACCCAGATGGCTGATGAACGAAGCCGCAGTCAAGCGCGACCTGGCGCGCTTGCGCGACGCGGACTACCTGCGCTGGTAGCTGGGGCCTTTTGCCCCAGATGGGCGACCCACCCGGCGTTATTGTCTACTCCCCCCCGCGGCCCCGCCTTCTATATATAGAAGGCGGGGCCGCGCGCTTGCCAGGGAGATGACCTGTCTTCCAGCTATATATAGCCTAGCGGGTGGTGCAAGAGCGGCGCCGCTAGCGGGGCGCTGCAGATCGCGGAGACATCTGGAACAAATATTTGGCTGCACGGCATGACGCGCAGAAAACTTGTGCTATAGTCTCGCTCCTTCGCAGTTCGGACAGTTTTGAGCCGCGAGGCCAAGCAAGCACAACAGGTCGGGCAAGAGGATTCGAGCCAGGTCTGCCGCAAAGCAGTCAGAAATGAATGCCCCGCGGTTATTGCAAGGATTGCAGCAAGTTAGGCAAAAGCCAGTTGCACAATCTGCAAAAATCGTGTTATAGTCTTGGGCTTGGCAGTTGCCGAAAACTTAGGGTTAACCCTGATATTTCGATAGCTGCTAAGAGAGGCAGGCCTGAAGAGGTCGCAAGCAAGAA